>Ga0207734_100042_pt1 | contig 191317 bp, 189 predicted proteins | sample TtanPargueraPR_5_FD_187744 | JGI IMG/M metagenome (GOLD analysis project Ga0207734, IMG submission 187744) | Aerobic enrichment media microbial communities from Bioluminiscent Bay, La Parguera, Puerto Rico - Tt and P1 (3) (SPAdes) | ecosystem: Environmental > Aquatic > Marine > Unclassified ... | reverse complement strand
CTCATAGGCTTTTTGTTAGGTGTTCCTTTTGGTCTTCCCATCTTCAATACCTCCCTTTATATATATTTAAACATAAAAAAGATGCTAGTAGACTTTTTTGTGTGTCTACTAACATCTTATCATTTCATCAATGAGCACTTTTTCTTATATTTCCATTTCTTTTATGACTTTAACTGCAATCTCATCATATGCTTTTGCAGCATCTTCTTTACCCTTAAAAATAAATGTTTTATCTTGTGGTTGGCTAATAGGTATTTGCCCAAAAACAGGAACACCTAACTTCTTAGCAACTGCTTCTCCGCCACCTTCACCAAAAATAAATTCACGTTTTTGATTACATGGGTTTAAATAATAACTCATATTTTCAACAACACCAATCACTTCATGCCCGATATTTTGAGCACCAATACCAGCTTTAACAGCGATTGAACTTGCGTTGATATGTGGTGTAGTTACAACCATGATCTTACTCTTAGGTACATAACTCTTAACATCAAGCGCAACATCACCAGTTCCTGGTGGAAGGTCAATTAAGATTAAATCAATACCATCTTGCCATTTTACACCATTGAAAAAATGCACTAACATTTTTCCAAGCATAGGTCCTCTCCACATTAAAGGTTTTTCTGGTGGCATGAAAAACTCAGTAGAAATCACTTCAATACCATCTTTAGAAAGTGGAATCATTTTTTCATCTTGAGTTGCAGATAAAGGTTTAACCTCTAACTGTAACACATTAGGAATACTTGGACCATAAACATCTGCATCTATAATCCCAATCTTTTTACCTTGTCTAATTAAAGCTGCAGCTAAATTTGCAGTGACACTAGATTTACCAACGCCACCTTTACCAGATGCTACTGCTAAATACTTCATTGGTTTTTCACCTTCAGGTACAAACTCAGATTCAAAGAAATCTATTTTAATGCCAGGAAAGCCTAGCTCAATTTTTACAAGCTTAATAATTTCAATTTTGACTTGTTGTTCATATTTCGCTTTGTCTTTTAAATAAATCTCTAATTCTGCTACACCAGTTGGTCCAACAACTAGTTTTTTAATCCCATTAACCTTACCAAATGGTTGGTTAAATCCAGGATCATTAATCTCTTCTATTCTCTTTTTTAAGTCATCATAAGACGTCATCTCGTTCACCTCACACATATTATAACAAATAATAACACTTATGTGTTATAAAAGTGATTGAAACCGTTTTGACTTAAACTGAAAATACGTTATAATTAAACATAAAGACTTAACAATATGGAGAATATTATGCTTCTATCATTTAAAAAACCTATTGAAGGTACATATCTTGATATCACTCATGCAAAAGATGATGTGTTTAGCCAAAAATTACTTGGACCCGGATTTGTTGTAAAACCGATAAATCCTCAAATCGTCTCTCCAATTTATGGTAAAATAAAAATGATCTATCCAACACATCATGCGATTGCAATCTCAAATGATGAAGTCGATATTTTAATTCACGTTGGATTAAACGAAACATTAAGAAATCCATCTTATTTTAAACTGCATGTAAGTCTACATGATGAAGTCAAACAAGGCGACTTACTTTTAGAACTTCTCATTAAAGATTTAGAGTTAAAAGAACAGGATTTATCAACTCCAATTGTTTTTGTTCAAAAAAAGGATTTCAAAATACTTGAAACAAATCATGATATCTTAACATTAGATATCAAAGACTAAGGAAGTGAACATATGTTAAAAGGTGTTCCTGCGAGTATGGGATATGCGATAGCGCCTATCTTAAAAATTGACAGACAAACCATAGACACAACCAAATTCACAGTCAAAAATATTAAAACAGAAATTGCTTATCTTCATGAAGCAATCGATAAAACAGTTTCTCAACTAGAAGCTTTAAAACTAAAAAACGATCAAACCTTTGATCATGAAACCACTTCTATTTTTGATGCGCATATCGCAATTGCTAAAGATCCAGAGGTCATCAAACAAGTTGAAGATAAGATTATCAAAGAAACATGTAATGTTGCTTATGCAGTTAAATCGGTCGTTTTAAAAGTTGTGGATATGTTTAAAGATATTGAAGATGAATATTTAAAACAACGTGCATCTGATTTATTAGAGGTCAGTGATCGCATCATCAAAAATCATCTAGACATCGAAATGATTGATCTAGAGAAAATAGATCACGAGGTCATCCTAGCAGCTCATGAAATCACAGCTTCAGAAGCCGCTATGGTTAACCCTAAGTATGTCCTAGGGTTTCTATCAGAAGTTGGTGGGAAAAACTCTCACAGCTCGATTATCGCTCGATTACTCGGTATTCCAGCCTTAGTCGGTGTAAAAGATTTGATGAAGCATGTAAAAAATGATGAGAAAGTCATTTTAGATGCTGAAGAAGGCAAACTGATTAGGTCATATACAAATGACTTAGAATCCTTTTATCAAAATAAAATAACAAACTACGTTTTAGAAAAACATAAACTAGAATCTCTTATTGGTGTAAAACCTTATACTACAGATGGTCATCATGTTGAGTTACTTGCAAATATAGGTTCTTATCAAGATGTTAAATACGCAAAAAAACAAAACGCTTATGGCGTTGGTTTATTTCGAACAGAACTCATCTTTTTAGATCGATATGAACTACCAAGTGAAGATGAACAATATCATGAATACAAAAAAGTTTTAGAATCATTTCATCCACAGCCAGTAACCATTAGAACATTAGATATTGGTGGCGATAAACCACTACCTTATTTAAAACATCAAGATGAACTCAATCCCGCTTTAGGCATTAGAGGAATAAGATTTTCTCTTGTAAAAGATGATATGTTAAAAACCCAACTTAAAGCTTTACTTCGTGCAAGTATCCATGGACATTTAAAAATTATGTTTCCAATGATCTCAACTAAAGAAGAGTTTGTGAAAGTCAAACGCATGGTAAAAAACATAGAAAAAGAACTCATCGAAGATAACATCAATGTTGGTTCTTACGAGTTAGGTGTCATGATTGAAGTTCCTTCTGCAGCTTTGATTGCAGATCAACTTGCAAGTGTTGTTGACTTCTTCTCAATAGGGACTAACGATCTCATTCAATATACGCTTGCTGCAGATCGCCTAAATTCAAAACTAGAATATTTAAATCAACCTTATCATTTATCGATATTAAGATTAATTCATATGGTTACAACAGCAGCGAAAAAAGCAAACATAAAAACTGCAGTGTGTGGTGAGATGGCATCTGATCCGATTGCTGCGTGTTTACTTATTGGTCTTGGTGTTGATGAATTATCAATGACATCTTCATCTATAGTAAAAGTTAAAGATAAAATTCTTAAAAACAGTTATGAAGATCTTGTTAAACTATCACATAAAATATTATCTTTAACAAGTGATATTGCAGTTGTTCATCAATTAAAAAAACACATTAAATGATTTTTTTGAAAGGGGGAGATCATCATGAACGACAATAAAGATTCTATATTCAATCCTAGAAATCCTATTTTCTTGGATGTTGCAAAATGGGTGGTATTAGTATCATCTGGAATCATGGTTTTATTAGCATTTGTAGCTTTTGCAAATGAGATGGGTGGACAAGGATTTCTACTTCTTTTAGGAAGTGTCCTTAACTACTTTACTGGTATGGTCTTTGTCAATATGTTGCATAACATTTATGACATCAAAGAACAAACCAAAGAAACAAATGCATTACTCAAAAAACAATTTGAAGCCATACAAAAAAACGAGATTGAATAACCAATCTCGTTTTCTTTTTATTATTTCTTTCCGTTTTTTGCAAATCCTTTTTTAAAGTATGATTTCACACGTTTCATAAACTTCGTTTGATCATAACTCAAGATAGCAACCTTATATACTGGAGCAACCACATATAGCGATCCAATGAGTACGACAATCATCACAACAAGTGCAATAATCGCTTCTAATAAACTCATAATACCTGAAGCATATGCAACTGGCGCAACCATCGGCGTGAAAATCGGAACGAAAGCCATCGCTTTCATAAATCCATATCCTCCTGCCATTGGTGCAAATATTCCAATATAAAATCCACCCAATAACATTAACATCAGTGGTGATTGGAATTGTTGATAATCTTCTTGAGTCACTGCCATTGACGCAAATAACGCAGAAATCACTAAATAGAATAATGTTCCAATAATCACAAATAACATTGCGATAATTAATACAATTGGCCAATTCGGAAGTAAGTCACCTAAATATTTAAGGAGATGAACATCAAATCCAGCACCAGCAACAGGTGCAGTCATACTTTCTCCAACATTACCAATTAAAGCAGCAAGACCACCATAAACAATAATCAAGGCACCTTGGATTAATACGAAACAAATACTTGCGGTAATTTTTGATAAAAAGTGAATTTTAGCGGGTACGCTAGCAATAATCGTTTCAATTGCTTTTGTAGATTTTTCTTCAATGATATCAACACCAACAAATTGAGTTGCCATTGTGATTAATATAAACAAAGGTAAAACTAATATACTCATCAGTGAAGATAAAGCTTGTTCTTCTTCCGGGTTTTCATAATCAGGTGCTAGGTTTGTTACAAACTCTGGACTTTGATAATCATCGATTTGATAATTGATCATCAATAGTTCAATTTGACCCATAATCATTTGATTATATTCTGGATATTTCGTATAGATATTGATCACAGGTTGATTCACAGTGCCTGTTACAACAAGTGCAACATTAACTTCTCCATCTTCCCAAAAACCTTCAACATCTAAGCTTCCTGATGCATCATTTAGCACATAAAATTCATAACCATCAAATGGTTCATTAAGCATATCAGATAAATCAGCTGATAAAGTATTTACAGTAGTTTCATTATAAACATCTACATAAACATTGGTAATCTCATCTTCACCACTACTAAACATATTAATAATGCTTGGAAGATTAACAATTCCTACAAATAATATTGCAATCACAATATTCGCAATGATAAAAGCTTTTCTTCCAATTCTTTTTTTAAGTCCATATTTAACTAGAAATTTAAACTTCTTCATGTTTATGACCTACCTTTGCGACAAAGATTTCTGAAAGACTTGCTTGTTCAACGTCATATTTAGTTATATGTTTACATGTCTTCACATAATCAAAAACAGCTTTTGATACATCTTCATTTTCAATTTTAACGATGATTCCGTTTGTATTTTCTATCACTTTAAATACACCTGGAATTGCTTTTAGTTTTTCAACATCTACATCGCCGACGATGTGGATGTTTTGTTTTTTAAAATCTTTTTTAACTTGATCAATTCTACCTTCAATCACTGCTTTACCTTTTTCTAAAACAACAATCTCCTCACAAAAAGATTCTACATGATCGAGTTGATGTGATGAAAAGACAACCATGCTACCATTTTTTTGGAAATCTCTAATGACTTCTACAAATAGCTCTGTATTAATTGGATCAAGACCACTAAATGGTTCATCTAAAACCAGTAAATTAGGATTATTAATAATCGCTGAGATAAACTGAATTTTTTGTTGGTTCCCTTTAGAAAGTTCTTTAATCTTTTTATTCTTATATTCGATGATATTAAATCTTTCTAACCAATAGTCCAATCTTTCTAAAATAACATTTGGTTCCATATCTTTAAGTTGTCCAAAATATAGCATTAACTCTTTAACAGTAATTTTAGTTAATAAACTTCTTTCTTCAATCATGTATCCAATTTGATTCACATTGTGATACCCTACTTTTTCACCGTTATATAACACTTCACCTTCAGTAGGTTCTAATAAACCCATAATCATTCTAAAAGTCGTTGTTTTACCGGCACCGTTTGTTCCAAGTAAACCAAAAATATCACCAGGTTTGATGGTGAATGTTAAATGGTCGACAGCAACTAAATCGCCATACATCATCTTGGCGTTTTTGACTTCTAACATATATATATACCTCGCTCTCGTGTCGTTCTTTGTTATTTTATCATAATTTTTATAGAAATAAAGTCGAGTTATGTGTTTTTTCATAACTCGACTATTTTTTTTACTTTAAAGTTTCTTTTAATTCTTTTTGAATCATCTTTTCGAAATCTTCTAGAGATACTGTAATTTGTGCTGTCTCACCATATCTACGATAAGTCACTTCATTATTTTCAGCTTCCTTATCTCCTAAAACAAGTGCATAAGGGATTTTCATAGTTTGTGCTTCTCTGATCTTATAACCAAGTTTTTCTTCTCTTAAATCAGATTCTACGCGATATCCTTTGTATTTTAAGAACTCATGGACCTTTTTCACATAATCCACATGAGCAGATACATTAACAGGTAAGACTTTTACTTGTACTGGAGATAACCAGAAAGGAAATGCACCTTTATACTCTTCAGTTAAATAAGCTACAAATCGTTCCATCGTTGAGACGATACCTCTATGGATAACCACTGGTCTTTGATCATTTTTACCATCTTCACCAACATATGTTAAGTCAAATCTTTCAGGTAGTAAAAAGTCAAGTTGAATGGTTGATAATGTTTCACTATTACCTAGTGCAGTTTTAACTTGAACATCTAGTTTAGGTCCATAAAAAGCAGCTTCACCAACAGCTTCAAAATATTCTACACCAAATTCATCAAGTGCTTCTTTTAACATACGTTCTGCTTTGTTCCACATCTCATCATTTGGGAAATATTTTTCTGTGTCTTCTGGATCTCTATAGCTTAATCTAAATTTATAATCTGTAATATTAAAGTCTTTGTATACAGCAAGTAATAATTCCATGGTGCGTTTGAACTCATCTTTGATTTGATCAGGTCTAACAAAGATATGTGCATCATTAAGTGTCATTTCACGCACACGTTGAAGTCCTGATAAAGCTCCAGATTTTTCATAACGATGCATCATGCCTAATTCTGCAATTCTTAAAGGTAATTCTCGATAAGAATGGACATCATTTTTATACATAATCATATGATGTGGACAGTTCATTGGACGAATCACAAGCATTTCTCCATCCCCCATATCCATTGGAGGAAACATAGAATCTTGATAATGATCCCAGTGTCCAGAAGTTTTATAAACATCAACATTTGCAAGTATAGGTGTATACACATGCATATAGCCTAAAGATATTTCAACATCTGTGATATATCTTTCAATCACACGACGGATGGTTGCACCTTTAGGTAACCAGAAAGGTAGACCTTGGCCTGCTTCTTTTGATATCATGAAAAGTCCTAGTTCTTTTCCAAGTTTACGATGATCTCTTTGTTTTCTTTCTTCTAGTAAAACTAAGTGATCATCAAGTGCTTTTTTACTAAAGAAACTTGTACCATAAATTCTAACAAGCATCTTATTGTCACTGTTACCTCTCCAATAAGCACCTGCTAAGTTTAAAAGTTTAAAGTGTTTGATTTGTTTTGTGTTTAACACATGTCCACCACGACATAAATCAACAAAATCTCCTTGACGATAAACAGTTAATTGTGTATGTTTATAATCTTCAATGATTTCTAGTTTATATGGATCATGCTTAAAGATATGTTTAGCTTCTTCATAAGATACTTCTTCTCTTAGAATATCAAAACCTTGTTCAGCAAGTTCATGCATTTTCTTTTCGATTTTTAATAGATCTTGGTCACTGATCTTCTCATCACCAAAATCAACATCATAATAAAAACCTTCTTCAATGTATGGGCCCACACCAAAACAAGCTTGTGGATACAAACTAACAATTGCTTGAGCCATTAAATGTGCAGTTGAGTGATTAATCACATCTAATGCTTTTTCATCTTTTTCAGTAAGAAGTGCAAGTTTACCGTCTTCTACTAAAGCTCTATTTAATTCTACATATCCATCATTAAATATAGCAGCAATCGCTTTTTTTGCTAAACTGATCGATATACCTTGTGCAATCTCATAGGGTGTAATGCCTTTTTCATAATCTTTTTGACTTCCGTCTGGAAATGTAATTTTAATCATTTTTTCCACTCCTTTTTAAATAAAAAATCCCTAGACAATATGTCTAAGGACGAATAATCGCGGTACCACCTTAGTTCTAGGTTTCCCTAGCACTTTCATTCATTGATAACGGGTGTGACCCGGATTAGTTTTGATCTAATCTACTCCAAGGTAGTAACTTATATCTATCACAGCTTTCACCATCCTGTGTCGCTAAAGGGTGATATAAATCGTGTCCTCTTCTTCGTATTCATATCTATTATATCACTAGTATTTTAAAATACAAGTATTTTTTATTCGCTATAAGGCTCTTCTGATAGTTTTACATAATGCATTAAATCCTTAAATCTTTGAATGAGTCTTCCAGCTTTCATTCTATTGGTTTCATCTTTATGAAGTGTGAGTGCATCTAAAAGTTGAACCAGTGAAAAATTAGAACTAATAAAAACTGGTAATTTAGCAGATAAACGGTATTGCATCACAGGCACAATGATTTCATCTCTAAACCATGAACTCATGTTTTCTCCACCAAAGTCATCAAGCATCAAAATATCCGCTTGTTTAAGTTTATTGATACGTTCTTCTAAGTTGCCTTCATTCATCCCTTGTCTAATTGATCTTATTAAATCTGGGACGTAAACAAATAAGACTGCAATATTTCTTAAGGCAAGTTCTTGAGCGATTGCGGAAAGTAAATAAGATTTACCTGTACCATATCTACCATAGATAAATAACCCTTTTTCATATCGATCTTTTTTGTAATGATCTAGAAAATATTGAGCTTTTTCAAATGCATGCTCTCTTTCTTCATTAAAACATTTAAAATCTTTTAAGCTTGCATCTTGAATATAGACTTCAGAATCATAGAATTTTAAGTTTTTTCGAATACGTTCTTTTCTAAGTTCAAAAGCTTTTTCTTTGGTTGGACGATAAATAATTTCGATATATGGATCTGTCTTTAAGACAATCTCATAGCCATCAACAACAGGTTTTTCTTTTTTTTGAACGATATATTGATAGACTTTATTGACATCAACATCCAAGATATCTAAATCTTTGGTTTCATCAAATTTTAAGATTTCTTTTCTCATTTCATTAATGGTCATGACGTTTCCTCCATTTTCTCTAATTCTTTAACATAATCATCCATCCAGTCAGGCTCATTGACTTTTTGAACTTTCTTTTTCTTTTCCCAAGTGTTTTCAAGTTGAGTTGAATGGTTTAGTGCATCTTCCGTGGTTTGGATCCCTTTATTTAACCAATCATGAAGGACGGTTTCCATATATTTTAAACCTGGTAAAACCCCATCTTTTTGTTTTAAAACTAACATTAAGATAACATTGATAATACCTGGGTCTACATGATTTCTTTCAATCAGTGAAGTCGCGGTTTGAAGGGCAATCCCTTGAAAGTCTAGTTTACTATATTTTTGAATAATCACTTGAGGAGGTAAGGTTTTAATTAAGTCTGTCTTTGGAATTTCTTTTTCTTTTATGGATAAGATTTGATTCTTATTTTCATAGTATAATTTAGCTTTATGATTTAATGCTTGGAAATTTGCGGTTTGTTTAGATTTGGTTGCTTCCATATAAACTTCAACCATATCTTCAATATTAAATTGATATACAAAAGCTATCTTTGCGATTTGCTTTTGTAAGCGTTGATTTAATAACTGTGAGTTTTTGAGTCTTTCAGGAAGCATTTCTACAAACTTGTTGTAATCAAAATGATATCCGATATGACTACCACCATTTTGTTTTCTACCTTGGAACTCATAATTCAGTTTAAGTAGATTTAAACTCTTGAATTCATACATAGAGTCAAATGGTTTTGTAATATTGTTATACCCTTCTAAACTAGGAACTTCAATTTTAAATAGACTTGCAATCCAGTCAACATGTTTTTCACCAATTTCAGATTGTAAATAACTACCAAAAACTGTGTCTAATAAAAACTGTTTTGCAGATAGAGGTGTTTTTACAACATAAATATAGTCATCTGTTTGTTGATAGACTTCAAGTAAGTTTAGTGCTTCAAGTTTGTTTCTCATTTTTAGAAAGTCTGTTTGTTTTAAGTTTAATAAATCAAAAAGTTGTTGATGCTCTAACTTGATGTCTGGTTGTTGATGATTCAGTTGATAAAATGTAATATACAAACTATGTGCATCAACACCAAGTAATGGTTGATATAAAAGTGCTAAGACTTTAAAATCTTGGCTTGATAAATCAAAGGATTTATGTATTCTAAATGTCGAACTATTTTTCATCTTCTAACCCTCTAATAAACTGATCAATTTGATAATGTAGATAATTTAAATCTGTTTGATTATCAAATATGACATCTGCTCTAACTTTCTTTTCTTCAATGTCTAATTGTGCTTCGACGCGTTTTTGTGCTTCATCTTTAGTTAGTCCATCACGTTTCATTAAACGCTCGATTTGAATATCTTTACTCACATAAACTAAACATGTGACATCACATTTTTTCTCATATCCCACTTCAAATAAAAGTGGCATATCAATGACAAACTTATGGATATCTTCGTGTTCATCGATGTACTTTTGAATGGCATGATAAACATATGGATGAACGATATCATTAAGTTTTAATCTTAATTTCTTATCATTAAAAATAGCTTGACTTAGCTTTTTCTTATCCGCTTTAGTCTTAATATCAAAGCCAAAAAGTGATTCAGCTTTTTGAATCATTTCTTCATTTTCAATCCATAGTTTTTTAACGATTTGATCGCTATCAATCACTGTTAAACCTTTTTCTTGAAAATATTTAGATACTGTTGTTTTCCCTGAAGCGATACCACCGGTTAGACCGATGATATATGGTTTAGGTTTGACATGATGGGCAGACATAAGAACCACGTCCTGCTACTTTAATTTTTATGATAGGTGTACCACAAATAGGGCAAGGTTCGCCTTTTTTTGTGTGAGCATTAAGCTCATTTTGAAATCGACCATGAACACCTAAGCTTGATGTGTATGATCTAATGGTTGTTCCCCCAAGACGAACTGCTTTGTCTAAGACAGAAGTTGCTGCTGAAACTAAGCTTTCAGCTTCTTTTTTTGTTATATTTTTTGATAATCTTGTCGGATGAACTTTTGCTAAAAACAAAGTTTCATCAACATATATATTCCCAAGTCCACTGATGATGTGTTGATCAAGCAGACTGGCTTTAATCGGTCTTTCTGAGCGATGAATCTTAAGATAAAAATCTTTGGGATTTAAATCTTTGGGCTCTAAACCTAACTGAGAAATAGGATACTCATCTAAATAATGATCTTTTGATAAAACATGCATTGTTCCAAATTTCCTTACATCATGGTATCTAAGTTCCATACCACTTTTAAATTTAAAAATAATATGTTCATGTTTATCATAAGGCTCATCAGATTTTATATAGAATTTACCTTCCATTCTTAAATGCATGACAATCACGTGCTGATCAAGTATGAATATTAAATATTTACCCATACGATCGATATCCTGAATCGTTTGATTGATTAAAACTGATTTAAAGCTTTTTAAATCCGTTTTGATAATATTTGGATATCTAATATCAATATCTTTGATGGTTTCATCTTTGAGTTTTAATAGTAAGGTACGCCTTACAGTTTCTACTTCTGGAAGTTCTGGCATAGCTTCACCTACTTTAAATCATACCAAGTTTTACCAACATCACATGATGTTTCAAGTTCAACTTTAAGTTCAACTGCTTTTTTCATCATGTTAGGTACAATCTCTTTCATTTCTTCAAGTTCATCTTCTGGAACTTCTAAGATCAATTCATCGTGAACTTGTAGTAATATTTTTGATTTCTTGTTTTCTTTGTTTAAATAGTTGTATAAATCAACCATCGCTTTTTTTAAGATATCTGCAGCACTGCCTTGAATGGGTGCATTGAGTGCTGTTCTTTCGCCAAATGCTCTTTGTGTATAAACACTTGATTTAAGTTCAGGGATATATCTTCTTCTGTGCATGATCGTTTCAACATATTCATGTTCTTTTGCGTAATCGACGATATCTTCCATATATTTTTTAATTTCAGGATATAAATTTAAGTAATCATCAATAAATCTTTGAGCTTCTTTTGCGGAAACATCGATATCTTCTGCTAGACTCCAAGCTCCAATACCATAGATAATACCGAAGTTGACTGCTTTAGCAGCTCTTCTTTGTTCTGGTGTGATTTCCTCTTTATGGAAAATCTCTTGAGCCGTTTTGGTATGAATATCTTTTTGTTCATTAAATGCTTCAATAAGTTTTTTAACATCAGCCATCGATGCTAAAACTCTAAGTTCGATTTGTGAGTAGTCAGCACCTAAGAAATATGTATCTTCTTTTGCAACAAATATTTTTCTTATTTGTCTACCTTCTTCAGTTCTAATCGGTATATTTTGTAAATTGGGATCTAAAGAAGATAGTCTACCTGTTGTGGTTAATGCTTGATTATAAATCGTATGTACTTTTCCATCATCAAATAGGTTTTGTTCTAAACCAATGATATATGTCGAATATAGTTTTGTTAATTGTCTATAATCAATAATTTTTTCAATGATTGGATGTTTACCTTTGAGTTTATTTAAAACATCAACATTGGTTGAATATCCAGTTTTAGTTTTTTTACCGTTAGGTAGATTTAAATCTTCAAAAAGGACTTCTCCAAGCTGTTTTGGACTTGAAACGTTAAAGTCTTTACCAGCAAGTTTAATAATATCTTTTTCTAAGACTTCAATACGTTCATTTAGGTCTTTTTTCTGTGTGTTTAACTCTTCTTGATCAACATTTAACCCTTCATATTCCATATCCGCTAAGACATGAGAAAGTGGTAGTTCAATATCAATGAGTAAATGGAACTGTTCTTGCGTTTTTAATTCTTCAATGAGTTTATCTTTTAAAAGATAGATTGCTTTTGCTTTTGATGCAATATGTCTATAATATACATCTTTTTCTGGTAAGCCTTTTTTAGCACCTCGACCATAAATCGTTTCATCATATTGAATATCTTCATAATAGAAATTAGAAACAATACGTTTAAATTCTTCTTTTCCTAAATGTGAATTGATTAAATATGCTGCAAGTAATAAATCAAAAGATGCATTTTTGATATTTAAACCTTGCCATAATAGGAATACTTTGGTTGCTTTTAAATCGTAAACATATTTTTGATATGTGTCATCATTTAAATACATTTGGAAATTGAGTGATGATAATGCAACATCTGGATGAATGACATAGTGTTTTTTTCCATTTGATAGTCCAACACCCCAAAGTTCAGCTTTGTGATAGTTGTAATCACTAAACTCAAAATGAACTGCTAGATCTTGATTTAGGATGTTTTCTAATGTTTTTTCATCTTCTATTTCTTGATACTCCCAGTTGGTATCTTCTTGTTGCACGGGTTCTTCCATTTTTCTAACAAAAACATGTAGATCTAGATCCTGATAAAAACGGATGAGTTCATCTGTTTTTGTTGGTTTTTTCTCAATATTTTCTACATGATAATCGATATCACAATCAAGTTGAATGGTTACTAAATCTTTACTCATGATTGCACTATCTCTGTGTTCTCTAATGCGTTCTCCAAGTTTTCCTTTAATGTCATCTTGATGTTCTAATATATTTTCTAATGTTTCGTATTCTTTTAATAGTTTAATTGCAGTTTTTTCACCAACACCAGGAATTCCTGGAATGTTATCTGAAGGGTCACCCATGAGTGCTTTTAAATCGATCATTTGATGGTGAGTTAAATCATATGTTTCTTTTAAAAATTTAGGGTCAAAGTCATGAACTTCCTTCATGCCTTTTTTAAGCAGATGAACTGTGATTTGATCATCGACTAATTGTAGTAAATCCTTATCACTTGAATACACATCAACATGATAGCCTTTTTGGCTTGCTTCTTTAGCAAGTGTACCAATGATATCATCTGCTTCATATCCAGCTTTAGAATATGCAGTCACACCATTTAACTCAATGTACTGATTAACTAAAGGAATTTGTTCAGCAAGTTCTTCTGGCATCTTTTGTCTGCCAGCTTTATATCCTTCATATGCAAGATGTCTTTTTGTTGGTTCTTTGGTATCAAAAGCAACTAAAACATGCTCAGTATCATCTGTCACTATTTTTTCAAACATACCGACAAACGCAAACACTGCATTTGTATATGTTCCTTTAGATGATTGCATGAGTTTAGCGCCTGGATAGGCCGTTGCGTAATAAGCTCTAAATAGTATGGAATTACCATCGATTAGTGTAATCTTCTTCATCATATCATACCCCTTTATTTCATTTTAACATGTGATTGTCAAATACTTTTCCACATTATTTGTGGATAATTAAAAAGGATCAACGTATCCTAAATTGACCCTTTCCTTTACCTTTTCCCTTTTTGGTTTTTTGATTTTGAAAAGCTTGAGTAGGATTTTTTGATAAGCTTTCTAGTTGTCGTTCATCCATATTCATCATTTTTTTCATCATCTTTTTTTGTGCATCTAATGCTTGTCTTAAACGGTTAAGTTCTGCGACACTCATGCCTGCACCTTTAGCAATTCTTTCCCTACGTCTTGAACTTTGATCAATTAACGTTGGATCTTTTCGTTCTTTTTCAGTCATGGAAGTAATCAAAACTCCCATTTTTTCAAATTGCTTATCGTCGATATTTGAAGCTGCATCTTTGATTTTACCCATACCTGGTATAAACCCTAAGATTTTACTCATTGATCCCATGCGTTTAATCATCTTAAACTGTTTTAATAAATCGTTATAATTAAACGTATCGCTCATGAGTTTTTCCATCATGTTTTTAGCTTCATCTTCATCAATCGCATCGGTTGCTTTTTCAATTAATGTTAAAACATCACCCATCCCTAAGATTCTTTGAGCCATACGCTCTGGATGGAAGACTTCAAATGCATCCATTTTCTCACCCGTTGATGAGAATTTAATAGGAATACCTGATACTTCTTTAATCGATAATGCAGCACCACCACGGGTATCGCCATCCATTTTAGTTAATATTGCGCCAGTAGCATTTAATTGATCATGGAAACTTTTCGCAACATTTGCCGCATCTTGTCCAGTCATCGCATCTACTGTCAGTAATATTTCATTTGGATTTGCAATCTTTTTTACATCTAAAAGTTCTTGCATCATGTTTTCATCGATGTGCAGGCGTCCTGCGGTATCGATAATAACAACATCATATTTATTTTCTTTTGCGTATGCAAGTCCATTTTTAACAATTGTTCTTGCATCAATTAATCCTTCTTCATAAACTTCAATATCTATTTGTTTACCAATCGTCACCAATTGGTCAATCGCAGCTGGACGATAAACGTCTGCAGCAATAAACAAGACCTTTTTCTTTTCAGCCTTTCTAATATAAACACCAAGTTTACCAATTGCTGTTGTTTTACCAGTCCCTTGAAGACCGATCGTCATAATGGTTGTAATACCGTTGATATTATATCTAATACCTTCAGCTTCATCCCCCATGACACGTTTTAACTCATCATGAACGATTTTAACAACTTGTTGACCAGGATTTAATCCTTTTAAGATTTTTTCTCCAACAGCTTGTTCCTTGACGTGATTTATAAATTGTTTAACAACTTTAAAGTTAACATCTGCTTCAAGAAGTGATAATCTCACTTCGCGCATCATCTCATCGATATCTTTTTCTGTTAAAAATCCTCGACCAGTGATTCTGCGCATCGCCATTTGTAATCTTGAAGATAATGAATTTTCTGCCATTATTCATCCAACTTTCTTAGTTCATCAATCAACTTTTTACAATCTTTGGTTTGTAGTTGATCCATGATTTCTAATCTTTTTTGTTTCTTTTCTAATAGTTTGAGTTTTTCTTCATAGGAAAAAAGATGTATTTCAACTTTTTTGAGTTGATCAAAGATTGCATTTCTGCTCACATCAAGAAGTTCTGCAATTTCTTGTAGAGAATAATCTTCTTGATAATAATATCTAAAATACTCAATCTGCTTGTCTGTAAGTAAGTTTTGGTAGATATCAAATAACTCATTTAATTGTTCTTTTTTCTCTAAAGTTTCCATAAGTACCTCTTAGAAGAAATCTTCAAATAATCCGTATATATATTGTTCAATATCAAAATAGACTAAATCATCTATTTTTTCGCCTAATCCTACATATTTAATCGGTAAATCATATAAGTGTCTAATTGCTAAAACAATACCGCCTTTAGCTGTACCATCTAATTTAGTTAAGATAATACCCGATACATCTGTAGCTTCTTTAAAAACTTCTGCTTGACGCATGCCGTTTTGACCAGTTGTTGCATCGATGACTAGTAAAGTTTCTTGTGGGGCATGTGGTAGAGTTTTTTGAATGACTCTTTTCATCTTCTCTAATTCTTTCATGAGGTTAATTTTCGTTTGAAGTCTACCTGCTGTATCACATAATATGATGTCATACTTTTCTTTTTTAGCAAATTCTATTGCATCATAAATGACACTTGATGGGTCACTGCCCTCGCCTTTAGAAAACACGTATGTGTTACTTCTTTGACCCCATATCTTTAATTGTTCGATTGCACCTGCTCTAAATGTATCACCAGCAACCATCATGACTTTTTTGCCTTCATTTTGAAGTTGTTTTGCAAGTTTGCCTATCGTAGTTGTTTTACCAACACCATTGACACCTACAAAAAGATAAACATTAAGTTCACCTTCATCATAGTTAAGTTCAGTATTTAATAAGTCACCTTTAAGATAGATCTCAAACATCTTATCCACAATCATTTCGGCTAAATCATTAGGATCTGTGATGTGTTTGTTTTCTACATCAGCTCTTAACGATTCAATAAAGTAAACAACTGTATCCACACCAATATCTGCTTGAATAAATATATCTTCAAGTGCATCAAATAGATCATCATTAATGACCTTAGATTCACTTAGTATTTGTTTTAAATCTCCAAGGTTTTCTTTAGTTTTATGTAACCCTAGAGCATATTTATCATTTTTTTGTTTTTTTCCAAATAATTTTTTAAATAATCCCATCGTTAACCTCTCATATAATCCTAAGATATTATACCATAAGAAAAAGAAAACCGAAAGTTATTCTTTCGGTAAGTTTTTAACAAAACTAAGCAGTTCATCAAAGTTTAGATGTTGGCTCATTTCATCGACATATTCAGCATAAATGATCTTTCTATTTTGATCTAATACGAATACGCTTCTTGCTTGTAATCTAAGTTCTTTGATATATGTTCCATACTTATTTGCGAAATCCAATTCAATATAATCACTTAATGTAATTACATTTTCCATACCAGCATTTCCACACCATCTTGCTTGTGCACTTGGTAAGTCATTTGAAATTGTGATGACTGTTAAATCTTCAATTTCAGATAGTTCTTGATTCACTGTTCTAGTTTGTCTATCACAAACAGTTGTATCAAGTGATGGAACAACGTTTAAAATGATGTATTTTGATTTATAATCTGATAAGTTTACATATTCATTTTTATGGTTTAATGCTTTGAAATCCGGAGCTATATCTCCAACTTTTTTTGTATCACCAATCAGTGTTACAGGTTTGCCTTTAAATGTTTTCATACGAGACACTTCCTTCTAAAGTCTTAACAATATTATAACATATATTTATTTTGTTTTCATAAAAAGCGGTCTTCTGAAAAAGTTCAGAAGACCTATTAAGGGGATTTTGTGTACTTTCATACACGAAATAGGGGATAAGTAACATCCATTTTTTTGGATGCATAGATATATTATCACTTTTTAATTTGTTTGTAAAGCCTATAGTTTATTTTGCGTCGTTATCTTGCTTGTTATCATCATTTTTAATGTATCTGCACTTTGGAAAACCGCTACATGCGATAAATTCGCCATATCTTGATTTTCTTACGACCAGTGGTTTTCCACATTTTGGGCATAACTCATCTGTCATTTTTGGTTCTACTTTTTTCATATGCTTTTGAGCATGTTCTACCATTGGGATAAAGCTGTGATAAAACTTAGATACAATTTCAACACCTGATTCTTTGGCTTCAGCAATTTCATCTAGTTTCTTTTCCATTTTTGATGTGTAATCCACATTGATAATCTTATGGAAAAACTCATCTAGTTCTTTAGCTGTTAATTTCCCTTGATCAGTTGGAATGAATCTTTTGTGCTCCATATGTACATAAGCTCTATGTTTTAATGTTTGAATAATCGATGCATAAGTAGATGGTCTACCAATGCCTAAGGATTCCATTTCTTTAATAAGGGTTGCTTCTGAGTATCTTGCTGGAGGTGTTGTAACTTTTTCAATCGAGATAACTTTTTTAGCATTAACTTCTTGATTAAGTTCAAGTTTTGGTAGAAGCTTATCCTTATTCTTTTGCTCTTCAAAGACTTTTGTATGTCCATCAAAGATTAAGATCGATCCATCTAAATGATAGATATTACCATTTGAGTCTAATGAAATCTTAGTGCTTTCAAATACTGCATCACTCATGAGCGATGCTAATGCTCTTTCGTAAATTCTACGATACAACTTAGCTTCGTCTTTATCAAGATATGCTTCCATCATTTCTGGTGTTCTTGTCACTGATGTAGGTCTGATTGCCTCATGGGCATCTTGTGCATTTTCTTTAGTTGATGTTTTATAATGTCCTAAATACTTTTTACCATAATGAGATTCAATAAATTGATTAGCTTCTTCAATAAATGGTTGTGCTAACCTGTTTGAATCTGTACGCATATAGGTAATTAAACCGACAAGTTCACCATCAATATCTATACCTTCATATAGTTTTTGTGCAACCATCATGGTTCTGCTTGCACTCATATATAAATTATTAATCGCATCCTGTTGTAAAGTAGATGTGATGAATGCTGGTTTAGATTTTCTTTTTGTTGTTTTAGTTTTAATATCTGAAACCTTAAATGGGTTTGTCGATGTTTCTACAATTTGGTCTGCTTCTTCTTTAGATAATCTTTTCTTTCCTGGAATATGGTAAGCTGCTTTAAAATGTGGAAAATCAGCTTCTATTTCATAATATGTCTCAGGAATAAATGCTTCTATTTCTTTTTCTAAATCCACGATGAGTTTTAGCGCAACACTTTGCACACGTCCTGCAGATTTAGATTTAATTTTTGATTGTAATAGTTTTGATAGTTTAAAACCAATAATACGATCTAAAATACGTCTTGCTTCTTGTGAGTTTACTAAATCTTGGTCTATCTTTCTTGGATGACTTAATGCTTCAGTAATTGCTTGTTTAGTAATTTCTCTAAAAACAATACGGTTATTTTCGTTTGGATCTAAATCTAGGATTTGAGCTAGATGCCAACCAATCGCTTCACCTTCTCTATCTTGGTCGGTTGCGATTAAGACTTCTCTGCCCTTTGCTTTAGATTTTAGTTCTTTGATTAATGTGTTTTTTCCTGGAATAACTTTATAGCTTGGTTGAAAATCATTTTCAATATCAATACCTAAACCGTCTTTTCCAGAAGTTGCTAAATCTCTAACATGTCCTTTTGATGATAAAACAAGTACGTCATTTCCAACATAACTTGCAATCGTTTTTGATTTTGATGGAGATTCAACAATGATTAATCTTTTCTGACTCATATATACACTTCCGTTTCCATATCTATTATAGTAAGTAAATTTTTAAAGTCAAGCAAAAAGAGAACGCTTTTTTTTATATATATTTATATAATATATATCTTTTTTTCATTTTATTTTAGAGGTTTTATATCTGTTTTTACTCTAAAAGAAAAAAGACGAAATCATGTTTCATCTTTTAAGTACTCTAACACCCTAAGTTCTCTTTTAACCCAAGGTATAGCTTTTGTATCCTTATATAGGAGTGATTCATTTTGTTTAATTGCATCTTCTAATGATATGTGAATCACTTGATAATCATAGGTAATTTCATAATCACTGAGTAATTGTTTTTTAATATGATCTTCAACTTCACATGTATAATATTTTGATTCCATATAAAAGACTTCGTGCTCATTTATGGTTGATTTACGTTTTTCAATCATCATACCATATGGTTTAATCGTATCTTTCTTGATAGTCAACCCAGTTTCTTCTAAGACTTCTCTATATAATGTATCGATATCAGATTCATTTTGTTCTTGTCCCCCACCAGGAAACTTTATATCCTTATATAAGAGACTTTGAATCATGACATATTGATCATCTTTTTTTATGATTGCTCTAACAGCAGTTCTTATAAATAGTTGATCATCTATATCATAGTTTTTATCATCCAAAAAGTGTATGATCTTCATACTTTTTTCTCATTTCTTCTTTAATCATTGATTTAATGGGTTCATATGATTTTCTATGGATAGGTGTATATCCATATTTTTTAATGAGTTCGATATGTTCTTTTGTGCCATAGCCTTTATGTTGTTTAAAGTTATACTGTGGAAAGATTTTATCCATTTCAATCATATACTGATCTCTGGTTGTTTTTGCGATAATGGATGCTGCAGCGATGCTTATTGATTTTTGATCGCCCTTAATGATGGACTCACTAGGAATATCAATTTCCATTGGCATTGCATCAATGAGTAAAAATTCTGGTTTGATTTTTAATTGTTTAATGGCTGATTGCATAGCTTCTCTTGCAGCTCTATAAATATTGATACGATCGATTTCTTCAACTGATGCGATACCAATACCGATGGCAAGTGCATGTGATTTAATTTCTTCAAGTGCTTTTTCTCTTTGTTTTTCCGTTAGTTTTTTTGAGTCATCAACAAGTTCTAGTTTTGAACCTTTTTTTAATATAACTGCAGCAGCAACCACCGGTCCTGCTAAAGGACCTCTACCGGCTTCATCGATACCAGCAATATATTTGACTCCTTTTTCATAAAGTAAATCTTCATAATGATATAGGTTATATGCTGTCAAATGATAGACCTCCTAGTTGTTTATTTCTAATATCTGTTAAAATTGTATGATAAACGCGGTCATAATCAATTTCATTACCCTTTAGTAACGCACCTCTTTTGATACCGATTTGATCTAACATTGAAACATAATCGTACATATCTAATGGGATATCATATCGTTCAAGTAGACGTTTTGGATAATTCGCTTTTAAAAAGTCTAGGGCATAATGACATACATCATCAATAGGAATAATATCATCTTTAATTGCACCTGTGATGGCTAAGTGATACCCAACTTTTTTATCTTCGAATTTAGGCCATAGTACACCAGGTGTATCTAACAACTCAAAGTCATCACCCAATTTGATCCATTGTTGTGCTTTAGTAACACCAGGTTTATTTCCTGTTTTCGTCGCTTTTTTCTGCGATAAAGCATTAATAAGGGTTGATTTACCAACATTAGGTATCCCTAAAATCATGGTTCTAATTGGTCTTGGCTTTAAGCCTTTCGCTTTTTCTCTATCTAGTTTTTCTTTGAGTACGAGTTTTGCACGATCATAGATTTTTTTTGTATTTACTTGTGATTGTGCATCAATCTTTAATCCTTCATACCCTAAAGATTGATAATAACTCATATGTTTATTTAATATCTGAGGATCCGCTAAATCCATTTTATTAAATAATAATAATATAGGTTTATGTTTGACTGTTTTTAAAATTTCTGGGTTCATTGATGATATCGGAAGTCTTGCGTCTAAAAGTATCATCACCATATCCATCAGTTTAAGTTTTTCTTTAATTTCTCTAAACGACTTAAACATATGTCCCGGATACCACTGAATTTGCTTTTCAGTTAGTTTTTTATCCATGTGAAATACCTCCTAGAGGTGATAGTTTATATATCGCTTTTCCAATCATGTCTTCTTCGTGGATTGCTCCAATATTTCTACTATCATATGAAAACGACTCGTTATCTCCAAATGCAAAGTATTGATTATCTCTTAATTGATTGTTTTGATCTAAATAAGAAAGCATTTTTAAACGGCCTGCATTATCAACTTCATAGATTTGGAAATACTGGTTTTGATAGACGATACCATTGATTAAAATATGATAATGATCAGTTTGATCAATTTGCTCAAATGTGACAGTATCTCCAGGGACTGCAACGACGCGTTTAACAAAATAAACTTGATCTTGATCACTATATTCACTTGAAAGATTTACTTGTCTACCTGATGTATCAAGATAACGATCTGTAATATGGACAATGACAACATCATTTCTTTTTGGTGTATAGTTAAAATGATACATTAAGACTCTTTCTCCATCAACAAGTGTTGATTCCATTGATTTACCTTCAACATTTGTTGGTAAAACGAAAAACATGAAAATCATTAGAATAAGCATCATGGAAATGCTTAAAAACGAAACCCAATCAAGGATCTCGTGTTTATGTTTTTGTGCAAAACTTATCGTTTGAACTGGAACATCATCTGAATTTTCATCTTCATCTACGACAGGATCTATCTCAATATCATCTTTTTTTATTTTAAAATGAAAGATACTAAATCCGATAGATATGAGTGCGATAGATGAGGAAATCCAATAAATCGTTGTGGTCCAACCAATGTTTAATCTACTTACGTCTAAAGCATAAAGCAATATATTGAAGATGATTAAAATGACTGCGATAAATAAATTGATATATGCTCTTTTGAGTGTCATAGATTTCACCTTTTCTAGTTTTCTTCTTTTCCTAAAATTGTATTGAGTTCTCTCAGATTAACCAATACTTCTCTAGCTTTTGTACCCTGAGAAGCAGATACAATGTTATAATACTCAAGCATTTCTACTAATTTTTGAGCGCGGTTAAAACCAATCTCAAATTGTTTTTGAATGCTGTTTATCGATGCATTGTTTGTTTCAACAACAAAATATGCAACGTCTTCAAAGAGTTCATCAGATGCAATTTCTTTGAGTTCTGCTTGTTGTTTTAATGCTTCATGTTCAAAGATATAGTTTTGATCATAACGCTCTCTAATATAATCAGTTACTGCATAGATCTCTTCATCTGGTATATAAGCACCTTGTAAACGATGTGGTCGATCAGATTTCTTAAATAACATATCACCTTTTCCAAGTAATGTTTCAGCACCTGCACCATCTAATATGGTTGTCGAATCAACAAATGATGCGACTTTAAATGCAATTCTTACTGGAATATTTGATTTAATTGTACCTTTAACAACATCAGTTGTAGGACGTTGGGTAGCAACTAATAAATGAATACCTGCAGCTCTAGCTTTTTGAGTAATTCTTTGAATAGCATCTTCAACTTCATGAGCCGCAACCATCATTAAGTCAGCTAACTCATCGATGACAATCACGATATATGGCATTTTTGGATCATCAATTAATCCACGCTTAACATTATCGTTAAATGATCTAATATCTCTCGCTCTACTTTGAGAGAATTTTTGATATCTTCTTTCCATCTCATCAACCGCCCAATTTAATGCTTGAGCAGCCATTTTTGCATCAGTAATAACAGGTGTCACTAAATGTGGTAAATCATTGTATGGCGTTAACTCTACCATTTTAGGGTCAATTAAAATCAGTTTCAAATCTTCAGGAGAATTTTTAATAAGTAAACTGACTAAAATCGTATTCACACAAACACTCTTACCACTATTTGTAGCACCAGCAATTAATCCATGAGGCATTGCTTGAATGTCTGCATAAATATTTTCACCATCAATATCCACACCAAGTGCAACTTTTAATGGATGTTCTTTATCATTATAAAAACGTGCATCATCAACAACATTACCAAACGCGACGATTTCTGTTTTCTTATTTGGAACTTCTAATCCAACAAAAGGTTTTCCTGGAATTGGTGCTTCAATTCTAATCGATTTAGAAGCAAGACTCATCATTAAGTTATCACTAATAGATAAAATACGCTTAACGTTTACACCAGGTTCTAATGCGATTTCATAACGTGTAACAGTTGGTCCTTTTTTACTTGATTTAACTTCACCTTCGATACCAAACTGTTGTAAAGTAGCATTAATCACATCAATTTGATCTAATAACCATTGTGGTTGTTCATTTGTATCTCTATCTTTTTTAGAAAACAAAGATATACTTGGATATTGATAATTTTGTTTTTTCTCTAGTGTAGGTGTTTTAACTGTTTCTGATAATCTTGGGTTTTCTTGATCTTGTAAAAATCCAAACTCTGAAGTCACAACCGGTTTAGATGGATCAGTTTTTTCTCTTTGATATGTTTCTACTTTAGGCTCATAAGTCTTTTGTTCTTCCTCAGGTTTTGCATGAAAGACTTGACGCTGTGGTTGAGGTTTAACTTCAGGTTTTGCTTTAAATGGGAAATCATCAACCTTTGGTTTTTCTTGTGTTGGTTTACGGTATCTAGAACCAGATCCAATCGGCGAAATGATTTTTGGTTTTTCTTCATGTTTTTCATCAGGTATATTCATATCATCGTAATTAGAAGGTCCAAAAATCTCATCTCTTGTTTTACTAGAGACGATGTTTGTGAATTCATAATATTTAGTACCATATTTTTCGATTGCTTCTTGATCTGACATTTTATGTTTCGTTCTAAAAGCATCAAATCGTCTTTTTGTATCACCAGTATTTTTTACAGTAAATGGAACAGTAACTACATCTTTAACACGTCGACCAAAAATAGGGGATACAAATCGATCTGATTTATAGACTTGTTTACCCCTGATACCTTCAATTTTTGCGAACTGAAAAATAACAAATGGATCTTTTTTAATCGGTTGTTCTAAGATTTCTCTTTGCTTTTTCATGCTTCTTCACCCGCTTCTTCTAAGTCTTGAGTTAATTCGTTATAAATATCATCAACACCTGTATCAATAGTTTTTTCAACATTAAAGACTTTTTTACTATAAATCTTATATGTTTCTTCACCCGTAATAGCGATAATTGCTAAACCGATACGTATCATAATAATGTTCATTGCAGTTTCTTTAGTTAGCTTTCTAACCCAATACACTGGGTTTACTGCATTCATCACTGCAACTGCTGTTTTCGTTATTTTTGAATATTTCTTGGCTGCTTTAACAAATTTATTTTGATCAATTTTTGTTTTTGTTTCATTGAGTTCATAAATTCTAGCAAGTGTTAACCCTCTAGTCATTCTTAGTATTTTACCCTGTAATAAGACTTCAATACGGTCTGTGATGTAATGCGCTAAGTTTAAACTCTCATCAACGGTTAACTCTAAATAAGGATATTTTGATTTTGGATAAAATTTTTTGGCAATATCTACTGTAAGTTCAGCAGCTATATTTTGAAGATGTGTTGCATAACCAACTTCATTTCTAAGATCTTTATCTTTAAACTGAGCTTGTGCATCATCAATTAACCATTTAATTTCTTCTTCATCAATATCAGTTTCATCAGCATGTCTTAATTTTAATCCTTTATTTAAACTTTTTAGTACTGCATAAAGATAAATAAGGAGTAATAGGAAAAATCCAAAACTCACTCCAATTAAAAAACTGATTAACATTGAAAAATCAATGGTGATAGGACCAATTTGTAGATAGATAAGCACATCATCAACTCCTATTACGTATTATATCATTAAAATGATATATCATAAAGATTATACAAATGAAAAAGTTGAACCGAAGTTCAACTTTATGCGTTTATGTCGTAATAAAATGTGTAAATAACCATTTCTACTTGAGTATTTCCATCGGTTAGGAAGGAAAGCTGCATCGAATCAATGTAATAAATGGTTGTCATATCAATGATTGATTCCATGAAAGATAATGCTTTTGTATGATCATCTACTGTAAAAGTTAAAGCCACTCTCACATACTTAATTTGATTATCTAGTGGTTCATCAAATGGTGAACTTACATCTTTTGAAATCGTGTGACTAAACACGTCAGTCACTTCAAATAATGCAATGTTTTTTGCGATTAACAGATCATTATCAATCGCTTGTTGATCATATTCAGAAGGTAAATATGGCATCAGTTCACCAATTTCTAAATATGTTATATCTTCTTGACTATTAATGAGTTGATTGATGTGCAAATTGAGCTCAACTTCTCTTTGTTCTAGAGTCCCTAATCGTTGGTTTTGATAAGCACTAATTAAATAATAACCAGCAATCACAGCAACAAAGATTATGATCATCAATGGAAGTGCTTTGGTCTTAGAAAGCTTTTTCCCAAATACGTTATATCTACGCATATGTAATGGTCACCTCCATTAATACATCTGATAAAAATGCAACTTCAGGTTCTTCTATAATCCATCTTGTTTCACTATTGTCATAAGTTGATATACCATATGATTCATAAATGCGAATGGCATATTCGTTTAAGTCTAATTGTGTATTTCCAGAAACTAATAACGTTATCGTCTTAGTTTGAGCATCGATATCGATGTGATCAAGTGACACAGAAGGATCAGTTTCTAAGATAATATCAATCACATGAGAACGATAGCTCATTTCATTTTCAATGAGTGCTATATAAGCTTCATTATATTGTATTTGTTCATCTGTGTAGGATTGATTATTGTTTTGATCTCTAAGTAAAATATCTAGTTGATTTTCTAAACTTTGGATCGTGTTTTCTGCACTAGTAATGTCTTCGTTAAATAAATAGAACGGAATATAAAGCAGGGTAACCGTTGAGAAAATCAAGAAGGCAAAAACCATGAGATAATTACCTAAAATGTTTACTCGTTTTATTCTTTCAAGTTCAAAATCAAATGGGATCTGAAGTTTTAATTTGCTAGATTTGATTGATAAAAATGGTAAGTAACATCCTTTAGGTAGGGTTTCGGTATATCCATCAACTTTTGAAAAGTCAAAATTATATGTCTTAAAATCTTTAAGTTTTGGGATTAGATCTTCTTTGATTGATGATTTTAATAGATGATCTGATAAATTATAGATGACGATTTCATCGATGCTAGCATCACCTTTTTTAAGATTATATTTGTAGTAATTTGCAATTCTTTCAATATAGTTTTCTAAAATCAAAATGGTATTGGATTTTGATTCATCACATTCTTCAATCATTTGAAATATCGGTGTGTTATTTTCATAGATTTGAATTGCTAACATGCTATGATAAATCGTTACGATCATCAATTGCTCTGCTTTGGATTTATGTTGATCCATAAACACTTCAAAAAGCGATAAAGACGGTAAATCAAACTTAACTTCCTTCGCCCCTAGTTTTTCGAAAACATCATAATAATCATGAAGTAAATCCTCATCTGTAATCATCGCAATTGCTTTTACATTTTGTTCATCCGCTTCTTGCTCAAAATGAGATATTGCAGCTTTTTCAAAGGGGAAATAAACTTTTTTATCTGTTTGTTCATGCAAGTAATGATCAATTGATTTTTTTTGAAGTTCTTCTTTAGATATGGTCATGTTTCTAATCAGTAAGTTTTGATCATGTATTAGAATATATACATTGCGTAACTTAATAGCATGTCGTTTGATACTTTCTAAAAGAAGCTGATAAAAAATATCAGGTTCTTTGATATATCCATTAACAACGACACCTTCAGGAAGTATAATCTCTTCACTAAGCGATTTATTTAATTGATTTTGATGGGTCATATAAGCGCATTTATAGTCTGATATAAATACTGTAATATCTTCTTTTCTCTTCATCAAAACTCACATCCCTAATAAGTTTAAGTATCCTGAAATTATCGATCCACCCACTAAATAACTTACATAAACAGAAAGTGCAATAAATGGAATGAGTGGTAAATAATTGTCTTTATCTTTTATAAAAATTATACCATAAATTAATCCAAATAGTGATGCCATAAAGATAGATAATATACCTTGTGGAAATGCTAATGCTAAGCCAATAAACAAGTATATTTTAACATCTCCACCACCAAGAGCATCTTTTTTTGCAATACTTCTTCCAATGATCGCAATGAAAAACATGATTGCAAATAAAATACCACTTGAAATAAGGTATTCAAAAATATTTCCTTCAATCAGTCTTATGATAATAAGTGGAATTATACCAATCATCCAAACTCTATCGATGACGATCATATGATCGATATCAGCAATCGTTTCAATCATCATCACTGATATCACAATAGCTATGATTAAGTAATCCAAGGTAAAACCATAGATTAAATATGGTGTGACATATAACATTCCACCGATGATTTCATAAAGAATGTATTTTGTATCTATTTTTTCATTACAATATCTACACTTACCTTTATTGATTAAATATCCAACAATTGGTAAAACTTCAATAAATTTTAGTTGGTGGTTACAGTGATCACAGTGTGATCTGCCTTTTAAAGTTTCTTTTTTAATCAGTCTTGTTGCAAGCACATGAAAAAAAGATGTAAATAAAGCACCAAATAGAAATATCAATATAGCATATAATATCGTCATCATCTTATTCTCCTATATGTTTATTATACTATATAAAGAAAAAGGAGGCATCTTAAAAAGAGACCTCCTATATTTGAGAAACTAATTATTCAACAGCGTATCCATTGATGAAAAGATCCGCAACTGGAGTTCCAGCGATAGCCTCAGCTTCTGATTCAAAAAACTGAACAGTCGAACCTGATACAACAACCCAAACATCAGTAGCTAATACATCAACTTCATCAACAGCCCATCCAAATTGGTTATCTTTAAGATCAACAAATTCTTCTGTTTCTAAAGTAGCTAGGTTAAATGGTGTAGCATCTTCTGCGTATAGTTCAGCAGCAGTCACAATTGTGTCATAAGTTGCTTGAGCAGCATTCTCTTCTTGTCTTCTAATAAGACCACCAATAGTAGGTACAGCAATTGCTGCAATAATTCCTAAAATAACTACAACAGCTAATAATTCAACTAAGGTAACCCCTTTTTTATTTCTTAATGTCTTAATCATACTTTCTCCTCCGTATTTATTCATATAAAATTATAGTTTTATGTTATGCTTTTTTACTTCATTTGTCAATAAATTTTGAAATAATTAAGAAAAACGTAATAACTAGATTTGTGTTCCTAAAGACAACATCGGAAGCATAATTGCTAGAATCATGACACCTACAATTGCATATACAATAATTAGTAAAATAGGTTGTATACTGTTTTTCAATTGTTGTACTCTAAGTTCACTAATTCCATTATAATATTCACTTAAATTCTCCATGAGTCTTGGGATATCTCCAGTCTTCTCACCAGTAGCAATCATCTTTGCCATAATCGGATCAATATGTCTACTTTCTTCAAATGCTTTACTAAATGGTTTCCCATCTTGTAAATAAAACATTGTCTTATCGATTAAAGCTTTATAAACGTCGTGATTTAATATATCTTTAGTTGTCTTTAAAGCTTCCATGGAATGAATGCCATTTGATAGCATTTGTGACAAAGAATTAGCAATTAATATTTGATTGCTCATCTGAATCAGTTTCCCAAATACTGGTAAACCCAATAAACTTAGTTTTACATAATAATGGAATTTATGATTGTACTTATAAAAAATTATAAAGACAACAACAAGTAAGAAAATACTACCAAAAATAATCAGTGAGTAATTTTGGAAAAAATCACCTGTATCTAAGAAAAACTGTGTGATTGGTGGTAGTTCAACATCACCAAAGGATTCAAAGAGTCCTGTAATGTTGGGGAAAACAAAAAGCAACATTCCAATCGCAATCACAATCGCTGCTCCTAAGTAAATCAAAGGCATTCTCACCGCTGCTTTAATTTCTGTGGTCAGCTTAATCTGTGATTCATAATAATCAGCCATTTTTAAAATAGTTTGTCCGAGTTCACCAGATAATTCTCCAACTTTAATCATTTGAACAAGTAGATTTGGAAACTCTTGTTTTCTTTTGCTCATTGCTTTAGAAAGCAAGTTCCCATTATACACTTGTTGGTAAAGTTCAAAATATAACCTTCTAATGTTTCTATTTTCTTGTTGCAAGCTTAAGAGCTCTAAAGCAGGTAATAACTTAACTCCTGAGTTTATTAACGATCCCAATTGCTTTAGAAAAAATACAAGCTGTTTAGCATTAATCAACCTACCAAATGTAATTTGCTCAAGCTTTGTGATGATGTTTTTATATTCTGTAACACTTTTGACTTTATAGTTTTTTGTTTGTAAATACTTGATGCAAACACTCTTGCTAACGGCTTCCATACGCCCTTTAACAGTCTTTCCCTCTACATTGATACAAACATATTTAAAGTTTTTTAAATGCAAAATACCCCTCCTATTCCTCAGCAACTTTCATGACTTCTTCAAGGGTAGTAACACCTTCTTGAATCTTCTTTAATCCTGAAGATAAGATACTTTGCATACCTGATCTTTTTGCTTCTTTTTCAAGTTCATCAAATGTTTCATTTTCTGCGATGAGTTTTCTCATTTGATCAGAAATAGGTAACACTTCGAAAATACCAACACGACCAGCATAACCTTTATAGTTACATGAAGGACAACCTTTTGCACGTTTAACGTGATCAAGGTCAATGCCTTGTTTTTTAAACATAACAACTTCAGTTGGTGTTGGTTCATCATCATAGCTACATTCTGTACATAGCTTTCTAACTAAACGTTGTGAAACAACTCCAGTTAATGATGAAGCAATTAAAAACGGTTCAATATCCATATCTAATAGTCTTGTGACTGTTTTTATTGCATCATTGGTATGAATCGTTGATAATACTAAATGTCCGGTCAAAGAAGCTCTAATCGCGATTTCTGCTGTTTCAACGTCTCTAATCTCACCAACCATAATAATGTTTGGATCTTGTCTTAAAATTGATCTTAATGCATTTGCGAATGTCAAGTTCACATCAGGTTCAACTTGAACTTGATTGACACCTTCCATTTTAAGTTCAACTGGGTTTTCAACTGTAACGATATTAACGTTTGGTTTGTTCAACTCTTCAAGACATGCGTATAATGTCGTTGTTTTCCCTGAACCAGTCGGTCCACTTACTAAAACAATGCCATTAGGTTTAGCAATCATATCTCTAACAAGTTTTTCTTCTTTCTTTGTCAAACCAATACTATCTAATTTATTAGCTCCGCCACTGATATCTAATATACGCATCACAACTTTTTCACCTCTTACTGTCGGTAAAGTTGAGATACGCAAATCAATATTTTTTTGTTGGATTGCTGTTTGAATACGTCCATCTTGTGGAATTCTAGTCTCTGTTATATCCATGCCAGACATGACTTTTATACGACTAACCATTTGGTTTAATATTCTTATCGGAAACTCTTTAACGATATCTAAAACACCATCGACACGATATCTAACAACAACTTTGTCATCTAGAGGATCAATATGAATATCACTTGCACGCTGGAAAACAGCTGATGTCAAAATTTGATTGACAAGACTAACCATCGGTGTATCACTAAAATCATCTTCTTCTTCTGTGACTTCATCGATTGAAACATTTTGTTTTACACCTAACGCTTCAAGTGTACGTGTAAAACCATAATATTTTTCTATTTGTGTATTAATTTCATTTTTAGGTGCCGAAAACATCTTTGGACGATATCCAGTCATTAATCTTAGTTCTTCAGTTACTGAAAAATCTAATGGATCTGATGTTGCAAACATAAGTTTGTTACCATCAATTCTTAAAGGAATCATTGTATGTCTACGGCAAAATGATTCGTCAACTAGTTTAAGGACTTGTTCATCGATTGTAAAGTTCATCAGTGAGACTCTTTGAACGCCTGTTGAATCTTCCAATGCTTTTAAAATCTGCATCTCTGATGCGTATTGTAATCGGACAATGGTTTCTCCAAGTCGTTCATTTTGTTCTTGCTTCTTAAGCGCATCTTCAAGTTGTTTTGTTGTAATTATATCGGCTTCTATTAAAACATCACCTATTCTTTTAAGTGCCATATCATGCGCCTCCTGTAACTATATTTAGCTCGTAAATGTTTGCTTTTGATGGCATATAGATATCATATAGCTTGATAATTTTGCTATTTCCATCAGCATCTGTAATCGTACGATATACAGTATAAACGCCACCTTCAACACCAGGTTCAATGAGAAGTTCATATCTTGTCTCAGTATCTTCTGTTATGACAATGACTCCAGGAGTTGATGCATTTAATGTATCATTGTCTATATAAACATTTTCAATTGGAACACTTGCGTTTTTGGTTATGGAAACACTATAATCAAAAACTTGTGGTACGCCTATTAAATTAAAGGAAATAGAATTTAGTAAAAACTGACTAAGTTCTATACGATATTCAAAATCTAAAGCATTATAGAAAGTGAAATCATAATCATTAACTTTTAAAATACGAACATTATATCCAAGTGATGCCCAAGTAGGATCTATTGGATATGTATGAAAGATAAAACCATTCATATGTGTTGGTGTTAACACTTTTAACATACCGGTTGCGATCACACTTAATTGTTCATTACTCAAATCATAATCTTTTAAAGTTTCCAATAAAGAAAATCTATCATTAGCTTTGATAACAATAGCATCAAGTTCACTTAAAATTTGTGTAACATCACTTGCATTAATACCATTAATATATTCTGTTGATATTGAGTGATTGAGTGCAGTATCTAAAAAATAATCCTCAATTTTAAAATCTTTAATTAATATCATTTCACCTAAATCAGAAACAAGATCGTTCATTAATGCTTCTGAATTTATGTAACTCATATAATTTTGAGAAAACATTGAATTAATCAACGTAAGTATTTCGCCTTGATCACTTGCTTCAATTGAAAAAATAACAGGATTGTCTTTGTTTTGATCAAGTTGATTAATTGTTTGGTCAATATGTGGTGTAAATAATGATGATGGTAAGTTAACATGAACTCCCTGATAAACTAAATCGAAACTAAGTTCACTTAAGTAATCATTAATCTCATTGGTTAAAACCTGTTGATATTGTGCTTCATCTACCCCACCTAAATAAACTGACCCAACGGTTGTTTGATTATCTTCAGTAGATAAATCATAGACAAGAAAAATAGTAATTGCAAATACTGATGCTAAAAAAACAGTTATGATTGAAATCATGAAATAGATATTTCGCTTAAAATAGTTTACAAGATTTTTCAATAGTACCACCTCTACTTGTTCTTATTATACCAAACAATGAAGCCAAATAGACGTTAATCTATTAAAATTAAGTACTTCTTAATATATTTAAACTGAAAATTATTATATAATAAAGATGAAGAAAGGTGGTGATTTTTCATGTTAAGACAAAAAAACGGATTTACTGTATTAGAAGCAGTTGCTTCTGTATTCATCGTTTCTTTGGTTTTAATCACTGCAATGAGTATCATTTTGACCATGAGAAATCACGCAATTCGGACAGAAGAAAAAATAAAAGCTACCGATTTAGGATCTGTGATTAGATATGACCTTGAACATGATTATGATTATCAAATCATATCTAATTGGATGGATAATCAAGAGCAAATTGTGACCTACTTAAATTGTGATACTTCGCCAATAGAATGTTCACTATTTGACCAAGTGATAGAAGATAAAGATTATGCATCTTTAATTACTCTTAGATTTTTAGAACCAACTGAACAATCTGTTAGTTTTAAAATGATTCATTTCGAGATTACAATCAATTATTATCAAGAACAAACCATAACACTCATAGGAGTCATTTATGAGACATCATAAAGGTGTGACACTCGTAGAACTCTTAGGAGCAATCGTTATCTTCTCAATCGCTTCTTCTATTGTAGCTTTAACCGTTTCATTCATCATCAATGCGAATAAAGAAATCATTGAAAATGGTCAGGCAAATGCTACTGGAACTCTAATCATCAGGCATATTGAAAATAAGGTGAGTGATTTATATATTACTGATTATGATTATTTATCTGATCAAGAATTCACTTTATACTCTGATTTTGAATATGTTTATAATAATGAACTAGGAGATATTGAATTAATCAATCATGATCCTAGATTAGAGCTCAACATTTTAATTGATAATCAACAACTATTTATAAATAACGAATCCATTAATCTTACTGGATTTACTATCCATGAAACAAGTAGTATCCAAATGATTGAAGGGACTACATCAACACAATTTATCATTACCATTGTTTTAGCATCTGAGAAAAATATTTATACATTTAAAACGAACTTAGAAGTCTTTATATAAGGAGTTGATCGCATGAACATCTTAAAAAACAAAAAAGGTATGGGTTTACCTATGGTATTAGGTATTACCGTTTTTGTCATTGGACTATCTGCAACCCTTATGAGCTATATTATTTTTCAAGCAAGAATCGTTGAGTATGATATTGATGAGTCTGAAGTTTATCATAATGCTGTATCTAATGTGAGTTCCGCATTAAATTACATGTCAAGAAATCCTGATATGACAGAAGCAGAAATTCTCTCATTAGCTAATTATCTCAATCTAACCATTGAACAAAATGAAAATGGATTATATGTGATTACATCATCTTTAGATGAAACAAATGAAGTCGTTAGTTATATGACTGGTTCTACTCAAAATACGGATATCGATGATGTGATTTTTGATTATGATGGTCAAGAGGAAACCTTTGAATTATCACCTGTAATCACATCTGAGACACTTTTATCAGATTATATGCCTACTTATGTTATAAACTCCATGGACTTACAAGATGCTCCAGATGATCTTAACTCTTATGATGATGTCATGAACTATATGGAAGAATTAGCTGATCAAGGCGTCATTCATGAAGTCTCTAGTTCTAGTTTAGAAAACATGAACACAGCAATTGTCAGTGAAGATACATATGTTCAAGGTGAAGTTGAAATTGATAGAAATCAAGATTTAATTGTTTCTGATGACAGTATTTTGTTTATTGATGGTAATCTAAAATTAGATAGAGATTCACTCGTTTATGGTAACATCGTAATCAACGGTGATGTAGAAATTGAGAGAAACGATATCCAAATCGTTGCGACATTATACATCCAAGGTGATTTAGTCATCAGTAATAATTTAGAACTTGGAACCATCGATCGTCCAACATTTATTTTTGTTACAGGTGATGTAAAAATCAGCAATAACGTATCTGGATACGCTTATATTGTCGCTGATAACGTCACCATGGGAAACAATGTAAATATTATTGGTGGCATCTACACACATCAAGCATTTGATTACGGTAATAATGTTTATATTGAAGATAATTTTACACTAGATATATCAAAATTATATGATTTTGCAGTTCCAAATCAAATCACGATAGAATCTGATGATCCAGATAATCCATCAACAGATTCCGATGTTGTATTTACATATCCAAAACTGAAATAAGGCTTATGCCTTTTTTCTTTATCTTTACTACGAATGACTTGTAAAATAGATAATATATGAGATAATAAGATGAGGTGAAAATAATGCAACCATATTTAATCGCATGTGACCTTGATGGATCACTATTAAACAATCAAAGTAAATTAACGGAAAAAACAATTAAAGTCTTAAATCATTTGCATTTATTAGGACATAAAGTGGTTATCGCTACTGGAAGACCATATGGTGGTGCAATTGAAATTTATCATCATTTAGGTATACCTAATCCTATGATTAATGATAATGGAGCAACCATAGAAAACCCATTAAATCAAAAGTTCCCTAAACAAAGAACATTGATTCCCAATCATATCATGCATGATATCTTTAGACATGCAAAGCCTATTTTAAAATCTGCATTCTTTAGTATCGAAAAAACAGTTTATGCATACAAATATGAACCAAAACTTGAAGAAATCTTTGCAGGATTAGCTTTTTCAAATGAAATTATCGAAGGTGATTTTACAGAATTAGATGTTGAACCTTCTGGACTGATATTCTTAGTTGATTCAATGCAAAAAGAGAGTTTAGAGACTTTTATAAAGGAAAACTATGCTGACACCATTTCTTTTAGATTATGGGGTGCAGGTCATAGACATGCTATTTATGAAATCTATTTAAAACATGTTTCAAAATCATCAGCTCTAAACTACTTACTGGATTATTACAACATAGAAAGAGATCATTTTCTAGCATTTGGAGATGGTATTAATGATTTAGAAATGATTAGAGATGCTGGCATTGGTGTCATGATGAAAAATGGAAATTGGGAATTAAAAGGTGTAGCTAAAGATTTTACAGAATTTACCAATGATGAAGATGGTATCGCTAAGTACTTAATCAATTTCTTTGATCTTAAAGAACAGTTATTTTAACTGTTTTTTTTATGCATAAAAAAAGGAACAAAGTCTCAAGGGGGAATCGAGACTTTGTTCATTCATTTGTGGCCAAAATGATAAAAAAAGTTTTAAAATCAAGCCACACTGAAATTGTATCATAAATAAAGGGTTTCTGTGAAGCATTTTTGAAATAATTTATTTTTTTATTTTATAAACAAAAAAAGCTCATCGCTGAGCTTTATAAAAAATATTTAAAAATTTAAGAAACTTCAAGTTTTTCTAAAGTTGCTTCAAAAACAAGTAATTGATCAAAATACTCTATATAATAATGATCACTAGTGATATCCGCCGATACAAGTCCACCAATGAAATATGTAGGTATTAAAAGTTTTGATGCTTGATGATTATTGATATGTACTTCTACAAATAAGACTGCCTGTAAGATATAACAAGGATTATTTTGATTAAATCCTTCTAATAAACCTGAGACACTACTTTCTGCAAACTGAACATAATTAATTATTTCACCTGAATCATTATATGTGGGCACACTATAAATACCATTCCCATATTTATTTTCTTCAGTGACTGATCCAAGATATGTATCAACTGAAATATCTAAACGTACCTCTTCTTTGATGTCGTATAATACATCTTGCTCATTTTCTTTAACGATCCATTTAATTTCTTTAGATCGTTCAAGAGTGCCTTCATATAAATCGATAAGTCTAGATGATTCATCGAGTTTAGTAAAAGCATAAGGAATGATTGTGTATGTTTTTTTATCTTCAATTAAAATGAAGCCACTAATCACATCATCATCAAAATCTTTAAACCAGCGATCTTTAATATTAATGTGGTCTTGTTTTACCCAAAATGAAGTTAATTTTGTTTTTTCTTGTGTATTCATATCTACAAAATAAACAGATCTTAGATTGAATAGTAGATATCCAGCAATAACTAAAACTAGCGACAATCCAATAATAATCATGTATTTTTTCATTTTTTCCCCTTATAAAACGTTTTATTTTATTATAACATATAGAGCTTAAGATTATTTTGCTTTTTTAAACCATAAAATTCGATCTTCTGGCAAATGAGGAGCTCTTTGAAATCCATCTGATGTTAATAACTTTAATTGATTAAATTGCTCAATCCATTTTTCTGTTGATAAGTTATATGCACGTATGACGCCATCTATTTGATATGTGTTCTCTTCTATTTCTACCATTTTAATTTTTTCTATCAATGCTTCATCTAACTCAAAATTGAGTTTAAGTAGAAAGAACCCTTCATCACTCAATATCCTTTGAATCTCTTTGATAATCAAATGAGACATCTCTTTTGGAATTACATCTAAGAAATTCGAACATATAATACCATCATAACTTTGATCTGGTATTGTGCTTAGAAATGATTCATCAGCAACCACAAAAGATAAGTCATCAATATGAGAAAGTTCAACGGTCTGTTTTGCTATACGGATTGCATGGTTTGAAGCATCAAATCCAAGACCTTTTTTCATTTTATGTCCAAGTAATTTTGCGCCTATAAGAGCATAACCAGTGCCACAACCAATATCTAAGATGTTTTCACATTGATCACCAATTTGCTTGAGATACTTATCTAGTGTTGTTGTAACACTGACTTCTTCTTTATTAATTTTTACTGGTTCATAATCCTTAAAAAATTGATTCCAAAATGAAATCGATGATGTTTTATGATTCATAACCTTACCTTTCATGATTCATTGAATTTTGTATACGCAACTTTAACTTAAATTATACTCATGTAAGTTTAAATCGTCAATAACCAATAAATATACAAAAAAAATACCGTTTCTAAAGAAACAGTATGATTCATAAAAAAGTGGCGATGCAGGAGGGATTCGAACCCCCGACCGACGGCTTAGAAGTCCATTGCTCTATTACAAACATCCAATGTGGGTGTTTTTCTTTATTGGAGGTTCACATGACTTATGAGTTAATAAGAAAAAAGTTAATCGCTGAAATGGAACTGTATCCTACATTTGGAGACATTAAAATTTATCGATTCGTACTCAATCATATATGTCATGGAAATATTGACTTAGTAGATCGCTTCATGTTGTCAAATCATGTTGGACTTACTATGCAAGAGTTAAATAAGGTAAAAACTCAAGTATTTAGAAATTATAGAAAACATTAAAATGCATAAAGCAGGGTTTTGTATTTTGATATCAATTGAAGTCTTAGTAAGAGCTAATAAAGGTGTAACCCTGCATTTACATCTTTATGGCTCCTATTAGGACTTTAAATATATACATGGAGGGGAAATCATGTTGGAGCAAAATTATTCAAACAATATCACTAAATTACGAGATACACTTGATGAATCTAAAGTGATTCATAAACAAATAAAAAGCGATTCACTATTTAAGAAAAATGATGGACTAGAACAAGTTGAAATTGTTCATCCATCAAGAGATTTTGAGTTTATATGGATTGAGAGTAATCGATATGAACTATAACCATCATATTTACATACCATTTATCAATTTTTATAAAGATGAAGTTACTTTTGCATATGTTACAGATAAAGAAGATTCTGGAACTATCACAATGAAATTTCATAGAGCATTTTATACAAGTGATATCGCACATGCTAAAAAGATATTTCGCAAACACTTAGAAGGTGTATGTCCACAAAAATTATGGTACCACTGGGGTCTAGCTAAAATGACTAAACAACAATATTTAGATTTCAAACCCAAATTAAAGAAATGTCAATTCGGTTTTGAATATGTGCCAGTTGATGAACTCTTAAAGTATGAGGTCATTTATGAGTGAAATAATTCAAATGATATTACTGGTTCTCCTAGGAGGATTTATCGGATTTGTTTGTACATATTTTCTTAACAAGATTTTAGAGATAAAGTGGAGGAACATCAAATGAAACTACAGTTCAATATCTTTTCAAAAAGACTTACTAAAATGGAAAAAGAAATTCTAGCATCTAAGATTAACTATGGCATTAATACATATGGATCATTCTTTGTGTTTGAATCTATAGGGTTAAAGTTAAGTGTTAACTTGGGTCTAGATAAAAATAAAGAACCAGTCTATTTAATCCATGAAGTTTAGGAGCGTACATATGATTGATTTAAATGAACGAGCTAAAACGATGCGAATTGCTAGAGAAAGCATCTTTAGACAAACCAAACTGAGTGAAGAACAAAAAACAATCGTACTATTTGAGTTATTAAAAAAACTCATTAAGTATAAAGCACACAAGGTATAATTTTCATTTTTTTCTCCAGTGCTGAGCATCACTTAATAACTGCTCTTCCCCCTCTTTCTTTAAATAAGGAGATATACTATGCAACAGGTTTATCAAACAACGATATTTGATTTTTATCATCAACCTATCTTAAATAAATATGAAACTACAACCATCTTTGAAGCGTTTAGTGGTATTGGTACCTTTTCAATGGCTCTAAAGAGGCTAGAGTATCCTTATGAGATTATTGGATATAGTGAAGTTGACCCTTATGCAGTCACATCTTATCAAGCTATCCATGGAGAAAGTCTATTAAACTATGGAGATATATCCAAAATAAAAGAAATCCCAACATGTGATATATGCACATGGGGATTCCCTTGTCAAGATGTATCCAATGCTGGACTTAGAAAAGGTATGGTCGAGGGAACTCGATCAAACTATGGCTATGAGTTTCTAAGAGTGTTATCACAAACACCTAATAAACCTAAAGTCTTAATTATGGAGAATGTCCTTGGATTAATTAATAAGAAGTTTATCAATGATTTTAAGAGAATCAAAAAAATACTTAAGAATCTAGGTTATGAGAATCATTTTAAAGTTTTAAATGCACTTGAGTATGATGTACCACAAAATAGGAAAAGAATCTTTATGGTAAGCATCTTAAATGGTGGATATTATGAATTTCCTAAGAAACTCATGTCATCCAGGGTACTTGAAGATTTTCTTGAAAGTGATGTAGATGAAAAGTACTTCTTAAGTAAAAAACAACTTGACCAAATCATCTCCTGGAACGCTCAACAAGATCCTCTTAAGAACGCTAAGTATAAAACAGATAAATATATTCAAACCATTACAGCAAAATCTAATACGTCTATGAATGCTAGTATGATACTTATTAAAGAAAAAACCATCAAAGGCCATAAAGCAGCATATCATGGAGATGGTATATATATCGACCGACCAGCAAAAAAGCGTGGTGTGGTAAAACATCAAGCGATACCTACACTAAAGACAAGTGGATTTGATATCGGTGTTGTGCTTATAGATGATGAACTTGCTAGAATTAGGAGATTAACTCCTTTAGAGGCTTGGAGGCTCATGGGGATTGATGATGATGACTTTTACAAGGCTCAAGCTGTTGTAAGTAATACAAGACTCTATAAACAAGCAGGAAATGCTGTTGTGGTCGATGTATTAGTTGAACTCTTTAGAAACTTATACTAAATAAAAAAGAATGTAAGCAAATACAATCCAGGGGGGGAGTAGGATTCACGAACTTACATTCCGTGAATAGTCTATCAAACTTAAAATTTAAATTCAATAAATTTTTGAAAAAAGGATGTTAAATATATGAAATCAGTTGATCAAAAAATACAAGCATTAGCCATGGCTGACCCTATGATAATCTTGGATATGTATTGCAAGAATTTAGATGACTCTTTAAAAAAGGATGTCATAAAACTTTACCAGGATCACATGGAAGTTTCAACAGCAATATTAAATGCAATGCTTATCTTTATCCTCAAATATAAGGATGGATATATTCCACATTATACTTATATGGCTTCAGCTCTTAAGCAGTGGTTAAAACATGTGGAAACACCCAAAGATGCACTATTAAAACTTACTAGAAAGAAATCAAATGTTATATATAGACAAAAGACTCAATCACAAAAGGTATCAGAACCGGACTGGATGGATGACTATGTTAAAGAATTATGGGAACTTGAAAAGCCAAAAAAGGACCCTAAATGGGTTGAGGATTACTATCAAACTTTAAAAGATAAAGATAGGAAATACGAAGAAAACTAATAAGGAGTATAGAATATATGCAACAAGTACAAAGACTATCGTCAAACAAATCGAATAAATTTCCAAATGTCAAAGTGCATCCACACTATATGATGAACGGTGCTAGAGCATTTTATTCTAACTCTAACGTTGAAGTTTGGAACAAAGTGATTCATTTGCTTATCTATATCTATAGAACTAATGGGATTATATTTATCTCCAACACTGGTATTAAAAACTGGTTTAAAAAGAAATACAATGTTACTATTAGTATTCATGCAGTCAAACAAGCCATAAGAAAACTTAGAGACATGGGTTTTGTTAAAGATGTTGAAGAGTGTGAATATCATGTTAAAGATGAAAACCTACGCTTAACCAATGGGCGTATTTTGAAGTTGAACGTATCACTTATTCTTGATTATCTTAGAGTCACTGACTTCGATCACAAACTCTATGCTAAAGGCGTTAAAAAATCACGTGAGAGACGTTTCATTCGTAAAAAGATGTATTCACTCGTTGACTGGGTAAACATCCGTAAAAACAACCTTAAAGAAGCATACAACATGTATGTCACAGTACAGCAAAAGAAATATTTCAATCCTCAAGAAAAAAATCAAGAGATTACTCTAGAATCATATCAAATGATGGAAGAAGAAATCTATAATACAATTTCAATGATTTACGATGAAACTGATGTCGGAGTCATTATGAACTAAATACTATAATTGAAGCCTCTTAGAGAGGCTGTTTTGGGTTATACTGATTGTATAAAAAGTCATAAAATCATACTAAAACTATCTAATCAGATCACTATACACTTGAGTCAAGAGAGCTTAAGTGTTTTCTTTTTCTATCAGCATAGAAACCGTATCCTATCTCAAAAAGAAAGTGTATCCTATCCGAGAAACCGTAGACACAAAATCTTTTATCTTTAGAATTACTACTCTTTTAAGTATTTACTAATACTTTTATAACTACATTCTATTATTATATATCATTAGAAAGGATTCGCAATGAAGCAATTCTGATCATTAAGTATTTATCACGTTGATTACACCATACAAACATCTAAACGTTCTTGGATTTGAAAAGATTAAAAGAGCACTAAAAGAGAGGGTCGCACTAGTCGTGCTCTGATATGCCTACCTAAGTCTATCAGTCGTAAAATCCTAAAAATCGGTAGGCATAAAAAACAAAAAAACATAAATGGTCTTGATAAAGGTAATTACATACATTACAATAAAGGTAGATTTTTACGGAGGGGTATAATGATTAAAAAGACTAAAATACATTATTTATTTTCATTAATGGATGGATTACAAGAGGTAACTTATGATTTTTAAACTAGGGAGGAAGAAAATGCCTAAAATTGTAGAGCAAGTTTTGAGTAATGGAAAAGTTGTGCACGATCCTGATACATCATATAGAGGATTAAAGATTTTTGAAAATTTACTTGAAATACTAGATTCAAAAAAAGCAAAAGTTGAAAAGTATAATCAAAAACATGTATTAACATATACTAGAGATGATAGAAAGAAAGTTGGATTATTAGTTAAGTACGTGACCTATTTAGGACATCCTTGGCAACTTAGCAAAAAAAGAATCCAACTACCTAAATGGTATAAAGACATATCTATAAACAAGCCTAAAGATTTAGATGATATAAAATTTATTGGTGTTTATGAGTATGATGATAGATGCATCATCATAGATTTTGTAAAAGATACATACATTAAGCAAAAAATGAACAACTCTTCTGCTCATGTTAATACTATAGATTTAGTACAAACTACAAAACATGGAGAATTTAACAAAATTGATAACAAAGGAAATAAAATATTATTATTTAATGAGGATAGATTCCAACACTACTTAGAAACTAATGAAATAACGAATCCTAATATAAATGAACTCTTAAGTGATTTCACAGAGTATATACCAAAAACACCAGTATATTTAATTGATGCAATGAAACAAATGTATGCTGCTGGTAATACTAATTGGAGACAAACAAGATGGTCGGGATGGTATTTAGAATACTTGTTTAAAAAATATATTGATGAGAATAATCTAAGTGACAATATTGAAGTTGGATTTAATCCAGGACCTTTAAAACTTAACTTAGACATATGGTTCTCTGAAGAAGAACATTATGGAGATCTAAAGGCACATGGAGATGATTCATCAAAACTTATGGGTAATGACATCGAAGTTGTTGGAATAGCGATTAAAGAATATAGTAAGTTGTGGTATCTTGTTGCAGAGAATAAAGCAATTAAGGATGATAAAAAACTAACGGCAAACCATCAAAGAGTCAATCTTATAAAAGAATATACTGGAGAGATAAAAAGCTTACCAAGAGCAAAAGTAAAAGCTTATTATCAATATCATTCTTTAGTTTTGATAGAGATAAATGATGCTAACTTAAAATATCTTGATGAGTTTCAAAAAGGATGGATCAACTCTGATGGGAATTATAGAAAAGGGAAAATTAGTATTAAAAATAAATATCTTAAAGATGATAACATGGTTATCTTTAGGAAAAAAATATAGTGTTTGGGGGTAGCTTTTTGAGTTTAATTATAGTACAATGGTTATGAGGTCGAAAACATGAAGAAGAATTTTAAATTTATTGATTTATTTGCAGGTATTGGAGGATTTCATCAAGCAATGGCATCACATGGAGGACAATGTGTGTTTGCTTCTGAAATTGATCCTTTTGCAATAGATACATACAAAGAGAACTATAATATTGACTCAAATTGCGATATTACAAAAATTGATGAAAAAGATATTCCTCAACATGATGTTTTGTGTGCAGGATTTCCGTGTCAAGCTTTTTCTAAAGCAGGAAAGCAAAGTGGTTTTTATGATACAAGAGGAACCTTGTTTTTTGAAATTGAAAGAATATTAAAACATCATAAGACAAAATATATCATTTTAGAAAATGTTAGAAATCTAACTAGTCATGATCATGGTAGAACTTGGAAAGTCATACATGATAATTTAAGAGATATAGGTTATAGACTCACTGAAAAACCATTGATGTTGAGTCCACACCAGTTTGGAGTGCCTCATCTAAGAGAAAGAGTATTTATCGTTGGGATTTATGATCCCGATAATAGAGATAAACCTCTTGTTATAGAGTTTGATGGTTTACTTAAAAAAAGTGATAATAATGTTTACGATATTCTTGATCAGTCAATTAGTGATTTTGATGACTATGCAATTAGTGATTATGAAATGAATGTTTTAAATGCATGGGATGATTTTTATAAAGGTATCAAAGAAAATGTTATTGGGTTTCCGATTTGGGTTGAATATTTCAAAACTAAACTAAAAAGACACGAAGACCTACCAAAATGGAAATATGACTTTATTAGTAAAAATATAGATCTATATCAAAACAACAAAAATTTCATAGACTTATGGTTAAAAAAATATAATAACTTAAAAAACTTTGTACCAACACATAAAAAATTCGAGTGGCAAGCTGGAGATTCCATTAACTCTTTATGGGATGGGATTATACAATTTAGACCATCTGGAATTAGAGTTAAAAAACCTGATGTGTTTCCTGCTTTAGTTGCAATGGTACATATTCCTATTATTGGAAAATATAAGAGAAGATTAACACCAAGAGAATGTGCTAGATTACAAAGTTTCCCAGAAAGTTTCATTATTAATGGAAACAAGCAACAAGCCTATAAACAATTTGGAAATAGTTTGAATGTATCAATTGTGAATAACATACTAAATCAAATAAAAGACCCCATTTAATCATAGGGTCTTTTTTATTATATATTCAAGTTAATTGGAGTAATTTTTTCTCCATTTTCTATATCAAGTATTTTTAATACTTTATATTCAGGCTTTGGTTTTTTATTTGGCAACTGAATCAAAGTGATTTCTAGACTTACTTTTAGCATAGTTTCTGAACCAAATAAAATCGAATGCTCATGAACTTGATTTAAAAAATCGACATCTAATATAGTTGCTTTTATGGTTTCTCCAGCATATAAAAATTTCCATGTGTCACTTTTAGGTGTGAAATTAATATCAGCAACTTTTAACCAAACAGTGTTTGTGGTTTTTTCAACTTTTTTAACATCATCTTTTATCCTTATAGGTTTTGCTAAAGTTGAGTAATCCTTTTTGTTAAGAACTAATTTTTCTTTGTTTCCCTTTTCATCAATGAATGTAATGTCTGTATCCCCTCTAGAAGTATCGTTGTTCAACTTTCTAGACATGTCTGCTAATGAATCTTCAATTGAAGAATTAGCAGCTAATATATTAATTGTTGAATTATCAACAACAATTGAATTATTATCTTCTGATATAATAACCATTTTATTGTTATCTAATGCTGCTTTAACTTCTTTTATTGGCTTACCGTTTAGTTCTTTTTTAAGTTTTAAGATTTCATAATAGTGTTTTATTACAGTTGATACTCCAACACCTATTGCAACACCGATGCTAATAGTCTCAATAATAACATTGAAACTACCTTCTTCAAAAGGTTTAACATATATTTCATACTTCTGTTCTGTATATCTTCCAATACTTTTAAGACTTTTTTCAGTAGAAATCAATGTTGCAATTAATGATGATAACTCAATCTCATTTTCACCATCAAAATGAATATTAATGCTCTCACGAATGCCCTGCATATTTCCCTCCCATGATTAGTGGTTTGGATTAATTATACACTTAATATCCTTGATTGGTCAATATGCTAGTTTAATCCAGTTGATTAACTTAACTTTTTTGTAGTTTTTTTCATCTGCTATTTGAGTTTCAATATTAACTACTTGATCCAATGTTTTTATTTTCTTTTTTAGCAAAACTGTTGCATTAGAAATGCTCAAAGAGTCTCTATCCGTATCAGTTGAATAATAATAAACAATATAATACTTCTTCATGATTCCCTCCTAATAATTATCAATCATATTGATATCATATCATAAAATATAATAAATATGTAATATTTCATTTTCTAATATGGGCTTTTATGACAAGCCCCTTTTTTTATGTTATTTTTCAAGTAAGGTTACATAAAGTAACTAATATTATATGGAGGATATCTATGTCAAAAAACAAAAAACAAAAAAAATATACTTTGCTTGTGTTAAGCTTATTGTTTATTTTTATCATTTATTTAGTGATATTTAATCTGGTTCAAGTTGATGTAAACTCTTCAGATCTAATGATTGAATTATCAAGATTTGCTGTAAAGGTTAAAAATACGATTGTTGATAATTCAGTATTTTATGGATTCTTGATATTGATTCTTGCAACCATCTTGATTCCAGCATATATGAGACATAAAGTCTAGGGGGTATTTATGATTATTTCAAGTACAGTAAGTTATGCAATTTGGATATCAGTGTTTATCATATGTTTCTTGTTTGCTGTTGCACTCATCAAGAAAAATAAGAAGTTGATCAGAATAGGTTTATTCCTAATACTCATTGGTGGAGTTGGAAGTGTTATCTATTATATTGGTCAGAGTGAAACACCAAATGATATCAATCAACCAAATGAAACCATCAATACACCAATTGATGACCAGTATTATGATCAAACTGCAAAGTCAGTCGTTCATATCGTGCATGTATTTGCTAATGAGGAAACCACTATCAATGCAAATGCTTCAGCAGTGATTGTTCATGCTGATGATGAATTCTATTATGCAGTCACTAACTTTCATGTATTAGTGATGGATGATTATGAAACTGAATCACTAAAGGTCAGAGATTACTTAAACAATGAATATGATGCTGTATCCTTGGTGGATACTCAATTATTAGAAATTGCATCCGAGTCTTATGACTTAGGACTCATTAAATTTCCGAAAACCATTGACATTCCACCAGTCGAATATTCAAATCTTACTTTATCCGAGGGGATGCAAGTGCATAGTGTAGGATATCCGGGTGGTATCAGATCACTAACCACTGGAGAGTATAGAGGGCGTGCTATCATGAATAAATTTCCATTTTATGTGATTGAACATAGTTCCGAAATTGACCATGGTTCAAGTGGTGGAGCATTACTTGATCGAAACGGAAGACTTATGGGTATTAATGCTGCAGCAATGATTTCATCAAATGATGAGTTTTTAACGGGTTACGCTATACCAATAAATAAGGTATTAGAGTATATAGATTTATATATAGAAATTAACGGAGGTTAACACATGAAAAAAATGCTTAAATTTTTAGTTATTACTTTGGTGCTTACATCGAGCTTATTAATCACAGTACAAACAGCACATGCAAGTGGAGAGACTTTTATAGTCACAAATCTAGACACGAATCAAACCTATGATACAACATCTCCAGTTTCCATCATGGATAACGAGGCTGAAGAATTTGGAGTCTTTGATGCACTAAACAATTGGTCATTCTTGTTTAGTACAACTGATATGACTGCGACATTTCAATCCGACACTGGTAAGTGGGAACTAACATATCTTAATGGTGGTTCTTATGTAACTTACTACATGGATATCTTTAGTTTTGTGATTGATGGTAATACTGTAACAGTAGGCACTCAATCTGGACCAGTTACAATGAATGTTTTCCAAGTATCAATTAATAAGCGTGAGGGTATCTCAGGACAAGAGAACTTTGTCACAAATGTTGATGATGCTAAACCATTATCATATTTCATGGATTACGTTTCAGCATGGGATAACGTTGATGGAGATCTAACCTCAAGCATTTATGTCATTACTGATAACTATACAGCAAACATGAGTGTCCTAGGATCACATACTGTAACTTTAGGAGTCACTGACTCATCTAATAATGAATCCACATTCTCATTTACTGTCAATGTTGTTGATATTACAAATCCAGTCATCACTGGAAACTCAACGAAAGTCCAAGTGAGCTACACACAAACTTTCAATATTACTTCATTTAAATCAACACTCGTTGCTAGTGATAATTACGACTCATTATCAAATAGTGATATCGTTGTTAAGACTGATGGATATACAGCAAACAAGACTAACCTTGGAACGTATACGATAGTTTTTGAAGTGACTGATTCAAGTGGAAATAAATCAACCTTTTCAAAACAAGTTGAGGTTATTGATGATATTGCTCCTATGTTTAGTGGTCCAACATCGATCACAAAGCCAACTGAAAGTATTTTAACAGTCAATGATATCAAAGGAGATATCACTGCATCCGATGTTAAAGATGGAAATCGTACATCTTATATCACAGTCAAAGAAGATAATTATACTGGATATGGAGATAGAGTTGGTTCATATACGATCATCTTTGAAGTTGCTGATACCAAGGGTAATATAGCAACTCACACAGTGACTGTTTCAGTGACTGATGATATTCCACCGGTTTGGTATATCAAAGATGGAGCATCTATAGTCTTATCGGCTGGTATGAGTCTAAATAGAACTCAAATCATTTCTCTTTTAGAAGCAACTGGTCAGATATCAGTATCATCAACATCACAAATCACATTCTTCCAAGATGAGTATAGTGGAAATGAAGAAACTGCTGGAGTTTACATGATGGGCTTCAACTTTGAAGATGCATCCGGTAATGAAAGCACACATAACTTTGCGATTACAGTTTTAGAAGATGAGAATACTGATCCAATTACAGTTGAACCAACTGAATCGCTTGGAGATTTAATCTTAGGATTTATCTTAACGCCAATTGGTGCAATCATCACATTAGTTTTTGTCACAATTCTTATTGTATTTATTAAATCAAAGATGAAACCTAAAGGTAAGAAACGAAGAAAAAATAGAAAATAAGGAAGTGATCCTATGAAAAAGGTTTTTATATTTTTATTACTTGGAGTCTTTACATCAATATTAGCACTTAGCAATATTCATGCAAGTGAGCTTAACGATTGGACTTTAAATGGAGATTACTATTATTACAATCATCAGATCACGATTGATGATGGGTTATCCATCAACTTATCAGCCGAGATGCCGGGAAGAGTGATTGAGTATTCATTAAATCAAGAACCATGGACTGAAATCACATCGGAACGTATTGATAATAACTATTATTTAACTGCTGATGTCGAGGGATACTATTCCGGAAATATTGCTCTATATAATATTAGAATCAATAACGATATCCTAACAACCATTGGCGTTGAACTAGGTACTCCGGAAATATTAGATTTAAGACTTCGTGTTTTAGCAAGTCCATTTGTCAATGAACCACCAGTTGAGACTGGTGGTCTTTGGCATGTTTTAGATGGAAATCGTGCATATGTACATATGAGATATATGGGATTAGATGATAACTCAAATCAAAATCATGTTTGGTATGAGACACAAACTGAAGATTTCTTTGATGATCCTGATGGGAATGGTTTAGGTTTGGATTATAGAAACCATTACACCTATTTAATCGGTCGAGGTTATGATGATTTATATAGTGCACATTATCCAAATCAAATTGATAATCGTAAACAAACGATTAATAATCCATTTACTGGAGTTGATACGACATTCACACTAGAAATCTTATACAGTACAGTTGCATCTCGAACTGAGGGCAGTTCAAACTATAAGAAAATTGTTGTTGAAGATCCAAATCAAATCACTGTTGAATTTGCTGTTGTGGATACAGTGGTTAGACCACGAGCTGCAGTCTATATCATGGTGGATGAATACATCATTTTTGATACATTATCAAGTGCTGAATCTCAATGGAGTGGAATGGATGTTCCTAGAGTCTCAATGTATTTTAGCGAACCGGAAGTTGTTGATGTCATTGATCCAATTAGTGAAATATCATGGAATTCACTTCCACTTACAAACGGTAATCCTCAAAATCCACTTGGAGACTGGGGAGAAATTGAAGACTATGCTTTTGATGAAGCATCTTCACAATTAAGTTTTACAGTAAACTATCTAGATGAACTCTATCAAGTCAATCCATTTACAGTAAGTGCTGATACGGACTTTTTAAAAGAAGCAAAAAAGATATTCTATTATTCTGACCCAAAGACTAATGACCGTATTTTATATGTGAATTTCTCGGATGATGATTCCACATTTTTGCTAAAAAATGCATCCTATGATGATATTACGATTTGGAAAGGGGAAGCCCTTTGGAATCTATCTCAAAATGAAGTTCAAGTGACTCAAGCAAAAACAGTTTATAACTACATCCCGGATGTTGGAGATGATGGTGCAGTCTATAGTTATTTCTATATGCCGGATGTACCGATTGATAATCTAATCTCAGTGACAGCCAATCTATCCTATCAATATTATGATGATGGATTTTTAGGCATTGGCGGATTAAAACCAAGGGATGTTGAAACCATGGTTGTTACTGCAACCAAAGGAGAAACATCATCAGTCAATCCAACATGGGTTGAAAATACTTATCGTACGATGTACATCGCAAGTGCAGTTTCAACGGCTGTGATGATCACTGGAGTCATTCCAGTTTATGGTTGGGCAGTTGCTGGTGCATTCTTACTTGCTGGTGCATATTTTAATACTGCTGATGAGTATGAATGGTTTGCTCAAGATGTCAATCAAATTGAACAAGTGACACCAGATCAAACACTTACAACAAGCATCAATAACTACATCAAAGACAAATCCGGTAATACATCATTTAATCCATCAACTGATAAGCTCTATAAACTTCATCTTGCAACACTTAACGATGGAGATGATGTTCAAGTATTAGGAGACTTATCTAATGTGACACAAGTGGTATGGGAAACGGATGGAGAAGTTTTTGTTCTAACTGAGGATTTCATTACCGACCCGGGTTGGGATGGTCCTGGAACTGAAATACCTATTGATGATGATGACCTAGGCAATTGGATATGGGAAAAGATAGAAAATGCTTTTGACACTTATCCAGCACTTATCATTGCTGTGATTGTTGTTGGTGCAATGATAATCGCATCAGTTGTTGTTTCCGTTCAAAAGACTATGAAAAAAGGCATGAAGACACTTAAGAATCCTATAGGTCTGATAGCGTTTCTTATTGCGATTCTAATCGGTGTTATCTTGCTGTTGGGATAACTTATGACTGAGTTAGTCAAACTTGCTGAAATTGGTCAAAGAATATGGGGATATATGAAGTACTTTGTTCCCGGAATCCTTGTGATTTTAGCACTACTTACAACCTATAAAATGATCAAATGGGGTAGGACTCTTTCAAAAGCAATCTTAGAGATTACGAGGAGTCCTTACTTTGTCATGTTTTTTGTGTTATTAGCATTTATACTTTTATTCATATGGTTTAACTGGTCATCGGAAGTTGGGATATAATGGAGTTTCCAAGAATTGATAAATATGAAGACAAACTCTTCAGATCAATTGAAGTTTATGAAAAATATGTTTACCTAATCTCACACTATTGGAGAATAGGTTTTTTGGCTTTTACTGACATTTGGAAAAAGACTTTTTTAGCACTAGCACATATGCTAACTTATACGGGATTAATCATGAGATATACAACCATTCCCATTCACTGGATTTGGATCAAACGTGAAATGAATAAATCGGATGGTTATAAGTTAGAAGATAAACCACTCTTTCAGGTTGGTGGGCATTATATTTATGGGAAACCCGGTGCTGGTAAATCGACCATGACTTATCATGCAATGATGGACTATGCATATTACACTGGCAAGTGTGCTTATACCACTGAGATGATGGAGATGCCTAGGAAAGATATCTCCGGGAAAGAGTATTATTATCATCAGCTCTTTCAACCAAGTGATTTCTTTGTTGAGGGTGTTCAAGTTGCTGGATTTGATAGTGATAGGTTTAATGTCATTGTATATGAAGAGATGCTCACAAAGTATCAGCAAAGGAATAACAAAAACCGGAGTTATAACGATGAAGTACTACCTATGATTGCATCCATGGGTACTCAAAGACATCAAGGCATTGATCTGTTTTATTTCATATCACAACTTCCACGAAATGATATCGCATTGATGCAAATGCTTAGATGGTATCATGAACCCAAAATCAAAAAAGCCTTTGATTATCATCACTGGCTTCAAACTGGAAAGATTAGATTTTATATTAAAGGTTGGTATATTGACTCATACACCGTTAGTCCAAAAGGGGGAAGTGACTATGAACTGAAACTTTATGAACACTGGTTCTATGAGAATATCCATAAAGATGATATGCAATATTTCAATAGATTAAATATGAAAGAAAAATATGCGAAACTCAAAAAGATGAAAGGAGTACCGATGAACGCATGAATGAAAATCTAGTAAATACATTAATCAACTTACTCATAGTCCTTGGGATTGTTGTTGTGATATATTTCATATGGTGGATGATCTGGAATGTTATAAGAGTTCCAATTCGTATGAAAGATGAGATACTTGCTGAAAGGGATCAAGCAAAAGAAGAACTGCAGCAAATACAAGCACAAAAGGGTATTGAGTGGGATAGATACAAAGAACTCCAAGATGAATTCAACACAACGAGAAAATCATACTTTGCTTTAAAGGAAGATATGGATAAGATAAAAGAGGAAAAAGCGAAACTTCAGATCGATAAAGAAAACTTAATTCAATATAACAAAGAGCTAAAGAAAAACGCTAAACCATCTTAGCGTTTTATTCTATAAATTAATGTATATATATACTTATATATACATTGAGATTTATAACTATATATTTTTGAGCTTAACTAAACTTTACTTAAAATCATATTATATGAGTAAATCGCATTAATGAACTGTGTCTTCTTCTTTTCACTTGTAGTAATTTGATTTAATAACATTCTAATGACTAATGACTCAAACAACATTAATTCATCTAAAGTTAAAGCAACACTAATATCATTCCCATGAGTAATATCATTTCTAAACATAGTGATATTAGAAATAAAATCTTTAATCTGTGCTTTCTCTAATAAGATATCTTTTTCTTGAATGTCATCTAAAATCTTACTAATCTTATTTGAAAAATTGGGTCCGATTTTATTAATAGTGTTGATTATTCTTGAGAATAAATCTGGATCAATATCTATATTAGCTTTATTATCCTCACAAAACTTGATGAACTTTTTCTTATCTTGTCGAATTTTTTTCTTTACTGGCTTATCAAAACTATAAAGTTGAAAAGCATTCTCAAAAGTAGCAAATAATCTATGTATTTTATAAATTTGATAATGGTTACTATCATTATCAAAGTGAATCATATAGTTTTTCTTTTTCAAAAAAAATTTTATAAGCTGAGGTATTAATATAAACGTTGTATCAAAAACAACTCTATTGACTACAGCATTCTCATTATCGTATTTCATATAAAATGTTCCACTTTTTATATTTTTACCAAACTTTAAGTTTCTAAAAACGATCGAATCAAATTTAATATTTTTGACTCTATAAATTATTGAAAACGATTTATGGACAGATTGAACGTAATCTAGAAGAGTCCCTGCATCAAAATCTATTTTTTTCGAATCATCAAATTCGATATCCATTTTACTACCACTAAAACCAAAAATTGTTGAATCATTTGGTATGACATTGTACATGCATGAGAAAATAATTTTATTACTCATACTGTACATATTAAATGCTCCTATTTTAGCATAATCAGAATATTTTTTCATATCAAAAGATAAAATGGTTTTACTTACGCCATCACTTTCTTCATAGTTATTATGTTTAATATCAACTCCTCTTTTTTTATCAAAATACGAATTAAGAATGCCACCTTTAAATGTCAACGTTTGTAATTTTGTAATTGTACTCGGATCTAACTCTTCAAACTCACAATAACTTGTAACATCAAATAACAAATGTGCATCTTGTCCTGAGTAATCCTGGTAGAAATTGCATGAATATGAACCCGAAATATAAAAAATTCTGTAATCATTAGAATCTAATAGATAAGGTGTTGTAAATTTAATTTCATCATCTCCAAATGCGTTTTTTATGTTTTGACTATAATCAAGATTTACAAGTTTCAATTTGAAATTAAGTTTATCAAAATCATACCAATATATTTGATTATCAATTTTTATTTCTCCATTCATTCATTTCCCCTCCAATATTTTTTTAATTAAGTTTAATATTATTATACCAAAATTTTCTTCATGACATCTTGAAAAATCTAGATTAAGTAAAGTATAGTTGATTATAGACTATATATACTTTACATGGAGGGAAAATAATGAAAATAGAAAATATAGTAGAAAACTATCTTTTAGAGATACGACTAAAACATTCAAATGGAACGTATCGTTTTTACAAATCACATTTAAAGCATTTCTTAAATTACGCATCTAAACTCCAAATTATTGATGTAAATGATGTAAAGGCTAGTGTGATTGTTGATTACATTTCACATATGAAAGAAACATGTCAGAATGTTACGATCAATAAAAACATTGGCTGTTTAAAAAGAATGTTTAGAGACATGAAGATTGACTTTCCATATCTTCAACAAGTTCAAAAGCTTAAAGAACGATCTAAGACATTTGAAGCTTTAGAGATGCATGATTATATGCGTATACGTAAGTATATACATGAGTATCCAGAAGTAACTACTAATGGCATTTATCATAAATGCTTTTTAGCACTTCTTGCAGATACTGGTGCTCGTATTCAAGAAATCATGAACATTGAAAAGAAAAATGTAAATTTCAATGATGGTGAGATACTTCTAACGTATACAAAAACAAAGGAGGATCGTATAGTTTATTTTACGGAAACATCAAAGCCTATAATAAAAAAAATGATGCAAGTAAAGACTAATCATAAGTATTTGCTACACAACATCGATAAGAATAGACAAGCAAACTATGATGATATCAGATACATATTAAAGCAAATTAAAAAACAACTCAAAATTAAGAAGATGCATCCACACATGTTTAGACATACGGTTGCAACATATTTAATTGAAGCTCAAATGGACTTGCCATCACTTATGATCTTGTTAGGACATAAGAACATGGAAACCACGAAGCGATATCTTCACGTATCAAAGAAGCATGTTAAAAAAGGTTATAAAGATAACATGGATAAACTAAATTAAAAACTATTTATCTAACTTATTCATGGTATCAGAGTATTTTTCTTTGATAGCTAGTAAATCATTGGGAGTACATCTCAAAACTTGACATAACAGAACAAGTTTCTCTTCATTTGGGAATGATTGTCCATTTTCCCATCTGCAGTAACCTTGCTGAGTAATATCAAGTTCAGAAGCGAGCTCTCTTTGACTCATATTGAGTTTTAATCTAAACTCTTTCAAATTGGTTGCGAACATAATAAAACCTCCTTAAAACGGAAATTAACAACATTTAATTGTTTTTTGTTGACAATTTTTTGTTGTTGATATAAAATACAACCAAAGACAACTTTTTGTTGTGAAACACTTTAAAAGAAAACCATGAGTTTTGATTGGATGTTCTCATGGTTGCTGTGTTTCTATTAGTGGCGATGCAGGAGGGATTCGAACCCCCGACCGACGGCTTAGAAGGCCGTTGCTCTATCCAGCTGAGCTACTGCATCATCAGTCGGCACAAGTTATTATAACAAATATCTATGCCGAATGTAAAGACATTTTCATGACTTTTTCAATTAAATATTATTTATACCTTAATCTTTCCAATTTCACTAATTTTATTTAAGATTCTTAAAAAGATTTTTGTATCTTCTTCACCTAAATGTTTAGTAAGTTGTTCGATTGGGCTGTAGTACTCATCACGAATAGATTCAACATATTTTTTGCCTTCTTCCGTTAATTTAATATAAACAACACGAAGATCTTTTTCTGATTGAACCTTTTCTACATAATTTTTTTCTACTAAATCATTAACTTTGTGTGTAACAGCTGGTAAAGTGACTTTTAATCTTTTAGAAATATCTGTAAGTTTCACTTTTTGATGCATATCACAAAAGGCAACACAGAATAATACCATGATATCTGCATCACTCAATTTTGTGTTTACACGATCATATATACCACTTCTTCTAAATAATCTTAGTGCACGGTCTAACTGCTGTAATGTTTGATAATCCTTTTTCATTTCATACCTCCCTATAAACAACGCTTCAATTTATTGTATACTTTTTTACGATATTAGTAAAGAATCGTTTATAGCTTACTATATATTTTAATTAATTTCAATAATTCTTTTTGTCTCATTTCATCTGCATGACTTATGATTTTTTGATATTGCTTAATCTTGTGCTGATAATAGCTTTTAGCTTCTGGTTTAAACTTAAGTTTCGGACCTAAGTATAAATCATCCTCTAATAGATGCATCTGTCCTGCTTTTACAATCATAACGATGTAGTAAAATTTATCATGAACAACATATTCATCAACAACTTCAAATCCAGATTCATTTAAATAACTTCTTAACACTTCTTGTTTATCATTGGCTTGTAAGATATAAGTCTTATCTTTAGGAGCATGTTCTAAGATATCTGTAATCAAATATGCACCCATACCGGCAATAATTGCTAAATCAAAATCTTCTTTAATTTCTTTAAACCCATCTGATAATACAAAAGACACTGGATAATTCTTTAAATTAGCTTTTGCTTGATTTAAGGGTTCTTCCCTTAAATCACTTGCAATCGCATGTTTGATATATCCTTTTTGAAATGCTTTTTTTAAGACCAATCCATGGTCTGTCCCAATATCTAAAACAGTATCATAGCCATTGGTTAAAGATGCTAATAAGTCAATTCTTTTATTTCTTGCCATAATAGAATTCACGTAGTTTGTTTTGTCTAGATGGACTTCTAAGCTTTCTTAAGGCTTTTGCTTCAATCTGACGAATACGTTCACGTGTAACACCAAATTCACGACCTACTTCTTCTAGTGTATGGTTTTTTCCATCAAACAGACCATAACGTAATCTTAATACTTTTTCTTCACGGTCAGTTAATGTTTCTAAAACTTCATCTAATGTTTGTTTTACCATTTCTTGAAGCATGTATTCATGAGGTGTAAGTGCATTAGGATCTGAAATAAAATCACCTAACGATGAATCTTCTTCCTCACCAACGTGTGCTTCTAAAGAGATAGGTTCTTTAGCGATGCGTTGGATGTTTTGAACTTTTTCTGGTGTGATACCCATTTTTTCAGCGATTTCTTCAATCGATGGTTCTCTACCTAAATCTTGGATGAGTTGTCTTTGAATTCTAATCATCTTATTGATGGTTTCAACCATATGTACTGGAATTCTAATGGTTCTTGCTTGATCAGCAACAGCACGAGTGATTGCTTGTCTAATCCACCATGTCGCATAAGTTGAAAACTTAAATCCCTTTTCATAATCAAACTTATCAACAGCTCTCATGAGTCCCATGTTACCTTCTTGAATTAAATCTAAGAATAATAAACCACGGCCTACATAACGTTTTGCAATGGATACAACCAAACGGTAATTCGCTTCTACAAGTTTATTTTTAGCTTCCGCAGCAATTCTAATGGTTTCTTTAAGTTCTTCTACATCTTGTTCTTCAAGATCTAAAACACCTTGTTGATATTCTTCAAGTTGTTCTTTAGCATAACGACCATTAGATACTTGAACTGCATATTTAGTTTCAAGTTCATGTGTAAGTAGTGGAATTTGACCAATTTCTTTTAAATACATACGTACTGGATCATCAATTTTAATCGATGATGCAATTGTATCAATATTAATCAGTTCTTCCTCTTCAACTTCTAGTCCTGATAAAGATAAGTCATCTGGTTCATCTTCATCTTCTTCTACCTCAAAGTCGTCATCTTCATCAACGGCTTCTTGATTTACTTCTACATCTTCATATTCTTCATCTAAAGCAATATCAATGTCTTCATTAAGTAAACCACGTTCTATTTCAAAATACAGTTCACTTCCTGGTTTTGCAAACGGCTCAACATCTGATACGTTAAGTAATTTATCCTTACCAGCTTTTTTCTTTAGTTGTGCAATGATTTTTTCAAAATCCACAAACATACCTCCTAAGTATTTCTATTTCAAATTCGCTAACATTTTAAATTCTTCTAATAATATGTTATTCTTGTATTCTTCTTTTTCTAGAGTTGCTTTCACATAAGTTTTACGTCTCATTAAATTTGCTGTTTTTACAAGACTAATATAATGTTCAACTTCAGTCATATCTATATCTAATTGTTTTTCCCAAATGATATCTTTAAACAACTCACTATGTGCAAATGATCTTTGTTCACTTGTTAAGCTATCTAAAAATTCTTCAAGATTTATTTGATCATGTTCTTTGTAATAAGAATCAATTAAAATTCTTATGGTTGATTGGATATGATCAACAAAATCACTTGTTTTTAGTCTTGCTTGAATATGTGATGCATCTTGCTTGGATCTAAGCATTGCATAAATCAAATATCTTTCAGCCTTTTCAAATTTATTTGAGATTTTATGTACTTCTTTTTTTGGTAAGACTTCATTTTGTGGAATCGGTGGTTGTTTTTTTGTCTTAATCTCAAAAGCATCTGTCGTTACATTTAAATCTTTTGCTAATCTACTTTTATATAAGTTTTGAATCGCAGGATCTGCATATGACAACATTTCTAAAACTTGGTTTTTAAATGTTGTTATATCATTTGCATTAGATAAATCTTTACCTTTTTTATAAACCCCATATCTAAATTGATAAGGATCTTTTACATATTCTCCAAAAAGTATTTCAAACTTTTCGTCTCCGTAAGCTTTAATGAACTCATCAGGATCCATCTTTTCAGGAATGGCTAAGATTTCTGTTTTTAAGCGTACCTTTTCAAGAAGATGAATAGCTTGAAGTGTTGCCTTAACACCAGCATCATCACCATCATAAGCAATAATGATTGAATCTGTAAACTGTTTAATCAACTTAACTTGATCAAAGGTTAATGCAGTTCCCATGGTCGCAACACCATGTTTGATACCCGCTTTATATGAACTAATTACATCAAAGAATCCTTCATATAAAACAACTTGTTTATTTTTTCTAATTTCAGATAAAGCTTCATTAAAATGATATAATAATTGCCCTTTTTTAAATATAACTGTTTCAGGACTATTAACATATTTAATTGAATCTTTTGGGTTTAATGTGCGTCCACTAAATCCAACAACACTACCTTTAGCATTTGTAATCGGGAAAATGATTCTATTGCTAAATAAATCATAATATGAACCATCATCTTTTTGCTTTACAACGCCTAGTTTAATCATATCAGATACTTGATAACCTTTATCATTTAAAAGCTTATAAAGGGCATCTGAGTGCTCTGGTGCATATCCAATTTCGAAGTGATTGATGATTTCATCACTTAACTCTCTTTTATAGAGATAATTTAAAGCTTTTTGACCATTTTCACTATTTTTTAAGTTAAACTTGTAAAACTCTTTAACTTCTTGCATGAGTTGATAAAAAGATTCATATGGATCTTTTTGTCTTTCGGTCTTTTCAATTTTTACTCCAGCTTTTTCTGCAAGTTCTTCAGCTGCTTCTTGAAAAGATATATTTTTAATTTTTCGATAAAAATTAATCGGCGAACCCCCTTCACCACAACCATAACATTTACAAATGTTTTTTTCTGGTGATACGAAAAAACTTGGTGTTTTTTCTTGATGAAAAGGACATAATCCTCGATAGTTTTTACCTGCTTTTTGGAGAGTGACAAACTCAGAAACCAATTCAACGATTGGTGTTTTCTCATTTATGAGTTCAATGAGTTTATTGTCCATATAATCCCTCCTTTAGTTTTTAATAAGCAATTTTTTCTTCAATATAAGCCTTTAAATCAGCTATTTTAATACGATCTTGAGCCATTGTATCACGATCTCTAACGGTAACTGAATCAAGTGTTTCTGTATCGTGATCAATCGTTACACATAAATATGTACCAATGGCATCTTGTCTACGATATCTTTTACCAATATTTTGGGTTTCATCATAGACAACATCAAAATGTTTTGATAACATTTGATATATTTCTTCTGCTTTATCAGCGTGTAGTTTTTTTACTAGAGGTAACACTGCAACTTTATATGGTGCAAGTTTAGGGTGAAGTCTTAAGACTTGTCTGATATCCCCAGACTCTAATGTTTCTTCATCATAAGCATCTGCTAAAAATGCTAAAGTTAGACGTTCAACACCTACAGAAGGTTCAATGACATATGGTAAATATTTCTCATTGGTCTCTGGATCTAAATATTCTAAATTCTGATTTGATTGTAATTGATGTGCATTTAAGTCATAATTTGTACGAGATGCAATCCCCCACAGTTCATCAAATCCCCAAGGAAATTGATATCTAATATCTGTGGTTGCATTTGAATAATGGCTAAGTGCTTCTGGTTTATGATCATCAAACTGTAGATGATCACGGTTTAATCCAAGTTTAGTTAACCAATCCATACAATAGTTTTTCCAATAACCAAACCATTCTAATTCAGTTCCAGGTTTGACAAAGAATTCCAACTCCATTTGTTCAAATTCTCTGGTTCTAAAAATAAAGTTTCCAGGAGTGATTTCATTTCTAAATGATTTCCCTACTTGACAAACACCAAACGGTAATTTTTTACGTGTTGTTCTTTGAATATTTTTAAAGTTCACAAAAATACCTTGTGCTGTTTCAGGTCTTAAATATATTTGGTCAGCTTGTTCTTTAACAACACCTTGATGCGTTTCAAACATCATATTGAATTTACGAATAGGTAAGAAATCATGAGCACCACAATTAGGACATTTAACTTCTTGCTTCACTAAGTAATCATACATCTGTTCAGTTGTCCATCCATTAGGATCGACATTTTTATCATGAGCTTCAATAAGTTGATCAGCTCTAAATCTTTGATTACATGATCTGCATTCCGTTAAAGGATCACTAAATCCCCCAACGTGTCCGCTAGCTCTCCAAACTTCGCTATTCATTAAAATAGATGTATCAACTAAAACGTTATATGATGTTTCTCTTTGAAACTTTTGAATCCAAGCGTCTTTAATATTTTTCTTTAATAAACTTCCTAGTGGACCATAATCCCAAGTGTTTGCTAACCCTCCATAAAGTTCGCTACCTTGATAAATATATCCTGTTGATTTTGCAAATTGCACGATTTTGTCTAATGAAACCATTTGTCCACATCCTTTAATTTAAATGTTTCAATGTCACATGTATGTGATATTGGTAATATTTTTTAATAAAATTTTCAATTTTTCTTAATATATCTATTTCATAGATACCATGTTCATTATAAGGTAAAACATAGAGTTTTAAAAGAAATATTGCATCTTTTGTATCTAAATCAATGCTATATGGCTCATTTTCGTAAACTAAGCCACCTTTTTCGATACTAACGCCCTTAATCTTTTTCCCGGTTGCTGATAAATTAATATCATAACCTAAAGGTTTTAGCATTTTTAAAGCAAAGCTCAAACTAGATACATATATATCTTGTTCATTAAGTGCGTCAATGACTTCATGAAATATATAATCATCATCCATATGATCTAACATGAGCACGTCGATGATTTCTAACATCACAGCTGCATGTTTGGTTTTTTGATAATCATTTTTGATTGATGAAAATTCATTAAGTAATTTTGCATCTTGTAGTGTATAAAATGTTTGACCTTCTTTTTCTTTAAATGATAAATGGGTTAAATATTGCGTAATCACTCTTGTTTTATCACTCAGTTTTTGTGCACCTTTTGCAATTAGAGTGTGCTTACCTTTAGGGGTATAAACAAAAACCAATCGAGATGATTCTTTATATGGCTGAACCTTATAAATTAACCCTTCCATGTCTTATTCTCCAAATCCAAATGCTTTTAAGTCACTTGGTCTATTTCTCCAGTCTTTTTTCACTTTAACCCATAGTGTTAAATGGATTTTAGTATCTAAAACTTTATTGATTTCTTTTCTTGCTTCAGTACCAATATGCTTAATTTTTTCTCCACCACGACCAATCAGTATTTGTTTTTGTGTTGGTCTTTCAACGATAATAAGTGCAGATACGTCTACTTGATTGAGTTCGGTATTTTGATAAATACTCTCAATAACAACCGCAACCGCATGCGGAATTTCTTGTTCTGTAAAATAAAGTATTTTTTCTCTAATGAGTTCTGACATCATCACTGTTTCGCTTTGATCAGATTTCATTTCAGGTGGAAAGTATTTAGGTCCTTCTGGCAAGTATTCGATGAGTTTTTCTTTGATTTTATCAATATATGTTAAATCTTTTGCTGAGACAGGGAAAAACCCTTCAAAATCATAATCACTCATATAACTCATAATAACTTCATCAATAGCACTTTTACTTTTTAGTTCATCGATTTTATTAATCACTATAAATACAGGTTTTTTTAAACCTTTAAAATAATTCATAATAAAACCTTCTGCTGCTGTCTTTTTTTGATCAACAACAAATAAAACCATATCAACATCTCTTAAACTTGATACAGCAACTTTATCGATGGTTTTATTGAGCAAATCTTTACCTTTATGCATACCTGGTGTATCCACAAAAATCATTTGATAATCATTTTCAGATAAGACACCGGTAATTCTATGTCTTGTTGTTTGTGGTTTTGGACTCATGATCGCTACTTTTTGACCGATGAGCGCATTTAATAATGTTGATTTACCAACATTAGGTCTTCCAACAATAGCTATAAATCCGGATTTATGCATCTTTGTCTCCTTCAAATTCTTCAAATGCATATGGCAATAAATCATCTGGATCTGTTTCTTTGATCTCATCTTTTAGATTTGCTAAATAAATAGGTGTACCTTTTGGTACAAGTTCATGAATGACTTGTCTACAAGCTCCACAAGGAGAAACAGGATGATCAGTATCTGCGACAATGGTCATGCTGACGATATCTTCTTTTTTATATCCTTGACTGTAAAGTGAAAACAATGCGCTTCTCTCTGCACAGTTTGCAAGTGGATAGGCTGCATTTTCGATGTTAGCTCCATGAATATAGGTGCCATCTTTCAGTAATATAGCAGCACCTACTTTAAAATGTGAGTAAGGAACGTATGCATTTTTTCTTGCTTTTTTTGCTTCATCTAAATGTTTCATTTTGAACTCCTTTTCAACTTAGCTTTTTCTAAGATTTTTTCTTGCATCTCAGTTATTTCTTTTTCTTCTTCAGGTGTATGATGATCATACCCTTTCAAATGGAGATATCCATGAACAGCAAGAAACCCAACTTCTCTTTCAAAAGAATGTCCTAACTCTTTTGCTTGAAGATGCGCTTGCTCTAAAGAAATAAAAATATCTCCTAATGATTTAATCGATGCATCATCATTGATAAAACTTAATACATCTGTTGGTCTATCTATTTGTCTAAAGTTTTTATTCATCTCATGAATGGCATCTTGAGTAATAAAGACAACTTCCATGCTTAATTTTTCTTTGATTGGTTTAAATACTTTCCTAACTAACTTAATAACATCTCTTATATCTTCGTTAGTTTGATTGTGTATATTAACTTTCATGTTTGTCATACCTTTCAAGTATATGTTGAACTAGTGGATGTCTAACAACATCTAATTTATCAAATGTAATGATTCTTATATCTTCCATGTCTTTAAGAATTTCTAATACTTGATTGAGTCCGCTTTCTCTGCTGTTTTTTAAATCTGTTTGTGATGGGTCGCCTGTGACAATCATTTTTGACGCAAACCCTAATCTTGTTAAAAACATCTTCATTTGAGCTTTGGTTGTATTTTGTGCCTCATCTAAAATCACACAAGCATTTTCCAAAGTTCTACCCCTCATATAAGCTAAAGGTGCAATTTCAATAACACCTTTTTCTAAGAGTGACATTGTGGTTTGAACACCAAGCATTTCATATAATGCATCATAAAGAGGTACTAAATATGGATCTACTTTTTCTTTTAAATCTCCTGGTAAAAAACCTAGTGACTCGCCAGCTTCAACAACTGGTCTTGTAAGAATGAGTTTTTTTACTTTTCCTGATTTTAACTCTCTAACTGCTGCAGCAACCGCCAAATATGTTTTACCAGTTCCGGCTGGTCCTACCCCAAAAGTAAGATCAAAAGATTCAATCGCTTTAATATAATCTTTTTGATTAAACGTTTTTGGGTAAATGGATTTACCTTGATCATTGATTAATATTTTTTCTCTATGTTTGTATAAATCAAATACACCAGTTAATTCATCTTTTTCTGCAAGTTTGATAATGTACATAACATCTCGTTCATTAAACTGGATTTGATGTTCTGCTAGTTTAATTAAAACAGCAAAAATAGCTTCCAAGAGCGAAAGCATATCAGGTTTAGCATCTGTAATGATTTCAGAACCTCTAATTGAAACTGATACACCTAAGTATTGCTTGAAAACTAATAGATTACGATCTTGAACACCAACAAGTCTACTGATCGATTCAGCATGATGAATTTGTTGATTTAATTTCATTAAATCAGCTCCTTATCGTGTATTTATTATACCATACCCAGAAAAATAAAAAAGCACAAACAGTACTTTTTCAAGGGATAAATGATATAAAAACGCACCAACTGGTGCGTTTCTTCTCGATTTACTTTTTCTTAGCGCGAGCTGCACGAGCACGGTCCTTACGTTCTACACTTGGTTTAACGTAAAATTCACGCTTGCGAGCTTCTTGGAGGTTTCCTGACTTAGAAACATCACGTTTAAAGCGACGTAAAGCATCTTCTAATGTTTCTTTTTCGCGAACAACTGTTTTAGGCATAGTCTGCCCTCCTTCCACGCTTAGATTTAATAGCCTTTTACATTATATATGATTTTTTAAGATTTGTCAAAATTATTCAGTATTTTTGATAGAGAAATAGGATAATACGTATAAAGACGCTATTTCGGTAGGTAAAATGTTATCTCCAAGTGAAATAAAGTGAGATTTTTGGTCTCTAAAATAATTTCTTTCTTGATCGGTGATGCCACCTTCTGGTCCGATGATGAGTGCAGTTTTATCTTTGATATCAGCTTTTGAAATGACATCGGTTAAATGAGTTGTTTTTTCATTTTCATCCGCAACTAAAATCCATTTAAATTCTTTCATATTTATTTCTTTTAGTGTCTTAACAAATGCTATACTTGGCACATTTGATCGATGCGCTAACTCCGCTGCTTCTTTAGCAATCGTCTCTAATCTTTTAAGCTTATTATCGACATTCTTTTCTTTAGAAATAGACCGATTCATTTCAACAAAAATGATTTTTGAAACACCAAAAATAGTAGCATATTTTGCAACTGTATCAATCTTAGATCCCTTAGGTAATCCTTGGATGAGTGTCACATCAAAAACCTCTTTTGTAGGTAACTTTTCATCTATTGCAAACGCAACATGTTGATCAATTTTTGTGATATGTACCAAATGACATACATTGTTATTACATACAATCATCTGATCATTTTGTTTCATACGCATGACTTTAATGATATGATGCGCATCATTACCAGTAATGAGTTTTTGTTCAAAAGCATGATCATCTATAAAATATCTTTGTGGCATAAAACTTCTCCTTCTATGAAAAAAAGCGTTTCATCTGAAACACTTCATTTTTTCATTTCAACTTATCTCAAGTTATTTGATAATATAACTGACACAACCATTAAGATTGACAAAATGATTGATGCACGTGTTAAGAATAGTTCCATACCACGTATTTTTTTATTTTTAAATAACTCTGATTTTTCTCCACTAAATGCATCTTGAATATTATCGTCAGATGACTGTAATAATACCGCGATGATTAGTAGGATTGTCGAGATAATTGCGATCCAATCTACCCAAATCATAAGTACCCTCCTAAAATTCAATTTATGATATCAAATTTTTATGATTTTGTCAATAAATCATTGCCATCAAAACATCTTTATGTGATATTATCTTTGAATTTACGATTTACTGTGTTTATGTGCAGGAATACCAATCAATTTACTGTGAGCTGGAGCATCTTTGACAACAACTGCATGAGCACCAATAATACTATGGTCACCAATATGTATAGGTCCAATAATGGTTGCATTCGCATAAATGATGACATCATTACCTATTTTTGGATGACGATCAACTTTTTCAAAAGTATTAGCGCCTAATGTGACTCCATGATAAATCACACATCTATCTCCCACAACTGCTGTTTCACCAATGACAACACCCATACCATGATCAATAAAAACCCCTTGGCCAATGGTTGCACCTGGATGAATATCAATACCTGTTTTTCTTCTCGTTCTGTAACTGATGAATCTTGCAAGAGTTTTCAAGTTTTTCTTCCAAAAGAAATGAGCAACTCGATGTCTTCTAAGTGCAATCACGCCTGGATATGTAAAAAACAACATGAAACATCCTGGTGCAGCTGGATCATATTTTTTTGCTGAATTTACATCTTTAACTGTACATTTAAAAAACATGTTTATTCATACAAAGTTGTCGATAAATAACGTTCACCAGTATCGCAAACAATCGCAACTATCCTCTTTCCTTTGTTTTCTTCTTTTTGCGCAATCTTGGTTGCTGCATATAAAATAGCTCCTGATGATATCCCTGCAAAAACACCTTCTGTTTTAGCAAGCAATCTTGCAGTATTAAATGCATCTTCATCTGAAACTGTGATGATTTCATCAATAATATCTCTATTTAAAACCTTTGGAACAAAACCTGCACCAATCCCTTGAATTTTGTGAGGTCCTTTTTCTCCTTTAGATAACATTGGAGAACCTGATGGTTCCACAGCAATGATTTTCACATCTTTAATCTGTTGCTTTAATACTTCACCAGTACCAGTGATCGTACCACCAGTTCCTACACCAGCAATAAAGAAATCAAGTGATTGATCTGTATCTCTTAATATTTCAACAGCTGTTGTTTTTCTATGTATTTCTGGGTTTGCTAAATTTTCAAATTGCAAAGGCATGATATAGTTATCATGTTTTTTCAATTGTTCTTTAGCGTAATCAATAGAACCTTGCATACCTTTGGTTTGATCAGTTAACACAACTTTAGCACCTAAAGCTTTAACGATTTGAACTCTTTCTTTTGTGACTGTTTCAGGCATAACAAGGATTAATTTATATCCTTTGGATGCACAAATAAAGGCTAACCCAATACCTGTATTACCACTTGTTGGTTCAATAAATACTGTATCTTCTTTGATTAAACCTTTTTCTTCAATACTATTGATTAATGCAAATGCTAAACGATCTTTAACACTTGCTAATGGATTTAAATTTTCTAGTTTCACAACGATCTCTGCTTTTGCACCTACTAATTGTTCATATTTATTTAATCTAAGTAATGGTGTATTTCCTATTAATTCTAAGTAACTGTTTGCTATTTTCATATGCTTCACTTCCTTCACGTTTGTTATTATATAATTTTTTAGAAAATAATGCTTGTAATATGATAATAAAAATGAGTTATGTTATACTACATTTGGTGATAAAATGAATATTCAAAAATTTACATTAGGTATGTATAAAAGCAACTGTTATATCGTTTATGAAAACGGTCATGCAATCGTGATTGATCCAGGTTACGAAAGTGATGAAGTCATTAATTTTATTGGTCAAAACAAACTTAATGTTCTTGCAATCTATGTGACACATGGACATATTGATCATGTTGGTGGTGTTAAACAACTCAAAGATAGATATCAAACAAAGGTTTATGCGCCTTTAAAAGAAAAGATATGGTTTATCAACTCATCATATAACCGTTTAGGCTATGAAATCCCAGTTGATACTTATATTGAAGATGGGTTTGTTTTAAATTTAAATGATCATGCATTTACTGTCTTTGAGACTCCTGGGCATTCAGAAGGTGGAACTATACTCTGTGATCTTGATCATAATCTATGTTTTTCTGGTGATACACTTTTTTTTGAAACCATAGGTAGAACTGATTTACCATTTTCTTCTTTTGACGACATTGTTAAAAGTATTAGGAAAATGTATCAAATGCTACCTAATCAAACAAAACTATATCCAGGACACGGAAGACCAACCACGATTGGTCATGAAAAAATATATAACATGTTTGTAAAAGAAAAATAAGCAATCGCTGATTGCTTATTTTTTTATATGAAGTATCACTAATGATTCAAGTGATGTTGTATGTGGAAATAATCTAATCGGATATACCTCATGAATATCATAAGTATCTTTCATTAAAGCTATATCTCTTGAAAGTGTTTTGACATCACATGATAAATAATAAATCGTTTCTGGTTTTCTTTCAGTTAGATAATCTATAAAAGTTGGCATCAATCCATTTCTTGGTGGATCAACTATAACTTTATTAAATGCTATATTTTCATTAAACATTTCTGCTTGTTGTTTAAATATATCAACTTTATCAATCTGATATTTATCTTTAATCTGATTTGCTAAAAGTACACTTTGTTCATTGGATTCAACCATGATAACTTTTTGTACTTTATCCATAATATAATAACCAATTGAACCAATACCACTATACGCATCTAAGACAATATCTTTATCGTTCATGTCATCTTTGATGATTTGATATGCTTTTTTGATCACAGGTAAATTCACCTGGAAAAACGATCGATCATTAATAGGTATATCTATACTGTTTAATCGCTCTACAATAACATTTTCCTTATATAATACAATACTTTTTTTACCTAATATATATTTATTTGAGTCGTTAATATTTAAGGTGATACCAACAACTTCTGGTTCTTTTTTAAGTCTTAAAACGATATCATCTAAACCTTTAACTAATGGTTGATTGGATACAAATGTAATCAATATATTTCCTTCTTGATTTGTTCTAAAAACAACATGCTTAAGCTTGTTTTTCTCTATATCAAACGATGCGTTATTAAGTATTTTTAAGAACTTATTTGTTACCAAATCTGATAATACAAAATGTTCAATTACAATTAGATTTTCTTTTGATCTATCATATAAACCTAGTTTTAATGTATCATGATGAATCACGTGAAAAACAGATTTATTTCGATAGTATTGATCACGTTCATCATGTATGATTTCATGGATATCTACATCAACTTCTGCAATTTTAGACAGTGTTTGTTTCGTTATATCTATTTGCCACTGATGCTGCGCATCTATATCCATATGGTATAAATCAAGTGCATCTAAATTCACGAAATCTTTTGTTCGATGCTTACTTTTTTCTATGATTTCTAAAACTTTCGCTTCACAAAAACTTTTTTTAACTTTCGTGATTTTTAGTTTAACAACTTCATCATATAATAGTCTTGGTGCAAAAATCACATAGCCTTCAGACTTGATCACACCTTGCCCTTTGAAATCAACATCAATGACTTTTCCTGTAATGATACTACCAACAGTTAACATCATTATCATCCTCTTTAAAATATTTTGCGAGTCCACCCTTAGCTGTTTCTTTATATGAATCATGCATATCAAGACCTGTTTGATACATGGTTTCAATCACAGTATCTAAACTTATTTTTCTTGAATCACTTAAAAAATATGATAATCCACAAGCATCAATTGCTCTAAGCGCAGCTACTGCATTTCTTTCAATACAAGGGATTTGCACATAACCATTAACAGGATCACATGTAAGTCCAAGATGATGTTCCATTGCAATCTCTGCAGCATATTCAACTTGGTCTATACTTAAATTAAACAATGTTGCATGAGCTGCAGCAGCCATTGAACATGCGCTACCAATTTCTGCTTGACATCCAGCAACCGCACCACTTATAGATGCATTATATTTAATTAAGTTCCCAATTAACCCTGCAACTGCTAGTGCTTTAATCACTCTTTTTTCAGTTAGAAATTTATGTTTCTTGTGCATGTAATATAAAACAGCTGGCACAACGCCACAAGCGCCACATGTAGGAGCTGTCACAATGATACCACCACTGGCATTTTCTTCACTCACTGCAAAAGCATAACTACTAACCAATCTATTTTCGGTAATTTCAGGTACTTCATTTTCTTTTTGTCTATGATATAAGTCGTAGGCTTTTCTTTTCATTTTTAAAGGTCCAGGAAGCACTCCTTTAGCTACAATACCTCTTTCAACTGCCTGTTTCATATGAGTCCAAATATCTTCTAAAAAGAGATTGATATCTTCACCTTCAACCATAACAACGTAATCGTATAAGGACATATCATGATCTCTACAGTACTTCTTGATTGCTTTAAACGTGTGATGTGGATAAATCATAGGATCATGATCTTCTTCTCCGACAAAAACAATACGTCCACCACCAACACTTTGAACTTCTTTATCAACAATGACTTTATCTTCGAAAACACCTTTAATAATCATTGTATTCGGGTGTTTTTTTACATCAATAGACGTAGAAAAAGTCACCATTGCTGGTGACAATGCATCTTTAATCGCTTCTTCAGTCAAATGACCTTTTCCTGTTAAAGCAAAAGAATTATATAATATAATTTCATAGTTTTCGATATATGGGTATTGTTCTTTGATGATTAAACATGCTTTAGCAGGTCCCATGGTATGTGAACTTGATGGTCCATATCCAACCTGGAATAAAGAGCGAATAGATAACATGATTTTTCCTTAGTTTGTGAATTTTTTGATTAAGTAATCAACGTAATATGATGGTTTAAATTCTTCCTTAGTCGCAATCATCATAATTTCTTTTGGTGTTTTAGAGCGTCCAAACTTGTGTACATGTTCTTTTAGCCAATCGTTGATTAAATTGATTTGATTATTTAATACTGCTTCTTCAATATTGATTTCTTTGTTCATTGCTTGATAGATTTGTGCAGCATATGCTGAACCTAAAGCGTATGTTGGGAAATATCCAAATGATCCAAATGACCAGTGAATATCTTGTAAGACACCTTCTTTATCATTAGATGGTTTTTTACCAACATATTTACTCATTAAACCATTCCAGCGTTTTGGAAGATCTTTAACTTTCAATTTACCAGAAATTAATTGTTTTTCAATTTCATAACGGACAAGCACGTGAAGTGCATAAGTTAATTCATCTGCTTCAATTCTAATTAATGATCGTTCTGCACGGTTAATATATTGATAGAATTCTTCTAAAGTAATGTTTTTGAGTTCTTTAGGGAATATTTCTACAAGTTTTGGATAATGAATCTTCCAAAATGCATAACTTCTACCAATCATGTTTTCATACATTCTTGATTCTGATTCGTGGATACCTAGACTTGTTCCACCATGAAGCATTGTATCATCATATTTAGGATCATTTTGAAGTTCATAAATGGCATGACCCATTTCGTGGATCGTAGAAAAAATACTTGAAGCTAAATTATCTTCATGGTATCTTGTTGTAATTCTTGTATCTACACTACTTACACCTGATGTGAAAGGATGTGCACTTTCTTTTAATACACCTTTTGTTCTGTCATAATGGAAAACATCCATTAAGTATTCAGAAAACTCTTTTTGTCCTTGTTTATGAAATATGCCTTTAGTTAATTTTCTAGAAAATCTTTGTTTATGCTTGGTAACTTCTAAAACAAATGGTGCTAAATCTTCTTTTACAGTATTAAAGAATACATCATATTCCTTAACACCAAAACCTTCTTCATACATATCAAGTAACACATCATAACCTTTGAGTTCATCTGTTTCTAAATATTTAACAAGTTTTTGATTGAATGCGACGATTTTTTCTAAAGTTGGTCTATACATTTCGAAATCATTTTTTTCTTTAGCTTCTGCCCAAATGTGTGGACCTTCTTGAGTTAATAAACCATAAGCTAAATACTCATCTTTTGGAACTTTTTTAATCATTCTTAAATCTTTATATGCATTTTTGATCTCTACTTTAAAATCATGGTCTTCTAATTGATCTATGTTTTCATAAAGTTTTTCGATTGCGTCCATATATTCTGGATTAGATTCGATTGCATATAATTCTTCTTGAATCACTGAAAACTGTTTTGCACTATAAGCTAAAGAAGCTTTAGGTGCTTCAGTTTCTCTGTCCCAGCTCATCAGCCACATCATGTAACCATAAGCTTTAAGTTTCTTTCTTGTTTCCTTGTAGATATTAATATAATTTTCCATCCGTTTATACCTTCTTTCTAGTGTTTATTATAACATAATAAAATCATGTTTTTATAAAAACATAATTGTTGCAATTCCAAAATATAAAACAAGTGCAATGATGTCATTAAAGGTTGTCATGATTGGACCTGAAGCAGATGCTGGATCAATGTTCAAACGATCTAAAGTCAGTGGTACTAAAGCACCCATCATAGAAGATATACTCATTGCTAAAAAGATTGCTAGTGCTACAACTTGAGCAACATCCCCTGGATTTACTGATTGACTGCCTAAAATACTTAACAGTGTATAAACAAACATAAATGCGATAGTTGCTAAAATTGCACTGTTAAAAATACCGATAGAGATTTCTTTAACAATATGTTTTTTTCGTTTGTTTTCAAAATTATCTTGATGAATACCTAAAATGGTTACAGCAAGCGATTGCGTACCTATATTACCGGCCATCCCTAAAATCATTGGTTGAAATAAAACTAAAACCGTAACAGCTTCTAAAGTTGCTTCAAATGTAGATAATATCGATACAGTCACTAAGTTTAGTAATACTGCAATTAACAACCATGGAAGTCTTTGTTTACTTCTTTGAATGGATGTAAGTGATGTCGTATGATCACCAATTAATGCTAGCTTTTGATAGTCTTCTTCGTAGTCTTGGGTAAGTTCATCAAATATATCATCTGCAGTAATTATACCAATCATATGATGTTCATGATCTAAAACTGGAATAGCATTTTTATCATAATCTTGAACGATATCAATTGCTTTTTCAATTGAATCATCCGCAAAAATAAAGATGTCCTCACCTTCCATTATGTCTTTTATATATTGGCCTTGTCTTGCGATTATCAAGTTCTTGATGTTGATGGTTCCAACCCATTTTTTATCATCATTAATGACATAGATATGATCGATGTAATCTTGATCTTTTGAAGATGTCACAATTTTATTTGTTGCATCATTAACACTCATATTTTGATCGATTGTTATAAAATCAGTTGACATCATAGATGCTGCATGATCATCTTCATATGTTAATAATAACTCGATAGTTTTAGCTTTGACTTTGCTTAAATATTTTAAATATAGTTTTTGAGTTTCCTTGTCTAAGTCTTCTAAAAATTCTTTAAGGTCATCACTTTCTAAACTAGTGATGAGTTTTTTGATTTTGCTCTGGCTTAAATAAGTAATGAGCTCTAACTGATCATCTTTTTCTAGTTCAACAAACATATCTGAAAGTTTATCGTCCTTGATTAAATCAACCATTCTTTTCTTTTCAATATCTTCTAAAGATGGGTATAAAAGCGCAAGATCATACCCATGGATTGCATCAAACACCTTATCTAGTAATGCATCACTATGTTTAAAGTTAATATGTCTAGACATCTTACACACCTCCTAATAGAAGTGTTGCTAGACCAAAATAAAGTGATATTGCGGAGATATCAATAAGTGTTGTGATAAAAGGTCCGCTTGCAACCGCAGGATCGATTTTAAACAGTTTCAATACTAAAGGTATAGATACAGCAATGATAGGTGCAATCAGTACAGTTAACCATAAGGATAACCCTACTACAAATGCAATACTTAATGGATTTGTCATTAAGGATGAACTCATCGTTGTAAAAACTAATGTTATAACAAAAGCTAATACACCAATAATGAGACCATTAATCATACCTGTGATGATTTCTCGATATGAATTCTTTTTAATACCTTCCTCATTTTTAGATAGCATCCTTAACGTTACAGCAAGTGTTTGAGTCGCAACATTACCAGCTGAACCAGAAATAAGGGGTTGAAAGATAACTAGTATTGCGACAGCTGCGATAATTTCTTCAAATAATGATGTAACAAGTGATATCGGAATAGAGATTGCTAAAAGCATAAGTAGCCATGGGATACGATGAAGGGCTGTCTTAATCACACCAGATTCAATCGTTTCTGGTAAAGCGGCTAACATCTCAAAATCTTCTTTTGCTTCTTCTTCATAGATATCAAGCGCATCATCTAAAGTAACTATACCCAACAAGTGCATCTCATCATCGACAACTGGCATCTCATAAATTGCATAATTCCTAATTTTTGAAATGGTTTCAATGATTGGATCTTTATCAAACGCATAAGGATGCTCTTCATAAATATCTTTAACTGTTAATGGTGTCTTTGCTTTAAGCAGTTTTTTTAAATCTACAATACCAATAAATTTATCATTTTCATCGACAACAAAAAGTGTGGAAATTGTTTCAACTTCTGGTGCTTCTTGAATAACTCTTTTTGTTGCTTTTTTTACATCCATTGAGATGTCTAGTTTAACAACAAGATTTGTCATTGCAGATCCTGTTTGATCCTCGTTATACTGAATAAGTGATAATACATCACTTTCTTTATCTAATGTCTGTATGAGGGCTTCTTGATCTTCTTCTTCTAACTCTAAGATGATGTCAGCTGCATCATCAGGATCCATATAATCGATCAGATGTTTTTGTTTAATTAAATCAAATTCAGCAAATATTTGTGCACCGATATCAGCATCTAAATAAGTAACAAGATCTGCAAGTTTCTCATTTGAAATGACTGTATATAACTTTTCTTTTTCATCATCTGAAAGCTCTAAAAAAGACTGTGCTAAGTCGTATCCATGTATATGATCTAAATAAGCTTTAATTTGTTTTTTACTTTCTTTTAATACATCTTTTAACATCTTAGTCACACTCCTTTAACTATTTATTTTGTCCCAAATAACATTTTTGCTGTTTTCATAGACATTGTTATTTGCTCATTATAATGTTTTACTTTTATAATTTCATTAAACTCATTTTTCTCAATAACTTTTAACTCATCGTTTAATTTAATATTTTCTTTATTTAAATATATTAATAGTGCTTTTAAATCTAATACTCTAGTAAGTTTAAAAACATCTCCGACTTCGCATGATGCCAGACTAAAATTGGATGCTTTTTTAATATCACCTTGTAAATTAGGAATTGGATTGCCATGTTGACAAAAATCTGGTTTACCAATATAGTCATAAAGTAAATTTAACACTCTCTCACTTGTCGCATGTTCTAACTTCTCAGCGTCTTCATGAACATCTTCCCATGATATACCTAATTTATCGGTTAAAAAGACTTCCCAAATACGATGTGCTCTAATCATTCTAATTGCTTCTTTTTTTCCTTTAGTTGTTAAATTTATACCTCTATAAGGCACAAAATTAACATATTTTTTCTGATTGAGTTTTTTAATCATTTCGTTGACTGATTGATCAGTATATCCAAAATATTCGGATATTTCATTGGTTTTAATCATTGGTTGATTATTTTGAATCGTCAACTCATAAATGGCTTTAATATAATCTTCTTCTGCTCTATTGATCAATTTAAACACCTCTTTCTATCCTAATGCAACGTCTAACATCATCATCATAATAAATCCAACCATAACCCCAAGAGTTGCATAGTGTGCACCTTTTGGCGTTTGTTTTTGTTGTGCTTCTGGTATCAGTTCTTCTACAACAACATAAATCATTGCTCCAGCAGCAAACGCTAATGCATATGGTAAGATTTGACTCACCGAAATCACTAATAAAGCACCTAAGACACCTGCAACTGGTTCAACAAGTCCTGAAGCTTGTCCAAGAAGAAATGCTTTATGTCTTGAAACCCCTTCTTGTCTAAGTGGAATAGACACAGCAGCGCCTTCTGGAAAGTTTTGAATACCAATACCTATTGCAAGTCCTATCGCTGCTAAAGTCGCTGCTAACGGGTCTCCTGTTTGATATTGTACTGCACCAAATGCAACCCCGACTGCTAAACCTTCTGGAATATTATGTAATGTTATTGAAAATACAAGTAACACATTTCTTTTAAGTTTTGTAGGAATACCTTCTTTGTCATGATTCATCCCAAAATGCATGTGCGGAATGGTTTTATCAGCGACATATAAAAATAATCCGCCAAGTGCAAATCCAACAGCAACGACAATCCAAGAGATCGCACCTTGTTCATTTGCCATATCGATGGCTGGTGAGAGTAACGACCAAAAACTTGCGGCAATCATTACACCAGAAGCAAATCCTAACATTAAATTAAATATATTTCTATTGATGGTTCTAAAAAAATAGACTAAAGCAGCACCTAAAGCTGTAAGTCCCCATGTAAATGTTGTCCCTAATAATGCTTGTATTGCTGGATTTAAGTTCATAAACCAATCTAACATGTTATCACCTTTTCTAATCCATTATTTTAAGGCTCGCCTTAATTCTAAATTCAGTATATCATAACAACATAGAAAATACAATGATACAAAAAATAAAGCACACTATGTCTAGTGTGCTTCACCTTCTTAAAATTAAATGTTAACGATTAATTATTCCCATTCAGAGAAATCAATGTTATCAAATGTTGAATTTTCTTTGTCTTTGTAGCCAGTAGCAAAGATTAAATCATAAGTGTGTTGTGGATTATCAATAGTTAATGTGTCAATTGCAGTGTAAGCAGTTGGAACATTATCGATCATAGGTCCGCCAGTTAATCCATCAAGACCATCTTTACCATCAACGATGTTTTGAGCGATCTTAACTGAGTTAATAACTAATTTATGAGTATCTTTAAATACTGTCATAGTTTGAACACCTTTACCGTTAACTTCGTCGCCTAGTAAGCTTGCTAATGTAACGTCAGAAGCATCTTGACCAGTTGTGAAATATCCACTATATGGAGTAGCCATTTTAGCGAATTCTTGACGAATTGCAGCTGAAGTGTCATCATTTGGTGCTAATACGAATACATCATCACTACCTACGTTTGGAGCAGTTGCACTTTCTAAGTTAGCAACTAATGCTGCAGCTTTAGTACCAGCAGTTTCTGCATTCCAGTCAGTGTCTACAGCTTGCATAGCAGCTTGTAATTCATCTTTAGCATCATCATCAAATGTAGCTTCTGTGTAGAATCCTAAGTCTGAGAAATCATCTTCGATATTGATAATATTAAACATATCAAAGTTTGGTTGGATTTCTTCCATAGCGCCACCAAAGAAATAAGTAGCATTTGGCCAGTCAGCAACTCTACCAGCAAAAATTGCTAAGTCAGCTTTGTTAGTTGCACTATATCCAGCAGCTTCTGCTTCTTCAACTAAATGAGCACCCATAGCTTTACCTACATTCCAACTATTAAAAGTTGTATAGTAATCAGCTGTTTGAGTAGCACTCTTAGCCATACGGTCATGTGCGATTAATTTAACGCCAGCAGCTTTAGCAGCTTCAACAGCACCTGCACCTGAACCTTCAACTGTAATGATAATAACTTCTGCTCCATTAGCGATTAAAGCTTCAACGTTTTGTTTTTCTTTAGCTTCATCACCATCAGAGAATAGAATATCATATTCATAACCTGCACCAAGAGCTTCTAATTCTTCTTCGAAGAACTTACCATCTTGATTTGCCCATCTTTCTTCAGATGCATCAGGTAGAACGACACCAATTTTGATTTCTTTTCCACCACAAGCAGCTAAAGACAATACAACTACTACTGCAAGAATTAATGTAAAAATTCTCTTCATCTTTCTTTCTTCTCCTTTTTTTATTATATTTAGTGCTTTTTGCACTTAATAAACTATTTTTAGTAATTTCTTAATTTGCCAATATAATCTTCTTCTTGTGCACTTCTTATCGTATCTTTTATTCTATTAAGATCACCAAGAGCACTCGTATATTGGTATTCTAATTCAATGATATCTTTATTATCTTCTTTAGATGCTTTCTTTAAAGCGTGCTTAATTTCATTGAATTTAGATTTAGCATTTTTATACTCTTCTTTATACTCTATTTTCGCATAATGCATACCAACCATATCAGCACCACGAACATTTCTTGTATACACGTCAAATACAACTGCAAGTAGTAATACTGAACCTAATACAATAGGTTCGATATTTGAGTTTACTGCAGCAAGTGCCATACCATTTTTCAGTGACATGATAACAATTGATCCAATAAATGCATTAACAACTTTACCAACACCACCATCAGCACTTGTACCACCAATATAAGCAGCAGCAATTGCATATAATTCCCAAAAAGGTCCATGATTCGGTGATGTGTTTTGAAGCATTGAAGCATACATAACACCAGAGAATAATGCTAATATACCCATGGATATGAATACTATAATCAAGATTTTCTCAACACTAATACCAGATAGTTCAGCAGCTTCAGGATTACCTCCTACTGCATAAATTCTTCTACCTAAAACTGTTTGTGTTGTGAAAATATGATAGATAACAACGATAACAGCTGTGATTAACAATAGATATGAAATCCCTCTAAAACGTGCTAATGTCCATGTAATGAAAAAGATGAGGGTAGACATAATAATCAGTTTTGTAATAAATAACTCAATTTTTTCTGATGGAATACCTAAACGCTTATTTTTGCTACGCTTTAGAATACCCATTAGAATGAACAATGCAATGAGTGAAAAACCAACAACAGCAGTTAATGTATCTACTGTACCTACAACATTATCTGTTAAATAACCAACACCAATCTTATTAAAGAATGTATTTGTTGTTGGGATTGTTCTGTTATTTGTTCTAAGCATGAGTAGCCCTTTAAAGATGAACATCCCCGCTAAGGTAACAACAAATGCTGGAATTTTGACTTTCGCTACGAAATATCCTTTTATGAAACCAACAATAATTGTTATGACTAATGCTGATAATACTGCAACAATAACACTTTGATCATTAACTTCAACTGCAACTACTACGTATGCACCTAGGAATGCTCCTAAGAACCCAACAGATAAGTCAATCTGTTTGGTAACAATAACTAATGTCATACCAACAGCTAACACTGAAACATATGCAGTTTGATTCAGTAAGTTTGTAAAGTTTGTAGGCTTTAAAAAGTTACCATTAGTCATTGCTGAGAATGTAATAAAGATAGCACCTAAAGCGATATACATACCATAATCACGTATATTTGTTCTTAACATTGATCCTAAAGTTAAGAAATATTTGAATACTGGATTTATTTTTTTCATAAATTCACCTCTATAATGTTGCCTTTGCTAATATTTTTTCAGGTGTAGCATCTTCGATGTTAAACTCAGCAGTTTGAACACCTTCTGCAATGACATAAACACGATCACACATACCCATAATCTCAGGTAGTTCTGATGAAATCATGATGATACTCATACCTTTTGCTACTAATTCATTAATAATAGTGTATATTTCATATTTAGCACCAACATCAATACCTCTAGTTGGTTCGTCTAATATTAAAATTTTCGGTTCAGCAAATAACCATTTTGCAACTTGTACTTTTTGCTGATTTCCACCACTTAAGTTTTTAAGTTGTTGAAATATCGATGGTGTTTTAATATTTAGATCTTTAACATACTTTTCTGACTGAAGAGCTTGTTCAGGAAAATTTAGAAATCCTGATTTTGATATCTTGCCTAAATCGGTTAATGTAATGTTTTGGCTGATATCTTCTCTTAATATAAGGCCATTTCCTTTTCTATCTTCAGAAACATATGCAATACCTGCTTTAATAGCTTTTGATGGTGAGTTTAGTTTGTGAACTTTTCCATAAACAACTGTTGATCCTGAAATTTTGTAATTTAGAGGGTTACCAAAGATGCTCATCGCTAGTTCAGTTCGTCCTGCACCCATTAGGCCAGCCACACCGACAACTTCACCCTTTTTAACTTTTATATTTGAATTATTGACGACATATCTATTCTTGTTTGTATCAAAAGCATTGAAATGAACTGTTTCAAATACAACTTCTCCATCTTTGAACTTAGGTCTCTTAGGGAAAATATCTGTGATTTCACGACCAACCATATTTTTAATAATCTCTTGTTCGTTGATTTCACTACGATCCATTCGGCAAATGACTTTACCATCTCGTAATACAGTTAGTGAATCTGCTATGGCTTCAACTTCTTTAAGTTTATGTGAAATCATAATGGAAGTGATACCCTTTTTCTTTAAATCCACAATAAGATTTAATAATCTTTCACTATCATCTTCATTTAAAGCAGCTGTAGGTTCATCAAGAATTAATAATCGAACATTTTGACTCAAGGCTTTTGCGATTTCAACAAGTTGTTGAACACCAACACCATAAGTTCCAACGTTGTCATAAATATCAACTTTTTTCAAACCAACCATTTTTAAATATTGGGTTGCCAATCTTTTGGTTTCATCCCAGTTCATAAACTTCTTATTTTGAATTTCATGACCTACGAATATATTTTCATATACTGACAACTCAGGAAATAATGCCAATTCTTGATTGATAATAACAATACCAGCTTTCACTGAATCACTGATACCATGAAAATGTTGTATTTGCTCATCAAATACAATATCTCCAGAATAAGTTCCATGATGATAAATACCACTTAGAACTTTCATTAATGTAGATTTCCCAGCTCCGTTTTCTCCAACAATAAAATGAATTTCTCCTTCTTCAACGTAAAGATCAACTTCATCTAATGCTTTTACCCCCGGAAACGTTTTGGTGATTGCTCTCATTTCTAATAACTTTTTCTTTTGCAATATCTTCACCTCATTATTCAGTAAACTGAATAGTTTTTTATAATGTAAGGGTTTACAATCATTTATCTATGTAATAGTTTAACATTTAAACTAAGATTTGTAAATGTTTTGTAGACTTTTATATGTTTTTTTTATTGCAGGATAGATTTTTAAAAATCCCTCATATTTTTGTTGATAAGTCCCTACATACTTATCATTAGGTAGAAAACTAGACTTCATTTGTACAATACTGTCACAAGCATTTTCTACTGAAGGATACGCGTGATTTCCGACCATAGCTAGGATAGCTGCACCAAGTGCTGGCCCTTCTTCAATACTTAATGTTTTCACTTCTACATTAAAAATATCAGCAATCATTTGTGCCCAAATATCACTTTTCGCACCACCACCAGTTAATCTAACTTGATGTATATCAACTCCAAGATTCTTAATCAGTTCAAATGATTGTTTTAATGCAAAAGTAACTCCTTCGATGACAGCTCGATCCATATGTTCTTTGCGATGTTCTAAGCGAAGTCCAAAGAAAACGCCGGTTGCATTAGGATCATTAATAGGGGAACGTTCACCAGATAAATAGGGGAGAAAATAGAGTGAATCTTCTATTTTTGTTTGTTCTAGCTTTTGAAAAAAGTCTTGGTAATTATAATTCTGAAAAATCTTTTCACTCCACCAATTTAATGATCCTGCTGCATTTAGCATGACACCCATCATGTGATATTTGCCATTCGCATGCGCATATGATTGTAAAAAGCTGTCTTGGTCAACTTTAAACTTTTCTGATGCCACAAAGACAACACCACTGGTTCCAAGTGATACACTTGCTGTACCATCGTTAACGATACCAATACCAATTGCTCCGGCAGCTTGGTCACCAGCACCGATGATGATATCAACTTCTTGTTTGATGCCCAACTCATTTTTCAACGTGTTTTTTAAAACACCGATTTTATCATAACTTTCATATACTTTTGGACACTGCATTTCATGAATACCTAAGATATCAAGCATTTTTTTGCTATAGATTTTTCTTTTCACATCGAAATACAGTGTTCCAGAAACATCTGAAACATCAGTAGCAAACACACCACTTAACTGATATGCCAAATAGTCTTTCGGTAACATGATTTTTGATATTCTACTAAAAATATCTGGTTCATGATTTTTGACCCATAAAACTTTTGGTGCAGTCAACCCAGTAAGGGCAATATTTCCTGTTTCAGTTAATAACTCATTTATACCAATGGTTTGATTTAGATATTCCACTTCATCAACAGTTCTTTGATCATTCCATAATATAGCATTTCTTAAGACATTATCTCGATCATCCAAAATGACTAAGCCATGCATTTGACCAGAAAAGCTAATTGCTTGGATTTGATCTTCGTAACCTTTAATCAGCTCTTTGAGACCATCTATTGTTTGTTTGTACCAATCTTTAGGATCTTGTTCTGTCCACATTGGTTTTGGAATAATCAGTTCATATGATCTCGTTACAGATGATATTACTTCACCTTGATTTGAAACCATTATTAATTTAACGCCAGATGTCCCTAAATCAATACCGATATACATAAGTAAATCTCCTATCCTAATATATATTGATTAATAATTGCTTCTAAATGTTCTTGTCTACCTGATTCATTTTCATCAATATCTTTTTTGTTTAAAATATATGCTTCAAGTTCTTTAAATCCAACTTTACGATCAACAATATCTTTTCCAATACCTTTTTGATATGACTCATATCTTTGATCTAAATTAGATTCGAAAACTTTGTCTTCCCAAAGTTTTGCAGCTATTTTTAGTCCAGCTGCATATGTATCCATACCAGCAATATGTGCTAAAATTAAATCTTCTTCTGTAAAAGATCCTCTTCTAACCTTCGCATCAAAGTTTAGACCACCTGTTGTAAATCCACCACCACGAATGATTTCATACATAGATAAAATCGTATCATAAAGATTTGTAGGAAATTGATCAGTATCCCAACCAAGTAGTAAATCACCTTGATTCGCATCTACACTGCCTAATAATCCTTGATCAAATGCAATTCTTAACTCATGTTGTAATGTATGTCCAGATAATGTTGCATGATTGGTTTCAATGTTTAATTTGAAATGATCAACTAAACCATAAGCTCTTAAGAAAGAAATGACAGTTGCACTATCATAATCATATTGATGTTTTGTAGGTTCTTTTGGTTTTGGTTCAATATAGAATTGACCAGTAAAACCAATTTCTTTAGCATAATCCACTGCCATATGAAGAAGTCTAGCAAAATTATCTTGTTCAAGTTTCATATCTGTATTTAGTAAAGTTTCATAACCTTCTCTACCACCCCAGAATGTATAACCTGCACCATCTAGACGTTTAGTGATTTCTAAAGCCTTTTTTACTTGTGCTGCAGCATATGCAAATACATCAGCATTAGGTGATGTTGAAGCACCATGCATAAAGCGTTTGTGACTAAACAGATTTGCAGTACCCCATAAAAGTTTGATGCCAGTACGTTTCATTTCTTGTTCAATCAAATCTACAATAACATCTAAATTTTCATTTGTTTCTTTTAATGTCTCACCTTGTGGTGCGATATCAACATCATGGAAACAAAAATACTCTAATCCAAGTTTTTCCATGAACTCAAATGCAACTTTAACTCTAACTTTAGCTCTTTCCATTGGATCTTGATTATCAATATCCCATGGTCTTTCCATAGTTTCTTTACCAAAAGGATCTACGCCCATATAAGTAAATGTATGCCAATATGCCATAGAAAACTTTAGGTGATCTTTCATTTTCTTTCCTAAAATAACTTCTTCTGGATTGTAATACTTAAATGCAAATGGATTTTTACTCTTTGATCCCTCAAATTTAATTTTTTGAATATTGTCTAAATATCCCATATTCATGCTCCTTTATGTTTTTTTTATATGATTGTTAAATAACAAAGATTAGTATATAATTTAGATAGAAACGAAAGGATGTTTGATTATGAAAACCTCACACACACAATCGATTAAAGCGGATAATATTAAGTTAGTTGTTGAAAAACTAATCGAACTTAGAGAAACATCTCGTATTGAATTATCCAAGGTTACCACATTAAATAAAGCAACAATTTCTACGATTATACAAGAACTTGTTGATAAAGACATTGTTGTTGAAACTGAGAAAATTGTTAAAACAAGTGGTCGTAGCGCTATCGTATTCGCATTAAACAAGAACGCTGGTAGAATCATCAGTATCGAGCTACTCACTGACTCAATTTATGGAGTCATTACCAATTTATACGGTAATATCGTTTTTGAATTACGTAAAGAAGTTCATAACTTTGAGTTTTCAGAATATTTGAAAGTTTTGCTTGAAGCCATCGATGAACTTAAAGCAAATACTATCGATTCCAAATACGGTTTAATTGGTATAGGCATTGGTGTTTATGGTATCGTTTCAAAAAGTCAGAAAATCAAATATGCAACTTTTACATCTTGGAAAGACATCGACTTAAAAACGATTATCGAAGACTACACAGGCATTGAAACCTATGTTGAAAACGAAGCAAACATTTCAGCTCTTGGTGAACATCTAGTCAATACAGATGATGAAAATCTCATCTCCTTAAATATCGGTCTTGGTGTTGGTATGGGTATCATCATCGATCACAAGCTTTATACTGGTGAAAATGGATATGCCGGTGAAATCGGTCATACAATCGTTGTACCAAACGGTAAGAAATGCGTTTGCGGTAACTACGGTTGCTTAGAACAGTATATTTCCGAACCAGCATTATTAGATGATTACTATCAACTCACTCATGAACATATAACCATTGATGAATTTATTGAACGTTATAAGCACAAGGATCCATCTGCTCTTAAAATCTATCATGATTTCATTGACTATTTGAGTTTGATTGTAAACAATATCTCTTTGGCATTAAATCCAAAAACAATTGTTATCAATTCAAAAGTTGTTGAAAGCATTCCCGAAAGTATTTCTTCTGTCAAGAATAAACTAAGATCACAAATCATGAGTTTAGAAGTTTTAACCACTTCTAAATATCAGTCTAAGAAAAATGTTTTAGGATTGACTCACGTATTGATTCAAAAGTTTTTAAACGTTGAAAATTATAAAGTTAAATTGAATACACAGAAACTCTAGTGTAGCGCTTTCAAACTTAGTTTAACATTTAAATTATGTTTTGTAAACTACTTTTTTCACATTTTTTAAAATAAAAAAGTTCCATCCGTGTTTTAGCACTTAATGGAACTTTTTTTGTTTTAATTATTTAAGTTTAGGAACTTCTATTTCTTTTCCTTCTAAAACTGATTTCATCGCCATTTCCATAACTAAGATGACGGATAATGCTAGTTTCTTGTCTTCATCTGCTTTAGGAGGACTTAAAATATCTTCTTTTAGTACGTCATAGAATCTGTAATGTTGTCCTTTCAAGACATCAACATGTTCAGGATGACTAGGATCTTTGATAAAGTCACTTCTCATTTGACGATCTTGGTATAAATTCTCTGGTTTAAAGTCTACTGTATCAGGTACATCAAACTCATATTTAACATAACTTGCTTTCGTACCTACAAGCTTATGTCTAGGTTTGGGAGCTCGATCAAGCATTTCTGCTCCTAAATAACATCTTAGTCCGTGATCATAATACATCACCATCTCAAAGTGATCATCGACATTTGATCCTTTTCGATCATAAAAGAGTTTATTGTAGACTTTATTTGGCAATCCAAATAAACTAATGACATGATGAACCAAATGCGGTGCAAGATCGTAAAAGTTCCCAGCCATATCAACTTTTTTAAATCTCCAATTAGAACCTATATCTGGTCGATATTGATCAAATCTTGTTTCATATGAGACGATATCACCAAAATCTTTATCTTTAAGAACTTGATGAACAGTCAGGATATCTCCATCATATTTTCTATTGTGAAATACTCTTAAAATCAATTTTTTTTCATCAGCTAAATCATATAATTCCTTAGCAAGTTCATATGTTTCAACAAACGGTTTTTCGCAAACTACATGTTTGCCTTTTAAAAGCGCATCTTTTGTGTAGCTATAATGAACAGCATTAGATGTTGCGATTACAACTAAATCCACTTCTTTGTCATTTAATATGTCTTCATAGGTTGTAACGATTGTTGCAGATGGATAATCTTTTTTGAGTTGTGCTTGGTTATGTTCACTTCTTGTCATCACTAGTTTTATATCATAAGATTCATTATGCTTTAGTGGTGGCAAATGAAATGTCGAACCAGAAAAACCATAACCCACAATGGCTGTTACTATTTTTTTCATTTATATATCACCTTTCCTTTAAGTTCATTATAACACTAAAAAATATTCAATTGTAAAGACAAAAAAAGAGAAGCTATAGCTTCTCAATTTAATACATAAAGATTTTATTTATTTTCTTCATCATATTGCAACTTGTACAAGTTGTAATATAATCCTTCTTGTTTTAAGAGTTCTTGATGACTACCCTCTTCTTTAATTTCACCTTTTTGCATGACAATAATTTTATCACTATGCTGAATGGTTGATAGACGGTGGGCAACTATAAGCATTGTTGAAATATTCATCATTTTCTCTAGTGATTCTTGGATGAGCTCTTCAGTCTCACTATCGATATTTGCGGTTGCTTCATCTAGAATCATTAAACTTGGTTTATAAACTAATGCTCTTGCAAAAGAGATCAGTTGTCTTTGTCCGCTAGAGAAGTTATTTCCTCTTTCTAATACGACATGACCATAGTTATCTGGGAGTTTATCGATGAATGTGTTTGCGCCAACATACTCACTAGCAGAAACAACTTCTTCATCACTAATACTATCATCTTTTAAAGTGATATTATCTTTAATTGTTCCACTAAATAAGAACACATCTTGAAGCATTTGCCCGATATGCTTTCTCAAGCTTGAGCGTTTAATTCTTCTGATATCAATTCCATCGATAAGAATTTGCCCTTTTTGGATTTCATAATTTCGAACAATAAGGCTTAAAATGGTTGTTTTGCCTGAACCGGTCGCACCAACAAATGCAACAGTATCGCCAGGATTAACTTTAAAGCTAATACCCTTTAATACCCATTCATCTTCGATATATCTAAACCAAACATCTTTAAACTCAATGTTACCGCTAAATGATTCTAATTCTATTGCATCTTTTTCATCGGTAATCATAGGTTTTGTATCTAAAACATCGAAGATTTTTTCTGCACTTGCAAATGCATTTTGTAAGATATTAAACTCTTCAGCAAGCTGTTGAACAGGTTGGAAAAAATCACCAACATAAGTATAATAACTAAATAATATACCTGCAGTAATGACACCAGCAACAACTTCTTGATAACCAACATAAAGTACAATTAATGTACCAATCATAGACATTAAATAAATCGAAGGTCTATAAATACCAAATACCAATATTTCTCTTAAATAACTCTTTTTTAAGTTTGTTGTTTTATGGAAAAATTCATCTTTTTTCTTTTCTTCTTGATTAAATATTTGTGTAATCTTCATCCCTGATAAGTTTTCTGATAAGAATGCATTGACTTCAGATACATTTGCACGTACCCTTCTATATGATGCTCTGGAAAACTTTCTAAAGAGAATAGATGCACCAATAACAAATGGTAAAATCAATAAGATGAACAATGTAATTCTTAAATTGATTGTAAATAAGATGACTAAAATTGCCATAATATAGATGATGTTTTTGATTAAGTTAACAGCTACACTGGTATACATTTCACTAATTGTATTTGTATCATTTGCTACACGAGTGACTAGTTTACCAACAGGTACTTCATTGATCTGTCCAATCGCAAGTTTTTCAATATGACTAAAGACGTCATTTCTAAGTTCAACAACTGTTTGTTGACCCACTCTTTGTAACATAATCGATTGATAATAATTGACAACATTACCTATGATTAATGCAAATATAAAGAATACACCCATAAAGATAATTCGATATAATTTTTCATCTTGAGATAGCACATCACTGGCAACTGTATCAACTGTAAAACCAATTAAAAACGGTGGTAAAAGTTGTAATCCAATACCTATAAACATCATAACGACAATGATGATAAATTGCTTTTTATATGGCAACATATATCTAATTAATCGTCTTAAAACCTCTTTATCACTTCGTTCACGAGTGTTGTCTTTAAAGTCCTTCATCGCTGTTACCTCCTTGAACTAAGTTTTCTAATTGTTGACGTCTAACCATATCTTGATAAAGTGGTGATGTCTTTAATAATTCTTTATGTGATCCAACAGCAACCACTTTTCCATCATCTAATAAAATGATTTTATCCATGCGTTTTACCGTAGAAATACGGTGTGCAATAAATATGGTTGTTCTGCCTTTTCTAACTCTATGTAAGTTACTGATAATCGCTTCTTCAGTTTTTGTATCTACTGCAGAAACAGAATCATCTAAGATTAGTATTTCAGGATTTTTTGCTAAAGCTCTAGCAATACTAATTCTTTGTTTTTGTCCACCAGATACTGTAACACCACGTTCACCTAAAACGGTATTGAATTTTTCTTTAAATTCCATGATGTTATCATAAACATCTGATAATCTTGCAGCTTCTTCAATTTTCTGTTCATCAATATCTTGATATGCAAACCCAATATTAGAATAAATGGTTTCCGAGAATAAGAAATTATCTTGTGGTACATAACCGATAGTTTCTCTTACCCGTTCAATAGGGAGTTTCATAATATCATGACCATCAATAAATACTTGGTCTTCATTTAGGTTATAGATTCTTAAAAATAAATCCACAAGTGAACTCTTTCCAGAACCAGTACGTCCTAATATCCCGACCATTTCTCCAGCTTTTATATCAAAAGAAACACCTTTTAAAACAGGGACATCTCCATCAGGATATTGGAATGTTAAATTTTTTACTTGAATACTACCTTTTAGATCATCAACATTTCTTAATAAATCTTGACCATCTTTAACCTCAATTTCATGGTCTAAAAAGGCTTCAATACGCTCTGCACTGGCTTTTGCTTGAGATTGAATTTGAATGAATCTCGATAGTGCCATCGTTGGCCAAATTAGCGTGAAGAAGTAACTGATATACTCAGTTAATTGACCAGCTGTTAAGCCAAATGCATCTCTATAAATAACCAATATACTACCATAAACGATAATGGTCAAGATTACTACGTTTAATGCAATCGAGATGATGATATTTACGAAAACCATGTACTTAACAAATCCCATATGTTTACTGTAAAGTTCATCGTTTCTTTGTCTAAACAATAAGTATTCTTTAGCTTCTCTAACGAAAGCTTTAATGACTGTAATCCCTGAGAAATTTTCTTGTGTAAAATCCGATAATTCTTCAAATGCTTTTTGTCTTAATTTGAACTTTGCACTCATACTTTTACGGATAAATACCATGACTGCAGTTAATAAAAGCATAGGTACTGCAGCAATTAAAGTCAATCTACCGTTTAAGTTAGCCATACGATAAATCGCAAACCCACCTAAAAATAAACCGTCAACTAACATTAATAATCCAGGACCAAACGCCATTCTGATCGCTTGCAGATCATTAATGAAATAACTCATCAGTCCACCAACTTTTTCTTTTGCATAAAAACTTTGAGAAAGTTTGGTTGCATGTCTGAACATGACATTTTGAAGTTGGTACTCTATACGTCTTGATGCACCAAATATGGTATATCTCCATAAAAATCGACCTAGTGCGATGATTCCGGCCAATACGGCAATTCGTGTAATCCCGTCTAAAATCATCTGTTCATCAATATTTATCTCATATAGATTATCAATGATTGCCCCAATGATTTTCGGTATTTCAAGTTGATACCAATCAACTGCTATTAACACAAAAACACCCGTCAAAAAAAATAGGGCATATTTTAAATAATATTTTCTAAAATGCTTTCCGAATAACATAATGCTCTCCTTGTTGTCTTCTTACTACCATTATATAATATTTTCCACGCTGTTTTAAATAATACAGCGTGGAAAACGTATAATGATTAAATTATTCAACGATAATTTTAACAATATCGCCATCTGCAGACTCAACATTTACAATTTCACCATCTACACCTTGGCTGATCATATCAACGATTGCGTCGATATCAATATCAGTATCTCCGATTTTTGACTTGAATTTTGCAGATTTTAGTAATTTTGAAAATTCAACTGGAATTTGCATTCTTACTTTATCTCCATCATTTGAATCAACTAAAATCTTTAACATTCTGAATGGTGCTTTTTTTTGAACAACTACTTCTTGTTCAAAGTTTCTATCTGATTGATCCATAGCTGTTAATAATTTTTCAGCTTCATCTGAACTAATTGTTCCTTTTGCTAATAATTCTAAAATTTTCATTCTTTCTTCTTTTAATTGGTCTCTTGACATTTCTTTCACCTCTATAGATTTTTATTTTTATTTTTTATTTTTAATTAAATCAGATATGTAAATGATACATCATCACATAATGAACATCTTCTATTGAATATTTAGTTTCATTGACTCTGTTTGATTTACGAAAATTGTGTTTAGTTCTTTTATCGTCTTCTCTTAGATCTTCGAATAATGGACGCATAACTTCTCACCTTACTTTCCTTTTTTGAGCAACTCCACTGCCTCTAATACTGATAATTCTTTATTTGCTATTTTTTCTAGAATACTGGTTTTAGAAGCTTTGGACTCTTGCTTTTCCTTCTCTACTTCCTCATCTTCCAACTCATTATCTAGTGAATATCCTAATCCAACGATAACATCATCTAACATTTTTTTAACTGTTGGATAACTAATGTTTAATTCTTTTTCGATGGCTTTGATATTTCCTCTATTTTTTACGAATACTTCAATGAAGTATAATTTTTCTGTTTCTAGATAATTAAATTTTGATAATGTGAAATTTCCTTCTATCACTGTGTCACAGTGATCACATACAAGTCTCGCTACCTTTAAATCATGCTTACAAACTGGACAAGCTGAGATAACTGGGTTTACTTTGTTTCTTTGATTCATTTGGTTTTCTCCTTTATATGGTTTTGATCAACACTCTTGTTTGATCTTTTGCTAATACTTTAACGAATGTTCCTTTGATTGCGGCTAAGTTGATAATTTCTCCTATGGATATTGGAACATCTTCACTAACTACTTGATTCATTCTTCTTCTTAAGAACAATTTTACAAGTCCTATTGGAATGGGTAGTGCAAACAATACATTGATGAAATATGTTGCACCTTTACTATCAGGGATGTTAATTCTTAACTTAACGAATCTCGCTTTTCTTGCTTTTGGTTCTTTTATTTTAGGATATAACATCTCGTAAGCATCTTTTGCTGACATCTCATTTTTTGATAGTTTATTTAAGACTTCATTTTTTTTCAATTTTTCGCCGCCTTCCTTAATATTTTTAATTTACACTTTGATTATATTAAACTTTTTTTGATTTGTCAACACTTTTTTGCAAAAAAAATTAAAAAAGTTAATTTTGATATTAATTTTATTAATTTCTACCCTTAATTTTTTTAATTTTGTGCGTTATAATATATATATAAGGAAAGGATGATATAAAATGAACACACTTATAGAGAGATTTTTGCGTTATGTGAAAATTGATACACAATCTGATCATGAATCAAATACATTCCCTTCAACTGAAAAACAAAAAGATTTAAGTCGTTTACTTGTTGAAGAATTAAAAGAAATGGGATTAGATGCATTTTTAGATAAGGATGGCTATGTCTATGCCAAGATAGAAAAAAATGTAGATGATAAAAAAGCAATCGGTTTGATTGCTCATGTGGATACTTCTCCTGATGCACCTGGATATCCAGTAAATCCAAGAATCATTAAAAAATATGATGGTTCTACGATTAAACTTAATGAAGAAATATCTATGCACCCAGAACAGTACCCAAGTTTAAATAAAGTTATTGGTGAAGATATTATTGTAACGGATGGTAACACTTTACTTGGAGCTGATGATAAGTGCGGTGTTGCAGAAATTATGGAAGTTGCTAAATACTTCACTACACATAAAGAAGAAAAACATGGTGACATTTATATTTGCTTTACGCCTGATGAAGAAATAGGGAAAGGTGCTGACCGATTCGATCACGATTTCTTTAAAGCTGATTTTGCTTATACAGCAGATGGTAGTGAAGTCGGTGGTATTGAATATGAAAATTTCAATGCTGCAACCGTCAACTTAGAATTTGTAGGTAAAAGTATTCATCCAGGTTCAGCAAAAAACAAACTGATTAACGCTCAACATATTGCCATGGAATTTCATAGCATGCTACCTACTTTCTTAAATCCTGCTTATACAGAAAACTATGAAGGTTTTAATCATTTAACACAAATGCATGGTCAAGTAGAACACGCGCGCACGCAATACATCGTAAGAAATCATCATAAAGGTTTATTTATAAAACAAAAAGATGAGTTTGTGACTATCGCTAATTATTTAAATGAGAAATATGGATATCAAGCAGTAAAAGTTGATATCAAAGATAGTTATTATAATATGTATGATATTATTAAAGATCATATGTATGTCGTTGAACTTGCTAAACAAGCAACCATCAATCAAGGAATCACTCCAAAAGTTGAACCCATTCGTGGTGGTACAGATGGCGCAAGATTAACATATGATGGATTGATTTGTCCGAACTTAGGAACAGGTGGATACCAATTCCATGGACGTTTAGAGTTTGCTTCTATCCAACAAATGGAAAAAGCAGTAGAAATCTATAAAGAAATCATCAAACTAAATGCCTTATCATAGACAAAAGGACTCTCTCGAGTCCTTTTTTATTGATCTAAGTTATTTTTGGTCTATTCATAATTAATACTAACTGATCCGTATGCATGTGCACCAACAATTTTTAACCTCATGGGTTTATGATCAAGTGTAATTTCGTGATCTCCAACCCCAAGTTCTAGGATCTCAAAATTTTCATCAATCAATACAACTTTGAATTTCCCCTTACTTATACTATAGTCTATATGAATATTAACTATTTCAATGTCACTAAAACTATAAACTGTTTCTGTACCACTAAAATCCTCAAAAACTAAATCTTCATATGTACCTACTTTTGAATGATAGGTATATGAATCTCCTTCTTGAGCAATAAGATCCGGATCATCATACATATATCCTTTATCTGTTAATCCAACACATCCACTTAAGGACAATAATAGGACACCAAAACATACAATCAAATACTTTTTCATTTTTAATCAACCTCATGTTCAATAAATAGATTTCTTACTTCAATTTCAAACGTATCATATTCGTCAATCCAAGGATTATGTCCAGAGTGTTCAAACACGATAAGTTCTTTTTTAGGAGCACTTACGATTTCATAATAATCTTCTACAAGATATAATGGTGCATTGATATCATATACCCCATGCAAAAAATACATTGGGATATCAAACGTTGTATGAGACTCTCTTAAATTAACACCATATAATGTTTGATAGACATCTGAAAATGTGTCATAAAGCCCTCTAGCGTAGTTCACCGTATTCATTATACTATATTCTGGTGAAATTAAAATATCAAATGTGTCCCAATCTTGATGATAAATATTAGGATTTCTTTGCATCTCCATATATAGAGGTTGCAAGTATGATGCAAGTTCTAAAGAAATATTGGGACCATAAATTGGTGGATAACCAATATCATTAAGACGATTTTGAAACTTTACATCACCTTTTTGAATTGCTAAATCCATTGCATAGTCGTAACAGTATTGTTCTGTTTCAGTAAAATCAACCATTTGACCCGTTCCAATAAACGCATAATAATCTTCTGGATAAAGACTTGCAAGCAGTACTCCTAAATAGCTACCCCAAGATTCACCAATGATATATATCTTATCTTGATGATACTTATCTTTTAGATGTTGTGTTAATGCATGCGCATCTTCTACATAGTCCTCAACTTCCATTGTTCCATCTCTATAAACTGCATCATAAGATTTTCCAACACCTGGTTGTTCCCAGTTGATGATGGTATATGTATCTTCTAATCCTTTTAGAAAAACTCTTGTTGCCGGTATTTGTGATCCTCCTGGACCACCTGCTAAAAATAAAATAACTGGTTGATCATGATCTTCCGTTCTAACACTATAATATTGTTCTGATCGATTGATATCAACCATTACAATATCACCTTCATCACCAGGACTATAGACATACATCTCTGATCCAACAACCTGTAATCCTAACATCCATATACTTACAATAAACCAAAGTACACTTCCAAATATGTGTTTTGTAGTATAATAAACACTTTTTTTACTTAGTAACTTAATCATAAAAACAAAGACAAGCATCACTAAGAAAAGTAATGATATCAAGGTTGTAACTGTTAATGTTCCAGCTAAAATCCATGATACTTTATACATATCTTCAAAAAAAGTGATATATCCTACAACATTCATAAACACAATCAAGCAAACAAACGCTCCAATAACTTTTAAATACTTTAACATAAATTCTAATCTCCTTTTATATAACTTTAGGAATAAACATTTTAGTGCGTTTTTTATACATCACATATGCTTCTCCAAATTCTTCAATCATGTCTTGTTCTTCTTTTTTAGCAAGCCTTACATACATATAAATCATAAACGGGAAAATGATTAAGTTTGTTAGTGTTAACCATCCTAGCATCATCCCTAAGGCAATGAGCATAAGTCCAGTATATTGCGGATGTCTAATATATTTATACATACCATCTTCTACAATATGCCCTGAACCTTTTACTTTTTTCCAATACCCATGATAGATTTGGTACCATCCAAAAATAATCATCAGTAATCCTAAACATGCAAATATGATATTTAAATATAAACCTAAATATCCAATCTCACTAATTAAGGTATGTCCCCATAACACTCCTTCTGGTAAAGATCTGCCAATGATGCTCGCGATGATGTTCATACTAAAGGGTATCCCGTGCATCTCAATCGCAAATGCTACGACAAATGCTAAATATGTTGAAGCAGGTTTTCTTTGCATCTTTTTATAAAAAGGTATAAATAATAGCGCAATACCGTATACTAAAATAAAAAATATAACTGCTCCCCATTGTTCAAAATGTTCCATAAATTGTTCCATAAAACTTCCTCCTTTGTTTTATCCACTAAGAGTATATCAATATGCATAAAAAAAAGGACCTAACCAAAGTTAGGTTCTTAGTTAGGTCCTATTTTATTAAGTTTAAGCGTTTGGCTTTATCATATGCTTGGATTCTATTTTTACAATCTAGTTTACTTAATATATGGTTCATATGCCACTTAACAGTGCCTACTGTAATATATAATGTATTTGAAATATCTTCGTTAGTTTTACCTTGACCTATGAGATTTAAAATTTCTATTTCTCTTTGTGTTAAGAGTTCTTGTTGATCAGATTTAAGTCTAATTTGAGGATCTATTTTTGTAATCAAGTTAAAACAACTGAGAGGAAACATATATAAAGCTGACTTTAAGTGATAAGTTTTATAAAGTTTAACAACTTCTTCTAAAATCTTTAGACTATGTTTTGGTTGTTTTTCAACATAGTATCTTTCTGCAAGTAAACATAGAAACTTTTGTAAATGTACAACATCGCCTTCATATCTTAGGTCGTTTATGTATGCATCAAATGATGTTAGATCAAGTTGTCTAGATTTATTTTGATTATATAACACAGCCAAGATCTCATAGAAAACAGGATGAAAAATTTGATGACTATCTGCATAAGATTCAAGTTTCTGAATATCTTTTTGTGATAATTGACTTGCTAATAACTTTCCATAAAGAACAATGATTTCCATCATTGGATAATGCATATGTTCAAACGTTTTTGTTGCTTTATGCATGATATGCAAGAGTTCATCATTTTGATTCATCAAATGATAGGTTCTCATTAAGTAAATTTCAACATACCCATGCATATGGATAAGTTCAAGTTTTTTTATTGAATCATATGCCTTTAATAAATAATCAATTGCTAATTCCAACATATCTTTTTCAACATAGCACATACCAATAGGTAAACCGATGATATTTGCATAAAGATCAGATTGATCTTTTGTACTTGATAATATCATCATCGTCTTTTCCGCTTTTTGAATGACTTTCTTAAAGTCACCTAATCTAAACCAATTGAGTAATGCATTTGTCATAGAAATAACAGCTGGAAATAACATACGTTCTTTTAAGAATATTTCATATGCTTTCTCAAACATAAGTGCTGCATCATTTAGCTTTTTATGACCAGCTAAAATTTGACCATGTGTTAAATAGGCATTTGCTGCAAAGAAACTCGAATCATCACCAACAAGTCTTATGGTTTCTTTACTTAACGCAAGCCTCTCCTCTTCTGTTAGAATAAAACTTGCAAGTGATTCTAAATCTCTATAAAATATGTTTAATTGCTTATCAAGATGAGTTTTGATTATCGTTTGATATAAGTGGTATGCTTTTGTATTATCACCATTAAGCAAAGCTAACCAAGCAATCACTAATGCTGTTTTAGTATCTGTTGTCTGAAAATCTTTAAATACTTGATAATGATCACTTAATTTATGCGTGTTAAAAATATCTTTAATATGTTTATTGACAAACATTTCTAAAGCTTCGTTAGATATTTGTTTTTGTTTGATTAAATCATTTAAAACACTCATATGATCACCACAATATCTTTTATATTTATTATAACATGGGTCAGATATGTATGTTCCAAGAAAAAAGGCCTTATCTCTAAGACCTTTATGATTGCCAATCGCTTTTTTGTAGTTTCTCGTAATTATTGATCGAATACATTAGTTTGACAGCTGCTTCTAATCCTTGATCAGCTGCTTTTTGCCATAACTCTTTAGCTTTTATTTCATCTTTTTCAACAAGCTTTCCTTCAAAATAGATCATACCTAAATTATATTGTGCAATGGCTAAATTTTTTGAAGCTGCTTTTTCATACCAAAACAATGCTTTTTGGTTACTTTGCTTTACACCATCACCTTTTTGATACATGACTGCTAAATTATATTGTGCATTTGGATGATCTTGCGCTGCTGCTTGTTCTAGAAGTTTAGCGATGGTCTCAAAATCTTTTTCAGGTTGACGAATGAGAATCATTGCTAAATGATAAAGTGCATCTTTATCTTTTTTAAGGGCTGCTTTTTCAAACCAGATGACAGCTTGTTTGATATCTTGCTTAACTCCTCTACCATTTTGGTAGTAAAGTCCCACATAATAACAAGCTTCTATATGTTCTTGTTTAGCTGCAACCAAAAACCACTCAAAAGCTTTCATTGGATGCTTTGGATCTCTTTCATGATAAAGTTTTGCGAGTGTATAAGCTGCTAAACCATAATGTTGGTAAGCTGCGCTTTCTAAATACTGTTCTGCCTTATGAAAATTATTTTTTTCTAATTCGATAATACCTAATGCATATTGAGCGTATGGATGATCTTGCTGTGCGGCTAATTTATAATACTTGATTGCTGTTTGTTTTTGTTTCTCGTCTTCACCAATCGTTTCATAAATCATACCTAACATATATTGTGAATCACTATATCCAAGTTCACTTGATTTTAAAAACCATTCAATCGCTTTAAATATATAACGTTGCACATTAAATCCATAATAATAGTATGTACCTAATATATGAATACTTACTGGATCATTTTTTTCTGCTTCCATAAGTAGTACTTGGTAGTTTTGCTTGAAGTAGTCATTCGCTAAATCTGTGTCTTTTTCAACACCAGTACCTGTATAATAAAGCATGCCTAATGCGTATCCACATTTATGACTACCTAATTGAATACCTTTTTGATAATGTTCTATCGCTTGATGAAAATCTAGTGATACACCATCACCTAAGCCATAAAATCTACCTAAAAAATAATGAGCATCTGCATATCCTTGTTCTGCAGCTTGTTCAAAATGTTTAATGGCTAGTTCAATATTTTTTTTAGGTGTATTTAATACGTAATGGGATAACCCTTTTTCATAATATGTTTTTGCGTTCATAATATCAACTCCATGAATATCTTAACATAATTCTCTTGTTTGTGCCTTAAATATGATAGAAAAAAACGCATATATCTATGCGTTTATTCAAGTATGTTTTTGATCATATGCAGATAGATTTGATAACCTTTTTGATTGAGATGAATACCATCTCTGGTAAAGTCTATGTTTAAATCACCTTGATCATCAGTGAGTTTATCATAGATATTGATAAAAAATCGATCATCAATTTTTTCTTTTAACATGTTATTTAAATCGATTGCATCTTGTGGATCTCGATTTAAAAGATAGGTTTGATCTTTAAAATCCTTTTGATTAATTGGTGTTAAGGATGTGACATATACAAGTGTATCTGGACATCCTTCTAAAATTTGATGTCTGATCTCTAATATATTTTCTAAACTTTCTTTATGTGATAAATTTGTGAGCACGAAATCATTAAGCCCGATATTGAGTATGACATACTTAGGCTTTAATTTGATGACTTGATGAACTCTATTTAATACTCCGACTGAGGTATCACCTGGAATACCAAAATTTAACAAGTGATCTTCTAAATCAAATGCTTTGGTAGGAAAATATGCCATCATGGAATCGCCAAGTAAGATTAAATCTTTTGATTCCTTGATTTGATTAAATTTCTTTACATGTCTTTTATAGTCTGCTTCAATGATTGCTTTTAAGACTGTCATATCTTTTTTCATATCAATCAGCTGCCTTAAGTTCAAAGATTAAATCTCTAATTTCAGCTGCTTTTTCAAAATCAAGTTGTTTTGCAGCTTCTTGCATATCTTTTTCAAGTTGTTTAATGGTTTTTTCTTTATCTTTTTTATTCATAGCAGTGAAATCTTTTTCTTCTTCGATGACATCTGATTTCATTGAAATATTGTCTCTAATATCTTTTCTTATGGTTACTGGTTCTACTTGATATTTTTCATTAAACTCTAATTGCAATGATCTTCTACGGTTGGTTTCATCAATTGCATATTGCATCGCTTGTGAAATTGAATCTGCATACATGATGACATGTCCGTTAACATTTCTAGCGGCGCGTCCAACGGTCTGAACAAGCGAACGTTCGCTTCTTAAGAACCCTTGTTTATCAGCATCCAGTATCGCAACTAAAGAGACTTCTGGTAAATCTAGGCCTTCTCTAAGTAAGTTGATCCCAATTAAACAATCGTATTTACCCATGCGCAGTTCTCTTAAAATTTTAATTCGATCAAGCGACTTAATTTCACTATGTAAATAAGCAACTTTAAGTCCTAATTTTTTGAAATAAGCTGTTAAATCTTCACTCATTCTAATCGTTAAGGTTGTGACTAAAACACGTTCATTATTTTCTGCTCGTTTTTTGATTTCGAAATACAAGTCGTCCATTTGACCATCTGTTTTTCTGACCTCGATTTCTGGGTCTAGTAAATATGTTGGTCTAATGATTTGTTCGACAATCGGAAGTGCTCTTTCAAGCTCATAATTACCTGGGGTTGCACTTAAATAAATGACTTTATCTAACTTTTGTTCAAACTCTTGAAATTGTAATGGTCTATTATCAAGTGCAGATGGCAATCTGAATCCAAAGTTTACTAAGGTTTCTTTTCTAGATCTATCTCCAGCATACATCCCTCTAACTTGAGGTATTGTGACATGGGATTCATCGATAATCATTAAAAAATCATCGCCAAAAAAATCAATGAGCGTCGCTGGTGTTTCACCAGCTTCTCTTAATGATAGATGTCTTGAGTAGTTTTCAACACCTGAACACATCCCGATTTCTTCAAGCATTTCCATATCATATCTTGTTCGCTGTTCAATGCGTTGAGCTTCAAGCAGTAGATTGTTATCTTTAAAATAAGCAACTTGTTCTTGCATCTCATTTTTAATTCTACGAATCGATTCTTGCAAGCGATCTTTATCTGTCATAAAGTGTGTTGCAGGAAAAATAGATGTATATTCAAGATTTTCTAACGCTTGTCCTGTGAGTACATCAAAGCGTTTGATATCTTCAATTTCATCCCCAAAAAATGAAACCCTGATGCCTTGAGCTCTTTCATATACTGGTATGATTTCGATAGAATCACCACGAACTCTAAATGTACCACGGTGAAAATCCATATCGTTTCTTTGATAGGTAAGTTCAACAAGTTTATTGATTAAATGATCTCTACCATAATTTTCGCCAACTCTCATAAAAATCATGGAATTTTTGTATGTATCAGGATCACCGATACCGTATATACATGAAACAGATGCAACTACAATCACGTCATCATGATTTAAAAGTGATGCAGTTGCACTATGTCTCATTTCATCAATTTCATCATTAATCGATGAATCCTTTTCAATATACGTATCTGTAGAAACGACATAAGCTTCAGGCTGATAATAATCATAATAAGAGATAAAATATTCAACCTTATTATGAGGAAAAAAGGCTTTTAACTCACCATAAAGTTGACCTGCTAAGGTCTTGTTTGGAGCGAGTATCAAAGTCTTTTTTTGTAGTTTATTAATAATATTGGCCATTGTGAAGGTTTTACCTGTCCCGGTTGCTCCAAGTAAAACTTGTTCATTTAACCCTTTTTGAAAGTTATTGCTTAATGTTTCGATTGCTTCTATTTGATCACCTTTTGGAACAAATGGTGCTTTTAAATCAAACATAAGACCACTTCTTTCTTGTTAAATATCTTTATCGATTTCGTGTGGTTTAGGAACGATTAAACTTTGTGGTACATATAATGGTTCAATGACTGCACCAGCAATATTTGTTAAATGGTCCCCAATTCTTTCTAGATTAGATAAAATGTCTGCATAGTTTTCAGCAACCACAAATGTGATTTCACCATTTTTTAATCTTTCAATATATCTATATCTAAAGAGTTCTTCTAGTTCATCAACTAAATCTTCATTTCTAACAACTTTTTTAGCAAGTTCAACGTCACCATTTTGGAAACTTTGAAGTGTATCATCTAACATACTAATGAGTAATGTAAAGAGTTCTTCTAGTTCTCTTCTACCTTCATCAGATAACATTTGTGATTCTTTATATCTTTCGATGAAGAACTGGATGATATTAGTTAAATGATCTCCGATTCTTTCAAAATCTTTAATCGTATCTAAGTCTCTAGATAACTTCTTAGAGTTGTTAGGGTCTAAGCCTGCTTGAGAAATCTTAATTAAGTAGTCATGAAGTTTTTGATCATAACTATCTAACATCATTTCAAATGTAAATGCCTCATTGACAAGTGCTGAATCTTCTTTTAAACTATAAGATTTTGCGAGTACCATATAATCCTTAACAATTGATCCCATATATAAAATCCCTTTTTGTACAAATTCAAGTGCTAAGATTGGTGATTCATGGATTAGTTTTTCGTCAAACATATCATCAGGAATGATATCTTTCTTAGGATCTTTAACGACCTTTTTACTTAACCATATCATCTTATTAATAAAGAAGTATAAAACAATCGTCATCACTGTATTTTGGAATAAATGTGCAAACGCGATGGTAAGCATTGAATACTGTTGTAAAAAGCGATCTTCAAACCATTGTGCAAATTTCGAATAAGGTATAAGAATAATTAAGAACACAACTGCTGAGACGACGTTAAATAATATGTGAATAAACGACGCACGCTTAGATTCAATATTACCACCAATAGACGCTAAGAAGGCTGTGATTGTTGTTCCTATGTTTGCACCTAATAAAATTGGAATTGCACCATTTAAAGAGATTGAAGCAACCCCTTCTGCATTAAGATTATAAAGTCTTTCTAAAATACCAATAGCGGCTGATGAAGACTGTACAACACCTGTAAAGACTGTTCCAAAAATTGTTCCTAATAACCAATTATTTGAAAACACATTAAACATATCGGTTGCTGCTTGTGTTTGCGCTAAAGGTTTTAATCCACTACTCATTGTCTTTAGCCCTACAAATAGCATCCCTAAGCCTATAAGTACGCCACCAAAATGATGTACTTTTCTGTTTTTCATAAAGCTCATGATGAACCCTACAAAAATGAAAGCTAGTCCGTAATCTGCAATTGGTAACCCAATAATAAACGCTGTTACAGTCGTTCCTATATTGGCACCCATAATAATACCAACACTTTGTGGAAGTGTCATCAATCCTGCTCTTAAAAGTCCAATCATGAGCGCTGTAGTTCCAGATGATGATTGAATCAAGATTGTTAAAAATATCCCAACTAAAATACCTTTAAGTGGTGTGTTTGTTGTTCTTTCAATAATTAATTTTAATTTGTTTCCAGCAGCTGCCTTTAATTGTTCACTCATCATGTTAATCCCAAAGATGAAAAGTGCTAGTCCACCGAAAACAAACATTAAGCTATCCCCATAATTAATGCTCGCATATATCATGTAAAAATCCTCCTTAAAAAATCAACCATTACTATTTTACTTTATCTTTGCTAAAATTGCGAACTTTTTTTACAAAAAAAGAGTTATAACTTTATTAAGTCATAACTCTTATATTTATTATAAATTATCTAGGGTTTTTGATGTTCGCATGAGCAGCCGCTAATCTAGCGATTGGTACTCTAAATGGAGAGCATGAAACATAGCTTAAACCAATTGAATGACAGAACTCAACTGATAGTGGATCTCCACCATGTTCACCACAAATTCCTAATTTAATATCAGGTCTTGTTTCTCTACCTAACTTAGATGCCATATCCATAAGTTTACCTACACCTCTTTGATCGACGTGTGCAAATGGATCATTAACGAAAATCTTCTTATCGTAATAGTCGCCTAAGAATTTACCAGCATCATCACGGCTAAATCCAAATGTCATTTGTGTTAAGTCGTTTGTACCAAAACTGAAGAATTCAGCTTCTTTAGCAATTTCATCAGCTAATAAAGCAGCTCTAGGAATTTCAATCATTGTACCTACAGTATATTTCAGATCTACATTTGAAGCAGCAATGATTTCATCAGCTGTCTTCACAACAACATCTTTAATATATTTTAACTCTTTAACTTCACCAACAAGTGGAATCATGATTTCAGGAACAACGTTCATACCTTGACGGTTAACTTCGATTGCAGCTTCAATCACAGCACGTGTTTGCATTTCTGCGATTTCTGGATAAGTTACACTTAAACGAACACCACGGTGACCTAACATAGGGTTAGTTTCGTGTAATTCATTGATTGTGTCATTTAATTCTTTTTCAGAAATACCCATTTCTTTAGCTAATGCTTTAATATCATCAGCTTCAGTTGGTAAGAATTCATGTAGAGGTGGATCTAAGTAACGAACAGTCACTGGGAATCCTCTCATCTCTTTGTATAAACCAATGAAGTCTTCTTTTTGCATTGGTAATAATTTAGCTAACGCTTTTTTACGTTCTTCAACATTTTTAGCAACGATCATTTCTCTAACAGCCATGATTCTATCGCCTTCGAAGAACATATGTTCTGTTCTACATAAACCGATACCTTGAGCACCGTACTCATAAGCAACTTTAGCATCTCTTGGATTATCAGCATTTGTACGAACTTTAAGTGCAGCATATTTGTCTGCCCAAGTCATTAATGTTTCGAAATCGCCTGATACTGTAGCATCCATAGTTTCAACTTTTTCACCATAGATCTTACCAGTAGTTCCATCTAATGAAATCCAGTCGCCTTCTTTATATGTTTCACCATTAACTTCAAATACTTTCTTAGCTTCTGATACACGAATTGAACCTGCACCAGCAACACAGCATCTACCCATACCACGAGCAACTACTGCAGCATGTGATGTCATACCACCACGTGAAGTTAAAATACCTGAAGCAACGATCATACCTTCAATATCTTCTGGTGATGTTTCTTGTCTAACTAAGATCACTGGAAGACCATCTTTTTCTTTCATTTCTTTTGCACGTTCAGCGTTAAATACAACACGTCCTGTTGCAGCACCTGGTGATGCGTTTAGACCAGTTGCGATTAATTTAGCTTGTCCTAATGCAGTTGGGTTAAATTGAGGGTGTAATAAAGAATCTAATTGGCCTGGTTCAACCTTTAAGATTGCTTCTTTTTCTGTTAATACACCTTCTTTAACAAGGTCAATAGCAATCTTTAATGCAGCTTGTGCAGTTCTCTTACCATTTCTTGTTTGAAGCATGTATAACTTACCACGTTCAATTGTAAATTCCATATCTTGCATATCACGATAATGAGCTTCTAATTTATTAGAAATAGAAACAAATTCTTCGTATAATGCAGGATTATCTTCTTTTAATTCGCTAATTGGTTTTGGTGTACGAATACCAGCAACAACATCTTCACCTTGTGCATTAAATAAGTATTCACCATAAAGTTCATTCGTTCCATCAGATGGGTTTCTAGTGAACGCAACACCTGTACCTGAGTCTTCACCCATGTTACCGAAAACCATACCTTGTACGTTTACAGCAGTACCCCATTCATAAGGAATGTGGTTCATTCTTCTGTAAGTATTAGCTCTTGGGTTATCCCATGATCTAAATACAGCAGTAATCGCTTCGATTAATTGTTCTTTTGGATCTTGAGGGAATGGTTCGCCTTTTAATTCTAAGTATCTAGCTTTAAATTGGCCAACTAATTTAATTAAATCATCAGCATTTAAGTCAGTATCTAACTCAACACCTTTTTCTTCTTTCATTTGCTCTAGAAGATGTTCGTAGTTTTCTTTATCGATTTCCATAACTACATCAGAGAACATTTGAATGAAACGTCTGTAAGAGTCGTAAGCAAAACGAGGGTTATTCGTTAATTTTGCTAAACCTTCTACAGAAACATCATTTAAACCTAAGTTTAAGATGGTATCCATCATCCCTGGCATTGAAGCTCTAGCACCAGAACGAACTGATACTAAGAATGGATCATTAGCATCTCCAAATTTTTTGCCTGCGATTTTTTCTGTTTCAGCAAGCGCTTTTTCGATTTGTTCTATAATCTCTGGAGTGATTTTCTTACCACGATTATAGTAATCGATACAAGCTTCAGTTGTTACTGTGAAGCCTTGTGGTACTGGCATACCAATCTTAGTCATCTCAGCTAAGTTAGCACCTTTACCACCAAGAAGGTTTCTCATTGATTGATCGCCTTCTTTAAACAAATATACATACTTTGTCATCGTCATTTCCTTCCTATACTTTAATTTATATTAATTTTAAATTAAACACACGATTAAGATACTTTTTTAACGAGTGAGTATAACTCATTTTTTGGTCGTTTTTGACCGATGATGTTTGCGAATGGCAAATGTACCATACGTGAATCACGTACACCAACACATACACCGTAGATATCATCATTGATAAGTTCAACAGCATACGCACCCATTCTTGATCCTAAAATACGATCTTCTGGGCATGGTGCTCCACCTCTTTGGATATAGCCCAAGACGGTTGCCCTAGAACTAAAGTCGGTTGCTTCTGTGATTTCTTCTGCAAGCTTATGAACATCTAAGATTTTTTCAGTAATCACAATGATGGCATGTCTTCTACCTTCATTTTTATACTTTTTGATCTTTTTGATCATATCATCTTTATTCATTGGGTTTTCTGGTGTAATGATGAATTCAGCTCCACCACATATACCAGCAAATACTGCTAAATCTCCCGAATGTCTACCCATAACTTCAATGATAGAAACTCTTTGATGTGATGATGAAGTATCTCTAAGCTTATCGATTGCATCTACAATCGTTTCAACTGCTGTATGAAAACCTATTGTATAATCAGTACCTGGAATATCGTTATCGATTGTACCTGGTACACCGATTACTTTTAATCCCATTTTAGCGAGTTCCATACCACCACGGTATGTACCATCACCACCAATAACAATTAAAGCTTCAATACCTCTTTGTTTTAAGTTTTCTATTGCTTTTTCTCTAACACTCAGTTCCTTAAATTCTGGAAGCCTTGATGTTCCTAAAAAAGTTCCACCTTTTGTTAGCATCCCTGATACGCTTTGATGTGTAAGTAAAACCATATCATCTTCCACAAGTCCTTTGTACCCATCTTTGATGCCATAGACTTCGTGTCCATACATGGTTCCTGCTCTGACGACGGCTCTAACCCCAGCATTCATACCAGGTGCGTCACCACCAGAAGTCAATACTGCAATTTTCATAGTTTGCATCTCCTTAAGTGTAAAATCATAACCATTTCTTATTATAACATATATGTTATATGTTTCAAACTGTGATTACTTAGTTTTTATCAAATTATGAAAACGATTTTTTTTCACATTATATATCATGTGTGTTAAAATAGATATGGAAAAAATAAAAATATTAAAGAAATGGTGATGAAAATATGAAAGATTTAAAAGGTGCAGCATTATTAGGCCAATCAGGTGGTCCTACAAGTGTTATTAATTCAAGTGCAGCTGGTGTTTTCTTAGAAGCTTTAAAGCAAGAAAATATCACTGAAGTATATGGTGCAATTCATGGCATCAAAGGTGTATTAAACGAAGATTTCTATGATATTTCAAAAGAAGATCAAGAAGAATTACTAAGATTAAAAAATACACCATCATCTGCAATCGGAAGTGTGCGTTATAAATTAGCAAATCCTAAAAAAGATGATTCAGATTATAGACGTTTATTAGAAGTATTTAAAAAGTATAATATTCGTTACTTCTTCTACAATGGTGGTAATGATTCAATGGATACATGTAACAAGATTTCTAAGTTCTTTAAGAAATCAGGTTACGATTGTAACGTTATGGGTGTTCCAAAGACAATTGATAATGACTTAAATGTTACAGACCACTCTCCAGGATTTGCAAGTGCTGCAAAATATGTAGCAACTTCATTTATGGAGTTATATCATGACGCAACAGTTTATGATATTCCACAAATCACAATTGTTGAAGTGATGGGAAGAAACGCTGGTTGGTTAACAGCTGCATCAGCATTAGCTACTTATAAAGGCCAAGGTCCAGATTTAATCTACTTGCCAGAAGTTGCATTTAATGTTGATGAATTCTACGAAGATGTTGAACAAATTTTAAAAGAAAAAGGTAAAGTCTTAATCGCAGTATCTGAAGGTATTAAAAACGATAAAGGTCAATATATTGCAGAAACTTTACAAGAATTAAAGACTGATGCATTCGGTCATGCTCAACTTGGTGGAACTGCTTCAGTGCTAGCAACTGAATTAGCAAACCGTATCAATGTTAAAATTAGAGCAATCGAATTTAGTTTATTACAACGTTCTGCAGCTCATCTAGCATCAAAAGTTGATGTTGAAGAAGCATTTAAAGCAGGTCAAAAAGCTGTTAAAGCTGCAGTTAGAGGAACTACTGATAAGATGGTAGGATTTGAAAGAGTTTCATCAAATCCTTATAAGATTAAATATAAATTAATTCCTTTAAGAAAAGCTGCTAATGAAGAACAAAAAGTACCACTAGCTTGGATTAAACCAAGAGGTAGAGGATTAACTCAAGAGTTCATCGATTATGCACTTCCACTAATTCAAGGTGAATCTAAGGCTAAATTAGAAGACGGTCTTCCAAGATTTGCACAACTTAAAAAAGTAAGAGTAGTTAAAAAGTAAGCCAAAAAGCATCCAAATGGATGCTTTTTTTTGTAATCACTTTGAGTTATATTCATATTTACTTCAAAATGTTGTATAATAAATTAAATTACACAAAATATAAGTAAATGAGGGATGTCAGTTGGATTTCTTGAACGTATGGTGGGTTTATGTGATTGTGAGTATCATCTTTTTGTATGTGCTAGCCCAAAGTACGGTTTTTTTGCTACAAGCAAGAAAACGTGCTTTATCATTAAACTTCACTAAAGAGCAAATTAGAAAGACAATCATATCATCGATGATCTTTTCAATTGCTCCATCACTTGCAATTCTTTTTGGATTAGTGATTTTAACTAAAATATTTGGTCCAATGGTTGCTGGACTTAGACTTGGAACTTTAGGAGCTTTAACTTATGAACTACCTGCAGCAACCAATGTTATTAAAGGTGTTTATAATGTGGATATCGGAAGTTCTCTTATTACCCCTGATATGATTGTAACAGCACTGTGGGTAATGACATTAGGATGTATACCTCCACTGTTAATCGTGCCTTTATTCTTAAAGAAAATAAGTAAACGTTTTGAACAAATGAAGGAAAAAGATTCCACATGGAAAAACATTATGATGGATGCATTATTCTTAGGGATGATTTCTGCATTTGTAGGATATGTAGTTGCCCCTGTAACAAATGAAACTACCGGTGAGACATATATCTCATTACTTGCAATATTGGTTTTATTAACAAGTGGAGTTCTTATTATTGTTTTTGGCTTTATTATCAAAAAATACAAACAAGAATGGCTTAAAAACTATGCTTTACCTTTATCGATGATTGCATCGATGGCACTTGCATTAGTTTATGCACTTTTGGGGGTGAGATAAATGAAACGTTCATATCAAGATCAAATTCATTTTGAAGGTAGAATATGGATGCTTGGCGCATTAGGTTTATTTATTTCCCTACCTTTATTCATTAGTATTTTTACAGGTGTTTGGCCAACCATGAATAAGTTTTTACCTGGATTTGTTGCTACCGCAGTCATTTTCTGGCCTGTAACCACCATTGAAGTTTTTACATTTACACCAATGCTTGGTTCTGGCAGTAGTTATTTAGCATTTGTCACTGGTAATCTAACATCACTTAAAGTGCCAGCAGCACTCAATGCACAAGATGCATTAAACGTTGAAAAGGGCACAGATGAAGGTGATGTTTTAGCAACCATTGCAGTTGCTTCTTCTTCAATCGCAACCACACTCATTATCATTTTAGGCATCATCTTGATTATTCCACTTGCACCAATTTTAGAATCAGATGTATTAAAACCTGCTTTTGATAACGTGATTCCTGCTTTATTTGGTGCTATCGGTGTTGTCTATATCACTAAGCGATTTAAAGTGGCTATCATCCCAATCTTATTCATGCTTATTTTCTTCTTATTTGTTCCAGGCAGTGGAGGATTAGTTGGTATTATGGTTCCAGTAGGTGTCATTATTTCCATTACTGTCTCAAGAATTTTATATAAGAAAGGATTGATTAAGTAATGATTGCCTTATATATAGGATTAGGTGTGTTAGGATTACTTATCTTAATTGTATTGGTAAAAACGATTCAGTTTAAACCTGTATTATATCCTGAAATGAAAAAGAAATATAGCATAGATGAAAAACGAGTGATTGAAAGTTTATCAGAAAAAATAAAAATTCCAACGATATCAAACTTAGATCCTAATAAAGTTGATCATCATGTTTTTACAGCTTTTAAAGAACACTTAAAAACACGTTATCCATTGATAAATGAACAAAGCGATTATCAAGAAATTGGTACAGGTGTGATGTTTCATTTAAAAGGAATCAGTAACGAAGAACCTACTGTTTTAATGGCGCATTTTGATGTTGTTCCAGTTGATGGAAACTGGACATTTGAACCTTTTAGTGGACATGTCGATGAAAATTATGTTTATGGTAGAGGTACATTAGATACAAAACATAGTCTAAATGCAATCATGGAAGCAGTTGAATATAGTTTATCCCAAGGAAAAATATTTAAAAACGATTTATATATTTGTTTTTCTGGTGAAGAAGAAATCTATGGTGATACACAAAAACAAATGGTTGAATATTTTAAATCTCATGAAATCAATCCTTACATGGTGCTTGATGAAGGTGGAGCAATCGTTTCTAATATGTTTCCTGGTGTAAGTAAAAAAGTTGCTGTCGTAGGTATCGCAGAAAAAGGATTCATGAATCTAAAATTAACAGCTTTTTCTAAAGGTGGACATGCATCAACACCACCTAAAGATACTGCTCTTACAGTCTTATCAAAAGCCGTTTTAAGATTAAATCGTACAAAACAATTCAAGTTAAAATTAACAGAACCTGTTAAAACATTATTTGATACATTAGCACCTTATTCAAAAAGTTTTCCGATTCGCATGATTTTCGCAAATCTATGGTTATTTACTCCAGTAGTAAAACTTATCGCTAAACTATCTGGTGGTGAACTATTATCGATGTTTAAAACAACTCAAGCATTTACCGTTTCACAGGCAAGTGATGCGATTAATGTTTTACCAACAAGCGCTTCAGTAGGTATTAATTATCGACTTAGACCACATGAAACTTCAGATCAAGTGGTTAAAAAGATCAAAAAGATTATTAAAAATAACGATATAAAAATTGAAGTGATTAAAGTATCAGAAGCAACAACGACTTCAGTTGTTGATGAAGTATTCGGTGTTGTAAGGCAAGCAATTAAAAAAACATGGCCAGAAGTTATTGTTACACCATATTTGATGGTTGCTACTTCTGATTCTAGACATTATCATGAGATTTGTGATCGGGTTTATAAATTCTCACCAATGGTCGTTTCAAAAGATGACTTAAAACTGATTCATGGTGAAGATGAGAAAATTAGTATTGATAATGTTATACATGCTGTTTATTTTTATTTAAGTTTGATTGAAAAATTATGACCGATTAACACTCTAGAAATAGGGTGTTTTTTTGCGCAAAAAAAAGCCCAATCAAATGATTGGGCTGTGTAAAACTATTTTATAAAACTTCTAGAGCATCAGCTAGATAAGATCTCTTGAGTCTAACTCTTGTAAGTCCATCCATGACATATGCATCATCAGTTGGATAATTATCATTGTCAGGATCTACAATATCTGAAATAAAGTAGTATACGATTAAGTTTGGACCGTTAGTTGATTCTTCTGTGATGAATTCAATTTCTCCAGCTGTTAATCCTGAAAGGTCAGAAACTGTAATGCCTGAGAAGTCAGTTACATCGGTTGCTCCAATGATATCCATTGTTCCAACTAAATGATCAATTTCTTCAGGTTTGATGTCATTAGGTCTACCGACTATAAATGAATCAACAGGTACTGAAATGACTGCATCAATCGCATCAGATAGTAATCTATGAACGATATAAGAATCATATAGATCAGTGACTGGATCGGTACCTAAACCTAAGTAGTTCAATGCTTGAATTTGTGCTGAAGTTGGATTTCCAAATGTCAATCCTGAACTTAATGTTGTAATATTCATTTCTTCCATAGCTTCAATTAATGCACTGATTTCATCGACTTTAAGATCATCTTGTGCTACTGAATCATAAGCATCACTTGGTACAGTAAGTGCAGCAACTATACTATCACTAATCAATCTATGGACGATATAAGAGTCATATAAGTCTGTAACTGGATCTTCTGCAAGACCTAAGTAATGTAGATTTTGTAGTTGTGTGCGGCTTGGATCAGAAATTGATAATCCTGAACTTAATGTTGTAATTCCCATTTCACCCATAGCTGCAATCAATGCACTGATTTCATCAACTTCAAGATCATCTTGTGCTACTGAATCATAAGCTTCACTTGGAACTGTTAGTGCTGAATCAATAGAATCACTAATGAGTCTATGAACTATATATGAATCATACACATTAGCAACCGGTACATTTAATCCTAAATCATGAAGCGATTGTAACTGTGTTGTTGTTGGATTAGTAACAGATAGACCAACAGATAGTGATGTAATATTCATAACTGCCATCGCATCAATCAATGCACTAATTTCATCAACTTCAAGATCATCTGTACTACCAGCCATAAATGCTTCACTAGGAACTGTAAGTGCAGAATCAATAGAGTCACTGATTAATCTATGAACAATCACTGATTGATAAACATCATCAACTGGTACATTTAATCCTAAATCATGTAGTGCTTGTAGTTGTGTACTTGTTGGATTAGATATTGCAAGAGAAGCACCTAGAGTTGAAATACCCATTTCTTCCATTGCTTCAATTAATGCACTAATTTCATCTTCTTCTAAATCTTCTGTTGAACCAACTTTAAATGCACCATCTGGAGCAAGTAATGGATTTCCAGCATATAAGCTATCGACAACTGCTTCAGACACAAGTCTATGGATAATAAGTGATTCAAAAACATCAACAATTGGATCTGTTCCAAGTCCTAGATAATGAACTTCTTTAAGCGTTGCTACTGTTAAGTTGTTGACATCAATTGGATCTGATAATTTAGTTAAACCCATCACATCTAATGCTTCAATTAACGCAGAGATTTCATCTACTTTTACATGAACTTGTGCTAATGTCATATAAGCATCATCTGGAACAGTTACTGTTGAGATGACTGAATCACTGATTAATCGATGAATAATCACTGAATCGTATAAATCTGTCACTGGGTCTTCTTCTAATCCTAAATAGTGGATATTTCTTAATTGTGTTAATGATAAATTATCCACATTAATTGGATCACCTAAAGTTGTTAATCCCATTTCTTCAAGTGCATCAATAAGTGCACTTATTTCATCTTCTTCTAAATCTTCTGTTGATCCAACCTTAAATGCGCCATTTGGAGCTTGTAATGGATCACCAGCATATAAACTATCGACAACTGCATCACTAATTAATCTATGAATAATGAGTGATTGGTATGCATCAAGCACTGGGTCAATCGCTAGTCCTAAATAATGAATGTTATTAAGTTGTGTAAGTGTTAGTGTATTAACATTAATTGGATCTGAAAGTTTTGTTAATCCCATTTCATCTAATGCTTCAATTAGAGCACTGACTTCTAATGGTTTAACATCTTCTTGGGCCACAGTCATATAAGCATCATCAGGAATAGTTACAGTAGTGATGACTGAATCACTAATCAGTCTATGTATAACGACAGATTCATAAGTATCTGTAACTGGGTCTATACCTAAACCTAAATAATGAATATTTCTAAGTTGTGCGACTGTTAAATCATCAACGTTGATTGGATCTGATAACTTAGTTAATCCCATTTCATCTAGTGATTCAATTAAAGCACTAATTTCTACAGCTTCTAAATCTTCTGTTGATCCTGTTTCAAATGCACCATCTGGTGCTAATAAAGGATCCCCTGTATAAAGTGTATCTACAACTGAATCACTAATCAGTCTATGTATAATCACAGAATCATATGTATCAGTAATTGGATCTGTGCCTTTACCTAAATAATGTATGTTTCTAAGTTGTGTAACAGTTAAGCTATCTACATTAATAGGATCTCCAAGTGTTGCTAATCCCATCACATCAAGTGCATCTATTAACGCACTGATTTCTACTGCTTCAATATCTTCTGTAGATCCCAATTCAAATGCATCATCAGGTGCATTAAGTGGATCACCAGTATATAAGTTATCAATCACTGCATCACTAATCAATCTATGGATAGTGATTGAATCGTAAAGTTCATCTTGACTTACTGGATTTGTACCTTTACCTAAATAATGAATATCCTTAAGTTGAGCTGTCGTTAATGTATTGACATCAATTGGATCTGATAATTTTGTAAGTCCCATAACATCAAGTGCATCAATTAAAGCGCTAATTTCATCTGGTAATACATCAAGGTTATCGACTGTCATATAGGCTTGATCAGGAACGGTAATGCTATCGTCTACCGCATCACTAATGAGTCTATGAATAATTCTCGATTCATAAACATCACCGTTTGGATCAGTACCTAAGCCTAAGTAATGTGTATCTCTAAGTTGTGTAACACTAACTGCACCCACATCAATAGGATCTGTTAAATTCACAATACCTAAAACGGTCATAGCTTCAACTAAAGCTTCCATTTCAGCAACTTTAATATCACTACCAGGAGCTTCAGGGTCATAGTTAACATCAACACCATCTTCTGCTAATGATTCATCTGTATGTAAGCTTTGATCTTGAATGCCTTCTGAAATTAAACGATAAATAATGAGTGATTCTAAATCTAATAATAAACCAATATTCGTTGGTGTATATTTTGATTGATCGATCGTACTTGCATTTGAAATATCGATATCTAAAATGTCCATTGCTGATAACATATCAGCCATTTCAGAACGTTTGATATCTAATTTATCTGATGTCACAGGATCTAACTCACTATTTTCATCATAAGCTAATGAATGAATTGATATACCACTATCAATGATTGCTTCTGATGTTAAACGATCAATAATTCTTGAATCTACATTAAAGATATCTGTAAGCATAGCTGTTGTCATTGTAGATGTATCAATTGGCATTAAGCTTGTTAATGTTTGTTGATCATCTCCACCACTTAGAATGAGTAGTGTATCAATCATTTTATTCATTTCTGTTCTTAATAAACGTGTTTGATCAACATTATATGCTGTTACTGGAATAGATGTAAGGTTATCTACAATTGCATCACTAACTAGTTGATCGATGATATTTGATTCTAGATCAATCATTGCTTGGATATCAGCAATTGTTACTGTATTGACATCAATCAATGCAGGATCACTTTCACCTAGAATATCAAAGACTGCAAGTAAATCTTTAATTTCAGTCTTCATAATCATACCAGTAAAATTACCTGATGTTTCTAATGCGTCATCAGGAACAGTTATGTTTGCTTCTGATTTCAACATTAAATCAAGAGTTAAATATAAATAACTTGATGACAATAATTGATCTTCTTCAACATCTGTAAGACTTGTTACAGTATCTAAAGAAAGTTGTTGATTCTCAAAATCTCCTAATCCTAATAAATCTAATCCTGCAAATAAATCATAAATTTCTTGTTTGATTAAACGATCTCTACCGTCAACATTTACTGTACTGCCTGTAGGCATCACAAAATCAGTTGCTAAAAATCTGCCATTAGCAATCAGTTCAATGATTTGTTCACTAAGTAATAATTGAGAAACTTTATCTTGAATATATAAACTATCAATAAATCTAGAAAAATCATCTTCTCCTGTATCAATATCAACATTAGCACCAATCATAGCTAAAATGGTATCAACGGAGATTTCTTGTTCTCCACCAAAATCAAGCATATCAAGTGAAACCATCATCTTCTTGATTTCAGAACGCTCAATTAAGTCTTCTTCTACACCTGTTGTACCTTGTGCATCAGATGGTACTGCCATATCTAAAACAATTGGATCGTTAGCAAATGCACCTGATAGTGCATCTCCAACATAATTTCCAAAGGCTTCATTATCGAATAATCTTGCTAAAATAGTGTAAATATAATCTGAAGCGATAAACGTATCAAAATCATCTGATGGTTGTGATAAATCTATCATGTCTGTAAATGTTTCTAATCCAATGGTTCCAAAATCACCTAAAAGTGTGAGTGATGTTAACATACGTCTAAACTCTTCTTTTGGAACTCTACCGATTTCTATATCTTCATAAACTAGTGGGTCACTTGCAAGCATAGCATCAGATGGTGTTGTATCAAAACTTTCAACTGTCAGACCTAATGCTGTTCCTAATGTTGAACCAACATAATCTCCAAGAGTTTCAAGCTTTAATACTTTATCAAGTAAAGTATAAATATAGTTAGCACCAAATACACGATCAAAGTCATCATCACCAGTATCAACGTCGATATTTCTATCTAATAGACCAGTAAATGTTTCTAATCCTAAAGTACTCAGTGATTCTGTACTTGTAATACCTAATGCATATACAGCTATCACAATATTTTCAAACTCAACAGGTTTGATTAAATCTCCATCCATAAGGTCAGCATCAGCAGCAAAGAAATCAGCTGGTGCTACAAAAATGGTTTGTGCTGAATTAACACCGTCTACTAAAACTTGTTGTGTATCTGTATTTGATAGGAAATCAGATACAAGTTTATGAATAACTTCTGAATCAAAGAGTTCTAAGAATGTTCCATTTTCACTCATTTGATAAAGTGCATCAAGTGGTAATTGTGAGGTATCATTAGCAGCAGTAATAATACCTGCATAAGATAACTCAAATCCTTCTGAATTTCCAGCCGCAATAATTAAATCAAATACAGCTTCCATTACTTCGGTTGATTCTTGCTTCCATGAGACAGAATCGATATCTTCATCTATTAACGATGTTGGTATTGTTGTATATGTGCTTAAAGCACCAGTTTCTACAATATTTCTTATATTGTTTGCAACATTCACTAATAGTAAATCAGAGTGAGTGTTTTCTACTGAATAAGTGAAAAATGCTCTGAAATCTGGATCAGCTAATAATCCTTCTAGATTAATATCTTGATAATACAAATATGATCCACTTTGTTCAGCTAAATAATCTGAAACAGTATATGCTAAATCTAATACTGAAGCAACTTCTTGATTCAACTGTATACTCGTTGGAATATAGATCAATGGTGAAGTGATCATACCTTGTAAATATTCTAATGCTGGTTCGCCAGCTCTTGATAATATTTGTAATTCATTTACTGCTGTTCTAAGTGTTTGATACTCAGTATCAGTTAGTGAACTGAGTTGTGATACGACTTCTAGCATGTCATTTGTTTCCATACCAGATAATCCTTGGATTTCTGATAAGCTACTAAAAGTATTAATACTTTCAACAATTGTTAATAGGTTATTGATTTCTTGTCCAAAATTAAAATCAATGGTTTCACTTTGAGGATCACTGACTAATATGTCACCGATAGCATCTTGTAGCATAGGATCATCAACTAAACCTTCTATTAGGGTTGGACTTGCGATACGTAGTGCCGCATTGACAACTTCACTGCCTTCAAAGACATATTCAACAATTTGTCTTAATGAATCCATATGGTTTACAGCAACATCATCAATAAATGCTAACAAATCAGCATCTTGACCAAATACTGTACCGATACCTATTTTTAAAGCTTCTTTATAAATATCTCCAACATTAATGATTTCTTGATCCCAGTCAATATTTTGTACTTCTAACATAATTTGTTCTGCTAATTCTTCATCTACAGAATCTTTTAATTGTTGGAATACTGCAAAATCAATAGCCGCTGGCATTGATTCAATAATCAGTCTCACTTCTACTAAATCTTCTACAATCGCGCCAATCCATTCAGGATTTAGCGTATTGATAAATGTTTCTAAATCGTTCACTGAATTAAGTAGTGTCGTTAAGTTAGTGTCTCCAAATTCATCTGAGAATACGGTTTCTATAACTTGAGCGATACGATATAGTTCACCTTCTGATCCTACGAAAAAGTCTGGATCATCTAAGATAAATGCAAATCTTTCTTGTAGATACCCTTCAACTTCTGATGGGTCCATCCAAGCGATTTCTTGTTGAGCTTCTTCTAATGTAGTTGCATAATCAATTGCTACATTAATTAATGACAACATTTTTAAATCACCCAATGAGCGGATGATATCTGCAAGCATAACGCCTTCTTCAGGAGTAAGTTCTGCTAGGAGTTCTGGTTGATCTATATAAGTCATCCATTCACCAACTGTTGCAAAGGTCAATGCAGACTCAGCTATATCAAAGATTTCACCGAATTCTTCATCCCATGCAATGGTATAGAAAAAGTCTAGTGCAAGTTGTGATGCATCTCTTCCACCAAAATCAATACCATTGAGCTCTTGAGGTGCTAAGTTTTCAACACCATATCTAACTGCTGCAGGTATCATATATTGGATGAGTTCACTCTGCCCGATATGTTGGAAAATGAGCTCAGCGTTTGCGATGTCATCTGACGATATGCTTTCTATTTGAAAATCATCTTCAAGATAACCATTTTCAGCGATGATGGTTGCAATCCCCATAATTTGCTCAAGTTCATTACCAAAGTTAATGCTTGTTGACGATTCTTCAACAACAATATCAGTCGTGAATACTGTATCAAAAATATAGCGATCTAACGATTTTTCTTGAATTGTAATATCTTTAACAATCGCGGATAATCCGCCTTCATTCATTTCATTAATATTTCTTAAGATTTCTTCTATTTCACTAGGAATTGTTATAGCAAGATCTTGTTGTGAACTTAGAACTTGCCCTTCATGTGTTTGTTCAATATTTAATCCTGAAGTCACTTCTGATGCGAAACTTGCAAGGACTAATAATGGAACTAAAAAAATGAACGCAACCACTAAACCTCTAAGAGAACCAACGGCACCACCAAATAGACGACTTAATATATTTTTATTAAGACGTTTTGAAGGCACAAATTTACGATTTTGATTTTCTTGTTCTTCATGTTTAATTTTTGCTTGTTCATTTTGTTTTTTAAGTATGCTCTTTTTAATACCGTGTTTCCATATCGGTTTGAATATGGTAATGGTTAAAGAGAATTTAATTAATGGATATAAAATAAAATATGCAGCAATTCTAAGTACTAAATCAGCAATGGCAATTGCTAATCCTAAAATCTCAGGTTCATTTAAATAAGTTATAACATCTGCTGGTATAGCACCACCAGTGAGGTTATTTACTAAATCTAGTAAAGACGTAGAAAATAAACCAGATGTTAATAGCATGTTAAAAGAAAGTTTTGAAACTATCCACAATGTCACCACCGTCATAATTAAACTAACGATTGTAAAATATGTTGACTTACTCGTTCCTCTCAAAAATCCGATTAAAAAATGTATTATTACGAAGAATCCAATAATTCCCCATTGAATCATTAGAAATGAGGGCATAGACATTCCGCCTTTCTTGTTAAATCATATTCTTATTTTAGCAAAAATCATTCATTAACTCAATTAAGTTAGACTATTGTGTATATTTTAATAAATATACAATGAAAAAAAAGTAGGTGTTTTACCTACTTTTTGGGTTTACATGAACCATACAATGAATAACTTCTTTGTATTTCTCTTCAACACTTATATGAACATTTTCTGCAATATCATGTGCAACTTTTAGCGAAAGGCCATCATCAACACCGATTTCTACGTCAACATACCACTCTGTCATGTGTCTTCTAACTCTTAAATCATCTATGGATTTAACTCCCCTTATGGAGCCTATAAACATTTGGATATCGTTTAACTTATCTGGTTCTGGTGATTCATCTACTAAAAATGAAGTTGCTTCTTTAATGATTTGAATAGATAATCTTAAGATGAAGAAACTAATAATTAGTGAGCCAATATAATCAAAAATGATCAGATTAAATTGAGATAATGCCAATACTATAACTGTTAATCCAGTAGAGAAAATATCATAAAAGTGATTTTTAAACTCAGCTTTAAGAGTTGGATTATCAAACTTACGATTGAGTTTAAAGTAAAAATAGGCTAAAAACATTTTAATGACTAAAGCTATCGATGATATTAATAATGTCCAAATATTAGGAATAATATAATCATTTGGATGATTAATATATGAAATGACGCTTTCTACTGAACCGTATGCTAAGTATATAGCTGTAGCAGCAAACACTAGCCCTATAGTGTAATATGCAAGGCCTTCAAACTTTTGATGTCCATATGGATGATCCTTATCTGGACTTTTTGTTGCTACTTTTAGGACAAAAAATATGATCGTGCTCATAAAAACGTCCGATAAAGAGTTAACCCCATCTGAAACTAATGCTTGAGAACCACCCCATGCCCCAAAACCTATTTTAATTATGGTTAATAAGACATTAATTGCCAAACCTATGTAGATGGCTGTTAATATTTGCTTTCTGCTTGTTTTAGTCATAATACCCTCATTGAATGTAAAATCTTTCTTGTAGTTGTTTGATGTTGTCTTTGATAAAGGTCTCATTGAAACCCGAAATTAATTGATATAAATCAATGTTTTTCACTTCTTCGATATCGGATAAAGATAACTGGTCATATTTTCTTCCGATAAAAAGGATCAGTTCAATCGCTGATTTAAAATCTTCAATCGAAGATATGGTAATTCCTCTTAAGCTGATCGTTTTATATTCATTGTAAAAATATAAGTCCATCTTAAATGCACTAAAGTTACGTTTTTGATAAATCACAACATCATAAGCAAGTATGGATAAAAACATACGTTCAATGAGTTCTTCTACAAACTCAAAATGTTGATCTTTAAGCAAGTTAAAAAGCGTTTTTGATATATTTGTGATGATATCTTCAAACATTTCAGGGTCAGCTTTAAATCTATACAGTTTTTTTAGTGTCATGACTTGATCCGCAAATAACTGTTGATAGTCATATTCTAGCATTTGTTTTTTTTCTTTTGACCAATGATCAAATCTCATGATACCACCTCACTGATGGTATACATTTTATCGATGATATAAGTTATTTTATCATTAAATTTATTTTCTTTAACTTCAAAAAGTTTTATTTTATCATCTAGTAAGTCTTTATACTTCTCATATTGGTTTGAAAAGAGTGTCAATTCAATTTGATTTTGACCATCATCAACAGTTAAAAAAGCCATTGGTTTGCCTTGTTTCGTTTTGATTACTTTCTTAGAAATGATGAAGCCTAAAAAACGAGCATAACTTTTTTGTTTTGCGTTTTCAATCGTATCTAGTTTATTTTCTTTGATGTACGTCTCATACATCCGTAATGGATGATACGCTAAATTAAATCCAAGTGCTTCTTTTTCTTGCATTGCAAGCGTCATGAAACTATATTCTTCATATGTTTTAAGTTTAAAATCCGAAATATACATTTCATATCCTGCATGTTCAGCATTCTTGTTTTCTATCATCGTGTGATGATTAAGATCAAAGACATCTAATGCACCACTGTGAATAAGCATTTCCATATTGCGGTCATTTATTACAGGTTTAATAATATTTTTAAATGACTGAAAATCTTCAAATTCATTATCATTTCTTATATCAAGTATTTTTTGAACAAGTGTTTTGCCTATGCTTTTAATTTGTGTTAATGGCATATAAATTTTGTCATTTTTAATTTCAAATCGATCCGTAGATATTTTAATATTTGGGGGTTCTACTTGTATACCATTTTTTCTTAAGTCAAGCATATAATCATAAATTGTTTGGTCATTTCCTATCACATTTGAAAGTAAAACTGTCATAAATTTTTGATAGTAATTTGCTTTTAAATATGCCATTTGATACGCGACCATACCATAAGCTACACTATGACTTCTATTAAACCCATAATCAGCAAATTTAACAATTAAATCATATATAGTTTTCCCAATCTCTTCTGGATAGTTTTTTGCTGCACATTTTTCAATGAATCTTACGCTTTCTTTCTCTAAAATATCTTTATTTTTCTTAGAGATACCTCTTCTAAGTAAATCTGCTTCAGCAAGCGTATATCCAGCAAACTCATTTGCGATTCTCATGATTTGCTCTTGATAGATAATAATGCCATATGTTGGTTCTAAGATATCTTTTAGATTTGGGTGAATATACGTATATTTTTTTCCATTTCTTCTTTCAATATACTCATCAATATTTTCCATTGGACCTGGTCGAAATAGTGCTAAAATCGCAATGATATCTTCGAAATGATTTGGTTTTAATTTCCTAAGTACATTTCTCATACCACTAGATTCCAATTGGAAAATACCTTCAGTTGAAGCTTGACTTAATAGTTCATATGTTTTTACATCATCTAAAGGAATGTCTTTAATATTAAATGTTGGTTTTTCTTCTTGAATGAGTTTACAAACATCATCAATGATCTGTAGATTTCTAATCCCTAAAAAATCAATCTTAAGTAAACCTAATGACTCTAAATCGCTTGCTTCAAATTGTGACTGATAAAAGCCCTGTGATGATTGTTGAAGCGGGATATAGTTTAATAAATCTTGATCTGCTAAAATCATACCTGCTGCATGTGTACCAGTATGTCTTGGTAAACCTTCAATTTTTTTAGCTACTTTTAGTAATCTCACTGTCTCTTCATCTTTTGTGTCGACTTGCTCATTGAGCACTCTTTTGATGATTGCATTGACTCTTTGTAAGTCAATTTTCATGACACGTGCAATATCTCTAATTGATGATCTTAAAGCAAATGTACCAAAAGTTACGATAGAAATCATATGATTTTTACCGTATTTATCTTGAACATATTGAATCACTTCATCTCGTTTATTATCTGGAAAATCCATATCAATATCTGGCATTGTGATACGTTCTGGATTCAAAAATCGTTCAAACAATAGCTGATACTCGATCGGATCAATATCAGTGATTCCTAAACAATATGAAACTAAAGATCCGGCAGCACTTCCTCGACCAGGACCTACATAGATATCATGTGTCTTTGCATATCTTACAAAATCAAAAACAATTAAAAAATAATGATCAAATCCCATGTTGTGAATCACATCGAGTTCATATAACAATCGTTCTTGATAAATTTTATGATCCTTATTTGTATTTTCTAATCTTTTCTTTAATCCTTTGATAGCTAATGACTTAATATATGCTTTAGATGATGATCCTTTGATGTCATATTTAGGCATATCAAATTTAGGTTTTTCCCATGTGTAGCTCACAGAGTTAATGAATTCGTTTAAATGATCAAAAACCTCTTTATATTCTGAAAAGAGATGCTTAATCTCATGTTGATCAAGTAAATGAAAATCTGCATCTTCTTTAACTTGATTTTGTTCGTTTTCAATCTTAATTAATGCTTCATAAACTGATTTATCTTCAGGATTTAGATATCCAGTTTGATGTAGTGGAAGCATCTTAATATTTAACTTTTTAGATAATTGTTTTAATGCAGGTGCAACCACAATCTCATGATCAAAGTCATCTAATGAAAGTCCTAAGTAAAAATGTTTGAATTTTTGCTTAAACTCTATTGCAACATCCATTGCCTGTTCAATATCTTTGTTTAATAAAAGCTGATCAATGATTGAATGTTGATCACTTACAAAAATTAATCCCTTTTGATGTTGGATGAGTATTTCATAAGATAGTTCATGTTGACTTTTTAATAAACTGATTTGTAATAAATTTTGATATCCAACTTGATCTTTAACATATATTAAAAATGAAGTTTTTCCCATGTTATAAGGAATCTCAACTGTTATTCCCAATATTGGTTTTATACCATAAGTTTGAGTTAATCGATAAAAATGAAGCATGCCATGAAGTTGTTCATCGCTTAAAGCTAAAAAATCATATCCACGAGCTTTAGCTTCTTTCACTAAAGTTTCCATGGGTATGGTATTTTTTAACATTGAGTATGAACTTTGTATGCCAATAACTCCTATCATGTGCTTCACCTATATTTATTATACATGCTTTTTAAATTCTTTAAAGGTTGTTATAAAAAAAATGCTAAGATTAGCATTTTTTATATAGTCTTAGAATTTAGCAAATGACTTACCAAATTCAACACATTCATCCTCTTCTTCAGAGCTTGGTGTTGAATTGATTTTCAATCCGCCTTCGAACAATTCAGCTCCGGAATCTTTTACACGATCTTCCCAAGCATCCATCCATTCGCCTTCACCCCATCCGTATGATCCGAATAAAGCTACTTTCTTTCCTGCTAATGATCCTTCTAACTCTTCAAAGAATGGTTCAAATTCATCTTCTTCTAGTGTTTCAACACCCATTGATGGACATCCGAATGCAATTTTATCAAAAGCTAATGCTTCATCAACTTCGATTGCATCAACAGATCTGTACTCAACTGATAATCCTTCAGCTTCTAAACCTTCTTTAACTTTTTCTGCCATGATTTCAGTGTTACCTGTACCACTCCAATATACGACTAATACGTCTGCCATGTATAGACACTCCTTTATGTTTCTTAATTTACGTTCATATTATAGTTTAAATAAAGGTCAAAGTCAAAAGATATAACTACAATTTTTTATATAGATAATATAATACTGAAAGACCAATAAGAACGATCACGATCAAAGGTGTAAAATCATCAATGGTAAATGATTGATTAATCTCACTAATATAGATCATTCTGCTAAAGCTACTTTGGTTTCCGCTACTATCAATGGCAACATAATTAACTTCATAGGATCCAGGATAACTTGTATCTAAAAGATCTATTGAGCTATAGATTTTATAGACAGATACATTATCACTGACATGAACACCCTCCATAACATCAATACTGTCAAACATGTTTTTATATAAGTTTGCTCCTTCAATCACAGGTGGTTCTTGATCGACAACAAATACGGTTAAACTTAATGTCGTTTGATTAAATGATTGATCGATGAGTGTATATGTTATTTCATATTTTCCTAAAATAAGAGGATCTATATTAGAATCTATGATTAGATCGTAAATAGATAACAAAGAATAATTATCACCAACTTGATTCACATAAGATAAATAATCAAGATCTTTCTGATTAAGATCGATTGATAATTCTGTGCACGTTAACTCTAATAAAGGGGGTTCTATATCAACAACAAACACTTCAGTTACCATGATTGCTTGATTATTTGATTGATCATAAGCATGGACTATGATTTCATAGACACCAACTTTTTTGTAATCAACATCTGTATCTATAACTTCTATATATGTTTGTTCTAAATCATAATTATCATACGCATTAAAAAAGATTACTAAGTCTTTCTTTTCAAAATCTGAAAGCAGGATTTCGCTTACTTGTGTGATTTCTGGTGGCATGGAATCTATGATTTCGACGGTAGTATAAAGGATGGTTTTATTATCATATGCATCGGTTGCTTCTATAGATAACTCATAAATTCCGAGTTTATTCATGTCTATTTTTTCACCGATATCAACTTCGATTGATGTATCATTACAGTAATTATCATCAATAGAGATGAGATTTCTGATGATGGGTTTTTGTGAAAAAACTTCAAAAATAAGTGGTGTATGAATTTCTATATTAGGTCCAATTTGATCTTTAACTTCTATCAATAATGTTTTATGTGTGGTATTTCCTGAGCGGTCTGATATTTCAAAATAAACTTGATATCTCCCGACTCTATTCATATCAACATCATAAATGATTTTTAAATCACTTTCGCTTAACTCATCATAGTTATCTCTAAGTGATAAGACATACTGATAACAATCCTCTATTTCAAAAGATTCAAAAACATCTAATGGTGACGGATAAGAAACTAAAATTAGATCCGGTGGTGTTCTATCCACAACTTCTAAGATATATGAGATCTCACTTGCGTTTTTCGAACGATCAACAGCAACAACTTTAATATCATAGTATCCGAGTTCATCAAAAGGTTCTTCATAACCAATGATATTGATGTTTAAATTGGCATCATAGTTATCATTAATCTCTAAATAGTCATGAATATTTAATAGTTCATGTACTTCAATGACTAAAGGTTTGATCATCACTTGTTCTGGCGGGTATCTATCGATTATTTCTATAGTCTTTGTATATCGGTTCTGATTACCCGAGGTATCAGTGATTAGATAGATGATGTCATACCTACCAACGATATCATAATTAACCAACTGATCATCTATGATAATTTCAAGATCTTCTTTGTTATCATAGTTATCACTGAATGTTAAATTTTGATATAGATCTGGTGGTTCACCATAAACATCAATTTGATATGTTGGTATATATGTAATCTTTGGTTTGATTTGATCTACAACATTGATTTGAATCAGCTGTTTTTCATTGATATTATAGTTTTCAAAATAAGCTTCAAAGTAGATGTAATATGTTTTACAATAACTTGTTACAACAGTTGATAAAAAAGTTCTATTGACACCATCTCTTACATAGTTTGGGATATCATCAACCAAAACTCCGTCAATTGATAGTTTAGCCTTAGGTATTTCTATATAGTCTTCTAAATCACTATAGACTGGAACATCAATTTCTGTATGCGTCCATATAACTTGTGTTAAGCAAATCGTCCACTTAAAAAAGGATAACAAAAAAGACATCTTATTCACCTCTACATCATAGTAGATATGAAGATGTCTTTTTACTTTTTTATAATTCTAAGCTAAGTTTATCTTCGCCTTCTCTAATAAACTGATTACGATAAAGCTCGAAATAATGACCGCGTTTCGCAATGAGTTCATCATGAGTACCCATCTCAATAATTTTACCCATGTCAAGCATCACAATTAAATCGCTATTGACAATGGTTGATAACCTGTGGGCAATAATAAAACTTGTTCTACCTTTTAAAAGCTTATCTGTTGCATACTGAATAACTAGTTCTGATTCAGAGTCAATGGAAGAGGTTGCTTCATCTAAGATGAGAATTTTAGGATCTGCTAAAACAGCTCTCGCAAATGATATTAACTGTTTTTGGCCAACAGATAATAAATTACCGCCTTCTCCTACAAAAGTCTCATATCCTTTTTCTAATTTTTTAACAAAGTCATCAACACCAACCATTTTAGCTGCATAAATAACTTCCTCATCTGTTGCGTCTAAACGTCCATATCTTATGTTTTCTAATACGGTTGTACTAAATAGATGTGGGCTTTGCAAGACATAACCTAAACGCTTATGTAACCAGTGTATACTTCTTTGTCTATAATCTTTTTGATCAATCAATATACTTCCGGATTTTGGTTCATAAAATCTTGCAAGCAAGTTAACAAGTGTCGTTTTTCCTGATCCTGTATGCCCAACTAAAGCTACACTTTGTCCTGGTTTAACTTTTAAATTGAAATTTTCTAAAATGATCTCGTTTTCTAGATAGTAAAACGTAACATCTTTAAACTCTACTTCTCCATTTAATTCTTCCCAGTTTTCAATCTTATCTTCAAACAAAGTACCATAGATTTCTTCAACTTCTTTTGTATCTGTTAAATCAGATTTTGTTTCAATTAATCCAACAATACGTTCAGCTGATGCTTGTGCGTTTTGGAAATCTGATAAAATTCTTGATATCGCCATAATTGGCTCAAAGAAATTGATCGTATAAGCAATAAACATTTGTAGAGTCCCTACAGTAATAACAAATTCTAAGACATAAATTGACCCTTGGAACATAGTCGTTCCTACTGCTATATATGCAAGTACTAATATGATTGAAGAAAATAATGCTGATGAAATCACAGCTTTGATACTTGCTCTTTTGAGTTGATGAGCTGTATATGCAAATTCATCAAAGTTTTGACCTTCAATACTTAAGCTTTTTGTTGTTTTTGCACCAAGGAATCCTTCATTATACTGTGCTGTTAATTGTGAATTATGTTTTCTTGCGATACGATGTTGTTTTAAAATAAGTTTTCTAAAGAAATACGCAATAATAAACATGACTGGCACAATAATAGATACAATCAGTGCTAATTTAAAGAATGTGATATATAGTACAATCAGGATCATAATCATTGATAATCCTGCCCATACAAAATCAACAATCCCCCATGAAATAATTAGTGATAATCGTCTAGCATCAGAAGTCATTCTGGCCATAATCCAACCTTGTGGTGTTTGATCAAAATAACTATATGATAATCTTTGTAAGTTTTTAAATGCTTGTCTTCTAAGTTCATAACTTGTTTCAGCTTCGATGATGCCTGCTTGATGAATAAATCCCCAAACAGCAATACCAAAACCTAATGCAATGAGTAAATTAACTGCAACAAAATATGGCCAGGTTGAATAATCTCCACCAACAAAGAATACGTCTACTGCATAACGATTCACTAATGGTATGAGCGCATCTAATACTGCGACCATACTTGAGAATGCGATGAGCAAACCAATTCTTTTTTTAGAAGAAAAGACGATGCCTATAATTTTTTTCCAGGTAGATAGTTGAACTTTATACTCAACATTCACATCATCTTCATGATGCATGATCTTCACCTACCTCTAGCGTTTCTTCAAACGCTTTTTCTAATTTACCTTGGATATCCCAAAGTTTCTTGTATAAACCATCTTGTTTGCTCAATACATCATGCGTACCAATCGCTTGAATTGTACCTTTATCTAAAACGATAATTTGGTCTGCTTCTTTAGCGGTTGTAATACGGTGTGTAATGATGATGGTTGTTTGTTGGTTTGACTTAGCAAGAAGTGCTTGTCTAATCATAATATCTGTTTGTGTATCTACTGCACTTAAAGCATCATCAAAAATAAGGATTGGTTTATCTTGGACAAGGACACGTGCGATTGCAACTCTTTGTTTTTGTCCACCGGATAAAGTCGTTCCTTTTTCACCAACGATGGTTTCATAACCTTTTTTAAAGGTTCTAATATCTTTTTCGAGTGCTGCAATTTCAGCTGCTTTAATCACTCGATCTTTTACTGCATCTTTATCTGCAATAGCAATATTTTCGTAAACAGTTTTCGAATATAAGAATGGATCTTGTAAAACGACACCAATTTGTTTTCGAATATATTTTTTATTGATTTCTTTTAATGGTACACCATCAATAAAGATATGCCCATTTTGGTATTCATGCATACGCATCAATAAGTTAATGATGGTTGATTTACCGCTACCTGTACGACCAATGATTGCTACGGTTTGACCAGCTTTGATACTAAAATTAACATCTTTAAGTAAGTGTTCTTGTGTATCAGGGAACTTAAATGACACATTAGAAAATTCAATATTTCCATTGATTTTGGGTTCTTCTTTTCCATCATTTTCATATTCACTAGATTGTTCTAAAATATGATGAATACGATCTGATGCAACTAAAGCTTTACCGTAATCGTTAATGATACGACCTAATCCTCTAACAGGCCAGATTAACATTCCTACTAAAGATAATGAAGCAACAACACCAGCAGCATCCATGGTTTGATTTCTGACTGCATAGACACCAATAGCAATAATCACTAAATATTGTGTAATACTAATGAAGTCCATAGAACCCCAGTAGATAGCTACAATACTGTTTGCTTTTTTTAAAGCGTTAGCATATTCTCTGTTTTTAGTTTCCATTTTTGTAACTTCAAATGCTTCATTTGCAAATGCTCTTACAACTCTTGAACCTGATAAGTTTTCTTGAACAACAGTCATCATTTTAGATTCAGTTTCTTCAATATTTTGGAATATTTTATCGATTTTAATGAAATATATAATAGATGATGTTGCTACAAGTGGTATGAGTGATAATGAAATCCATACCATTGTAGGATTAATATAATAGAGTTGATAAGCACCAAATAGTAATGTCACTAGTAAGTAGATAAAATCTAGCATTCTAGTTGTTAAAAATGTTGTTGTCGTCTCAACATCTGTTGTACATCTTTGGATAAGATCTCCTGTATCTGCATTATTATGAAACTCATAGTTTAAGTCCTGAATATGGCCATATAAGCGTATTCTTAATTTCTCTGCAAGTTTTTCTAGTAAAGCACCTTTAATCCATAACTCAAAAAATCTTAAGGAAAATCTAAACACCTGTAAAATCAACAAGGCACTCGCAATTCTTAAGATAATATTTAAAACCTCAGTATCTTGTCTAAAAAAGTTTAAGACAAAGGTAGGAAGGTTAACTTCTCCTACACTAACTGTTTGATCAGCAATACCAGGTTGTGCTAATAAAGTTTTAATTAAATACTGTGTGAATAAGGGAACATTAGAGTATGTATATTGATGAACTGCTGTTAAAATTGCAGCAATCAAAAATAAAAAAATGAACCCCTTAGCTAAGCTAAACAATTTTATTGTACGCATCATCATCCCTCCTTAGCCTTAAATAGTATATATGAATATAATTTTTTAGTCAATAGTATTTGGCTTAAATAAGCAAAAAAATAAGGTTTTTCACCTTATTTCTTATGTTTTTCTTAAGCAAAACTTAAATTATGAATTTTTTTAACGAAAATCCTATATAGCGAAACAGCATCTTTATAATACTGTTGTTTTGTTAACATTTGTTCACAATCTTTAAGTAAAAAGTTTAGTATTTCATGATCCTCTGTCATTCCATGAAAAGTTAAAATATCTCTTTTGATGTAATTCATTTGCTCTTCATGTGTCGCTTTATACTTATGATATAAATGCTTAATAATGATGTCTAATCTTGGATGTTTTTTCATTGGATAATGATCAAGCATATGTAAGATTTTCTTAGTTTCTTTTAGATGTTCTAAAGATAGTAAGTAAAGCATCATCCAGTCTATTGTATGATCTTTATAGTTAGATGCAATGTCGTGCGTCTTATCGTACTCGCCTTTATGAAAATAGCACTTTGCGTTTAAATAATTTTTATCTGTTTCATCAAAAGCATCAATTTGACTGATCTCATTTACTATATCTTGACATAATCTATATCTAGACTCGTGTTCCAGTTTTTCTACATTTAACTTTTTAAGTTGTGAAAACAACTGTTTTTGTATGAGTTTATCTTTGTAGTCATCAAAAGATTTATAAATTAGCATGTAGTTATTCATTTTAAAAGCATGTTTTGTTATACCTTTTATTATCAACAACTTGATTTTTTCATGTCTTGGTTCAAACTGTTCAATTCTATTGAGTAATGAAACACCATCTGTGTATCTCATCTCTTTGTATAATAATTGGTTAACTAATAGCATTGCGGTCATAAATGCTTCTTCTGGCATTGATATGATGGTTTTAACCATTTTTTTATAAAAAAATTCTATTTGAGTGGTATCATCGTTTAGAACATAATAAGCAAAATTGACTAAAACTGATTCATAGTCCTCTCTTTGATCAAATGCTTGTAGTTCAAATGAGCTGATGGTTTGATCGAGTAAAAGTGCACGTATGATTTTTTCTAAGATGATTTTAAATCCATCAGAGTCATAAACATACTCATCTTCGATGTTAAATCTTTCTTTAAACATATCCACAAAATGTGCACTAGGTTTAATGATGTTGTTTTCTAATTTTGATAAATACGATAAACTACAAATATCAGCACTTGCCTCTTCTAAAGTCATGTTCATCTGCTCCCTTTTATACCTGATTGCAGATCCAAATGGCATGCCAATATATTTGTTGTTATCTTGCCTTTTCTTGATTAAATGAGTTAATTCAATCATGTTAATATACATAGGTTTTCCCTCCCGTATTATATTCATATTTTTTATCGTAATATATTTAATGTTTTAAAATCCGTTAATAAATAGAAAAAATGAGTTGTTGTCAACTCACTTCTCATCTGAATTTATATTTTTCTTTATATTTGCACACGTCAAATAAAGGGCATTGATTGCACTTTGGATTTCGCGCCAAACAATGGTATCTTCCAAAGAAAATAAATTGATGATGAGCTTGTTGCCATTTGTCTTTAGGTATTTTTTTCATTAATTTGTTTTCTATGGTTAATACAGAATCTCCAGCTTTGGCGAAACCCAATCTTTGAGATACTCTAGCCACGTGTGTATCTACTGCTAATGCTGGAATGTGAAATGCATTGCTTAAGACAACGTTTGCTGTTTTTCTTCCGACACCTGGCAATGACTCTAAATCTTCTCTTTTTGAAGGGACTTTGCCCTCAAAATTTGTGATGAGTTGTTCAGATAATGCCTTAATGTTTTTCGCTTTATTTCTATATAAACCTATAGTTTTTATATATTTTTCTATATCCTGTTCCTTAGCAACTGCAAGTTCATAAGGTGTTGGATATTTTTTAAATAGTGCTGGTGTTACTTTATTGACTGCGACATCTGTGGTTTGTGCACTTAGGACGACTGCAATCAATAATTCAAAATGATTTTGATGATCAAGTTCTACTGTAGCATTTGGAAACATTTGATCAAGCGTTTCTAAAATATAGGCTGCATGCTTCATTTAATGCTCTTAAATATCTCATCAAGTGCTTGGTCCACATCTTGATCAATTTCGATAGTTTTTATGGGTTGTTGTGTTAATAATCTTTCTACAAATTTAACACTAATTTTTTCTTCTGCTTGATCGATAGATTTAATAATTTGTTCATATGTATAGTGGTCATCTTCAAACCATTTTCTTATGTTTTCTAGTTCATATGATTTAAGAGGTCTTCCGAGTCCTTGTTCAAATTTTAAGATAACATCACTGACTTCATTTTCAATCATTTGTTTTTGTTTTTCTTTTTCTTCTTCTAAATACAGATTTTCGATTTTATCAAAAGTGGGTGTTAAATCAAATATTTCTCTTTCTTTTTGATCTTTAAGTTCTAGAGATATAGTCATAAACCCTTTATCTAACAATGATTCAACAATCTCACCAATTTCATTTGAGTGAAACTCAACTCTTCTTGAAATAGCTAATGTTGAAAAAGTCTTTCTTTTTTTATAAATCGAAAATAATGCAATTAAGACCGTGAGTTCTTGCATCGATAAAGAGAGTTTTTTATACTCTTTAAGTAATATTCTTTCTATTGAAAAATCATACTCATCAAATAATCTCTTTAAAATCATAATTACCCTTCTTTAATGCATCATGAGCAGCATTTTGTTCTGCTTCTTTTTTTGATCTTCCCATACCGGTACCTAATACGATATGATTATCTAGTTTGACAGCCGCTTCAAAAATCTTATTATGCGATGGACCTTGTTCTTTAATAATGTGATAACTAATATTTCTTTTGTCTCCGCTTTGAATGTATTCTTGAAGTGCTGATTTATAATCTTTGATACCCCATACTAAATTTAAATGAGGAACAACAATTTTATGGAACAATTTTTGTGCTGGCTTAAATCCTAAATCTAAATAGACCGCACCAAACAAAGACTCAAATGCATCAGCAATCATCGCTGGATTGGGTCCTCTTAACTGTTCTCCTTTTCCAAGTCTTAAATATTGATCTAAATTTATTTTTTCTGCAAAAATCACAAGTGCTTCTTCGCAAACCGCTTGAGCACGTCTTTTTGTGAGTTCGCCTTCATCTGCTAAATCTTTTTGATAAAGATAATCGCTTGTTAAGAGTTCAATGACTGCATCACCAAGAAATTCTAATTTCTCATTATTATCTGTTTGGTTTTCATATGCAAATGATGCATGTGTCAGTGCTTGAACGTATAGAGATTCATCCTTATATAAAAGATTTAACTTTTTAAGTAAATCTTTCATTTAGTTTCTACTTCCTTCTTCTCTAGTGCTTCAGTTACTTTTTTAATCACTTCAGCCTCTACCATTTCTTTTGCTTGTCTAATGCCATTAAAAAACGCATAATCATTTGATGAACCATGTGCTTTAATGACAATCCCATTAAGACCCATCAGTAATGCACCACCGACTTCAGAAGCATCAAGTGATTTTTTAAAGTTATTTAATGATTTTTTCATCAGTAAAGCGCCAATTTTACCTAAGAATGTCGCTTTAATTTCTCTTTTTAATACCATGCCTAAACCTTTTGCGGTTCCTTCCATGGTTTTCATAACGATATTTCCAGTAAATCCATCAGATAATAAGACATCGGCTTCGGTTGTAAAGACTTCTTTAGGTTCTAAATTCCCATAAAAATTGATGTGTTCATCATTTTTTAATAAATTAAATGTTTCTACATCCAACTCTCTACCCTTACCTTCTTCAGTTCCGATATTAACAAGTGCAACTGTTGGGTTTTCTCTTTTTAAAACTTTTTCAGCTACGATTGATGCATAAACCGCAAAATCTCTTAAATGTTCTGCTTTAAAATCGACGTTTGCTCCAGAATCTAAAAGGATTCTTCCTCTTCTATCATAAGAAGGAATAATTGGGGCAATTGCTACTCTTTTCATTGAAGGCATTCTTCTTACAATAAAGTGACCTCCAACAACAAGTGCTTGTGTTGGTCCAGCACTAACAACTGCATCTACTTCTTGATCTTTTAATGCTTGCAGTGCTTTAAACATAGACATTTCTTTATTGGTTCTATATTGCTTGATTGGATCTTTTTCTCCCATAGATAAATAAAAAGGTGTATGGACAACTTTAAGTCTTGGATGATTCTTAAGATATGGTTTCATCTTTTCTTCATCACCGAATAACGTGATTTCTACTTGATCAAATTTATCAAGTGCTGCTAAAGTTCCTTTAACAATTGGCTCTGGTGCGAAATCTCCGCCCATACCATCTACAGCTATGCGTATCATATCTCTACCCTCTTTCGTATGTATCATTATATCATATTTTTATATTGTTTTTAATGTATCTTTGCAAATATTTGTATTTTGTATTCGTATAGAAATCTTTTTGTTGCATCAACCATTCAACATTCTTAGATGCTTCCATTAAAATCGGATAATCACTGAGTAAATCCAAAAATTTGAAATCTAAATAACCGCTTTGTTCACTGCCTAAAAAGTCGCCTGGACCTCTTTGAATTAAATCATACTCAGATAATTTAAATCCATCATCTGTTTTTGTTAATATCTCAAGTCTTTCCACATCTTCTTTTTGCGAAATCACAAAGCATTGACTAGGTAAATGTGATCTACCTACTCGTCCTCTTAGTTGGTGAAGTTGACTTAATCCAAAATGTTCTGCAGCATAAATAGCAATCAGGGTTGCTGTTGGGATATCAATGCCAACTTCAATCATCGTTGTAGCAAGCAATATACTTCCTGGGTTATACATGAACTTATCCATTTGTGTTTCTTGTTCTTCTTTTGATTGCTTGCCATGTAATACATATATAGGTGCACTTATATTAAGCGTTAATTCTTGATATACGGAGTCAATGTTATCATCAACTTTATCTGATGATATCGCAGGTACTACTACAAAGACATGTTCTTTGTTCTTTATTTTTTGATCAATTGCTTCATATAGTTTATGTATATCTTTTTTTAATAAATAATGTGTATCAACTTTTTTTCTATGCATTGGTTTTTCTTTAATGATAGAAACGTTTGATTCGCCAAAAGCAACCATCGCTAAAGTTCTTGGAATCGGTGTTGCTGTTAAAAATAGCACATCGTTACATTTTGATTTATCGATGAGTTTATTTCTAGTATCAACACCAAATTTGTGTTGTTCATCAATGATAATTAAACCTAAATCATTGAAAGTAACATCATCTTCAATAAGTGCATGGGTACCAATCACAATATCATATGTACCGTTTTGTATGTGTTCTTTTACAAGTTGTTTTTGTTTGGTTTTACCTGTTAAAAGACATATGTTTGCATCCTTTAGTAATGTTTTAAAGTATTGATAATGTTGCGTGGCTAGTAATTCTGTTGGTGCCATTAACGCAACTTGTTTGTGAAGTTGCAAGAAAGGTAGGGTTGCTAAACATGTTACAAGTGTTTTACCTGATCCAACATCCCCTTGAATGAGCCTATAATGACCATAAGGTCTTTGGTAATCTTTATAGATATCATTAACTGCTTGTTTTTGGTCATTCGTCAGTTCATATGGAAGTTCAGATATAAAAGCTTTAATTTGATCGATATCATAAGCGATTGTATTTCTTTGAACTTGTCTTGCTTTTAGTTCTGCTTTTAACTTGAGTTGCAAATAAAAAGCCTCTTCATATTTAAATCTTCTTTTAGCTTGTTTTATTTCATCAAATGATGTTGGTAAGTGTAACATTTTATATGCTTCAACTCTTGATGGCATATGATATTTCTCTAAAAAAACATCTGGAATGGTTTCATAGATTTGTACTAAATTTTCATCAAATATAGTTTTTACAATGTTTGTTACTGTTTTATCGTGAATATCACCAATATGATAAATTGGTTTAATTTCGATGTTTTTTTCTTTTTTTATGACTGTTTGAGCTATAATTTGATGCTTATATAATTGATATGTTCCTTGAACTACAATCTCATCATTAAGGAAAAATTGTTTTGATAAATATGGTCTATTAAATGCAATCACTTCAATTTGATCACCAAATAACTCCATATGAAACGATGCCATATGCACCCTTGCATAAGGATTGTCTTTAATCGGTGTTGTTATTTTCCCAGAAACAGTAATTTTTTCTTTATGTTTAAGATGATTGATTTGATCAATTGAAAAATCTTGATAAGTCTTTGGATAACGTAAAATAAGGTCATAAGTTGACCATATATGATTGTTTCTAAATGTATATAGTAATTTGGGTCCTACACCTTTGACTTGATCAAGTTTAATTTCCAAAATATCACCTAATTCCATTATACCCAAGTTAAAGAAAAAGTTAAACAAAAGTTTAACTTAATTTCTTTGCTTTAAAATGCTCATCGCGTGTATCACTGCAATCAATGATATACCTACATCTGCAAATATAGCTAACCACATGTTTGCATAACCAAATGCTCCTAATCCTAATACTAAGAACTTAGTTCCTGCGGCTAATATGATGTTTTGAATCACAACTTTTCTTGTGAGCGATGAAGTTTCAATCGCATCAATTAATAAATCAGGCTCATCATTCATAATGACAGCATCTGATGCTTCAACAGCCAAATCACTACCCAAAGCTCCCATGGAAACTCCTAAGTCTGAAGTCATGAGCACTGGTGCATCATTAACACCATCACCAATAAATGCTGTTAATCCTTGAGTTCTTACGTGTTCAATCACTTGTCTTTTTTCATCAGGAAGTTGTTCTGAGTAAACATCTTTTATGCCTAACCTCTGTGCAATATCTTTTGCAATTGATGTTTTGTCTCCAGTAACCATAGAGACTGTTTTATTTTGCTTCAATAAGTAGTCAATAGTTTTTTTGCTGCTCATTTTAATTTCATCTTCTAAAACAATATATCCAATAAATGAATTGTTATATGCAACATATATGATCGTATGCATATCATCTGCTTTTTGATACACTATGTTTTCTGTTTCTAAAAGCTTATCATTACCAACTAATAATAATTTATTTTGATACATGACTTTGATGCCTTTACCAAAGATTTCCTCATATCCACTGATGTCCTTAGATTCAACAGTCCCTTTATATGCTCTTAAGATTGATAAAGCAATTGGATGATTAGAATTTGATTCTGCATGACTCGCAAGTTTTAGGATATAGTCTTTATCTTCAGCAAAAACTTTTGTTACAATAAAATCACCTTTAGTAAGTGTTCCTGTTTTATCAAAAACGAAATGTTCAATTTTAGAAAACTGTTCTAAATCACTACCACTTTTCACCAAGATACCCTGTTTGGATGCTTTACCGATACCCGCATAATAAGAAAGGGGTACTGATAAAACTAAAGCACAAGGGCAACTAATCACAAGGAAAATAAGTGCTCTTTTTAAATAGATAGGAAACTCAATACTAAATGTTGTATCTCTTAATGACGTAATCACATAAGGAACTAAAAAGGCTAATAGTACTGCAACACCAACAACAATCGGTGTATAGTATTTCGCAAATCTAGTAATAAATTGTTCTGTTTTAGCTTTTTTATTTGAGTTTTGTTCAACAAACTCAATGATTTTATATACTGTTGAGTCTTTGTATGTTTTTTCAACAACTATTTTAATCGATCCATTAATATTTAAAGAACCTGATAATACAGCATCACCAGCTGTTTTTTCAATGGGGGTAGATTCACCAGTCACACTACTTTGATCAAGAGATGTTTGTCCTTCAATGATCTTCCCATCAACTGGGATTTTTTCACCCGGTTTAACCAAAATAATATCTTGTGGTTTCAATTTTTCTGGACTGACATCCTCAATATCATCTTTAATCAGTTTATGTGCAATCGATGGTTTTAGATCGATCAATGACTTAATATGGTTTCTTGATCTGTTGACAGCTTTGTCTTGGAAATATTCTCCGATTTGATAAAACAACATAACAGCGATACCTTCGATGTATTCTCCAATGAAAAATGCACCGATCGTCGCAATCATCATTAAGAAATGTTCATCAAACACTTGACCTTTACTTATATTTCTTAAAGCTTTTAATATCACTTTACCTCCAATAAGAAGATATGAGGTAATGAATAAGATAAGATCTATTTGATCTTGAAAATTAAATATTAAGCGATCAATAAGTAAATAACTAATCAAGATGATAAATCCTGTTAAAACACTATAATAATTCAATGTCCATGTATGCTTTTCAACGATGACTTGTTCTTTATCGTAAATTGAAACTGATGACTCTACTTTTTTTGCTATTTTTTCTAAAGCAGATGCATCCATTTGATTATTTATATCATCGATATATAGTTTTTGTTTAGCAAAATCGATACTAACGTTTTTTAATCCTTCAACTTTTTTAATCTCATTTTCAATTTTTAATGCACAATTCGCACAATCAATATCTCTAATTTCAAATGTTTTTTTCATATGCTCACTCATTTACATGATCAAAAGCTTGTGAGAATAATGTATGTACATGTTCATCAGCAAGTTTATAAAATCTTGTCTTTCCATCTTTTCTTGTTCTTACTAAATCAACATCTTTTAATACTTTAAGTTGATGAGAGATTGCGCTTTGCGTCATATCTAAGATCACAGAGATATCGCACACACATAGTTCATGCGATTTCAGTGCATATAAAATTTTAATTCTTGTCGGATCAGAAATTGCTTTAAATATTCTTGATACTTTTTCTAAATCATCATTGTTAATGATATTCTTTTTTACTTCTTCAATCGTATCTTCATGGATACAAATAGTATCACAAGTATAAGTTGACATTTAATTACCTCCATTACATATGAATATCTGTTCATATGTTCATATATATGATAACAAAAAAAAGCTTTTACGTCAACAAACGCAAAAACTTTTACATGTTAATGATATGCTTTATACATTAAATATTGATCAAGTAATACGATAGCAACAACATTTTCTAAAACAATACCAACTCTTCTTACAATTGCGACATCATGTCTTCCGCCAATATCTAATGCTTCTACTTTTTTAGCTTTTAAATGAAAAGTGTCTTGTTTCTTTTGAATACTCGATGTCGGTTTAACAAAGACTCTAATGTGAATATCATTCCCATTAGAAATACCTCCGTTAATACCTCCTTGATGATTGGTTTTGGTTTTTCCATTTTCATCAATGATGACATCATTAAACTCACTGCCTAACTTTGTTACACCTTCAAAGCCAAGTCCGAACTCAACACCTTTAACAGCTGGTACAGAAAATAAAAGTTTCGCAAGCTCAGCATTTAGTTTGTCAAAAAATGGTTCTCCTATGCCAACGATCATATCAGATATCGTTAAACTAATGGTGCCACCGACTGAGTCTTGTTTTTCCATTACACTTAATAAATAATCGTCAAGTTTTGACATGTCTTTTAATGTTCCAACTTGAGATAACTCGTGCTTTATTTTAAATGGGATAGCCATTTTTGCAAAACTACCTGCAACAACCAATGCTGCTGTTAGTCTTCCTGAGAAGCGTCCACCACCTCGATAATCTTGGAAACCTTTATATTTTACTTCGCTCACGAAATCAGCATGACCAGGTCTAGGATGAGTTTTTAAATGTTCATAATCCTTAGATTTGACATTTTTATTTTCGATCATCACATGAATTGGAGATCCAGTTGCTACTCCATTAAAAACACCACTGGTGATTTTATAAATATCATCTTCTTTTCTTGGTGTTGTTCCGATAGCCTTTGGTTTTCTTTGTTCTAAATCATGTTTAATTAGTGCTTCATCAATCTTTGTTCCAGCAGGCAACCCGTCAATCACGACACCAATTGCTGGTTGATGAGATTCTCCATATAGTGTTACTTTAAATAAATTGCCATAACTATTCATGTGTAATCACTTCCTTAAGTTTTTGATAGAGCTCATCAGTGAGTTCTATTTCTTTATGTGTCCATATCATAAATGACTTTATTGCTTGAAGCATTAACATATCAAGTCCATTAATACCTGATATAGCATCTTTAAGCATTTGTGTTTCTAATGGATTATAGATTAAGTCTACAACCATTTTATCCTTAACATACGCTTTTTTTAAAATTGATTCATGTATATGAGGATATGTACCAACAGGGGTTGTTTGGATGATGATATCCGCATGCCTTTGATATAAAGTATCATAAGTAACAGTTTTTTCATCAACCTTTAAAGGATCCCTCGTTACATAATAGGGGTCAAGATCTAAATCTTGTAGGACATAATAAACCGATTTTGCGGCTCCACCTGTGCCTAAAATGTATATATCTTTATTCTTTAAATCTATATGATTTCTTTTTAACAGCCCCAAAAAACCATCATAATCGGTGTTATCACCAATCACTAATCCATCTTTAAGATAAACTGTATTCACAGCTTTAATTCTATTAGCTTTCGGTGTTAAAACATCGATGAACGAAATGATTTTTTGTTTATAGGGTTGTGTTACATTAAAACCATCATAATCATGTGTTTTTAACTGATTGATTAATAGACTTAACCCATTTTGATCAACGTCTAGTAAATCATAAGTCATATCAAGTTTTAAATGATCTGCTAAAACTTTGTGTATCCTTGGAGATTTTGAATAACTAATGTTTTTTCCAATGAGTCCAAATCTTAACATGTTTTTTGAAATGCTTTCGATAATCTCATCACTTCTTTTAAAAAGTCTTTATATAATGGCCATAAAACTTCATTATCAAGCAATGTTCTTTGTTTATCAAGTAATGCTTTTTCTCTTTTTTCATCAAAAATAGGTAAATGATGTTCTTTTTTATAACTCCCTATTTGATAAGCAACATCCATTCTTTTTACAAAAAGTTCAAGCATCTCTTTATCTATGTCTTCAATTTCTTTTCTAAGTACATCAAGCTTCATCAACAATGCCTCCTAAAGATTTAAAGACTTCAAAGAATGTTGGATAACTTTTTGATACATGTTCTGCATTTAAAATAGTGATTGGTCCATCAGCTCTAAGGCTTGCGATTGCAATCGCCATAACGATACGATGATCACCATATGAATCAAACGTTAAGTTTCCTTTAAAGCCATCTTGACCTTTAATCCAAGCTTCATCATCAGTGATTCTCATTTCAACTCCTAAAGCTGTTAAAACTTCATACATCGCTTGTAAACGATCAGACTCTTTAATTTTTAATCTTCTACAATTGATAAAATGAGTTTCCCCTTCGCTTAATGCAGCTAAAACCATTAATATTGGTCCTAAATCTGGATTTGGATCAACATCTATAGTGATTGCTTTTGTTTTTCTAGGATAAACAACATATTGCTTTAAGTCTTTTTGGAAATAGACATATGCACCCATTTTTGAAAGTATATCGACTATAATTCTATCGCCTTGTTTACTATTTGGATCTAAATTTCTTAAATTTAATGGTAATTGATGTTGATTAATTGTTCCAGCAACAAGCCAAAAAGCAGCTTGAGAAAAATCTCCTTCAACAGTCACCATTTTTGGAATATACTTTTGATTTCCAGGGATATGAATAAATTGATTTTCCCATGTGTATTTAATACCAAATTTTTCTAAAGTATCTAAGGTCATATCCACATAACCTTTAGATGAAAGTGGTGTTAAAAGTTCAATGGTTGAATCTTCTTTAGCTAAAGGTAATGCAAATAATAGACCTGATACGAATTGACTACTGATGTTACCTATTAAAGGATAATGTCCACCTTTTAATTTGCCTTTAACTTCAAGTGGTAGATAATGAGGTTCATTTAAATACGTAAATCCTAATCCTTTATCTCTAAAAAGGGATTCATATACACCAATAGGTCTATCTACAAGTCTTCCTTCGCCATGAAAAACAACTTTGTCTTTTTGAAGCATATATATAGGAATCATAAATCTTAGTGTCGATCCTGATTCTTTACAGTAAACATCGTTACTTACAACTTTGAATCCAGATGCAATCACTTTCTCATCTTTAAATTCCACATTAAGTCCTTCTAAAGCTTTTTTAGTTGCATCTAAATCTTCAGAATCTAATACATTATAGACATTAGAAATACCTTTTGCAAGTCCAGCAGCAATCACATAACGATGTGATAACGACTTTGAGCTTACAACACCTACATTACCATTTAACTTTGATGGTTTAATTGTGACGTTCATTATTTTTCACCCACTTCTAATTTTGTTATGACACTTTGTCCAATATCTTTTAAACATATAAAGTGAAACGCTTTTGATGTGTGTTTTTTGTCAGTTAAGATATAGGGATCTAAAGTTTCTTTTTTAAAAAACGGTTCTTTTACAAGTCCAATATTAAGAAGCACTTCTTTAACTTCATCATAAACATATGATGGTGTGAGTTCTTGTTTGATGCCTTCTTCAATAGCAAGCAACATACCATAACTTATCGCTTCACCATGCTTATATGTCTCATAATTGAACTTTCTTTCAATGGCGTGTCCATACGTATGACCGAAATTCAATAGCATACGTTCGTTTTTTTCGAATGGATCTTTTAAGACAATTTCTTTTTTTACATCAAGTGCCATTAAAATTTCTTTTTCAGTCACATGATGATTTGTTTTAAAATAATCAAATAATGCTTTATTTTTAATTAATCCTGCTTTAATCATTTCCGCTATACCTTGACGATATTCTCTTGGATTTAATGTCTCTAAAAAGTTAGGATCAATTAAGACGAATTTTGGAGTATAGAATGAACCTATTAAATTTTTTCCCTCTTTTAAATCAATGCCAACTTTTCCACCAATGCTACTATCAACTTGAGCAAGCAAGGTTGTTGGAATTTGAATAAATGAGATCCCTCGATAGAGGGTTGCGGCAATAAAACCAGTTAAATCTCCAACAACACCACCGCCTAAGGCAATCAGTAAATGATTTCTTTTAATACCTTGATCGATGAGTTTTTCTATGGTGCCTAAATAAACATCATATGACTTGGATTTTTCTCCAGGTTTAATGGATACAAAATGAACGTTATAAGATTTCAATATGCTTTGGATTTTTTCATGATAAAGATCAAAGACATGATCATCAGTAACAATAAAGATATCATGTGCTTGATAGATGGCTTTGATGTGTACTTCTAAGTCGTTTAATACATGTTTGCCAATCATGATTTCGTAATCTTGCATACTAATCTTCATCAAATTGTTTCCTCTTTTCTTTAGCCTCTTTTAAATAAGTTTGAATACCTTCTTTATCATCATTTTTGATGAGTTTTTTTAGGTCATCAAGCTCTTTTTCAAAATCATTGATTTTCTTTAATAAGGCTTGTTTATTTTCTAAGAATAATTCTGTCCACATGTTTTCGTTAATCTTTGCGATTCTTGTTAGATCTCTATATGAGTCTCCGGTTGCTCTTTTCGTTTCTTCTAAATGATCACTGTGAACTAAACTCACTGCAATCACATGTGTTAATTGTGAGGTGAAAGCGATGAGTTCATCATGTTTTGTTGGTGTTGTTACTGTTATTTTACCAAAACCAAGGTCTTTTGCGATGTTTCTTAAGACAATTTCGTCATTTTCTTGTGATTTTTTTCCTTTAACAATCACAAAATTAGCATTTTTAAAGATATTTGCATCCTTTGCATGATAACCAGATACTTCTTTACCTGCCATCGGATGGTGTGATGTGTATGTAATACCGTTAGGTATAATTTTTTCGATTTCATCCATCATCCAAACTTTAGTCCCACTGACATCAGTAATGATTTGTCCTTTTTTTAAAAGGTGTAAGTGTTGCTTTAAAAACTCGATATTGTGTTTTGGATATAAACCTAAAACTATTAAATCAACTTCACTGATTTTATGTAAATGATTATCTTTTTCAAGAATACCATCCTTGATGGCTAAATCCACAATACTTTCAGTTCTATTAAACGCATATACTTGATGTCCTGCTTGTTTTAGCCCTTCTGCATAAGAAGCGCCAATAAGGCCTAGTCCAACAATAAATATTTTCATATAAATGTTTTTCCTAAGAGTTTAGCCATTGCTTTAAGTTCATCTGTCATTTGTAAATATTTTTTAGGTTTTAGTGATTGAGCTCCATCGCTTAATGCATGTTCTGGATCATGATGAACTTCTACAATTAAACCATCTGCACCGACTGCTAAACTTGCTAATGATAGTTTTTCAATCATTGACCATCTACCAGCTGCATGAGATGGGTCAATTATCACTGGTAAATGAGAAAGTTCTTTAACTGTTAATACTGAAGATATATCAAGTGTATTTCTTGTGTATTTTTCAAAAGTACGAATACCTCTTTCACACAAGATAATTTCTTCATTTCCACCACTCATAATATATTCAGCACTCATTAGCCATTCTTCAACAGTTGCGGATAATCCTCTTTTTAGTAAAATCGGTTTTGTGGATTTACCTAAAGCTTTTAACAATTCAAAGTTTTGCATGTTTCTAGCACCAACTTGAATGATATCCACATATTTTTCAAATAAAGGAAGCAAATCAGAACTTGGAATTTCAGTGACAACTAAAAGTTCAAACTCGTCAGCTACTTTTCTTAAGATTTGTAACCCTTCTTCTCCTAACCCTTGAAAAGCATATGGAGATGTTCTAGGTTTATAAGCACCACCTCTTAAAATGTGTGCTCCTGATTGTTTGACGACTTTAGCAACCGTTCTTAATTGTTCATATGATTCAACTGAACAAGGGCCAGACATCATGACAAACTGATCTTTCCCGATTTCAATACCGTGTTTTAACTTAATGACAGTATCTTCTTTTTTAAAACTTCGTGAGGCTTTTTTAAATGGTGTTGATACCCTTGTGACTTCATCAACACCCTCAAATGCATATAAATCAACTGGTTCAAATGATGATGTATCACCAATAATACCAAAAATGTGAACATGTTCACTAGAGACATCTCTTATCTCTAAATTTTTACTTTTTAAAAACTCAGCCAATTTTTGGTATTGTTTTTTTGTTGAATCCTTTTTCATTTTAATAATCATAGTCTTATCTCCTTTTGGATACTTGAAAAATAAAAAAATCCCTGAGGAACCCCAAGGATGATTGTTTAATCATGATTTGGCTGTTCCTTCACATTGTCAAAAAGGAATGCCACAATAAGCAGTCCTTATATCGAATATGCGTAATAGTAATAAACAGCCTTTTTCATATTTTTCATAGATATCTACCTCATCTATTTGTTAGTATAGTATCATAATAAAAATAAAAAGACAAGATTTAAATTTTAAAAAAAGTGTATTTTAGGTATTGTGTTTTACACAGTACCATGATATATTAGTAGTGTGCAATACACAGTAAGGAGGTTTTTATGAACACGCAACTCAAAAAAGGTATACTTGAAATGTGTATCTTATATGTCATCAATGAAAAAGATATGTATGGATTTGAAGTCATCGAGAGACTTGCAAAAGATATCGATGTTAATGAAAACACCATCTATCCAATCCTTAGAAGATTAACAGCTCAACATCTATTTAAAACATATGAGAAACAAACGAGTCTAGGTGCACCTAGAAAATATTATCAAATAACTATAGAAGGAAAACAAAGATTAAATGAATCTTTAAATGAATGGAAATCATTTTTAGAAGGGGTATTTAATATCGTAGGAGGTCATTTCAATGAATAAAAGTAATTATTTAAAAGATTTAAGAGAGGTTTTACAAAGTCACGAAGTATTAGAAATAGATATCAAAGATGTCTTAAATGATTATGAAAGCATGTATGATGATGCCCTTGAAAGAGGTTTATCAGATGATGATGTATATAATTTACTAGGAGATCCTAACCAGGTTTATCATGAATTAATAGATACATTACATATGAAGCAGGTTAAAAGATATAAACATAAGTTTATCGCGTTATCTCCGTTTTTTGCGGTTTTAGTTTTCATGATTATTGGTATGTCAACTGATATTTGGCATCCAACATGGCTAATCTTTTTGATTATTCCAATTACTGCAATTATTTTAAGTACTGATAAACAAGAGAAAGTGGTTGCTTTATCTCCATTTGTAGCTGTTATTACCTTTATTCTTGTTGGAACATATACTAATTATTGGAATCCAGCCTGGCTAATTTTCTTAATCATTCCAATCACTGCACTTGTGTATGAAAAAGATACTGTTAAAAAAACATTAATGATTGTATCTATAGCCATCGCAATTGCATTCTACTTATATATGGGTTATGCACAAGGTGATTTCATGACTGGTGCATTTGGTTTTCTACTCCCATTAGTTGTCATGTTATATTATGCAGAAGTAAAATTTGAACTTGTTGTTAAAAATCCATTAAAGAGAAAAAACGCGATCATCTTTACTTTGGTGATTGTTGGTGCAATTGCATCATTCTTCTTACTTGGTTATTTCGCAGATGGATGGGTTTACGCATGGATGGTTTTCTTACTTATTCCAATGACAGCCATCTTCTTGTATGATAAACCAAGAAAATTAACACCATTTATGCCTTTTATTGCAGTCATTATCTTTTACAGTTTAGGTCATTTCTTTGGGTTATTTGAAATCTCTTGGATTGCATTTTTACTGATACCAGTAGTTGCAATCGTTGAAAATGCATAAAAAAAGGGCTGATTAAATCAACCCACTAAAAGTGCTTCGGCACTTTTTTTTATTCATCTAATAAGATGTAACCTATACCAATACCTTTAGGTCCTGTATGTGCACCAACAACTGGTGTTAAATAAGCCACAACAATTTCTCTTTCTGGGAAAACTTCTTTTATTTTTTCAATAAACCATGCGACATACTCATCAGCATGAGCGTGAGAAATATAAGTGATGACGTTTTTATCTTTAGTATCTTCAATGTATTTTTCTAAAACACGTTTGTGCGCTTTAGATGTAGTTCTAATTTTCTCTAAGGTTTCTACCTTTCCACTTTCACCAATAAAAAGCACAGGTTTCATTTGAAGCATTGTCCCTAGTGTACCTTGAAGTTTTGATAAACGTCCATTTTTCACTAAATAAAGTAATGTATCAACTGCAAAATAGATCATATCATTATCTCTAATTTTTTCTAGATGAGGTATAATTTCAGCGACCGACTTACCTTCTTCTGCAAGTCTATGTGCTTCTAATACCATGTATGCTTCACCATAGGCCAATGTTTTTGAATCAAATGCAGTGACTTTAATGTTAACTTCATTTGCAGTTCTTTTTACAGCTTCATATAATCCACTTAATTCTGAAGAAATCACAATAACTAACGCTTCTTCATAGCCTTCTTTTTCAAGTTCTTCAAAGTTTTCTATCATCGTACCAATAGATACATATGAAGTCTTAGGAATATCATCTGGATCTTTTTTAATTCTTTCATAAAATGTTTTTGCATCCATATCGATATAGTCATTATAGACGTTATCATCAGAACTAAAATGAATGACAGATCTTAAGATACGAATATCTTTTGGATAATCTAGGTAATCTAGTCCAGCATTACTACATGTTAAAATCGCAACTTTTTTCATAAAATCCCCTTATTCTTTATTCATTTGTTTTAACTGATCTCTAATTTCAGTTAAAAGTTTTATATCTTCTGGTATAACAACTTCTTTGATTTCCTCTGTTTTAGGTGCATGTTCTTCTTCAACTTTTTCTAAGAATTGTTTTCTTCTGATGACCAAAGTGATAGCCGCATAAATACTAAATGCAATAATTAAAAATTCAACAATCGCTTGTATAAAAGCACCATATCTAACTTCTGCATTATTAATCACCCAAATGAGATCTGTAAAGTTTTGTTCACCAGTTAAAGATGCAACCAATGGCATGATGATATCATTGACTAATGATGTGATGATTGCACGAAATGCAGCACCAATGATAAACGCAACAGCTAAATCTAAAATGTTACCTTTTGTAACGAATTCTTTAAACCCTTTAAAAAAAGTTTTTGTTTTGTTTTTCATAGGAAACTCCTTTTTATTTAATGATATCATATTTTGCCAAATTATTATATATCATTTCCGGTTATCAACATAAATTGGGTATGGTATAATAATAACAAAAATCATTTGGGAGAATGATCAAGATGAAAAATATAATCACCAGATTAAAATTTTTTATCGTCATGCTAATGCTATGGTTCTTATTTAATTTCAATTTTGAAATAAGAACGATTGTTTTTGGTGTGACGATTTCTTTTTTAGTATCCTTATTTACATATGAGGTTTTATATGATGAAAATGGCTTTCGATTTAAAGGAATTAAATTCACGAAGCTTTTCATCTATTTTTTTATACTTTTTTATGAGATATTTAGATCCTCAATCTTATATGTAATTAATTTAGTTAAGCAGAAGTATGAACCTGTTGTCTTTAAAATCTCTTTAGAACATTTAACTAATGTTCAAGTTGCAATCGTTGCTAACTCGATCACATTAACACCGGGGACGATCAGTATCGAAGTGATTGATAAAACCATATTTGTGATGGTTTTAGCAGATCCAAAGACTGATCATGAAACACTTGCTAAACCCATAAGAGATCGCTTTGAAAAATATTTACTATCAAAAGGAGATAACAAAGATGCCACTGATTGATGTATTTATTTTAATCACACTTTTTATATTAGTGATTGCAATGATTTTATCTTTTATAAGACTCATTTATTCAAAAACACTTTGGGATAAAATTCTTATGCTCAACTTAATATCAGCAAAAGTAGTTTTGTTTATTGCATTATTTGCGATTTATACAGATCGTCTTATATTGCTTGATATTGCGATTTCATACGGTATCATTGGTTTTCTTACCATGACTTTACTTTCTAAGTTTATTATGGCTGGGGGTAGAGAAAAATGAATGTTGCTGCTTATGTGATCTTAATTATTTCTTGGTTTTTTATTATCTTTGGTATGATAGCCATTTTTGCACTTAAAAACTTATATACTAGAATATTAACAGCTGCAACCATTGATACAGTTGCTAGTTTTTTAGTATTGTTCGCGCTTATTTTTGCTTCTTGGCAATTTGAATATGGGATTCGTTTATTTATTTTAATTATCTTTTTAATCATTACCAATCCGATTAGTTCCCATGTTAATATTAGATCTGCATATTAATTGGTGTACCTTTAAAAGAAATGGAGGTAGATCAAAAATGACAGTCATTCCTACATTATTGCAAATACTTTTAATCATTATTGCAATTGCGATTGTTTTTCATAAAGAAAACTTTACAATCATAATTTATATTTCATCTTTTGGATTGATTGCTGCAACTTTATATGTTTTAAATCAGGCTCCAGATGTTGCTATTGCTGAAGTTGCTATTGGTTCTGCGATTATCCCTTTGATTTATGTCATCAGTATATCTAGACAAAGAGAGTTCATTGTTTTAGATCGAGTTGATCACAATGAACTTGATGAGACTATTGATGTTAAAAACATTGAACTCTATGAGATTTTAACAAGTTTCGTTGAAGATAACCAATTAAAAATGAATGTTTGTTCTGACATTAAGGGTTCAGATGAGGCTTTGACAAAAGATTTAAATGTTGATCTCATCATTTCCTATGATCACGAAAAACAAAAATTTATTTTAAAAGGTAAACAGAGTTCTGTACTTATGGATCACTTGATTAAAAAGACTTTCCACCTTGATTTCATAGAAATTGTCACATTTAAGGAAGGTGAGTCCATTGATTAGACGTATATCTTTAGTGTTATTACTCGGATTTATCTTGTTCGTGTTTATCACTTCAATAAGTGATTTTAGTACGATTTATAATGACGATGGAAAATTGTTTTATTATGCCAATGGTTTTCAAGATACTGGTAGTTATAATTATGTAACGGGCATCTATTTAGATTATCGATTATTTGATAGTTTATTTGAAGCAGCTATCTTATTAATTGCAGTTGCTGGCGTTATGCTAATCTCAGAACATTCCATTGATGAAAAAAATGCAACTTTCATGCTTGATAAACAAAAAACACCTGAATTATTTATTACATTTAGTAGACTCCTATACCCAATCATGTTACTTTTTGGTATATACGTCATTGTTAATGGACACTTATCTCCAGGTGGAGGATTCCAAGGTGGAGCAATTGTAGCTACTGCAATTTTGATTTTATATTATATTGATATCACTAAAACAGTTAATGTCCATGTGGTGTTAACCATAGAAAAAATACTATTCATTGTCTTAGTGTTAACAGCTTCATTGTCTTATTTAACAAGAGGTGTACTATTTACAAATTTCTTTAGATTAGATGCTTCTCTTGATCAAAAAGCAATCTTCTTAACCCTGATGAACATTTTAATTGGGGCAAAAGTCTCTTTAGGTTTAGTCGCAATCTTCACAGCATTTTTAAAGGAGGGCAGATAATATGAATCCAATCTTATCTTTTATTGTTATCTTAGTTGGTATCTACGGGTTATCTGTAAGCAAAAATATTATCAAATCCGTTTTTTGCATCACGATAGTTGAAGCCGGAACCATACTCCTATTTTTGAATTTAGGTGCATATGAAGGTGGAGTTATCCCTATTTTATCTAGCTTAGGTATAGAAATTGTTGATCCTATCCCTCAAGCTTTGATGATTACAACCATCGTTATTGGATCAACCATTACTTCTTTAGCTTTAATGTTATGCATTAAGATTTTCCATCACTATGGTAGCATCGAATGGAAAGTTATATTGAAAGGAGATAAATAATGGTAGAATTATTTCCTGTGTTTTTTATCTTTATTCCAATATTCACTGGCATTATCATTTACTTGGTTAAAAACAAGCATGTAACATCTATTGTGTTTTTATCTCAATTAATCCTTGCAGTTTTATATGGATTTTATGTGTATCACTACATACAAAACCCAAATGTAGCTTATATTGTTTTAGGTGGATGGGATGATAAGTTTGCGATTACTTTAAAAAATGATACATTATCTCTTACATTTATCGGTTTATCTATATTTATGTGGACTTCTGTTTTGTTTTACACATATAAAACAAATCGCATCTATCATAAATATCTATTCTTTTTAATGTTTTTAGAAGGTATTTTTCTAGCATTTTTACAAACAAATGATTTATTTAACTTGTTTATCTTTTTAGAACTCATCACTGTATTAATTACCATTTTAATCTCTTATAAGAAAAACGGTCCTTCTTTAAAAGCTGCAATCTATTATCTACTATTAAACACATTAGGTGCAATGTTTTTCTTGATAGGTATTATCATTTTATATTACACTTATGGTTCGATTAATATCTCTTACTTACAAGAAAACATAGGATTACACCAAAACCATCAAATGGTTAAACTTGCATACATTTTAATGATTTCTGGTATTAGTGTAAAATCAGCGTTATTTCCTTTATTCACATGGTTACCTAAAGCTCATGGAGTTGCATATACTTCTTTATCAGCTTTACTTTCTGGATTACTTGTTAAAGGTGGATTATACTTATTTATTAGAGTTCATGTTTACATGTTTGGTTATGCTACTTACAATATGACTGAAGTGTTCTTTTATATCGGTGCATTAACCGCTTTAGTAGGTGTTGTTTTAGCTTTAGTTCAAAAAGATTTAAAACAAATTTTAGCACATCATACCATATCTCAAATTGGACTGATGATGATGGGATTATCTTATGGATATGGATTATCATTTACTGGTGGACTCATGCATATCATCAATCATGCGTTATTTAAGTCTTTACTATTCCTTTGTGCTGGTTTAATCATCTATGAGTATAAAACCAAAAAGATTTATGCGATTAGAGGTGTTTTTAGATCCATGCCAATCACATCAATCTTCTTAATTATTGGTATGTTATCCATTAGTGGTGCACCATTTTTTAACGGTTATGTATCTAAAACGCTCATAAAATACAGTTTTAAAGCAGAGCCGTTTAAAATGTTTTTATACACATTAGTCAACGTTGGAACCGTAACTTCATTTATTAAGTTTTCACAAATACTATTTGGGAAAAAAGTTGATCTTGAAAAGCGAAAAGATGCTAAACAGTTTGTGTCTATATTTGCGATTGGTCTTTTATGTATTGGTATCGGTATTTTTTATAAACCTATAGGATCCTTCATTTATGGATTAGATTTATCATATGTAAAACTATTTGATTTAAAGGCATGGTTGGATTATATCATTTATATTGGTATTGGGTATATACTCTTTAAATACTATATTGATAAAGATTATAAACCTGTTCAAGTCATTAGATCTTTCCAAATGACCTTCGAAACCGCAAACTATCTATTTATCTTTTACATATCTTCATTATCATTCATATTGTTTTATCTATTATAAAAAAAATAAGTAGACCGAGGGGTCTACTTTTCTTTTTTAAATATAATTCTAGATAACTCATAGAAATGATCTATGGTTAGATATTTTTTAAGTCGATCTTTATGTTGATGTCCTTTTGTGTATAAAATTACATCAAATCCTAAAGTGTCTGCAACTTCCGCATCATGAAGTGTATCCCCAATCATTACAACTTCTTTTGGATTGATGTTATGTGCTTTTACATACGCTTTAGCGACATCAATCTTGCTTTCACCATGAACATTATCTGTACCTAATAAAGCTTCAAAGTAATGACCAATCTTAAAATGTTTAACTTGTTCTTTTAAATTGTTTTGTTCAGATGCAGATAATAAGATATTTTTGATTCCTAAAGATTGGAAATAAAACATCGCATCTAAGACTCCATCATGAAGTGATTCATCTAAACTTCTTGGTTGATACTTAGAAATAAAAGTCTTTGAGAGTTCTTCAAAAGGTGTTTTTTCTAAATCATAAACCTTCGCGTAATAATTTTTAACAGGAAAATCAAAGATATTCAAATATTCTCCTAATGTTACTGTTTTTCTATTAACTTCAGTAAGCATTTCATTTAAGATGTCGTGACATAACTTAACATCATCTAAAATGGTTCCATTAAAATCCCAAAATATATATTTTTTCTTTAACATAAAAAGTCCCCCTTATTTATGATATGGATGGTTTTTCATAATCATAAAGGCTCTATAAATTTGTTCAACTAAAATCAACCTCATCAACTGATGTGGGAATGTCATGTTTGAAAAAGAAATACTTTGGTTTGCTCTTTCATAAACTGCATCACTTAAACCATAAGAACCACCAATCACAAACACTAAATCTCCTTGTTGATAAGTCTGCACATGTTCAATATAACTTGAAAATGCTTTGCTGTCCATCATTTTGCCTTTAATCGCAAGTGCACAAACAGTATCAGAATCTTTGATTTTGCTTAAAATTCTTTCGCCTTCGTTATGCATACCTGATTCATCTTTTTCATCTTTGATTTCGATAATATCTAAACCACCAGGTATTTGTTTTTTATAATAGTTAATGCCTTCGTTAAGGTATTTTTGATTCATTTTTCCAACAACTATGAGTTTAATCATATTTTAATAACCTCAAGTCCATCTTTTGTCGCATAAAAAACCTCGACTTTCGTTGGATCATCAAAGATTTTTACGATTGATTCTTCTATATCTAAAATGGAGTTGCAGTCTTCTGAAATATGTGTCACAATCCATTTTGTAGGTTTGTTTTTTGCAAGTGCATTAACAAGCCATGCAGCATCATCATTTGATAAATGCCCTTTTTCTCCTAAAATCCTTTTCTTAAGCAAAAAAGGTCTTAATGACTGCATGAGTTTTGTTGGATGATGATTGGCTTCAAGTAAGTAACAATCGGCATCTGTTAATAACTCATAATATGCTTGATCTACATATCCTGTATCATTAACAAAACATACCTTTTTATCTTGGTGTTCAATCACATAACCTACAGGTTCATTGGCATCATGAGAAACCATAAAAGTTGAAACTTCTAAATCAAGTAAATCAAACTTTTCTTCAGATTTTATCACATGGATATTTGGGATCATTTCTTTAACGTCTAATGCTAGCCCATCCATTGTACCTTTTGTCATATAAACATCTGTAATCACATGATGCTTAAGTAACATTTTTAAACCAATGGTATGGTCCGAATGTTCATGGGTTAAAAGTAGGTTTTTTACCCCATTTAAATCTTCCCCATAATTCATCATTTTTTCTTTAATTTTCTTATAACTTATCCCAGCATCTACAAACAATTTAATATGTCCTACTTTTAAGTAGGTCATATTGCCCTTCGATCCACTGGCTAAAACATATATTTCCAAGCCTATCACCTTCTATTATCTTAACATAAAAATATGTGATATTATAAAATAAAATGAAAGTGGTTGCATTTATACCCTAAAAAATGCTATATTATACTTGCTTGTATGAAACAATTGAAGGAGTGAACACACAATGAATCAATTAAAAAATATTAGAAGATTTGCGCTACTTGTGCTCGTAGCAGCAGGTGTTCTAACATTAGCTGCTTGTTCTGGCAGTGAAAAAACACCATATGGTAACTTATCTGATGATAATGTTTATCTAACATATGGAGATATTACAATTACAGAAAAAGAATTATATGATCAACTTCGTATGCAAGGCGCATCAACTTTAGCAACTATGGTTGACGAAGAATTATTTAAAACATATATTGAAGATGCAGAAGCAAAACTTGCTAATGGAGATGAAACCTTAGTTGGTTATCTTGATGATACAGTCAATCAAGCAATTCATGGCTCAACAGAATTAGAGGACTTACAAGACCTTTATGATGAAAACCCAGAATTGTACATTAGAAACATTGAAAGATATGCAGACTCTGTATACTTACTTGATAACAATATGGTTATTCAAGACGTTATTGATGCATTACTTGGTTTAGCACAAACTGAGGAAAATCCATTCACTGGATATCATACACTAGACTTCATGTTAGATCGTTATGCTTTAAGAGTTGCTCAAAGAGCTTATGCTAAAACATTATTAGATGAAGAAGTTAACGACGAAGAAAGTGATGCTTATATTGCAGATGAAGACATCGTATCTTATTACAAAGCTAACAAAGAAGGTCAATATGATGTAGATGCACTCGTTGTTCGCTTCATTAATTTAAACGAAGCAAACGCTGCTTTATATCAAGTAGGGTTAAAATCTGATTCAAAAGGGTTCTGGTATGAATTACCAGACATTAGAATCTTAGAAGGTAACCCAGGTTATATTGATTTAGACAGTCCTGACTATGCTCATGTAAGAGACATTTTAGATGATTTAGAACTGACTTCTAAATTAGGCGTTGATCTTGAAGATCGTGATATGATTACTGTTCAAGATTATGAAGATTACTACAAAGCTTATATTATCAACACAGATAGAGCTGATGGTTTCTCTGATATTAAACTTTTACCAGAAGGTGTAAAAGCTAAGTTCATTGAAATTTATAACTTATTAAACCCAGCAGCACCAATCAAACTTGACACTGATGGTGTTTCAATCGTCGGCGATGGCAATGATTATACAACAACTTATACTTATGACGACTTAACAGACATCAATACAAGCCTTAGAAGTCATATCTATGATACGTTAATCGCAGAAGCTGATATGGAAGATCCAGACGATACTGCTGATGGTAAACCTTATTCATCAAGAATTCAAACATTTGGTAACGCTCGTTATTTAGTATTTAAGTTAGATGATGAAAGCGAAACTGAAGAAGGTATTTTAGTTGAAGATTCTGAAGATCCAGATACTGATGTTTTCGGTGATTCTGTTGAAGCTTTAGCAATCAAGGCTGAAATGAAAAATGAATTATTAGAATCTAAATTAACAGATAATTATGTGACTGCAAAAGTTACTGAATTATATGAAGAACAAACATTAGACATTTTTGATCCAATCGTTAGAGTATTCTATGACCAAAGTTATGGTTATGAAGGTACAGACAAAAACGAAACTGGTGATGTAGTTGCTAAAATTGGTGATATCGAAATTACTGTTGAAGCATTCTATAACAAGCTAGAAGCATCTTATGGTATCAATTTAGCATTAGATATGTTAGCTAACAAATATTTTGAATCAAGTGATGTCTATACAGTATCAGATGCTGATTTAGATGATTATACTGAACAATTCGAAAATATCATTTCACAATTCTCATCAGATAACTTTGCATCTTCTGGTTATCCAGCAAGCATGGGTAGACAAAACTTCTTATTAACTGCATTTGGTTCAAGATCAAACCAAGAAGCAATCAATAACTTATATGTATATCCTGCATTAAGACAACAATATTTAGAAGATTATGAAGTTCATTTTGGAAATGATGATATATTCTCAAGTTTTGCTACATTAGCAGAAAGACAATATAACAATTTTGAATCCATTACAGTAAGTCATTTACTTGTATACTTTGATCAAAATGGTGATGGTACACCAGATGATCCTCAAGAATATTTAGACACATTAGATGCAGCTTCTCAAACTGAAGTGATCAATGGATTAATTGATTTAATCGATTTAGTTTATTCACGTATTGGATTATATAAAGGCATGAAAGAAGGCTTAAACGCTATCGCTACTGACTTTAACAATTCAGGACGTATCCAAATTGGTAGTTCAATCCCACCATATGATTATACACTTGAAAGTGTATGGGCAGAATACCGTCAATTAGGTTTCTATTTGAAGTTTGAAGACATTACTTCTGCTGTAACGAACAAATCTAACTTTATTACTGGTTCATCAGTATTAGACGAAGTATTCTATGATCGTGCAATGGCTATTCATGACATTTTAATTGATATGGAAGATGATGATTCATTATTCCCATACTTAGATTTCTATGATGCTTGGGTAAATACATCTAATGCAATCACTGAAACTGAGTTAGAACTTGTTAAATCATCATTCGGATATCATTTCATTTTAGCAAATAGAATAGGCGCAACAACTTCTGCAATCTACGATGAAGCAGATGATGAAGATGGCGATTATGTATTAGCTGATGATGAAACTATCAATGTTTATAACAGTGATTCAGAAACATTAACTGCTGGACAAATCAAATACTATTTATTAGGTTCATTATCTGATGAAGGTGTTGAACTTCCAACAAATGTTCAAACTGCTGTAACAAGTTACTTACAACCAGTATTAACTGTTTATCAAGGTACTTATATGCAAAGAGAATTAATCTTTAGCTTATTAGATGACGTTGACTTTAGTGATTCAGCTGATGGTGCTCGTTTAGACACAATCAGAGAAATCAACTTACGTCAAATGCATGGATACATGCTTTCAGAAAATGGTGGTGTTTATGACACTAACTATGAAGCATTATTCGGCGGTATCTTAGATATCTTAAACGGAAATTAATTATGATTAAGACCACTTCGGTGGTCTTTTTTTGCATTAAATAAAAAAATTAAATTCGATACTGATTAAAGTGACATTAAGCTGATGCTTCTAATCTTTCATACCTCACCAATCTAGTTTTGGCTAATTGAGATTTGAGCCTAATAATAGAAGAACCCTGGTAAGCATAAACAAAAGAAAAAAGGTTAAGATTGAAAAATTCTTTACCTTTTTCTATTTATCACTTATAAATGTTACTCTTTAATTATCTAATCAGATTATTTTATTGCAATGTGTAATCATGATTAACTCACCAAAAAATAGGACCTCCAACTTCTCATCCAACCATAACCACATATAATCACGTTATCATTTTATTTGAGAAAGGACATAAATTGCAGGTGTAATAGAAAAAATATAAATATCTGACTTGCAAAATCGTTACTTAAACATATAACACGTATGTAATCATAACACTCCAATACAACTCATATCTATATTTCTGCCCGATTAATAGATTTGCTTTCATACAAGTCTTTAATGTTTTGAGGTGAATTATCTAAAAATATTTTTTTAGCTCTCTCTGATTCATAAAAATATATAGTATCTTTTCTTTTCTTCAACTTGTTCATAGAATTTGATTCCATCTTTGACGTCGAAATGAAAATCCAGACTGCCCAACTTGATCTGAACTTTTTAATATCAACAACTTGATTCCAATCCATGGAAACTAGTTCTTTATGAAATAGATATTTTTTTATACCATTTTCATCAAGTTCAATCGTTGGCCATTTAGTATAAAAACTCCAGATAAACAAGATAATTGGTAAGCCCACATACACTATGGACATAATAATTTCAAATAAATTAAGTTCGTCTTCTATTGCTATCGTCGTCATCCAAATATACGAACCGATAGACATCACGAAGTAAATAAAGATTATAATCGTTTCTATTGCAAAGACTCTAAACACATTTTTCTTCATTCAATTAACATCCCCAATCATAATCTGTTATATCTATAATTTTTTGTGTATATCTTGTTCTTCTGTATTTATGAAAATTCAGTGCAAGCATATATTCAAAATAAGCTGTAGCTCCAACACTAATTTCAGAAATATAAATTACTTCGGTAACCTTGTTTAAAAATCCCAATAATCCACAAAAAGATGCATTCTCACTCGATATATTTCAGAAGAAACAAAATATAGACAAATACCAAAATTAATTAACAAAAATACCTATTATTTAAGGAAATCCTGAACTAATCTATTTTTAAACTTTAGAGCATTGAGTAACATTTAAACAAATTCGGTATGTTCCCTGTCAATCAATTATATTGTGTGACAAAATATGAGTTGATGAGTTCTTTAAAATCATCAATCATCTCTTGCCATGATATACCCAAATACATATCAAGTTCTTCATTTTGATTATAATCACCCATAAAAACTGTTTCTACTTCATCAATAATAGTTATGGTTGTAATCGTAAAACTTTGATCTTCATAAATAATTCTAATACCCATTCCAAGTGGTGAACTGATTTTTTCTTCATATTTTCCTGATAATCCACCTATTTGAGATAGTTCTGAAACGAAACTTTCCATGTAATCACTTTGAAGCGTTTCTAATACTTCTAGCTTTCTTATGTCAAAATCTTCTTTATCTAATGGATTATTACGAGTGTTAATGTTTTCATATTGAATCAACTCAATACTACTAACATCTTTGTCAACAAATAAATCAGTACCATCAGAATTATAGTATAAGTAATATGAGTAATCGCATGAGACTAATAGTACTCCTAATATAATTGTGACTATTAACATAAGCATTTTCTTTACTTTAAACATGTTTTCAACTCCTTTTTGATAAATTTATTCTCTTTTTATAATTACCACCATATAAAACCACGATTACCCCAATTAGTTGCCCATTTTTCATACCATCGATTTGAATGCGTATTATTAGATGATGTTGCTGCACTAATCAAAGATGGTATTGCTACAACTGGAGTATATAATCCTAGTCCTAGTAGTCGCTGTTGTTTGTGATGTCCATATTCATGTCTTACAGTAGAAAGTCTAGTCTCTCCGCGTCCAATACCAATCACTAAAAATGAAATGCCCCCTCCTATTGTTGATTTACCACCGTATCTTATAACAAACACACTTTTATAAAATGATATATTGCTAGATGAAAGCACTAATGATTCATCATCATTAAATGGATTCCATCCTATATTCCTCATATCTGATTTTATTTTCCCACTAAATGGTGAAAGCATTAACATAGATCCATAGGCAGCCATATTTAATGTAAATAGCGGAATTGATGCTGCACCAGGAATTAATAACAATAAAACTGTTGTTGCCGTTAAAACAATTGTTGATAAAGTTATTATAGCCCCACCAAAAAATCTACCTATATCTTCTATCCATTCTGGTAATGTTCCGGTATTATCTACATACATCACTGGAGTGTTGTATAAATATAGGTACATCAGTATTTATGACTTAATTCACCCTAATTATAGCAGTTAAACTATCTATTATAAAGTCAAAACGACAAAATTGCTCATTCTGTCGTTAACTTACCAATAAACTTATAATGAATATCAACTTGTTGCTTTCTTAAATTTTCTTCATAATCTGGTTCATGAACAATCATCTTATCAATGAATTCATCTAATATTCTTGAATCAAGTTCCTTGATATCTGTATATTTTTTAATAATACTCATAAACTGATTAGCGTTTTTTGTCTTTGAACTTGCTTCAATAATCCTGTTTGTTTTTTCTTCATTGCTCATTTTTAAGCTTTCTTGTTCCTCTTCATACCCTTTAAGTAAGTCTCTAAACCTTTTATCATCTACTTTATCGATAGCGTGATCCTCGTATAACTTGCTGATGACTACATCCAAAGTTTGAATCCGTTTTTGATTAAATGATATTTCATTTTTCAATTGTGCAATACCGTTTTTAATGTTACTGTTATCTTTTTCCTGGATTTGACTTAGAAACACTTTTTCGTTTAGATTAGCTTGTTTGATATGTGCTCTGATATCATCTAAAACAACGTTATATAAATTCTCATAACTAATGTAATGCATCGAACAATAAGACTTGCCAAACGTTCTAAATGTTGTACATGCATATTGTCCATAACTCTTTCTATCCTTAGTTCTTTTAAATGATAGTGTTCTGCCACAATCTGAACACCTCAGTAGTCCAATAAAGATTTGTGGTTCGTCTGCATCTTTTAACTTCTTCTTTTTAACTGAAATGATTTTTTGAACCTCATCAAATGTTTTTTCATCAATGATTGATTCATGCATATTTTTAACCTCTATCCATTCATCTTTAGGTAACTTGATTAGACTTCTATCTTTAAATGATTTGGATGTATTTTTATTACAGACAATATGTCCTAAGTATTCTCTGTTTTTTAAAATGCTAAAGATTGTTTGTTGATTCCAGTCATAGGGATATTTAACAAACTTCTCAGAAACATACTTTCCTAAGTCCTTCATCATTTTGGCTCTAGGTTTTAAAATGCCCTCTTTTTTAAAGAGACTTGCTATTTTAAAAGGTGTAAGACCGTCTAATGCATAATCAAAGATTCTTTTAATAATAGGGGATGTTTCTAAATCTATGATTAAGTGATATTTATTCTCGGGATCTTTCTTATAGCCATATGGTGCATAAGGACCGGTAAATTCACCTTTTAATGCCTTAGAACGATATGCTGATTTAATCTTCTTACTGATGTCTTTGGCATACCATTCATTAATGATATTTTTTAATGGTGTGAAGTCATTAGATTCTTTGTTACTGTCAACACTATCATTAATCGCGATAAATCTAATGTTGTGGTTTGGAAAGTAAGATTCAATGTAGAAACCAGTTTTCAAATAATCACGACCTAGTCTTGAAAGATCTTTAGTAATAACCGTACTGACTTTTCCCTTTTCAATATCACTTAGTAATCTTCAAAAATCAGGTCTTTCAAATGAAGTTCCTGAATATCCGTCATCCACATAAAATTCATGATTTTCAAAGCCATTAACTATTGCATACTCTGCTAACATTTCCTTTTGATTCTTAATACTTAAGCTATCACCGTTGTAATCATCATCTCTGGATAACCTACAATAAAGTGCTGTTATGTTGTTTGCTTGCTTCATCACTTGAAACCTTGCCCTCTATTTCTTTTTCTATGAGTTTTAAAACTATTTTTTGAATAGTTTTATCTTCTTCATCTTTATAATAAGCAGAAGCATAAGTTTTAACTTTTATTTTGTTGAATTTTTCTTTTTTTAGATTTTTCAACACCTCTATATACACAAGTATATGAAGCACTTATGACATAATGTGGAATCACTAAATTTTTAATTTTTTTAAACATCAAAAAAGGAATGTTAATTTCAACACTCCTCAGTCTAAAGATTCGATTCAATGAATCCCATAATGTTTAGTCACACTTAACACAAGTACAGTTTAGTATGCGAAACTAAACTTTGAGAACTATTGATGTTATCTTTTGTATGACTTTGCAATATCGCTTAAAACACTATCTTCTATTGAATTATCAATCATAATGATTCGAATATTATAAGAACTATCTTCTGAACCATTGAATAGCAAAAACTTATAATCATATGAAATACTAGACATTTCCCATGTATTATCTCCCCATTGAGCACCATTTGAATTGCCGCTCTTTAAGTCACTTTTCACACGCTCATAATCATCAAAATATGGGTTAAATAATCTTTCATCATATAAAACCGTACCCACATAATAATATAAACCTTTATCCCATTGTATACCTATGATTTCATCTTTTTCTGTATCTATTATCTGTATCCAATCATCAATAACTTTAAACTCCCAATGGTTAGGTATCTTTACGGTGCCTATATTTTCATCGGGTATTTTAACATCTTTGTAATTCGAGTAATCTATGCAACTCGTTAATATTAAACTGAATGTTATTAAAAATAAAAATAATATGGTCTTTTTCATGATTAATACCTTTCTTACCAATAAATTCTAGGCATTATTGGCGGAATTGGTTTTAAGCCTCTCGCAAATCCTTCAAATATCCATGCTGTCCAATCTCCATTTAAATCCGGAGCGCCTAACCATGCCGGATTCCCATTAGTAATACCGAACGGTCTCGCTACTTTATCAAATACATAATGAGCTTGCAGTTCGATATGCATTTCTAAAACAGTACGTCCTTCTACATAATAATTCGAATGCAAATGTTTGGCATAAAGACCGGCAGTAAAAATACTGTAGTACTTGTTTTTGGTAAAATCAAAATTGATATATGGGTCGTCAGTTGCATTATATCCTGGAATAATTTTTTGTGAAATACTATCCCAATTATCCCTTACAACAAAGTAATCTCCTGCAATTAATCCTGATGCTGTATATCCAGCAAGATCCCAACCACTATAACCTAAATCTTTAGATGTATTATATGATTTTACTGCTCCATATGTCATATAGGTAGCAACAGCAATTGCTAGTAGTGATATTAATACTGGAAAATTTCCGTCCCTATCAATATACATCACTGGAGTCATGTGTTCAAACATAAGCATCACACATATCCAATTAGTACAAAATACACCTTAACTATGCGATTATTAGCCTTGTGCTTTTTCTCATAGATAACTATTTTCTCGATTAATTTAGTTATCTCATCTCGTTGAAGTTCTTCGATTTCATTCCTAGAACTTATCAAATCATAGAATATTTCAATATCCTCTTCAATGTTTTTCAAATTAGATAATTGCTGATTGTAATCTCGTTCAATCTTGATTAATTCTAACTTTTCAAGATCGTAGGACTTATCTAACTGATAAAATTTCTCTTCTGATATCTTGTCATTCACAAATTTCTCGAACAGTCGTTTCACCAATTCATCAATCTCGGATAATCGATGTTGAGATGCTTCGATGATACAATTCAAATCATAAATCTTTTTGTTCAATGATTTTCGTTTCTTAATTGCTGTTACAAATCGAATTCTCCCTAACTTACTGAGTTGAATCAGCTCGTTAATTTTCTCTTTTACAACTTCCTTCAAATACTCATAAGAAACATAGTGGCTAGTACATCTTTAGGTATATCTACGGTAGGTACTACAGGCAAAACTTTTATGATATCCCCGATCGGGTCTGATTGATAATGACATAGTCATGCCACAATCACTACAGCTGAGTTTACCTTTAAAGATATTCTCATGTGGTACAATTGTAGTTTTCTTTTTGTGAATCATTAGTTGCTGAACTTTATTAAACTGATCAACATTGATGATTGGTTCATGCATATTTTTGGTTATAATCCACTCTGACTTGGGATTGAGCTTCAGTTTCTTACTTTTAAAAGAACTGGTTTGATGTTTGTTACATATGATATTACCAATATACACTTCATTTTTCAGGATACTTAGTAATGTAGTACTTCCCCAATCATAGGGATACTTCATTACATTTTTTGATTGGTATACTCCATTAGTTTTATGTAAGTCAGCTCTTGGTGTTAATACTTTCTTTAACTTTAATATCTTCGATATACCATATAATGTAGTTTCATTAAGATACATTGTGAAAATCAATCTTACAATTTTAGCTTGTTTGTGATTAATCACGAGCTCATGTTTATTGTTAGGATTCTTATCATATCCATAGGGTGGGTATGCACCTGTAAACTCACCATTTAGTGCTTTTGTTTTGTATGCACTTCGAATCTTCTTACTAATATCTCGAGCATACCACTCATTCATGATATTCCTGAATGGAGCAAAGTCGTTTTCGTTCTTTTCTGTGTCAACAGAATCGTTAATAGCTATATATCGAACACCATGTAAAGGAAAGTAGTGTTCGATGTAGTATCCTGTGGTTAGATAGTCTCTGCCCAGTCTGGATAAGTCTTTTGTAATAACTGTATTCACATCATTATTCTCAATGTCATTTTTCAAACTCAAGAATCATGGACGTTCGAAGTTGGCTCCTGAATATCCATCATCAATATAAACTCTTGTATTGTGAAACTTGTTTTGATTCGCATATCGTGTTAGATATGTCTTTTGCATTTCAATACTTGAACTGACATCTGCTAGTTCATCTTCTCTTGATATTCTGCAGTATAGTGCAGTTATCTTGTTATTGTTCATAATATTACCTGATTCAAGCAGACTCGTATAGAATCAATTATATCTTATCAGGTTAATGCCAAAAAGACCGCAAAATCAGGCAGTCAGACTCAATATCTCATGGCTAAAACGTAGGTTCTTCACCTATTCAACTATATCGAGTCTGTTTGCCTTTCCTAATTGTTAGAAAATCTAAATGAATCCTCTATGAGGTCTTCCATCGAATAACTATTACCTAAACTATTCATGCTTTCATCATAAAAGAACATAAATGAAATTGTAGAATCAACATCAGAATATCCAAGCAAACCAAATGCCTCAGGATATTTAAAACTCTCATCATATATTACCTTGATAACGTAGTTCTCATATAAGATTTCTACCTCTGGTATGATTGAATACCCATTTCCCATCAATGGTTCATCAAGAAAGTCGTATCTATCTAAAATAGTTGTTTTGGCTTCCTCGTAATCCTGAGTATCGTACTTAATATTTAGGTTTATTGATTTGCCTGAGTTCTCAACATAGAAAACTTCATATCCTATGTAAATTGGTAAATCAGTTAATTTAGGCATATACTCATTTGCACCGGGGATGCTTTCTACATAATCGTCATACTTATCAATGTCACTATAGACTTTTTCACATGAGCTAAGAACAATGATTAAGAGAAGGATAATCATCAAAATATATTTTCTATGTTTCATATCAATCACCGATGTTCTTTCTAATTTCTTGATAAATATCATAGATGTATGCATATGGATTTATGATGAACTCAACACTTGCACTGGGAATCTCTACATACCAACGACCGTCATCAAAAACCGTTTTCCCAAAATTAGCGTGCATGGCTTGCTCATTTTGACGACCTAGAAAACCTAATTTACTAGGTATGTAACTTAAATCAAAAGCAGCATTATGAACAATCCATTCTGAGGCTATTCCTGCCGCAGATCCATCAAAACAGTCCTTATTGTCACTAAAATATCTTAAATAAATGGAGTAGCCATAGATGACTGTTGGATTTTGGACCTTATAGGAGTTTTCAATAACTCCACCTTCATTCTCATCATCAGGTATAAACACAACGTTCCCACTAGCAATTTGATAAATATCATGAACAGCCCAAGATGTATAAGCTATAGCTGCAATTGTAATCAACACAGGAAACTCTCCGCTTATGTCTGAATACATGACTGGATTATTGACTGCATATGCATACAAATTCAAACTTGATGATGTATCATCAGATAAATAACTTGTATCATCTATATTTAAAAATCTTCCAATAGATGGATCATAATATCTGGATTGTAGGTAATAAAGATTCAACTCTTCATCATATCTATATCCACGATAACGATATGGATTAATACGCGCAATTGGATTTGAACTGATATCATCCCAATTGATAATATTACCCCAAGCATCATATCTATATTCAACCACTATATCTCCAGATTGATCCATCAATCCAATGATATTACCTTGTGTATCAGATAGATAATAATATTCAACACCATTATAACACAAACTAATCAAAGTATTATTGACATCATATGTATAATAAATATAGTCAGTCTCATCAATAATTTCAATAACGACTAAATCACCATCTAGTATATACTCATATTCATGATCATTTGTTGATTTATAAACTCTTATGCCTTGATCATTATATGCATATGTTGTGTTTAAAGTCGTTCCAAAATTAACACCAATTAATCTTCTACCTTCATATTCATAAGCATATTGGTTTCCACTTACCTCTATATTGGACGGATTTCCTGAATCATCATATGAATAAGTTGTCGTTCCAGTTTGAACACCATTTTCTTTATATACTATTGTGTAAAGCTGAGTGTCGTTATAACCTAATAAGCTATTACCATATGTTAAAACTTTCTCACTTATTGGTGTTCCTAATAATAATCCTGTTGTATAACTATAATTTTTTATATTTGTAATATTACCTAAAACATCGTATGTGTATGATATTGATGTTGAATCTGTAGAGCTTATAAAATAAATATCTTCTCTAATCAGACGATTATAGCTGTCATATTCATAACTATATTTTTCAGTAATTATATCTGCATAATCCTTAACAATGATTTCAACAATATTACCTATATCATCATAATAGTACTCATAGTTAAAATCATCAGTACTATTTACAAGTCCATACGTTATTTTATATATGCGAGTTGTTGCGTTACCCATAGATGCATCTACATGATGATCATCATAATCAAAAGTCATATGAAGCAATAAAGTAGTATTATAAGTTAAATTGATCTCTTTTAATCTTCTAAGCGAATCTTCATCATATGAGTAATCTTTTTTTACACTATCAGTTCCTACATCATATGTTGTAAAATCATACTCACCTGTATTATCATCATACTTTTTTTCTTCTAAACAAGTCTTTATCTGCATCTTTCAAATTTATATAATTTATTTTTGATAATCCACTTTTTTCTAGCTTTTTAATTTTATATCTATACACTTTTCTCCCATAGATCTTTTTATTCCCATTATCATCATAGTAAATAATTATTCTATTTCCTTCAGTAAAAATAAATATTGGCCATACATGAAGTGGTATTTTAATAAATTCTATCTTTAGGACATTTTCATAATTTATAGAGATAGAGCCTTCATATTTATCATATATAGATATTCCTTTTTCACTAAAATTAATACTATATTTGTACTTCACATGTAATATGAGATAGGCACCAAAAAAAACGAGAAACATGATCGAAAGTGCATAATATAATAATGCTAAATCATCAATCTGTGGATTAACTGCCAATCGGATTAAAATCAACCCAATAAAATTAATACTAGTTATAATTGGAATCATCATAATAATATATAAATAAATTATTAAATCAGGTTTAAACTTAATATTCATTGTTTTCTCCTCAGTCAAAAAATAACGTATCAAAATAGTAATTAGGAATAATAGAAACTATTTGTCTAGTAACAACCCTAGAAACAGTATGTTTCCATAACCCAGCACCAGAAAAAAACGCTCCCAATCCAAATGCAAACATCCCTTTACCGCCTTATCCAAGACCTGCCAATAAAAACTTAGACACACTGAAATTATTACTATCAATATTTCTAATAGTATACGCGCTAGCACCTGCAGTCATATTTGCTAATAAAGCTGATCCCATCATTAGATATAGGCTTGATGACATTGATAATGAGGCAATAACAAGTTTTCCTGCTAAGATTGCACCTGCAGAAGCACCAAGACCAAATGCTAAACCTGTTGCTCCACCTAAAAGTGTACTAGCAATAACTTCTTTTACATTTATTTCATCCCAATCATAATTGTTCACATTTAATTGTGTGATTATAGATTTGCTTGCTTCGAAGAGAGCACCAATTATTGTAGTAACCAATAGAACTGTGATCATAGCGAACTCTCCGCTAGGATCTACATACATTACTGGAGTCATGCTTACTACCAGCGCCATTACATAATGCTGAAATGTGAGCTATTTAAGTTTAACAAAGCGTTTCAATCACTTAAGGAATTGCAAAAGCAACAAAATAGTTCTTATACATCCGCTCGAAACAATATTCACAAGTCCTCCATATTTTCTTTCACATATTGTGCAAAAAACTGAAGATAAAACTCATCTGCATCTCTTGAATTGAAAATATACTTAATGAAACCAACATGGTTTTTAATGTATTTGTTTTGAGCTTTGTAAAATTCTTTTCTCCCACTTAAGGACTTCATTTCAGAAAAATCAACTTGTTCAATTTCATTATTTTTATTGTAAGTAACATAGAGATTCCAAATCTTGTCATAATATTCATATGAAATAATTAAGTTGAATGGTTTGTTAGTTATTATGTGATAATAATCAATATTGTTCTCACAAGTTTTATTTACTTGAATACTGTCAAACACAGACTTGAAACTGCTATAAATCAAATTTACTACATTACCTACCATATTAATCTTGCTCCTCTGCTAATAATCTGACCTCCATTATAGTAATAAAACAGTACTCTTTTCTCCCATCCGTATGCAGAAATAAAGGCTTTATACACTGAACGATTACGCCCAATATCAATGATTGTAGTTCCTTTGTTCAAGTTACCTACTAACCATTTTGCATTATCTAGTCTACCCATCATTTTCATTCCAACAGTTGCATCATTTATCCTTCCGGCATCATACAAAGCATTCAATGGTGCATAACCTGGATAATAAAGCGCATCAAGTTTACTCGCAGCAAATTTTACATTATCCATACCGTTACCTATTACAATAGCATCTCCTACATTATCTAACTTATTTGTGTACTTAATAGCATCAACAACTTCATCTGACTTAGAGGTTATCTTTATTACTCTGCTGCCTGTTAGAAATGGAATAACTGCAAATAATATATCGAGTGCTAGCCATCCTGCATTGGACCATGATGGATCTTTGATTAAATCATATAAGCTCCAGCCAATCGAGATAATATCGATCAATCCATCGATAAAGTACCCGGTGCTGTCTGTAAACATGACTGGATTATTAACTGCATATGCATACAAATTCAAGCTTGATGATGTGTCATCTGATAAATAATTTGTATCATCTATATTTAAAAATCTTCCAATAGATGGATCATAATATCTAGATTGTAAGTAATAAAGATTTAACTCTTCATCATATCTATATCCACGATAACGATATGGATTAATTTCATCTAATCCCGTAATACTGCTTGATTGCTTAATGATGTTGCCCCAAGCATCATATCTATATTCAACCACTATATCTCCAGATTGATCCATCAATCCAATGATATTACCTTGTGTATCTGATAAATAATAATATTCAATACCATTATAACACATACTAATCAACGTATTATTGACATCATATGTATAATAAATATAGTCAGTCTCATCAATAATTTCAATAACAACTAAATCACCATCTAGTATATACTCATATTCATGATCATCTGTTGATTTATAAACTCTTATGCCTTGATCATTATATGCATATGTTGTGTTTAAAGTTGTTCCAGAATTAACGCTAATTAATCTTCTACCTTCATATTCATAAGCATATTGGTTTCCACTTACCTCTATATTGGACGGATTTCCTGCATCATCATATGAATAAGTTGTCGTTCCAGTTTGAACACCATTTTCTTTATATACTATTGTGTAAAGCTGAGTGTCGTTATAACCTAATAAGCTATTCCCATATGTTAAAACTTTCTCACTTATTGGTGTTCCTAATAATGAACCTGTTGTATAACTATAGTTTTTTATATTTGTAATATTACCTAAAACATCATACGTGTATGATATCGATGTTGAATCTGTAGAGCTTATAAAATAAATATCTTCTCTAATCAGACGATTATAGCTGTCATATTCATAACTATATTTTTCAGTAATTATATCTGCATAATCCTTAACAATGATTTCAACAATATTACCTATATCATCATAATAGTACTCATAGTTAAAATCATCAGTACTATTTACAAGTCCATACGTTATTTTATATATGCGAGTTGTTGCGTTACCCATAGATGCATCTACATGATGATCATCATAATCAAAAGTCATATGAAGCAATAAAGTAGTATTATAAGTTAAATTGATCTCTTTTAATCTTCTAAGTGAATCCTCATCATATGTGTAATCTTTTTTTACACTATCAGTTCCTACATCATATGTTGTAAAATCATACTCACCTGTATTATCATCATAATGATAATAGACTGATCGATTCACACCACTCACTTGATATGTGGATCCAAAAAGATTTCCATGATCGTCATATTCATAAAGAATGACATTTCCATCTTCATCAGTAATCTTCTCTAATCTATTTGACAAACTGTAGCTATAATAATAAATCTTGTTATTTGATATATCTTTAACTATAGCTAATCTTCCAGATGCATCATATTGATACTCATATCTATTTTCAAGTTCATCATTAAAATGCATTGAGATAAGTAAATCTTCTTCATTATAATCAAAATAAAAGGTATCGCCATTTGCATACGTCTTTGATTCAATTAAATGTGTTAGGTATGTTTCATTATTTATTGTTTTAGAAACATAACTATACGAAACGACAACTTCACCATTAATTTCTACACTTACCAACTGATCTTGTGCATTATAGTTAAATGTATAAGTTAATGTATCAGATGATATTGTCGATAATCTATTATAAGTATCATATGTGTAGTTATAAATGATTCCGCTTGATCCAAACTCTTTTTCTAAAATTTGACCAAATTTATTATACTCATACTGTACAATATTTCCGTTCGCATCTGTTATTTTTGATAGTAACCCATTTAACTTATTATAGTCATAATCTAATGTGTTTCCAAATTCATCGGTAACTGTATCAAGGTACTGCGCATCATGCTCATAGGTATATGTTGTCTTAAACCATAAATCTTGAGTTGATTCACTCATGTCATAGCCTACATAATTCGCTTTGATATGTTTAGTGATACTATCATATAAAATAGACGTTCTAACATTGTTTTGTTCTACCTCAACATAAGTATCATTTGGATCATACTCAATATTTGTAGTTGTTGATTGATCTTGAACTTCAATTAAGTTTCCATCAGAATCATATTCAAAAGAGTAACTTCCATCAGGTGTATTTACACCTGTTAATAACCCACTATCATAATCGTATGATGTTATAACATCATCTCTATAAAATTGGATATTATCAAAATATGCGGTTCCTTCACCTTGATAGATAACATAGACATCAACATTAGAAACATATATAGGAAGATTAATAGAAACCATGAGATATTGCCAATCTTCTATGGTTGAATCAAAAGGCACATAGTAATCGAGATTGACTGCATGTGTTCCATCTCCACCTTCTACTAGTATTCTGAGTCCGAAAAATCTATCATCAGAAACTAGTTCACCATTAGATAGAACATAGGCTTTATTAGGCACTGCATCTGCTTTAGCCCATCCACCAATAAGATAGGTTTCTCCTCCAGCAACATTATCAGTAAAATCTTGATAGGAATATTTATTTGAAGATCCATCACCATCAATTTTTAAAGAATAGTGTCCAAAAAGATCTTTATAAATACCAGTTTCATTGTTTGTTACAAACATAGCTCCACTTGATGTCCATCCTGTTGTTCCATACTCAAATCCGTTGTTTGTCACCTGATTATATCTACTTTCAACAAAACCATTGTTTATCTGAATATTATCAAAATATGCTGTTGATACTGCTGTATTATAAAGTTTTAAAGTCACAGGTCCAGTTGTTGATACTGTAAACTCAAGTTTGAATTTCTGCCATTCATCTGATCCATAAATCTTGTCATCTGTGGATATAATGGTTACTCCAGAAACTGTCATATAAGCACCAGATGTGCTACTACCACCACTATTTTTTATGTATCCAATCAGTGTATAATTACCAGCAGTTAGATACATGGATTGACTCGCATAAGGTGAACCAATACCTTTTCGTAATCTTATTGACAAGCTAGACGAACCTAATAGAGATTCATTATCTGTATACGATATTGAACTAAAATCATTCGTATTAAACATCCATCCCTCTTCGATTTCAAATCCATGATTTGAAACTGGATTTTGTGTTTGTTTTAAGATATCTGATTTTTCAACTAAATTATGTACATTCTCATAATCTGGATATAGATTAATACCATTGTAGTAGAAAAAATCATAATTTCCAGTTACACCATCATTATCTTCAGCATAAAATAAACCACTATACTTAAAATATTGTGAGTTTCCATAATTATCAAAAACTGTAGTAGTATGTCCATAGCTATCAAAAATATAGTTTATATAATTACCATTATAATCAGTATAAGTTGTTTGGTTCCCAATATACTCAATATCATACTCGTATAAAATTTCGATACTATCTATGACTTCCACGTGACTTACTTTATTATTAGGTAAGTAAGTGTATTTTAAATACTGAGCAGTATTAAAATTTTGTACATCTGATAATTTATGATTTATATAAACATACCTAGTGTAATTAGCACTGCTCATAGTTGTATTATTATAATCATAGTAATTATTAACATAATGTAAATCATTATTTGAATCATATTCATAAGTTTTATACTCAATCAACTGATTTAATCCAACGTTTTGTGTTAGATACAAATATGTTTTATTAAGCATATCTGATGTATTATATTCAAAGTATATGTGATTACCTACCTCATCAGTTACTAGAGATACTCTTTTAGATGAAGTTGATTCATATGAGATAGCTATTTGATGTTCTGTTTGATCATCAGTAATTAGATTGAGTCTTCCTAAGTTGTATCTTTCGAATGTATAAGTTATACCATTTTGTGTTTCAAGTTCTAAATAGTTATCAAACGCATACAACTTCATAAGGGAGCCATTCTCAGATAAGTAATAATCTCCATTTTCTATATCTTGAACAAAACTGAAATAGATTTTTCCACCATCAGGACTATATAAATAGTATTGATCTATAGTTGTATCTTTAAGAACTTGCATATTATAGTTTGATTTCCAACCATAGCCATACCCAATTTGTTCATCTTTTTCAGCTACACTATAGTAAAAAGATAAATCGAGAGATAAAAACTCATTCTTTAATGAGAAATCATTTCTTACCCATGTCAAGTTACCTGTATAATCACTAATATAACCTGTTCCTAGTGCACCCATATCTTGTGAAGTATATGTCCAATAGTCTTTTAATCCAGCAGGATCTTCATATCCAATATTTATGATTGGACTATTACTAGAAGAAGATTGATACTGATAAACTTTATTAAACACCCCTACACCTTCATCATATACTAATCTAAATCCAGGTGTCCTTGTCAACCCTGTTTCTTGCCATTCTTTTACAGATTCGGTTATATCAAACGTGAATGGAGTTGATGAGTCTACTACATAATAGTCAACAATACTATCATGCTCATATAGAGGAGCGTTACTCCATGTTACTGTTGAACTTGACCAATTACTTAAATTTTGATATATGTTAATCTGTGATCCTTGTACAACATTATATTTGGAAAAGTCATATGAGCATATGTGATCATTTTATCCATAACTACATTAGGTAAATAAAAGTTGATCATACCATCAAATTGACCAATATAACTATTACCGCCAATATACATCGTTGGTTCTAATTGATAATTGTTATTTGGGTAATATGACCTGATATAGGTATCAATGATATTCATACTATTATTTGTGAAACTGAATATTGTCGGATCAATAATCACTGGATAAACTGCTTCTTCTAACCAACTATCATTTGGAATCATTTTAAATGAGTACTTGTTTGTCCCTATTTCTTCAATAACATAATTAATCTTATCCGATGCATTATAGTTACTATCATACATAATCAAAGGATCAAACTGAAAAATCTCTTCTTGATGCTCATTAACTAAAACTAAGTTGCCATCAATTTCTTCAAAATATAACCCTTTTAATTTATACTCAAACTCAAAAACTACATCCTTCTGATAACTATCTAAAACAATCTCTTCTTTTATCTTTGTTCCTTCTAGTTTATAAACTAGGTCTATATCACTAAGTACATCAAGATAAGTTACTTTTTGATTGATATTACTTAGTTCTCTTATATCTTTATCGTCTAAATTATCTTTTTTAGAGTCAACTGAAATATTAGATGATTTGCTACCCACTAATTGCCATCTGATGTCATAATCATCCATTGAAACTTTGATATCTGATTTTGTTATATCTTTAGGAAACTCAATATCAAATGCATTAGCTTTATTCTTGTAAGAGTTTGTAAACCAGTTATAATCTAATGTATTATCAATATCTAACCAATCATCACCATCTTTATAATGAACTGGACTGTCATAGATTGCCACCTCATAGCTACCATCTTGTTTTCTAAAATGTTTCTCATTTCCAGTTCTTTTTGATGTATCTTCTGAAATGACTGGGATGTCCTTAGCTTGAACATCAACACTGCGTTTATTGTTACTTATTTCAGTATTAATGACTTCCGGAATATTTTCATTTCCAGTATCTTTTGCAATTATTGCATGAAATGGAAATAAATTCAAAAACATTGCAATTAATAAAATAATCACAATACCCTTTTCTCTACGCTTTACTCTGTCGCACATAAGCAATATTTCGCGCGAACTTAACGCTCTTAAAATTTTTTTCATTTTCCCTCCGTAATGATTTATTTAATTATGCTTATCCTAGTTGTCTTTTAAATCTAATATAGCATGGATAAAATAGACTTGATAGGGCGTATATGTCCTAAAAACAAAAAAACTCTAAGAAGAGCTGAGACTTCATATATGAAATTAAAAAAACTAGAACATTATATTAATGTCCTAGTTTATGTTTATATTTCTGATTTATCAATAAGTGTATATTGTGCTTATTTCTTTGGCTTATAAAATCTCATTTTATCAAGGACACTCACCATTTGTGTAAACTGTCCTTCAACTGTATCTTCTAACACTTCACCTAATACCGTAAATTTAGAATCTATTGTATCAATAAACCATAACAGTAATGCTTCTCCTGTTTGTGGTTTTTTAGGAGATCCAAAATGTAATTGGCCGTGATGTGATAAGATCATATGTTTTAATAATAGAACTTCTTCTTTATCTTTATACCCAAGCTTTTTAGCAACTTCATCAATATCAAGTGTTTGCATGACTAAATGCCCAATCAGTAATCCTTCTTTTGTATACTCTCCATCAACACCACTGATTTCAGTAATTTTTGACATATCATGAAGAATGGTTGCTGCATATAAAAGATCTTTATCTAAATACGGATAAACTGTTATAAAAGGATCAATCAGTTTTAACATTGTAAATGTATGATAGCTTAATCCTCCAACATATGCATGATGGAACTTGGTTGCTGCTGGATGCATATAAAATGTTTTTTCATATTTCTTATAAATTGTTTTTGTAATATCTAATAACACTTGATTTGAAATTTGATCTAAATACGATTCAATACCCTCTTTAATCTCTAACATTGGAATTGGTGCATATGTATAAAAGTGATTGAGTAGTTTTGACAACTCTTTAGCCTCTAATACCTCTTCTACAGGCTTTAAAGACTTAAGCTTTAAGATGAGTTCATCTTCAAGTTTAACGACTGCTAAAGCTGTAAATTCATAGATTTTCCCAGATTTAATATCTCCAAGTTGTTCAAAATCTAACTTAATGTTTATATGTTCGTTTTCTTCAGTTAAAATGGTTGTATTTGCAAAGTGAGCACCTGTATTAATACTTTCTACTTTACCAATCATTTTATATAATTCATTTTCTAATAATTGCATGTGTTTCACCTACTTTACATGTTCTATGATATATGATTTCAACATATCTTTATCATTTTTTAATTCATTCTTTAATATTTTTAAGACCATTTCTTGTTGAATATCTTTGAGCCAAGCACCAGCTTTTTTACCTGTGATTTGCATGATTTCGGTTGCTCTAAGTTTAAGATCAAGTTCAGATTGAATTGGTAAATGTTTATATGTTTGTTCAATCTCAGCTCTTAAGTTTTCTGATCTGCCAAGCATATGATTGACTTTATTAGCTGTTAAGCATAAATCAAGACCATATGTATATAATATATATGCATCAAATTCAGGATTCATATTAGCTAGGGTTGCAGCTTGTTGATAACGATGTCTGTGCTTATTTGAAAATGACCATGCTTTTGGAATCACTCCATCGTTTAGCGCAAAACACATAATGAAAAATGGATCAACAAATGGCATCTCTTCCATGTTTTGGATATATTCTAAACCATTTTTAAGTCCAGGTAGAACTTCATGAACTTTGGTCGTTACCATGGATTTATATGCTTTTTTAGCATGTGGCCCTTGAATGATTTTAATCATTTCATTTAAGATACGTTCAGAAGAGACATTGTTTAAGTTTTCTCTTAAATCCTCAATGGCATTTCTAGTTTCTTTTTCAATTTGAAATCCTAATTTAGATTGAAAATAAAATGCTCTTAGCATACGCAAAGCATCTTCTTCAAATCTTTGTTTAGGATCACCAATCGTTCGAATCATTTTATTTTTTAGATCAATTCTACCATCTACGTGATCAATCACTTGAAGTCTTTCATCCATTAAAAGACCGTTAATTGTAAAATCTCTTCTTTTAACATCTTCGATGACTGAATCACTATAAGTCACTTGATCTGGATGACGTAGGTTTGTATAAGTTCCGTCAATACGATATGTGGTTACTTCAAATTTTTCGGTTTTATATAAAACTGTCACAGTTCCATATTTGATACCTGTAGGAATTGTTCTAAATATTTTGCTCACTTCAAATGGTTTAGCATTTGTTGTGATATCTATATCATTAGAAGGCATCTTTAAAAGATGGTCTCTAACTGCACCACCTACGATATATGCTTCATATCCTGCTTTTTTTAATTCAAATAAAACGTTTTTTGCTGTTTTTAATGTACTCATGTTATCACCTGTTATATTATACCAAGAAATCAGTATTTTTTATAGCATTTAAAAAAATAAGACAGTCATCTGTCCTATTTTAAAAAGATACCTACACCGATAACATCTGGTCCGATATGTGCACCAACCACTGGTGTTGATGGCGCTTCATATAGATTTTCTAAACCAAGTTCTGTTTTAAGTGTTTCAATGAAATGTGCTTTTAGTTTTGGATTACCTGTATATAATATATATGCATCAAATGGACGTCCATTTGCATAAGCATTCACTTTGCTAGCGATAGATGATAATGCATTTTTGATGTTTCTGATTTTTTCAATCGATACGATATGTCCTGTTTCTTGAACTTGTAAGATTGGTTTTATCTTTAACAGTTTCCCCATAAATGCTTGCGCATTAGATAATCTTCCATTTTTAACTAGATAAGATAAGGAATCTACTGCAAAAAAGATGGTGTTTTGTTTTCTCTTTTCTTCTAGATGTTGATCGATTTCTGCAAAAGTCTTACCTTCTTTAACCATTTTTTCAGCATCAAGTGCAAATAATCCTTCAGAAAAACAAACGGTTAATGTATCAAAAACATGAATACTCATTTTATCTTTTAATTCTTCACTAGCAAGTTTAATCACATTATGTGTACCACTTAATTTAGATGAAATGGTTGTCACATAAAACTCATCATATCCTTCTTGATATAAGTTTTCAAAAAACTCAATAACTTCGCCGATAGAAGGTTGTGAAGTTCTTGGAATCAGTTCTGGTCTTTCTCTTAAGATGCTATAAAACTCATCTGCTTTAAGTTCACTACCATCAAGGTAACCTTGATCTTCAATAAAGACTTTGATTCTTAATATTTTAATATCATGATGAAAAGGATAATAATCAAGTCCACCAGTTGATGTATCAACAACGATTCTTTTTCCCATAACTTCCTCCATAAAATTGAACTATGTTTATTATATCAAAAAAGCATAAGCTTATAAATATGTTATAATGTTTTTGGTGATGATATGAACTATATTAAAGAAATAACTACACATCAAATAGAAAATGATAAGTCTATTTTCATAGGTATTCTTTTTCCACTTGATGATCCATCAAATATCAAAGATTTAATTGAAGAAGCGAAAATAATGTTTCCAAAAGCTAATCATTATTGTAGTGCTTCATTATATGGAGAAGGGCTTGAACATGCGACATCTAGCGATGATGGTGAACCACAAAGAACAGCTGGGATCCCTATTTTAGAAGTTTTAAAACACAATAATATCACCAATGTCTTATGTGTTGTTGTGAGATATTTTGGTGGGATTAAACTGGGTGCTGGTGGTTTAATTAGAGCTTATGCCAAAGCAACCTCTGAAGTCTTAAAGACAGCTACCTTTTATGAAAAAAAGGAAATGGAAGGATATAAAATCACTTTTGATTATGCCTTAATTTCTAAAGTCGATCACATCTTAGAAGACATTTCTATCATTAAAGATAAAGTGTATTTAGAAGATGTATCCTATCAGATCTATTTTAAAGAGAAAGATATATCAGTGTTTGATGAAATCAAGCATCAGTTTAAATCTATTGAATCCTTACCATTTGAAACTTTATGGATTAAAATTTAGAAAACTCAAGTGTTGAGTTTTTTTTATTGCAAAAAAAAAGACGTATTTCTACGTCTTATATGAAATCTAAAAAGTTAGAAAATTTAACCATGATTTCTGCAAGTAAATGGGCTAATCCTAAACTGACTAAAAAGTATGCAGCTTTAATTTCCCATATCTTAAATTTCTCAAACTTATTTTCAATATGCAGTGCCCTTAATATTCTTAAGTTAATCGCAAAGAAAATAAATAGTGATGAGAAATAAATGAGTTGTTCTAACATATAAACACCTCTTTTTTTATAGTTGACCTGCCTTTGATTTCATGATGTTTTCTTTTAATTCACGTTCTTGTTTAGAAAAATCAATGTTCTCTTTTTTAGTGAGTTCTAATTTTTCTTTTTTCATGTTATCAAAAGCTTCTTTTGCTTTTTCTAACGTTTGACCAATTTGTGCTTCAAGCGCTAAAACCGTTAAAAGATTATCTTTAAATTCAACAACAGCTTGTTCAACAACTAAAAATGTTTCATTCTTATCTTGAACAAATTTAAGATATCCATCTAAAACATGTAAGATGATTGGAATGTGATCTTTTAAGATTGCAAGTTCACCTTCCTGATTTTTCACAATCACATATTCGATTTCATCTTGGTATGATTTACCTTGCTGTGTTAAGACTTTAAACCTCATAATGATTTCGCCTTCTTAATGGCATCATCAATCGTACCAACCATTTGGAATGCTTCTTCTGGAAGATCGTCATGACGTCCTTCAATAATTTCTTTAAATCCACGAATTGTTTCTTTAAGTGGTACAAATGAACCTTCAACGCCTGTAAACTGTGCAGCAACGTGCATGTTTTGTGATAAGAAAACTTGAATACGTCTTGCTCTATGGACAAGTTGTTTATCTTCATCAGTCAATTCATCCATACCTAAGATTGCGATGATATCTAATAATTCATGATATCTTTGAATCATTTGTTGAACTTTACGAGCAACATCATAATGTTCTTGACCAACGATATGTGGTGCAAGTGCTCTTGATGTTGATGCAAGTGGGTCAACTGCAGGGTAAATACCAATTTCAGTTAATTTTCTTGATAAGTTGGTTGTTGCATCTAGATGCGAGAATACTGTCGCTGGCGCAGGGTCTGTATAGTCATCTGCTGGCACGTAGACCGCTTGGATTGATGTAATTGATCCTTGTTTCGTTGATGTAATTCTTTCTTGTAAACGTCCCATTTCAGTAGCAAGCGTTGGTTGATAACCAACCGCTGATGGCATTCTACCTAAAAGCGCAGAAACCTCACTACCTGCTTGGATAAATCTAAAGATATTATCAATGAATAATAATACATCTTGTTTTTCAGTATCTCTAAAATGCTCTGCCATGGTTAATCCAGTTAACGCAACGCGCATTCTAGCTCCTGGTGGCTCATTCATTTGTCCGAAGACTAATGCTGTTTTATTGATAACTCCGGACTCTGTCATTTCTTGGTAGAGTTCTGAACCTTCTCTTGTTCTTTCTCCTACACCCGCGAAAACAGAAATCCCTTCTCTTTCTTGAGCAATATTGTTAATTAACTCTTGAATTAGTACGGTTTTACCAACACCAGCACCACCAAATAGACCAACTTTACCACCTTTGATATAAGGTGCGAGTAAGTCAATGACTTTAATCCCTGTTTCTAGAATTTCAACTTCACTTGATAATTCATGGAACTCAGGAGATGGACGGTGTATACTTGTTTTTTCTACGTCATCTAATGGTTTACCACCATCAATAGGTTCTCCTAATACATTAAAGATACGTCCTAATACAGCCTTACCAACTGGTACTTTAACTGATGAACCTGTTGATGTAACTTCAACATCACGTTTTAAACCTTCTGTTGGTTCTAACGCAATCGTTCTTACGACATGATCTCCCAATTGAAGTGCGACCTCAAGTGTAATGGTTTGTCCTTCTTCGTTTTTGACAATGAGTGCATCATATATACTTGGCAATTCATTTTCAAAACGGACATCAACTACAGGTCCGATGACTTGTGTAACTTTACCTTTCATCATAACTTCCTTCCTAAACGTTCGCACCATTGACGACGTCAATGATTTCGTTTGTAATTTCTCGTTGTCTTTCTCTGTGATAAACAATTTCTAATTGACTGACGATATCATTTGCATTATCAGTCGCATTTTTCATCGCAATCATTCTTGATGCATGTTCTGATAATTTCGCATCAGCAATCGCTTCAAAAATTCTGCTTTCAACATAAACATTCATTGTTTTATCAAGGACAACTTCAGGACTTTCATCATAGATATATGGCTCGTTCTTTTCTTCTTTTTCATCGAATAAAAGCGGCAATATCATTTCTTGATGAACTTCTTGTGTTGCAGTATTGATATAGTGATTATGTAGGATGTAAACTTCATCCACATAACCTTTTAAAAATACATCTTTAATTAAAGCTGCATAATGTCTAAAATACATTGTTGAGATATCATCTCTATTGTAAATGATTTCTTCATTGACCATAGGGAGTTGTTGTTTTTGTGCGAAATAAAACCCTTTTTTACCAATCACGAATACTTGATAATCATTTTTAGGTACATCCTTAACTTCTGCTAAAAATGCTTTAAATAGCTGATTATGATAACTACCTGCAAGACCTCTATCGCTTGTGATTAAAATATAAAGTTTCTTACTTCCACCATTATGCATGGTTAATCTATTTTTTCCATCAAGGTTTTTATTTGCATAATAAACGACATGATGAATATTTTTCATAAAATCTTTAGAATGTTCTAGAAGCTCAGTTGATTTTTTGATTTTGGATAGTGCAATATTGTGCATTGCTTGAGTGATGGAAGCCGTTTTTTTAATGGCTTGCATCCGCATTTTAATATCCTTTAATCCCATCTTATATCAACCTCTTTAATCCGTTGATAAATTGTTCTAGATCCTTATCTTCTGGTAATTTTTTTGTTTCATCAAGATGTTTTTTAATCTTTTGACCTAAATCGTTCATGCGTAACCCTTGCATGATTTCTTTTTCAAGTGCTTTGACTTGATCTAGATTTAAATCATCGATCATACCTTTTGAAAGTGCATAAATAATCACAATTTGTGTTGGCATATCAACAAGTTCATGAACATCTTGTTTAAGCATTTCAACTGTTTTTCTACCTCTTTCAAGACGACGTTTAGCTGATTGGTCTAAATCAGAACCAAACTGTGCAAATGATTCTAATTCGCGGTAGTTTGCTAAGTTAATTCTTAGTGTACCAGCAACTTTCTTCATGGCATTCCATTGTGCAGCCCCACCAACACGTGACACTGATAATCCGGCATTAATCGCTGGGCGAATACCTGAATAGAATAATTCTGCTTCTAAGAAGATTTGACCATCTGTAATTGAAATAACGTTTGTTGAAATGTATGCTGAAATATCTCCAGCTTTTGTTTCAATAATTGGTAATGCTGTAATAGATCCTCCGCCAAGTTCTTTATTTAACTTCGCAGAACGTTCTAATAATCTTGAATGAAGATAGAATACATCTCCAGGGTAAGCCTCTCTTCCTGGTGGACGTCTAAGGAGTAATGATAACTCACGATAAGCAACCGCATGTTTTGATAAATCATCGTAAACGATTAAAACATCTTTGCCTTTTTCCATGAAATACTCTGCCATCGTTACACCAGAAAACGGTGCAAGATATTGAAGTGTACCTTCTTTAGATGCACCAGCATTAACAACAATAGTGTAATCCATTGCTTGATGTTTCTTAAATAATTCAACAAGTGCGGTTACACTTGAATCTTTTTGACCAATCGCAACATAGATACAAACAACATCTTTACCTTTTTGGTTTAGAATTGCATCAACTGCAATCGTTGTTTTACCAGTTTGTCTATCGCCAATAATTAACTCTCTTTGTCCACGTCCAATAGGAACAAGGGCATCAATCACTTTAATACCAGTTTCCATAGATGCATTAATAGAACCTCTATCAATGACACCTCTTGCCTTCTTTTCAACAGGCATTTTCTTTTCTGTTTTAATTGAACCAAGTGCATCAAGTGGTTCTCCTAATGGATTTACAACTCTACCTAATAATGATTCACCTACTGGCACTTCAAAAATACGTTTAGTTGTTTTAACCATGTCGCCTTCTTTAATAAGGTTTGATTCACCTAAAAGAATAACACCAACGTTATGTTCTTCTAAGTTAAAAACTAACCCTTTAACACCGTGTGGGAATTCTAAAAGTTCACCCATCATCGCTTGTTGAAGACCATAAACAATCGCAATCCCATCACCTACTGATAAAACTTTACCAATATTTTCAAGTTTGACGTCTTGTTCAAATGATTCTATTTGCTTTTTAATGACCTCAGTCATTTCTTTGATTTTTATTTTTGACAATGTTGTCACCACCTTAAATCGTTGTAAACAATTCTTCAAGCTCACGAGCAACTGATCGGTCTAATGCTTGTCCTTGATGGGTAATTTTTATACCACCAATTAGTGAAGGATCAATTGTTTTATGCAAAGAAATTGTCTGATTTTTAAATCTTGGTTTTAATGTTTGCATGAGTTTTTCTTCTTGTGTTTTTGTCAAAGGTTTTGCCAAATAAACATGAAGATGTGCAATCTTTTGAGTTGTTCTTACTAAGTGTATCCATTCATCATATATTTCATCAATATATTGCATGTAATGTTTACTTGATAAAACTTTAATAAAAGCCAAAAATGTTGGATTGAATCCGAGTTCATCAATTTTAGCTTCTTTTTCCTTGTTAGATAACATCGGGGAATCCACCATCTTTAACCATGTCGGATGTTCCTTGATGAGATCTCTAAGTTCATCAAACTGATAACTTAAAACATCTAATTTGTTTTTTTCTAGCGCAATATGATGCAGTGCTTTAGCAAACTGTCTCATAAATTATACGTCGCTTTCTTTTAAAATCTCATCGATGATATCTTGATGAACGGATTCGTCGATTTCTCTTTTTACAATCTTAGATGCAGCAGAAAATGCAACCGACTTAATCGATTGTTTGATTTCCTCATTTGCTTGAGCAATTTCATACTCAATATCTTTTTCAGCTTGTTCAAGACGTCTTTTCGCCTCTTCTTTAGCACTTGTAATGAGTTTTTCTTGCTCTTTATATGCTTCTTGAGTCAATTTTTCTTTTAACTGTCTTGTTTCTTCTTTCATGCCTTCATATTCTTTAATTGCTTTTTCTTGTAAAGATTTTGCAACTCTTCTTTCTTCGTCAGCTTGATCCATTGCTTCAGATAAAGCTTCTTGTCTTTTTTCTAAATATAAACTTACCTTTTTCCAAAGGAACGTTCTCACGAAAAACAATAAAACGAGTAAGGCAAGTATATTTAAGACGACGATTTCAGGAGTATTTTGAATAGAATACAATCCACTTTCGACGATTTCAGTTATTTGATCAAATACTTCATTCACAAATCATCAATCCTTTTTTATTATTTTCCTGTTAATATGAACGCAATGATTAAACCGTATAAACCTGTTGTTTCAGCAACCGCTTGTCCAATAAGCATGGTTGATGTAATTTTACCTGCAGCTTCTGGTTGACGCCCAACAGCTTCAACAGCTTTTGCAGCAGCAATCCCTTGACCAATACCAGTACCAAAACCAGTTGTTACCGCAATACCAGCACCAATATAAGCCATACCACTTCTAAAGAACTCATTCGCTACAACTTCCATAATATTTGGAATTAATACATTAAATATTTCGAACATAATATAATCTCCTTTATTTTTTTATATTTTATATATTATTTTTTAATTTTCAAAATTTAGATCATCTTCATTGATTTTAGTTGATGCGAAGATAATCGTTAATAAAACCAACACAAGTGTTTGAACCAGTCCAAATCCGATATCAAAGATCACATGGAATGCTGGTGCAACCAACACTGAAGCCCATCCTGTGAGTTTATAGACGAGTAATAAAATCACTGAGCCACTGACAATATTCCCGAATAAACGAAGTGCCATCGATAAGATTGGTGTAAATTCACTAACAATGTTTAATGGGAATAATATCCAAATTGGTTGGAAAATTCCTAAGAAATGCTTCCAACTTTGAGAAATAAACCCTGTAATCTGAACTACAAAAAACGAGATAATCGATAAACTAAATGTAATTGCAGTAAATTTCGTTGGTGCTTCTAATCCAAAAATACCGCTCATATTAGATATCGCTACATATAATGCTAGTGTTAAAGCAATTGGTGTTACAAACTTCCAATGCTTACCAATATAACTTTTAACATACGAGTTAAAGAAATCAATAAATTGTATAATGACGGTTACAAATTTATTTGGTTTATCTCTAACATCTAATTTAGAAACATAACTTCCTACCCATATACTCAAAATGATTAAGAACAAAATGATGCCTAAAGATGTTACAAAATACACAGGTAAATTTAAAATATAATCTAAAATATTATCGATCATCTTCATCATCCTCCTCTTCATCATCATAAGGCACAATATTATCGGTATCATCTTTTAACCTATGTGTTTTAAACGGTGGGGTTGCATAAATCAATATGCCGATTCTAATCGATGAGAATCCTAAAAGTAAAAAGATAAATACTCTTGTAAGTTCATCTGTACCGTTTGCTCTTTGATCAAAATATGCAAATGCAATCATGATGACATACATCACAAATCTTAACACCAAATGGTAAGCGAGTTTCACAGGATTAAATTTTTGTTTAGTTAGTCTAATCGTTAATGAATGGTTAAATAGTGCTGTTGCACTACCTAAGACTGCCCATACAGCATATTCTCTAAAAAAGATGAATGATACTAAAGCTAGACATAGTGAATATCCAAGTGCGATTAAATTAATGACGCTTACGTCTTTCATATCTTTCCTCACTTTTAATAAATTGTAATAAAGTCATAAATCCGACAAAAACTCCTAAAAACAATCCTAGAGCTGCTAAATAAGTAGCTAAATCGCCTTCAGGATCTAGTTTTCTTCCGATATATATGCCTAATACAGATAATCCAATCACTGAGAAGATTAGTTGCATGACGATTGTATAAGTCATCATGATTCTTCTTCTTTTTTCAAATTTATTTCGTTCCAAACAAACGATCCCCACAATCTCCAAGACCAGGAACAATATAACCAACTTCATTTAAATGAGAGTCCATTGCTGCTAAATAGATCGCAACATCTGGATGATCCTCTTGTATGCGTTTAACGCCTTCAGGACATCCAACAAGACCTACATATCTGATATCGGTTGCGCCTGTCTTTTTAATAATTTCAATGGCTTTAGATGCTGATCCACCTGTTGCAAGCATAGGGTCAACGACTAATACGACACTATCTTTGATGACTTCAGGGAATTTCGCATAATACACTTGAGGTTCTAAACTTTCTTCATCTCTATAAAGACCGATATGACCAATTTTAGCTGTAGGGATGATATTATGAATACCTTCAACCATACCTAAACCAGCTCTTAAAATTGGAACAATCACGATTTGTTTTTCTAACTCTTTTGCAGTCATTTCACAAATTGGTGTTTCAATCTTTTTTTCTACAGTTTGAAAATCTCTTGTGATTTCATAAGTAATCAGTCCACCAACTTCTGAAACAGATTCTCTAAATTCCTTTGTTCCAGTGTTCTTGTCTCTGATTCTTGCCATCTTATGGTCGATTAAAGGATGGTTTAATACAACTAACTTACTCATGTGAAGCGCCCTCGATTTCTCTAATTTTGTCTAATCTTTTTTGATGTCTTTCTTCAAAGACTGCTTTCATATATGCATTTACAATCTTAACTGCATCTTCATTTGAAGTTGTTCTTCCACCCAGTGCAATAATGTTTGCATTGTTATGTTCTTTAGCAAGTCTTGCAGTTTCTTCGTTATAGACGAGCGCTGCTCTAATCCCTTTAACTTTATTAGCTGCAATCGAAATTCCAATCCCTGTTCCACAAATGACAATCCCAAAATCATAAGCATTTGTTAAGACTGCATGTGCCACTTTTTTTCCAAAATCAGGATAATCTACGGACTCATTAGAGTTTGTTCCGTAATCATCAAATGCTACGTTATTTTCTTTGAAATATGACTTTAAAAATTCTTTTAATTCATATCCTCCATGATCACTGCCAATGGCTATTTTCATAGAAACCTCCTTAGTTTTGACTCAATATATATTATAACATAATATATGTTATATCCTTTTAAAAACGATGATATCACATAAGTTATTAAGCTTTAGTTGTCCCGTAAGATGCTTTTTTTCTTTCATTCGCTTTTAAGATTTGTTTTCTTAAGCGAATGGTCTTTGGTGTAATCTCAATGAGTTCATCATCATTGATATATGCAAGACATGCTTCAAGGTTCATTTGTTTAGGTTTTTTTAAGACCACTGTCGAATCTTTACCAGCAGATCTCATGTTTGATAATTGCTTTTCTTGAGTGACGTTTACGACCATATCACTTTCTTTATTAGCTTCACCAATAATCATACCTTCGTATACTTTTTCTCTTGGTTCAACAAACATAATACCTCTATCTTCTAGTCTACCAATCGCATAAGCAGTTGTCATGCCTTGATTTAGTGAAACTAATGATCCACTTCTTCTGTTCCCTACTGTTTCATAAACCATTGGACGGTAGTCTAAGAAGATGTGTGATAAAATACCGTAACCTTTGGTTGCGGTTAAAAATTGTGTCATAAATCCGATTAATCCTCTTGATGGCATGATGTACTGAATACGTGCATAATCTCCAAGTTGATTCATGGATATAAGTTCACCTTTACGATCCCCCATCATTTCTATGACAGTACCCATTGATTCTTGAGGACAGTCAATTTGCACTTCTTCGTATGGTTCATGCTTAATGCCATCGATTTCTTTAACAATGACTCTTGGTCTTGAAACTTGAAATTCAAAACCTTCTCTTCTCATATTTTCAATTAAGATACCTAAATGGAGTTCTCCTCTACCAGAGACTATCCATTGTTCAGTATTACCAATACGGTTGGCTTTTAAACTGACATCTTTTTGTGTTTCTTTAAATAATCGATCTTCAATTTTTGAAGCTGTGACATGTTTACCCTCTTGACCAGCAAATGGTGAATTGTTTGTTAAAAATGTCATCTGCAAGGTTGGTTCATCAATATGCAAATGTGGTAATGGTTGGTGATGTCCAAGCGCTGTAAATGTTTCACCTACATGAACATCAGGAAGTCCAGCAATAGAGACGATATCTCCTGCATAAGCTGTTTCAACTTCTACTTTTTCTAATCCCATTGACTGAAAGATTTTTTGAACTCTAAATTCAATGATAGAATCATCTAATCTTAAACAGTTAATTGTATCATTAACTGACACTTGTCCTTGATAAATCTTACCAATACCCATTCGACCAACATAGTCATTATAGTCAATTAATGCTGGTTGAAATAAAAATGGTTTATCGCTATCTTGATTAGGTTCTGGAATCTCTTTGATGATGGTATCTAAGATAGGTTCCATTCTGATGTGTGCTTGTAAGATAGGTTCATAACTTGCTAAACCTTGTAAACCTGATGCATATAATACTGGGAACTCTAATTGATGTTCATCTGCACCTAAATCGATAAATAAATCATAAACCTCATTGACTGTACGGCTAATGTCAGCAAATTGACGGTCAATTTTGTTTACAACAACGATAGGTAATAATTTAGCCTCTAAAGCTTTTTTTAAGACAAATCTTGTTTGTGGCATAACACCTTCATAAGCATCTACGAGTAAAAGCACACCATCAACCATATGCATGATGCGTTCAACTTCTCCACCAAAATCTGCGTGTCCTGGTGTGTCTAAGATATTAATGCGATAATCTTTGTAGATAATCGCTGTATTTTTTGCAAGAATCGTAATCCCACGTTCTCTTTCGATATCATTGCTGTCTAAAACACGATCGTTTAACACTTGGTGGATATCGTATCTTTCGCTTTCTTTTAAAAGCTGATTAACAAGTGTCGTTTTGCCGTGATCGACGTGTGCGATAATTGCTATATTTCTAATTTTCATATTTTTCCTCATTTCATAACCTTTTATATTATATATCATTTTTTATATTTTTATATAAAAAAAGTCCCATAACCATGGAACTTTTTGATAATATTGCATTTTTTTACAATGAAAATGTTATCATCTCTTCAGACTGTCTTTAAAAGCCTCTATGTCTTCTAAGGTGATTTCACCTTTTCTAATGAGTTTTATTGATCTTGAAGTCAAGTCAATAACTGTAGATGATATATCACTTTTAGGAATATGACCTTGAGGATAGATATCTTTTACCTTATCTTTAAAAGTTTTTTCAATGAGTCTAATACTTTCAATCGGTTTACCGTCTTGATCAGAAAGACTTGTAACTTTTAAAGGTCCATAAGTATCCAAAAGTTTTAATGCCACAGGATGTTTAGGCATGCGAACAGCTAAAGTTTCTTCCTTCGTTTTTTCAAAGTATTCAGGAGTGGTCTTTAAAACCATTGTGAGTGCACCAGGCCAGTACTTTTTCATGAGTTCCATAGAAAATTTACTCATGATACAAATATCTTTTAATTGATCAACTGAAGAGATCAAAACTGGGATTTGTTTAGATTGTTTTTTACCCTTGATTTTATAGATTTTTTCTAATGCTTTTTCATCGTATAACTTCGCAGCAAGACCATAAACGGTATCTGTAGGTAATATGATTAAATCGCCTTCATACATCAAGATAAAACACCTCCTAAACCAATAAAAGTAAATCTATCTTTTTGTTGTAAATCCTTTTTTTGTAAGATGATTGCATCTGGTAAATACAATTCTACAAACTTTTTAATATCTTCTTTTTGTAGGTAACCATGCTCAAATGCAACTAATGCTTTTTGATTCAAAAAAGGTTTGATATTTTCTAATATTTTTTGATAAAAATCAACACCTAAAACACCACCAAAAAGAGCAACATTTGGTTCTTTTTTTACGATGTTTTCTAAAGCTTCTTCATTAGGAATATAAGGGGGATTTGATACAATGATATCAAATGTTCCTTGGATATTATTAAATAAATCACTATGTAGATATTTAGCGCTAGAACCTAGTTTATTAATATTATTTTTCGCAACTTCTAAAGCTTCTAAACTAATATCACTAATCGTGACATCCATATGTTTTTCTTCTAATGATAAAGTTACACCAATACAACCACTGCCTGTACCTAAATCAAGGACTTTAACATCCTTACCTTCGAAGTAATCATCATATAAATATAACACTTCTTCAACAAGTTGTTCAGTTTCACTTCTCGGTATTAAAACATCATTTGATACATTAAATTTATATCCATAAAAGTATGAGTAACCAATTAAATGCTGAACTGGTACATCTTCTTTTAAATATTGATAAAGATTACTTAAGAAAAAGTCATAAAAATGATCATCAACATCAGATTTCAAGTTTAAAAAGAACTCATGAGGATCAAGTCCTGAAAGTTCCATTAAAAGAAGCTTGACAGCTTCAATTTCTTTATCATATTTTAATGCTTCCTTTTCAGAAAACCTTAAGAGTTTTTCATATGTCACTTAGTTAATTCTCCAGTTAATTGACGTTTTTGGAATTCATTTAATAAAGGCTCTAAAATCAAGTCTAAGCGGCCTTCCATGATAGCATCAAGTCTTTGCAGTGTTAAGCCAATACGATGGTCAGAAACCCTGTTTTGAGGGTAATTATAGGTTCTAATCTTCTCGCTTCTATCGCCTCTACCAACTAACGCTTGTCTTTCCGCATCTTCTTTAGCTGCTTGTTCAGCTAAGAATTGATCGTAAATTCTTGTTTTAAGTAATCTAAATGCCTTATCTTTGTTTTCGTGTTGAGACTTACCTTCTTGACAACTTACAGCTATCCCTGTTGGGATGTGTGTTAGTCTTACTGCTGATTTAGTTGTGTTTACTGATTGTCCACCTGGACCACTTGAGTTAAATGTATCAAAACGAATATCATTCCAACTAATATCAACTTCAACTTCTTCAGCCTCTGGCATTACAAGGACGGTTGCTGTTGAGGTATGGATTCTACCTTGAGATTCTGTTTCTGGTACTCTTTGAACACGGTGTGTGCCTGATTCATATTTCATAAATGAATATACTAGTTTCCCAGATATCATAAACTCAATGGATGTATAACCACCCATGGCACCTTCCATAGCATTTAAGATTTCTATCTTCCAGTTTTTTGATTCTGCATATTTTGCATACATTCTGAATAAATCACCAGCAAAGATATTGCCTTCATCACCACCAGCAGCACCTTTGATTTCAAAAATAACGTTTTTGTCATCATTAGGATCTTTTGGTAGTAATAAGATCTTTAATCGTTCTTCTGTTTTTTCTAAAAAAGCTTCGAGTTTTTCAATTTCTTTTTCAGCCATTTGAATAAGATCATCATCTTCTTCTAACTCAAGCATTTCCTTTAAATCATTTAATTCATTTTCTTTTTCTTGATAGGTTTGATAAGTTTCTACAGTTTCTTGAATACCAGCAGATTCTTTTAAAAGTTCTGTCATTTCTTTAACTTCTAAAGTGCCACTTGCTAATTTATCTTGTATCTCTTTATATTGTTTTTCTATCAATTTTAGTCTATCAAACATATTATCACCTGCTAATTATATTACCATAAAATTAGAATTTTTTCTACTAGAATCAATAAAGCACATGGTTTGTTATTTATAATAAATAGTGGTATAATTTATATAGAAAAAGAAAGGAAAGGTGTAAACTTATTATGGAAAAACTTTATAAGGTTTTAAACAAACAAGTTGCAAACTTAAGTGTATTTTTTACGAAACTACATCACTATCATTGGTATGTAGAAGGACCACAATTTTATCAATTACATGAAAAATTCGAAGGATTATATGACGAAATGAATGAGTTATATGATGCATTCGCTGAAAGACTATTAATGATTGGTGGTAAACCACTATCAAATATGAAAGCATATTTAGAGACAACTTCATTAAAAGAAGCTAGTGGTAAAGAAGATGCTATGGATATGGTTAAACATATTTTAGATGACATCAAATTAATCAATGCTGAATTAAAAGAAGTATTAGAAATCTCTCAAAGCTTAGGCGATGAAGTTACTGCTGACTTAGTTATCGGTACAATGTCAAGTTTTGAAAAACACATTTGGATGCTTTCTGCAACAATTAGATAACTAAAGATAAAAAAGAAGGGACTGTAAAGAAATGAAGAATTAATTCTCTTCATGGACTACATAGTCCTTTTTTCTTTATAAATGTGGATAAATCATAAAAAACACCTGTTTTTGAGCATACTAAAAAGAGATTAGCTAAAAT
>Ga0207734_100041_pt1 | contig 192066 bp, 188 predicted proteins | sample TtanPargueraPR_5_FD_187744 | JGI IMG/M metagenome (GOLD analysis project Ga0207734, IMG submission 187744) | Aerobic enrichment media microbial communities from Bioluminiscent Bay, La Parguera, Puerto Rico - Tt and P1 (3) (SPAdes) | ecosystem: Environmental > Aquatic > Marine > Unclassified ... | reverse complement strand
TAACCGCTGGGCATCCCCAGAAACTCGGTCACAACCCCGCGCCCGATCGAACGCTCGGCCAGCTCGAAAATGCGCCAGGCCAGAAAATACAGGGATGAAGAGATCACCAGTGCGGCCAGCAGCGCCAACACCTTCACCAGCACCGATCCCAGAAAACGGTCCAGCAGATCCACCACAATGTGGCCACCGCGCCAGGTTATGACAGGCATGGCGGCAAACACCATCACGGCCAGACCGATCTCGGTCAGCTCGGTACCGCCATGCAGCGGGCTGTTGAACAGGTAGCGGCCAATAACATCAACACAGGTCAATGCCATCAGGATGAAAAGAACAAGGGATGCCACCGCTTCGAGGAAAAAGGCCAGCCAACGGACCGGCCCCTTCTCGTCGTAGTGCTCCTTAATCCAGGCACTTACGGACATGGATCACTCCTGCTTCTGAGCTTCGTACTCGCGTGCGATGCTGCGCAGCTCTTCCAGAGCGGCACGGGCATCGACACCACGGTCGGAAACACTCTCGATCCAGGCGTCATCCATACCCTTGACCAGTTCATTGAACTCCTGCACCAGCGGTGAATCGGCAGACAGCTCATTGACTGTCACACCCGCCGCACGGGCGGCCTCAAGGCCTTCCTGATCCGCTGCATCCCATGCACGACCGGCAAGGGCGGAAAGTTTCTCGCCGGATACATTCAGGATCGCTTCTGCATCTTTCGGGTCCAGCTCTTCCAGGAAGTAGGGGTCGATGAACATGGAGAAGCTGCCAAGATACATGCCGCCGGGCAGCAGTGTCAGGTTGGGGGCCACCTCAGTCAGGCGCAGTGCCTTCTGCTCGGTTACCGGCATGAAAACGCCATCGATAACACCCTGCTGCATCATTTCATAAACCTTGGAGCCCGGCGCTGCGACCGGAGTGATGCCCATGCGCTCACCGATTTCGGTCTGCACGCCGCCACCGATGCGGATCTTCTTGCCTTTCAAGTCGGCCAGGGTATTGATGGGCTCGATTGAATGGATCTGGCCAGGACCGTGCGTCAGCAGGGCCAAAAGAGTCAGGCCTTCAAACTCGCCCGCATCGGCAAAGTATTTTTGCTGCACGCGCCACAGAGCCACGGAAGCCGCCTCGGCACTTACGCCCAGGCCCGGCTGCTCAACCGCGATCGGCAGGGTAAAGCGGCCCGGCACATAGCCGTGGTAACTCCAGCCGGCGTTGATGACCCCGTCTTCCACCAGCTGGAAGTAGGTTTTGGGATGACCGACATCCTGCTCGATCTTGACCTTTACACGCCCTTCCGTGGCATCTTCAACCCATTTTGCCCAGGTTGGCCAGACCACCGTGTTCATCGGGTTGCCGGGCGGCTGCCAGGTGCCAACGACCAGTGTTGTTTCTGCGGATGCAGCACCGGATGCTGCCATCCCCAGCGTCAGCGCAGCAGCGCCCACCAGCGACTTGAAAAGGGTTTTCATGGTCTGTCTCCTGAATCTAAAGTCTGTTGCTAGGAAGTGGTTTAAAGGCCGGTTTTCCAGCCGGTATCGGGCCTGAGACACAGGGACTCGGCCACGCTTGTTATGTACACGCTGGCATCGGCTCAGGACTTGGCCGCGAACAGTGCGTGAATGTTGTTCTTGTTGAACTTGAGCACAGGGTCAAGTTCGGTCATTTCAAACGAGATCTGGCAGTAGCTGTTATCCGTGATGGGTTTCATCCAGTCACACAGAATACGGAACACGTTGTCCGCAACCTCCTGTTTCAATGCCATGTCACGTCCATGCCCGATCTTCAGGTTCAGGTTCAGGAACGCAAAGTCCTCACGCCCGTCAGCCACCCGAAAATCGTTACAGCGAATGGCACGACTGCGCACGCCACCAAGCGGAAAATGTCCAGTGGACACCACATATTCGTGCAGCGCCTTGAACAGTTCCTGAAACTCCAGTCGATCATGCAGGTTGCCTGAATACTCAACGATAAAATGGGGCATGGCTCCACTCCTCCAGATGATGGGTGCGCCTGCAGAACCGGACCAGATGGAAGCCCCGGCACTACGGCCAAACAGGCGGAATCTAATTAACATATTAACTTTTGTCAATACGATGGCAGCGCCGCCTGCACAGCTTTGGACGTGCCGTGCACCAGAGTTGACCCGCCAAAAATCGGCCTGACATTGTCGCAGATAGCGTTGTACCTGTGTGGACAAGTTGCCACCAGGTTCACTCTGTGCACCGTACGACGGCACGAATCCGTACGAGGTATTGACTTAGTTAACATCTTAACTAAAATGAATTTCAGAAAATCTGTGCAGAAAAGCATGGCACAGAGCGCGAACAAACCGGACAACAAGAAAGGTGCATCCGAGCATGTTGAATAAAGAGCAGATCCAGGCCGCCGCCGATCGTCTGTATGAAGCCGAAGTCAACCGCAAGCAGATTCCGGCGCTCACACTGGACCACCCCGATATGAACATGGCCGATGCCTACGCCGTGCAGAAAGCCTGGGTTGATCGCAAGATCAGCGAAGGACGCAAGGTGATCGGTTACAAGATTGGCCTGACCTCTCGCGCCATGCAGATGTCTTCCAATATCGATGAGCCTGATTATGGCGTGCTGCTGGACGACATGCTGTTCGAGGACGGCGCCACCATCAAGGCATCCGACTTCCTCGACCCGCGTATCGAAGTTGAACTCGCCTTTGTTCTGAACAAGCCGCTGTTCGGCGAGAACGTCACCATCTTTGATGTCATCAACGCCACTGACTACGTCATCCCGTCGCTGGAGCTGATTGCTGCTCGCTGCCTGCGTACCGATCCGGAAACCGGCTACACTCGAAAGGTCTATGACACCATTTCCGACAATGCCGCCAACGCCGGTATCGTCATGGGCGGTCGCCCGATCAAGCCGATGGACATCGACCTGCGCTGGGCCGGCTGCATGCTGTACCTGAATGGTCAGATCGAAGAAACCGGCCTGGCCGGTGGCGTACTGGGCAACCCGCTGAAAGGGATCACCTGGGTATGCAAGCGTTTTGCACCGCACGGTATTGGCCTGGAGCCTGGTCAGGTGATTCTGTCCGGTTCCTTTACCCGTCCGGTACCGGTCAAGGCCGGCGATACCGTTCACGCCGATTTCGGCTCTCTCGGCGGTGTGACACTGCACTTCGAATAAGCTTGTGCCGACAGGAGATCGCAGTATGGAACTGCCGAAAAACCGCTTCAAGCAGGGTCTGGCTACCGGCAAAACCCAGTACGGTCTGTGGCTGGGTCTGCCGGACAACAGCGCGGCTGAAATCGCCGCCGTTGCCGGTTTCGACTGGCTGCTGATCGATGGTGAGCATGCACCTTTCGATCTGCGTACCATCATGAGCCACCTGCAGGCGATCGCACCTTATGACACCGCACCGATCGTGCGCTGCGTTGAAGGCGATACCGCTCTGATCAAGCAGCTGCTCGACATCGGCGTACAGACACTGCTGGTGCCGATGGTTGAAACCGCCGAGCAGGCGGCCCAGCTGGTACAGGCGGTACGTTACCCGCCACAGGGCATTCGTGGTCTGGGCACTTCCCTGGCCCGCGCCGCGCGCTGGAACCAGGTACCGGGTTACCTGAAAAAGGCCAACGATGAAATCTGCCTGATCGTTCAGGTGGAGACCGCAAGCGCCATGCAGAATCTGGACGCCATTCTGGAAGTGGAAGGTGTCGACGGCGTATTCATCGGCCCGTCCGACCTGTCTGCCTCCATGGGCTACATCGGTGATGCCGGTAACCCGGTGGTGGTCGAGACCATCAACAAGGGTCTGAACAAGATTCGCGATGCCGGCAAGTATGCCGGCCTGCTCTGCCTGGACCCGTCCCTGGCAGAGACCTATGTCCAGCAGGGTGCCAACTTCGTGGGTGTCGGTGTCGACACCATGATCCTGGCCAACGAAACCCGCAAGCTGGCACAGCGCTTCAAACAGGGCGCTCCGGTTGAAGACGAAAAACCTCAGGCCGGCTATTAATTGCCGGTCATAACACGAGAAGGTTAATCATGACTGCAAACACTCTGGTCAACAGCAAGCTGGTCTGTGTCGCGCTGAACGACAAGGCGCAGCTGGCTGCTCTGGACGCCACATTCAACGACGCCCCCTACAAAAAGCCGCCGACTCAGCCGGTTCTGTATTACAAGCCGCGCAATACCTGGAGTGTTGACGGTGCTGAAGTCGAGTGGGCCAAGGACTTCGACGGCAACGACGTTGCCGAAATGGTTGTTGGCGCCAGTCTCGGCGTGGTGATCGGCAAGGAAACCTGCCGCGTCTCCGCTGAAGAAGCGCTGCAATACGTCGGCGGCTACACTGTCGTGGCCGACTACTCCCTGCCGGAACAGAGCTACTACCGCCCCGACATCAAGGGCAAGTGCCTGGACGCATCTGCACCTGTAGGTCCTGAAATCGTTTCCGCTGACAAGATCGCCAACCCGGACGCCCTGACGGTAACTGTCAGCGTTAACGGCGAGCAGAAAAGCAGCTTCGAGCTGGCCAACATGGAGCGCAGCGTTGCCGAACTGATCAGCATCATTTCACGCATCATGACCCTTCAGGCAGGCGAAATCATCGCGGTCGGCTTCGCCGGTGATCGCGTTGCCGTTGCCAAGGGTGACAAGGTAGAAGCAAGCATTGAGGGTGTCGGCACCCTGAACAACACGCTGGGAGGTGCCTGAGCCATGAGACACGCACGTATCGTATTTGACGGCCGCGAGCTGGACATCGACATTGACGCCAACGATCGCATCACCACATCAGAAGGTGAAGTGCTGGACGTGGCGCTGGATTCTGACCAGATCACCTGGCTGCCGCCGGTGAAAGCGCCGGGTACCATTTTCGCGCTGGGCATCAACTATGCCGATCACGCCACCGAGCTGGCATTCGAGCCACCGAAAGAGCCGCTGATTTTCATCAAGCATGCCAACACGCTGACCGGCCACAAGCAGGTAAGCTACCGTCCTGACGGTATCGAATACCAGCACTACGAGTGCGAACTGGTTGCGGTCATCGGCAAGACTGGCAAGAACATCAAGCGTGAAGATGCGCTGGACTACGTTGCCGGTTACACCGTCTGCAACGACTTCGCGATCCGCGACTATCTGGAAAACTACTACCGTCCGAACCTGCGCGTGAAGAGCCGCGACTCTCTGCTGCCGATGGGTCCCTGGATTGTCGATACCGCTGACATCCCTGATGCCAATGCGCTGAAACTGACCACCACGGTCAATGGCAAACTGACTCAGGACGGCAGCACCAAGGACATGATCTTTGACGTGCCCTTCGTGATCGAGTACCTGAGCAAGGTCATGACCCTGAACCCGGGTGACATGATCTGCACCGGCACGCCGCACGGCATCGTTGACTGCCAGCCCGGCGACACCATCGTTTGCTCCATCGAGAATGTCTGCTCCCTCGAGACCCGCATGGTCAGCGAGCAGGAATACTACGGCGACAAATACTGAGCACAGACCCGTCCCGAGTGCAGACACTCGGGATCAAACAGAACGGGAGACGAACAATGAGCGATACTCTGGCAACCAATCTGGAACGCGCACAGAAATATCTGGAGCGGTTCAAGAACAACACCACCGGCCACTACATCAACGGTGAATTCACCCTGGGTAACGGCGGCAAGGAATACGACAACTACACGCCGACCGACAACAGCTCCATCGGCAAGGTCATGGCCGGCTCCGTTGCCGACATGGACGCCGCCTGTCAGGCGGCTGAAGACGCCTTTGAAGCCTGGTCCAACACCCCGGGTGCCGAACGCAAGCGTCTGCTGAACAAGTTTGCCGACCGCTTGGTCGAGCGTGCCGACGAAATCGCGCTGGTCGAGTCCATGGACTGCGGTCAGGCGATCCGCTTCATGAAGCAGGCCGCCCTGCGCGGTGCCGCCAACTTCCGCTTCTTCGCCGACAAGGCACCGGAAGCGCAGAATGGCCTGGCGCTGCATCAGGACGAGCACACCAACTACACCATCCGCAAGGCGATCGGCCCGGTCGGCATCATCACGCCGTGGAACACGCCGTTCATGCTGTCCACCTGGAAAATCGCCCCGGCACTGGCCGCAGGCTGCACCGTGGTACACAAGCCGGCTGAACTGACCCCGCTGAGCGCCTACATCCTGGCTGAAATCGCCGATGAAGTGCTGCCCAAGGGCGTCTGGAACATGGTTAACGGCTTCGGTGAAGGCGTTGGCAAGCGCATGACCGAACACCCGGCGATCAAGGCCGTGGCGCTGGTGGGCGAGTCCGCCACCGGTTCTCACATCATGCGTCAGGGTGCTGACACGCTGAAGCGCATGCACTTCGAGCTGGGCGGCAAGAACCCGGTTATCGTGTTTGACGATGCCGACTTCGAACGCGCCCTGGATGCGGTTGTGTTCATGATCTACAGCCTGAACGGTCAGCGCTGCACCTCTTCCAGCCGTCTGCTGATCCAGAGCGGCATCCGCGACAAGTTCATCGCCGCACTGGAGCAGCGCGTACGCAACCTGCGCGTGGGTCATTCACTCGACCCTGAAACCGAAGTGGGCCCGCTGGTTGCCACCGAGCACTTCAACAAGGTGCTGAGCTACTTCGATATCGCCAAGGAAGACGGTGCCAACATTGCCGTAGGTGGCAAGCGCATCACCGAAGCCAAGGCTGAACTGGACCCGGCCGGCAACTACGTTCAGCCGACCCTGTTCACCGGCGCCAACAACAAGATGCGCATCGCGCAGGAAGAGATCTTTGGCCCGGTGCTGACCGCCATCACCTTCGATACCGAAGAAGAAGCGATCGCCATTGCCAACGACACCCAGTACGGCCTGTCCGGCTACATCTGGACTGAGAACACCGGCCGCGCCATGCGCATGGCCAAGCACGTCGAAGCCGGCATGCTGTGGGTGAACTCCGAAAACAACCGTAACCTGCCGTCTCCGTTCGGTGGTATCAAGATGTCTGGTATCGGTCGCGATGGTGGCGACTGGAGCTTCGACTTCTATATGGAAACCAAGAACGTCTGCATCGCGCACGGTACCCATCGTGTACCGACACTCGGCAAGCGCTAAGCGCTTGTCCCATCAGTTGTGTCCACACCTTCGGGCGTGGTCACAACTGACTTTCCCCTGCCTCCTATCTGCTATAGTCGGTCCATGAGCGCCCGCGATCACAGCGAATGGATTCCCAACATCATCCTGGGACAGGATTACGACCGTCGATATATCGACGCGCCGATCCATTACGACGTGCTGGAAAACCTGGCAGACTTCTATGGTCGCGACATGCCAGTGCATCGGCATGCCCAGTATTTGCAGATCCACTATATCGACCGTGGCGAAGTCAGCTTCCACATTGATGACAAGATCTACCACGGCTGTGGCCCAAGCCTGATTCTGACACCACCGTCGGTGCCTCACTCCTTTCTGACAGAACCCGAAGCCTGCGGCCATGTACTGACCATCCATCAGTCCATTGTCTGGCAGTTGCTCAAGGATGGTCTGCAACAGGAGATGGATACTGAGTTGAACCATGGCATCTGCATCGTCCGTGCCGATCTTGAACCCGAGCAGCGCACTCAATGGCCATTGATTACTCAGACGTTCCGCAACCTGAAGGTGGAATGGTTCAGAGAGCGCCCGGCCAAGCGACTGGCTCTGCATACTCTGGTGCGCCTGCTGCTGATTCAAATCAGCCGACTATCGGCCAAGGAAGCCGAGAGCACGGCCGTCAACAACGATGATCTGCAGATCTTCCGTCGCTTCTCCGACCTGATCGAGGAGCACTACCGTGAGCACTGGCACCTGCCCGAGTACACGAACCGACTGGGCATTTCGGAAAGTCGGCTGCACCAGATCTGCCAGCGCGTGTCCAACCGCTCACCGAAAAAGCTGATCCACGACCGCATCATTCAGGAAACCAAACGCCTGCTGACCTTCAGCAACCTCTCCAGCAACGACATTTGCTATCAGCTGGGCTTTTCTGATCCCGCCTATTTTTCGCGCTTTTTCAAGCGCCACACCGGCGTCACCGCGCAGCGTTATCGCAGCGAACAGCAGTAAGCCGGCTGGACTGTTAGTTAATACATTAATAAAATGCTGCCATGCAACAGAACACGATTACCGGAAACGACTCCGGCCGCCTCATCGATGCCCTGTCAGGCCTGCTGATCTTTGCCACCCTCATTCTGGCGCTGATTCACACCTTTGGACTGGCCGAACTGGCCATGCCGGCAACGGTCACGGCATGGTCTTTTGTTCTGATCGAATACCTGCGGCTCAATCGAAAGCAGCGTATTCAAATCAGCATTCTCTGTGCCATTGGCGCCGGCTTTTCGGCCTGGGCCTGGACTCAGGGCTCAGAGGCTCACCTGATCGACCTGCTTGGCGAGCACCTCAAGCTGGCCATGCTGCTGACAGCGGTCAACTTCATACGCCTCAGCACCCGGCTTGCGCCCGCAACCGACAAGCCCGGGCCGCGCAGCTTTCTGCTGACACTCGGAGGGATGCATCTGTTTTCTTCAGTGGCCAACTTTTCCTCCATGCTGTTGGTGGGAGAGCAGGTGAAACGCAAGGGTACCCTGAGCCCCCTGTCCCAGATCATTCTGGCACGCGGTTTCAGTCTGGCGATCATGTGGTCCCCCTTCCTGAGCATTCTGCCCCTGGTGCTGGAGCAGGTTCCCGGCGCCGATCTCTACAGTATCTATCCGTTTTCGGCCGCGCTTGCCGTCATCGGCCTTCTGCTCACCTTCATCGATGTACGTCAGCGGCACAGTCACGAATACAGTCACTATTCCGGTTATCCCATGACGCTGGGCACCCTGTTGCTGCCTTTGTGCCTGATCAGTACAATCCTGATCGCTGCATGGATTTGGCCACAGCTGCCAACCGTAGGCGCCGTATCCCTGCTGGCGATCATGACGCCTCTGATGCTGCTTACGCTGCAGCAGGGGCCACGCGTGGCCTGTACGCGATTCGTGCAACACGTAACGCAACGCTTGCCCGATACGCGTGCCGAGATTTCGCTGTTTCTCAGTGCCGGCTTTCTGGCTGCAGGAGTCAAGGCCTGTATTGCCGTCGGGCTGATTGAGCTGCCGTTTACCCACACGGATGCCACGGTGGCGTCCCTGGTAATGGTGTCAATCGTGATACTGGCCTATCTGGGCATCCACCAGTTTGCACTGGTGGCAATCTGTGCCGGTCTGCTGGCTGATGTCACGACCGCACCGGCACTGATGGCCATTGCGTATATTGCCGCCACGTCGGTCTCCATGTCCGGCAGCACCTTCAGCGGTGTGAACTTTATCCTGCAGGCACGTTTTGCCTGTCCGGCAAGTACCCTGCTGAAGAACAACCTTAACTATTCAGTGATGATGCTGGCTGCCGCCAGCCTGCTGATGTATTTAATGCAGTTTATGGGGGTCCGGTGACCATCCTGCAGACGAGACGAACAACAGGCAGTGAACCACTCATGCGTAAATATGAAGATTCCATCCCCCTGAAACTGCTCAAGGCGCGTGAAGTGACCATGAGCTTCTTCCGCCCCGTGCTGCAGGAGATTCCGCTCACCGAACAGCAGTGGCGCGTGATTCGTGCCTTGGATGAACACGGTGAACTTGAATCCAAACAGCTGGCGGACCTGTGCTGCATACTCAGCCCCAGCCTTACCGGCATCATAAGCCGGCTGGAGCAGCAGGATTACATTCAGCGCCGCCGCTCGCCGGAAGACCAGCGCCGCGTGCTGATCAGCCTGACGGACAAGGCCCAGCAGATGTTCGACAGCATCAGTCCCTCACTGGAAGCCTGCTATCAGGAGATCACGGATCAGTTCTCCAAGGAAAACATGGAACAGCTGGACAAGCTGCTCAATCAACTCTGCCAGATCAAACCCTGACACCCGTCAATATTCCTCAAGGTTGAACGCGCCGCCCCTTTTGGACGGCCGTTGACTTTAGATAATATGTTAACTAGCATTACTTAACATGTTAACGAAAGACAACCCGGGTTTTCGCACCTGCAAAAACCTTGGTCGCGGCGCTAAAAAAAACCTCGACCATACCGGGTGTGTCCCACAATAAAGAAGGTGTTAACCATGGGCGAAATCGTATTAGCTGCAAAAGTGACTCACGTACCGACCATGCTGCTTTCAGAGCAGCCGGGCAAACTTCAGGGCTGCCGCCAGCAGGCAATCGATGGTCACCGTGAGATCATGCGCCGTGCGCGTGAAATGGGTGCCGACACGGTGGTGGTGCTGGACACCCACTGGCTGATCAACGCCGGTTATCACATCAACAGCAACCCTGTATTCAAGGGCAAATTCACCAGCCACGAGTTCCCGCACTTCATCCAGAACCTGGAGTATGAGTACAAGGGCAACCCGGCACTGGGTGATGCGATTGCGGCCAAGGCAACCGAAAAAGGTGTTTTCACCCTCTCCCATCAGGTTGAAACGCTCGATCTTGAGTACGGTACACTGGTGCCCATGCACTTCATGGAGCCCGGCGACATGCCGATCGTCTCTGTTGCGGCCTTCTGCACCGTTCACAACCTGCAGGACTCTCGCAAGCTGGGTGAGGCGATCGCCGAAGCGGTCAAGGAAAGCGACTGCAAGGTTCTGCTGCTGGCTTCCGGCTCCCTGTCACACAAGATCTGGGAAAACGAACTCTACGAAGCGAATAACGGCACCTTCACCATTTCGCGCGAATTCAACCGTCAGGTCGATCTGCGCGTGCTGGAGCTGTGGCAGAACGGGGAGATCGATACCTTCCTGAAGATGCTGCCCGAGTATGCCCAGCACTGCTCCGGTGAAGGCGGCATGCACGATACTGCCATGCTGTTCGGCGCTCTGGGCTGGGACAAGTACACCGGCAAGGGCGAGCTGATCGGCGAGTACTTCCCAAGCTCCGGTACCGGTCAGGCCAACGTTATCTTCCCGGTACAGTAAGTTGCACATCCGCCGGGGTTTCACCTCCCCGGCGGTCGATTCAGCCAGTTCTCACTCATAACCCAACACTATAAGCAGGCGGAGACCCATCCATGCTGCAGACATCCTACCCTTACTACCTGGCCAACGAAGCCCTGGCTCCGAACCAGGACCTGGTAGTCTATGACAAGTTCACCGGCGAAGCGGCCACCCGTGTCGCCATGGCTGATGCGGCTGCCATCGACAAGGCGATCGCAGCGGCTGACGCGGCCACCGAGCCGATGCGCAAGCTGCCGGCCTACAAGCGTCAGGCCATTCTGAACCACTGCGTCAAGCGTTTTGAAGAGCGTGCCGAAGAGCTGGCCGTTGCCCTCTGCATCGAGGCCGGCAAGCCGATCAAGGACGCCCGTGGTGAAGTGACCCGTCTGATCGACACCTTCCGCATCGCGGCCGAAGAAGCGGTCCGCATCGGCGGTGAGGTTGTCCCCATGGACATCAGCCCCCGTGCCGAAGGCTACACCGGCATGTGGAAACGCGTCCCCATCGGCGCCTGCTCCTTCATTTCACCGTTCAACTTCCCGCTGAACCTGGCCGCACACAAGGTTGCACCCGCCATCGCAGCGGGCTGTCCGTTCATCCTGAAGCCGGCCAGCCTGACGCCGATCGGTGCGATCATCATCGGTGAAGTTCTGGCCGAGACCGATCTGCCCAAGGGCGCATTCTCCATTCTTCCCTGCCACCGCGACGGTGCCGACCTGTTCACCACCGATGACCGCCTGAAACTGTTGAGCTTCACCGGCTCTCCGGATGTGGGCTGGCAGCTGAAGGCCAAGGCCGGCAAGAAGCCTGTCGTACTGGAGCTGGGCGGCAACGCGGCCTGTATCGTCGATGAAGGCACCGACCTTGATGACGCCGTTGCCCGTATCGTCTTCGGCGCCTACTACCAGTCCGGCCAGAGCTGCATCAGCGTTCAGCGCATCATGGTGCACGAAGCGCACTATGATGAAGTCCGCGACAAACTGTCCAAGGCGGTCAATGCACTGGTACACGGCGATCCTAAAGACGAAAGCACATTCATCGGCCCGATGATCTCCGAGAAGGAAGCTACCCGTCTGCACAACTGGGTACTGGAAGCGAAAGAAGCCGGTGCCACCGTTCTCGCCGGCGGTGAGCGCGAAGGCGCCATGCTGCAGGCAACCCTGCTGGAAAACGTGGATGCGGATCAGAACGTCAACACCCAGGAAGCCTTTGGCCCGGTGGCGATCCTGTCCAAATTCAACGACTTTGATGCTGCGCTGAAAGAGGTCAACAACTCTGACTTCGGTCTGCAGGCCGGCATTTTCACCCGCGACATCTACAAGATCCAGAAAGCCTGGGACGAGCTGGAAGTCGGCGGCGTGGTGATCGGTGATGTACCGTCCTGGCGTGTGGATCACATGCCGTACGGCGGCGTGAAGGACAGCGGCCTGGGTCGTGAAGGCGTTCGCTATGCGATCGAGGACATGACCGAGCTGCGCCTGCTGGTGATTCGCGATCCCAAGTAAGCATCAACCGGTGCAGCCCATTGTGGCTGCACCCATGAACAGACCGGCTGACGCATATTGAAACCGACACCTCCCGTTGCCCTGCTGACCCTGATCGCCATGGCCAGCCCTTTGGCGCTGAACGCCTTTGTGCCCGCCATGCCGGATGTGGCAGCAGCGCTGCAGGCGGATATTGCCACCGTTCAGCTCACCTTCACCTGCTACCTGCTGACACTGGCCATTGGCCAGCTGATATCGGGGCCTTTGGCTGACTATTTTGGCCGACGCCCCGTGCTGCTATCAGGACTTGGACTCCATACGCTGGGCAGCCTGTTGGCCGCCTCTGCGGATGGCGTTGAGGTGCTGATTGCGGGGCGAGTGTTGCAGGCGCTGGGTGGCAGTACCTGCATGGCACTGGCGCGCACCATCATTCTGGATGTGCATGGTCGTGAGGGGGCTGCCGGGCGCATGGGCTACGTGGTCATGGCCATTGCCATCGCGCAGGCCATTGCGCCCACCATCGGAGGCTTCCTGAACCTTTGGACCGGATGGAACTCAATATTCTATATGTCCGTATTCATGGGCGCCCTGGTATGGCTGGTTGCACTGCGCATGCTGCCGGAAACCAGTCACACCCGCAGCGACAGTCTGCACATTGGGGGCATCCTGAAGCGGTATGGTGAGGTACTGGGCTCAGGCCAGTATCTGGGCTACGTGCTGTCGACCACGGCGATTGCAGCGGCCTTTTACCTGTTCGTTGGCAGCAGCCCCTATATCGTGACGGACCAACTGGGTGGCAACTCGGCCGTGTTTGGCAGCTGGTTTTTGACCGTATCCCTGGCCTTCATGGCGGGCAGTTTTCTGTCAACGCGGCTGGCTCAGCTGTTCAGCGTTGACCAGATGGTCCTGTGCGGCAACCTGCTGTCGCTGCTGGGTGCCGCCCTGCTGCTGGGCCTTTCGCTGCTGAACGCGCTCAGCCTGGCAGGACTGTTCCTGCCCATGGCCCTGGTTATTTTTGGCCGCGGGCTGAGTCAGCCGAATGCCCAGTCGGCCGCCATCAGCAGCAGTGACAGCTCGGCCGGAACCGCGTCAGGCCTGATGGGGTTCATCCAGCTGCTGACCGGTGCCGCCATTGCCCAGCTTGTCCCCATGTTACTGGACTATGGCACTACACTGGTATTCAGCTGCATTCTGGCGGCACCCGTGATCGCATTGCTGGCACATTACAGTGCCTGGCGCAGGCGACATGGCAACGCTGCCCCATAATGCGCAGGGACGCCCACACGACCAGGTCGGTCAATGACTCAAGACTATGCTGACCGGATTGCGGCCCGCCGCTCCGGTGATAACAAAAGAGGAAAATTCGATGGGTAAACTCGCATTAGCTGCAAAAATCACCCATGTACCGTCCATGTATCTGTCTGAACTGGACGGTCCGCAGAAAGGCTTCCGTCAGGCGGCCATCGACGGCCACCATGAAATCAGCCGCCGCTGCCGCGAACTGGGCGTTGACACCATCATCGTGTTCGATACCCACTGGCTGGTAAACGCCAACTACCACATCAACTGTGCAGCGCATTGGGCCGGCAACTACACCAGCAACGAGCTGCCGCACTTCATCTCCAACATGGAGTTTGAATACGATGGCAACCCGGAGCTGGGCCGCCTGCTGGCCGAGGAATGTAACGCTCAGGGCGTCGAAACCCTGGCCCATGATTCCACCAGCCTCGACCCGGAGTACGGCACCCTGGTACCCATGCGCTACATGAACCAGGATCGCCACTTCAAGGTGATCTCGGTATCTGCCATGTGCACTGTGCACTACCTGAATGACAGTGCGCGTCTGGGCTGGGCCATGCGCAAGGCAATTGAAGAAAAGTACGACGGCACCGTTGCCATTCTGGCATCCGGCTCCCTGTCGCACCGTTTCGCCCAGAACGGTCAGGCACCGGATTTTGCCACCAGAACCTGGTCACCGTTCCTTGAGCGACTGGACCACCAGGTGGTAGAAATGTGGGAAAACGGTGAATGGGAAGACTTCTGCGAAATGCTGCCCGAGTATGCCGTTAAGGGTCACGGTGAAGGCTTCATGCATGACACCGCCATGCTGTTGGGTGCACTCGGTTGGTCTGAATACGACCAGAAAGCCGAAGTGCTCACACCTTACTTTGGCAGCTCAGGTACCGGCCAGATCAACGCCGTGTTCCCGGTGTCTCCGGTAAGCGGCGACAAGGTGCCTGCGGCCCAGGCCTCTGCCACCAAGTCGTTTGCACCAGGCTCAAGCCGCCTCTGATACGCTCGACAGGATACTCAAACGGCCTGCTTTTGCAGGCCGTTTTCGTTTGGGCACTGAGCGCACAACACTTTGTTAATATATTAAACAGATTATCCACAGTGGTAAGATCACTTTATAACAACCCAACACCTCACCGGGAGACCCAAGGATGTCATCGGTAGCCAATCCCCAACGTCTTATCGTGCTGCTGGCCGCGCTCGTGGCCTTCGGCCCACTCTCGATCGACATGTACCTGCCCAGCTTGCCCCTGATCGCGCAGGACCTGCAGGCCCCTGAGTCCAGTATCCAGCTCACCATCAGTGCGTTTCTGATCGGTTTGTTCATCGGCATGCTGTTTTATGGCCCGCTGTCGGACAAGTACGGCCGCCGTCGGCTGCTGCTGGGTGGCATCACGCTCTATCTGATTGCCAGTATCGGCTGCATGCTCGCGAGCAGTGCCGAGTGGTTGATCGCAGCACGTTTCCTGCAGGCACTTGGGGCCGCGGCCGCTTCGGTACTGGCTCGTGCGATTGTGCGCGACCTGTTTCCGCTAAATGAAGCGGCTCGCGTACTGTCATTGATGCATCTGGTCACCATGATCGCAACCCTGATTGCACCACTGGTGGGCGGCTACCTGATCATGATTTCTGACTGGCGTGCCCTCTTTGTCGTACTGTTCGTGTTCGCGACCATTGTCCTGATCGCCACAGCCTGGAAGATCCCGGAAACGCACCACGGCGACTCACGCCGGGCCAGCGTACTGGCCGTGTTTCAGGCTTACCTGCGCATTGGCCTGCAACCCGTAGCCATAGGTTACATCCTCTGCATGTCGCTGACCTTTGCCGGCATGTTTGCCTACATAACCGCCTCACCCTTTGTTTACATCGAGTACTTTGGTGTCAGCCCACAGCACTATGCCTGGCTGTTCAGCCTGAATATTGGCGGCATTATCGTGCTGGTGAGCCTCAACGCCCGCTACGTTGGTCGTCTCGGTACCCAGAAGCTGCTGATTGCTGGAGCAACGCTGGCGGCGCTGTCAGGGCTGCTGCTGACCTTCGCCGGCATCACCGGCATGGGCGGACTGCCGCTGATCGTGGCGGCGCTGCTTGGCTTTGTCAGTGTCACCGGCGTTCTGGGTGCCAACTGCATGGCCAGTCTGCTCTCGCGCTATCCGCAACAGGCCGGTGCCGCGGCGGGGCTGGCTGTGGCCTGTCAATTCGGCCTCGGTGCATTGGCCAGCTCTGCTGCCAGCGCCCTTCACGACGGCACCCCGCTGCCGATGGCCCTGATCATCGGGCTGACCGGCTGCGGCTCGCTGGCGGCACTCGCTCTGACACGGCGCGCTGCAGTTTGATTTCTGCTGAACTATACTCGGACTATCGGTTACTTTTTGATCGATGGTCCGGGTCCAGGCAGAGAACGGCAATCCTGCTTAAATAAAGAAAAGTGCAATAATAAACCAGAAATTTACATTTCCTGCACCCGCCGGACTCCGCATAATCGTTTCAATCCTTCACGGATCATTATCAAGTTGTCATTCGAGTAGCCACTCGAAAACCCAATTGCGATGTAACCGATTCCATTATTAGAAGAGAGACGATCCAGATGAACAAACAGAATCCGATGCTCGACAAACTCAAGGAGATCCTCCCTGCCATTCGCGCCAACGCTCCCAAGGCGATTGAGCTGCGTCAGGTACCTCAGGAAAACATTGAGATGCTGCACGGTATCGGGTTGAACCGTGCGTTCCTGCCCAAGGCCTACGGCGGTCTGGAAATGTCTCTGCCTGAATTCACGGACTGCATCGCGGCACTGGCCGGCGCCTGCTGCTCCACCGCCTGGGCCTATAGCCTGCTGTGCACCCACAACCACCAGATGGCAATGTTCCCGAAAGAGGCTCAGGAAGAGTTCTGGGGCGAAAACCCGGATGCCGTTGCGTCCAGCTCCATTGCCCCGTTCGGCAAGCATGAAGAAACCGAAGGCGGTATCATCTTTACCGGTGACATGAAATGGAGTTCAGGTGTTGACCACGCGGACTGGATCATCGTGGGCTTCAACCGCTTCAACGATGCCGGCGAGAAGGTCTACAGCTTTGCTGTCATCCCCCGCAGCGAATTCACCATCATTGATGACTGGTTCTCAGTCGGCATGCAGGGCAGCGGCACCAAAACCGCTCGCATCGAAGGCGTATTCGTGCCGGAACACCGCATTCAGGCTGCAGCCGACATGATGGAAGGCCGTCACAAGGGCCGCTCTCTGTACCCGGACAGCAAGATTTACCACACACCTTACCGTCCCTACTTTGCCTGTGGCTTCGCGGCCATGAGCCTGGGCGTAGCCGAGCGCATGATCGATGTGTACAAGGAACTGACACAGAACCGTGTTCGCGCCTATACCGGTGCACAGGTGAAGGAGTCCATTCCGCCGATTCTGCGCATCGCCGAGTCCTATCAGCAGGTATGTGCCGCACGCGCCTATCTGGAAAAGACCTGGAACGAGCACAAGGAGTATGGCGAGCGTCACGAGTACCCGGATCGCTACACCCTGGCTCACTGGCGGACCAATCAGGCCTATGCCATCAAGATGTGTGTTGAAGCCGTTAACCGTCTGTGGGCGGTGATGGGTGCCTCCAACTGGTATGAGGATCGTGAAAGCCAGCGTCTGTGGCACGAATCCAACATGACCGCTGCCCACGCCTACACCGACTATGATGTGTGTGCCCAGATCATCGGTCGTGAACTGCTGGGCCTGGAGCCGGATCCCTCCCTGCTCTGATCCCTGCCGACCCCGAGGCACGCGCCAGCAGGCGCGTGCCCTCTTTCCCTGTCGCGGGGACCGTCTGCCCGACCTCACATATTATTCTGTAGCTCGTCTACTATAAAAATGTTGTTAACCCGACACCAGGTGCTGTTATGAGCAATCCAACCACTGAATTCGATCCCAAAGCCTTTCGCCGTGCTCTGGGCAACTTTGCCACCGGTATCACCGTTGTCACCGCCCAGGCTCCGGATGGCGTCAAAACGGGTGTAACCGCCAACAGCTTCAACTCTGTTTCCCTGGAGCCGGCCCTGATTCTGTGGAGCATCGACAAGCGCTCCGGCAGCTGTGAGATTTTCGAGAAGGCCACGCACTTTGCAGTCAACATTCTGGCTGCCGACCAGATCGATGTGTCCAATCATTTTGCCCGTCCCGGTGAAGACAAGTTTGCCGGCGTCGACTTTACCGCTGGCTTCGGTGGCGCGCCGCTGCTTCCGGACACCGCCGCCTGCTTCCAGTGCGAAGCCTATGAAACCGTTGATGGCGGCGACCACTGGATCCTGATCGGCAAGGTTATTGCATTTGAAGATGCCGGCCGTGCACCGCTGGTATATCACCAGGGCAGCTATTCCGTCGTGATGCCGCATTCGCGCTTCCCGGCGAAAAAGGACGATGAACCCGCCGCCATTGAGCGACTCAAGTCCCGCTTCAAGGATAACCTGTACTACCTGATGGTACAGGCGATGCGCGCCTACCAGGCCGACTACGCCCCCTTGCAGCTGTCCACCGGCCTGCGCACCAGTGAAGCGCGCATGCTGATGGTACTGCAGGAAACACCGAAGCTGTGCCGCAAGGAGCTGCTGCGTGAAGTAAACATGCCCGAAGTCGAAGTCGACAATGCGGCTGAAATTCTTCAGCGCAAGGGTCTGGTGAGCTTCTCGGATGACGCCTACAACATCACTGCCAGTGGTGAAGAACAGGCCGAAGCCCTGTGGGCCCTGTCCAAGCAGGAGCAGGAGAAAATGTTTGGCGAGTTCAGCGAAGACGAACTTGCGACCTTCAAGAAAATCCTGACGCGTCTGGCCTGCCGCTGATCAACCGGTTGTTTCCAACCCGGGCATGTTCCCCCGAGCACGCCCGGTCGGCATCAGGCTGATTAGACGGCAGCCTGATGCCACCCCCTCTCCGACCTCTTCCCGATTCTCTCCCCGCCACGACCTGTTCTGGGTTAAGCTTTCAGCCATCATTCAAGATCTGCATTCGCACAGGAGATCCAGATGCCATCGCTGATGACACCTGCGTGGAGCCCGTCAGCTCAGGTACTACAGGTACTTGAACAACTGGGCACACACAGTTTTTACGATGCCTTTCTTGACTGGCTGCACCAGGAGTTCGGTACGGAGCAGTGCATGGTGTTCTATTGTGAAGATGGACAGCAGGTTTCGACGCTGCTGTTCAAGGACTACGCCCGTGAAGCCTCGGCACGACAGCTGGCGGAGGCCTATGTCGGCGAGCGTCACTATCTGCAGGACCCCAACTTCAGCATTCTGAAAACCATCTCACCCGGCGATGTACAGGTCGTGCGTTTTGACTCCGTCAGTGGTGACATGGGACTGCACTACCGCAAGGCCTTCTTTGAGGCTCCCGGCTTTCAGGACAAGCTGGCGATTATCCGGGGCACCGAAAACGGCAACTACTACGTCAACCTGTACCGCCGAAGCTCAGGGTTCGACAACCGCTTTGATGATGCCCACTTCACACAACAGACGGGCGCCCTGATCAGTGTCCTTTTGTACAAACACTTTGCCCTCAACGAACGGTTGCGACTTGAGGGGCCGCTGGCCTTCCTGTCCGAACGCGAGCAGCAGGTGTGCCGAGCAGTACTGCGCGGTAAAAAGAACGAGGCGATTGCCGCCGAACTGGACATCGCCGCCAGCAGCGTTATTACCTATCGCAAGCGTGCTTACGAGAAACTGGGCATCAGCAGTCGTGCGCAACTGTTCGCGCTCTGTACCTGATCGTGACAATGGCGGCTGTGCACAGGTGAAGGCTTGCATTCGACTTTCTGCTAACATGCGGGTTTTGCTCACCGACCACGCAAGGGATGCCCATCTTGTCCACACACCAGAAAGCCGACCTGTTGCTGCTGCTGACCACATTTCTTGCTGCCGCTGGCTGGATCTTCTCGCGTGAAGCCGTACAGGGGATGTCTCCCCTGCTGTTTATGGCGCTGCGTTTCGTCAGTGCGGGCCTGATTCTGGCGGTCATTGGCTGGTCGGCCATGCGCTTGTTTACCTTCGCGCAATGGAAAAGCGCCTGCCTGGTCGGGGCCTTTTTCGGTACGGCATTGAGTTTTTGGATCGTTGCACTGGAGATGACCAGTCATGTAGGCATCGGGGCATTCCTGACAGGGCTGGGTGTCGTGCTCGTTCCCCTGATCAGCCTGCTGTTTGGCGACCGCTCCGGCCCCCATGTCTTTCTGTCGCTGCCACTGGTTATCACCGGCCTTGCCTGCCTGTCACTGGACAGTGAGTTTCATTTGGGACTGGCTGAAGCGATGTTCCTGCTCGCCGCCCTGTTCTTTTCGCTCAGCTTCATTCTCAACAGCCGCGCTGCCGTACGCCTGCCGGTGCTGCCCTTGACCGCCGTACAACTGCTGGTTACCGGACTGATCAGTGCACTGGCGTCACTGCTGCTGGAAGAGTGGCACTTCGAACAGTCTGTCAGCATCTGGGGCTGGCTGATTGCCAGCACACTGATCGCCACCAGCCTGAGGTTTCTGATCCAGACCAAGGCACAGAGCCTGGCACCACCCAGTCATACCGCCATTATCATGACCCTTGAGCCGGTCTGGACTGCACTGTTGGCGATGCTGTGGCTGGGTGAGTCGATGACGGCACTGCAGTTCAGTGGCTGTGCCCTGATTTTTGCGGCGATGCTGGTCAATCGCTGGCCAGCCCTGCGCAGCTGGCTCCAGACGGTGAGAGCATAGGGCTACAGGTCAAGAAGCCGTATCTTTTGCGTCCTGTCCCGTCACCACAGACTTCAGCACATCCTCAGGCTGTGTTACTTTCCGGATACGGTCTATCTAATTCTGGGAGCTGTTGCTGATGTCTGCTGAAAAATTTCGCCTTGTGACCCGCAGTGATTTCGATGGTCTTGTCTGTGCCGTGCTGCTGAAGCACCTGGATCTGATCGACGATATCAAGTTTGTACACCCCAAGGATATGCAGGACGGCAAGGTGGATATCACGGATCGTGACATCACCACCAACCTGCCCTATGTCAAGGGCGTCAATCTGGCCTTTGACCACCATCTGTCCGAAACGCTGCGCAACGAGAAGGTGGATAATCACGTCATTGACCCGGAAGCCCCGTCCGCCGCGCGTGTGGTATGGAAATACTACGGCGGCCATGATGCCTTCCCCGTTGCCTGGGATGAAATGATGGAAGCCGTCGACAAGGGCGACTCGGCGCAGTTTACTCAGGAGGAAGTTCTGAACGCGGAAGGCTGGGTACTGCTCAACTTCCTGATGGATGCCCGTACCGGTCTGGGCCGGTTCCGTGAGTTCCGCATCTCCAACTATGCCCTGATGATGGACCTGATCGACTACTGCAAGAACCACAGTATTGAGGAAATACTCGATCTGCCTGATGTCAAAGAGCGTGTTGAACTCTATTTCGAGCAGGAGGAAAAGTTCAAGGAACAGATTCAGCGCTGCGCGACGGTACATGACAATCTAGTGGTACTTGATCTGCGACACGAAGAGCAGATCTGGGCGGGTAACCGTTTCATGATTTACGCCCTGTATCCGCAGTGCAATATTTCCATCCACGTGCTCTGGGGACTGAAGCAGCAGAACACCGTATTTGCCACCGGCAAGTCCATTTTCGATCGCAGTTCAAACACCAATGTGGGCGAACTGATGCTGCAGTATGGCGGTGGTGGCCACCAGGCGGCTGGCACCTGTCAGGTCGAAAACGACCGTGCCGAAGCGGTACTGAACGAGCTGATTGCACGCATCAACGCGGACGGCTGAGACATTGACCGCAGCGCCGGCAGATAACACCCCTGCCGGCGTTATGCTAATCTGGCCTTACGTAGAATCATCCACGGAGGCCCCAATTGATTCGATCCCTGCGACTGCTGTTACTGCTGATCAGCCTGTCAATTTCCACTCTGGCACTGGCCGAACCTGACACCGGTGTTGAGCCGGCAGCCGAGCCCACCCCCGAACTGAACTCAGAGTCTCAGCCACAGGCCGGCCCCTCGTTTCCGCGCCAGCTGGCACAGTTAAGCAGCCGTGTAGCGGCTGACATGAGCCAACAGATCGTCAACATGGCATCGGCGACCCGTGACCTGTTTTCGGGGCAGCTGACGGCAGCCGAGTCCGGCTTCGATGCAACCGCCTTTACCGATGCCGCCCTCAACATGGGCCTGGTCATCCTTTCAACGCTTGCGCTGTTTTTGCTGCTGAGGCGGCTCACCCATCCGCTGTTCAAGGCGTTCAGCCGCTGGTCCAGTGCGGGACAAGGGTCGGCCCCCGTCATGCGACTGGTGTTGTGTGTGGCATTCGCGACCGCTGCAGACCTGTTGCTGGTCGCGCTGGCCTATGTTGGCGGCAGCCTGATCGGTACCTTTCTGGTTGGCGAAAGCGGTGAGTTGACGACTCGCGCGTCACTGTTTCTGAACGCATTCCTGATTATCGAAAGCTTGAAAGTCGGTATTCGCATGCTGCTTCAGTCCGAACACGAGGGCTTGAGGCTATTGGCTGTCGATGCGGATGAGGCTCGCTTCTGGAGCCGCTGGATCGGCACCCTGATCAGCCTTGTGGGCTACGGTCTCATGACGGTCGTTCCCCTGATCAACCTGTACCTGTCGAAAAGTCTGGGAGAGGCTACAGGCACCCTGATTACCCTGCTGGCCTATCTCTATGCCACAACAGTGGTTCTGAAACACCGGCTCCGTCTGCGTACGGCAATTGAGCAGCGCGCCGGCAACAGCGAAAACGGCTTCACCCGCGTTTTCCTGACATTACTGTCACGCAGCTGGCACCTGCTGGCGATCGCCTACTTTACACTCGTGCTGGTCCTCACCTTTACCCGCCCTGAAGACGCATTGCCCTTCGTACTGCTGGCCAGCATCAAGAGCATCGGCGTCATCGTACTGGCTCTGTTGCTGTCCACCCTGCTCGGCCAGACGCTCGGCAAGCGGCTGACACTGTCGGATGAGCTCAGGCACAAGCTGCCCTTGCTGGAAACGCGCATCAACAGCTACCTGCCCAAGGCCCTGTACTTCCTGCGCGCCATTCTTTTCGTCCTGACCGCGATGCTGGTGCTGGCGGCGTGGGGTGCCTTCGATATTGCCAGCTGGTTCGACTCGGAAACGGGCCGCGCCCTGATCGGCAAGGTGGTGGCCGTCGCCGTTATTCTGACGCTGGCCTTCGCGGCCTGGGTGGCACTGGCCAGTGTCATTGAACACAAGCTGAACCCCGAGACCGGCAGCGGAGAGCCCTCTCCCCGCATCAAGACGCTGCTGGCCCTGTTCCGCAACGCCGCCGCGATCACCCTGATGACCATGACCGGGATGATCGTACTGTCCGAGATCGGCATCAACATCGGACCATTGATTGCCGGTGCCGGCGTGCTGGGGCTTGCCATCGGCTTTGGTTCTCAGAAACTGGTTCAAGACATCATTACCGGCATCTTCATTCAGCTCGAAAATGCCATGAATACCGGTGATATCGTGACCGTAGGGGGTATTACCGGGGTGGCCGAGCGCCTCAGCATCCGCTCCGTGGGCATCCGTGACCTCAACGGTACCTACCACCTGATACCCTTCTCCAGCGTTGATACCGTTTCAAACTACATGCGCGACTTCGGCTACCACGTTGGCATCTATGGCATCGCGTACCGCGAGAGCATTGATGAAGCCATCGTCCATCTGCAAAATGCGTTTGAAGAACTGGCGGCCGATGAAGAAAACAGAAACAAGATCCTGGAGCCGATCGAAATCTCCGGCGTGACCGCACTGGCCGACAGCTCAGTCAATATCCGTGTTCGGATCAAAACCACACCAGGCGACCAGTTCTCCGTTGGCCGTGCCTATAATCGACTGGTCAAGATCCATTTCGACAACGCCGGCATTGAAATTCCCTTCCCGCATACCACGGTCTTTTTCGGGCAGGAAAAGGATGGTTCGGCACCGGCTGCAAACCTGCGGCTTGAGGCCTCCGGCAATAACCGCGAGATCAGCGGATGACACAGGACCAGCTGCTGATCGTCGGCATCCTGGTTGCAACCATGGGGATGTTCATCTGGGGGCGCTGGCGGCATGACATGGTGGCTGGCGCTGCACTTCTGGCCTGTGTCCTCACGGGCCTGATAGAAGCTCAGGATGCCTTTACGGGCTTTGCTCACCCGGCCGTCGTGACCGTGGCCTGTGTGCTGGTGCTCAGCCGGGCTCTTCAGGTGTCCGGTGCCGTGGACATTCTGACCCGTCATGTCCTGCCCAAAAAGGCTGGCACCACCCTCAGCCTGGCCGCCCTGACCGGGCTGGGTGCCTTTCTGTCCGGGTTCATGAACAATGTCGGTGCCATGGCGCTGTTGATGCCAGTAGCCATGCAGCTTTCAGTGCGGCTGGGGCTTACGCCCGGTCAGGTCCTCATGCCACTGGCGTTCGGCACCATTCTGGGCGGCATGACCACATTGATCGGCACACCGCCAAACCTGATCGTGTCCGGCTTTCGCAGCGAAAGCATCGGTAGCGGGTTTGGCATGTTTGATTTCACGGCCGTTGGATTATCCGTCGCCCTGTTCTGCGTCCTGTTTATTGCCGCGCCCGGCTGGCGCCTGGTACCCGCTCGCAAGCAGCCCGGTACTGAAGGCTTCGATACGGGGGCCTATATCACCGAGGCACGTGTGCCGGAAGACAGTAAACTGGCTGGCCTGCACCTGCGCGAGGCCGAAGCCGAACTGGATGAGGCGGATGCACAGATCATTGGCCTGATCCGAAATGAGGTTCGTGTCAACGCTCCGTCCTCCGGTCGTCGCATTCGTGCGAATGACATTCTGGTGATTGAAGCGGATGTGGAATCCCTTGCGGGTGTCATCAGCTCATTGGGGCTGCAGCTTGAAGAGGCCAAACCCTCTACTGCCGATGACACGCCTGCGCAAAATGAGAGCACGTCAGAACAGCAGGACACCAAACAGGAAAAAGAGGAACAGAAAGAGAAAGATAAAGAAAGGGAGCCTGACACCCTGGGCGATGGCATGATCCTGATGGAGCTGGTAGTCAGAACGGAATCACCCCTGCAGGGACGCTCCGCCCGCGACATTCTGCTGAGAACCCGGTACGGTCTGAACCTGCTGGCCGTATCCCGCGAAGGGTCCCGCTCCAAGGCTCGCCTGCGCACGCTCAAGCTGAAACCGGGTGACCTGCTGCTGATGCAGGGCTCGGAAGAGGCACTGTCCGAATTCGCGGCCGATAACGGCTGTATTCCTCTGGCCGAGCGCGAGCTGCGCATACCCGACCACAGCAAAGCCCTGGCCGCTACGCTGATCATGCTGGTTGCAGTCGCCAGCGCGGCCTTTTCACTGGTACCCACCGCAATCGCTTTTGCCGCCGGCGTGCTGGCATCCATGGCGCTGCGAACCCTGCCACTTAGATCCGTATATGACGCCATCGACTGGCCTGTCATTATTCTGCTTGGGGCGTTGATGCCGGTGGCTGCCGTAATGGAAAGTACCGGTACTGCCACGCTGATTGCCGACGCGCTGATTCAACATGTTGCCCAAGGCAGCGGCCCGGCAGCCCTGGGGCTTATACTGATCGTCACCATGCTCATCTCAAGTGTCGTCAACAACGCGGCCACTGCAGCGGCCATGTGCCCCATTGCATTGGGTACCGCCGCTTCGCTCGGCGTAAACGCGGACGCTATGCTGATGGCAGTGGCCATTGGAGCATCCTGTGCATTTCTGACCCCCATCGGACACCAGAACAATACGTTGATACTGGGACCCGGCGGCTTCCGATTTGGTGATTACTGGCGCCTTGGGCTGCCAGTCTCGCTGCTCGTCTGTGCAATCAGCATCCCGCTGCTTCTGCTGGTTTGGCCGTTGTAGTCCCTGGCCCGCGAGCCCTTGCACGCCAGACAGCGTCCACTGAAACACCAACTCCCCCGGTGGCAGAGTCCACAATACTATCTATGCTTAGGTGACTCGGAACAACGCTTTCAATCCAACACCGAAGGAGGCACACATGATCAAGGTTCTTGTTCTGTACTATTCATCCTACGGCCATATCGAAACGTTGAGCCAGGCCATTGCCGAAGGTGCCCACTCTGCCGGCGACGTAGATGTGACCATCAAGCGCGTGCCGGAGCTGGTGCCTGAAGAAGCCGCCCGCAAGGCCGGTATCAAGCTTGATCAGGATGCGCCCATTGCCAAGCCTGCCGAGCTGCCGGACTATGATGCCATCATCTTTGGCACACCGACCCGTTTCGGCAATATGGCCAGCCAGATGCGCAACTTTCTTGACCAGACCGGCGGGCTGTGGGCAAAGGGTGCCCTGATCGGCAAGGTCGCCAGCGTTTTTACCAGCACTGGCACCGGTGGCGGCAATGAAACCACCATACAGTCCTTCCACACTACACTGCTGCATCACGGCATGGTGATTGTTGGCCTCCCCTACAGCTGTTCCGAGCTGGCGGATATCAGTGAAGTGAAGGGGGGATCACCGCTGGGGGCAGCCACCCTGGCCGGGGCCGATGGCTCAAGGACACCATCAGACAAGGAGCTGGCGATGGCCAACTTCCAGGGCAAACATGTTGCCGGCATCGCCAAGAAACTGGCAGCCACCTGATTACCCCTGATGCAGAGCCCAGCCGACCTGCTGGGCTTTTTCTTTCAACACCGCCTTGCTAAGCCTTTTTCATAACCGGATACTTCGTCTTTTACTACCTGCCGTACGAGGTGTTTGCGTTGACACAGATTACCGACAATACAGTGGTTCAGTTTTTTTACACGCTGACCGACTCCGATGACACCCAGATCGAAACCAACCACGGGGCAGACCCCATTGCCTATCTCCACGGCCATGGCGGCATGATTCCGGCCATCGAAACGGCGCTGGAAGGCAAATCGGCCGGTGAGACTCTGCACCTGACACTGACGCCTGATCAGGCATACGGTGAGCGTCAGGATGGTCAGGAGCAACGCGTTCCCCTGAAGCACTTGCAGGGACTGCCCAAGGGCGCACGCAGCTGGAAGCCCGGCATGGTCGCTGTTGTGCAGACCGATCAGGGCATGCGCCAGGTGACTGTGGTCAAGCCAGGGCTGAAAATGGTGCTGGTCGATACCAACCACCCACTGGCCGGAAAAACGCTGACCTACGATATCGAAGTGGTCGATGTTCGCGCCGCGACAGACGAAGAGATTGCCCACGGCCATGTACATGGCGTTGGTGGTCATCATCACTGATGGTCTGCTCGGACGCATCCGCCTGAACAGAGACCCAAAGCGTGTTTGAATTCATTACTCAATTGTTACGGAGAAAACCCATGGCACGTGCAAGCGCTCGTCACATCCTTGTCAGCTCTGAAGCTGAATGTCAGGCCCTGAAAGATCAGATCGCCAATGGCGCCGATTTTGCCGCCCTCGCCAAGGCACATTCGCAGTGCCCGTCCGGCCAACAGGGCGGAGAGCTTGGCAGCTTCGGCCCGGGTCAGATGGTCAAGGCCTTTGACGAAGTGGTCTTCAGCGCTCCGATCAATGAAGTACAGGGCCCCGTGAAAACCCAGTTTGGCTATCACCTGCTTGAAGTCACCAGTCGCGAAGACTGAAAATCGTGACCTGTGGGCTCCGGCCGGCTCCCGCTGCGCCGGAGCCTTTTCATTTATCCACAACATGAAATCCATTGCTCACGACAGGAAGCGCCATGACTGAATGTGAACACCTGCTGATCGAGGATATTGTCGAAGGCAGCGGAACCGAGGTGAAGAAGGGCGGCGCATTGATCACGGCGCACTATCGCGGTTTTTTGGAAGACGGAACCGAATTTGACTCCTCGTATGACAGGGGGCAGCCCTTTCAAACCGTTCTGAGCCGCAAGAAGGTGATCGCCGCCTGGGTTGAAGGCCTAAAAGGCATGAAAGAAGGCGGCACACGCAAGCTGAAAGTACCGGCCGAACTGGGATACGGTGAGCGCGGCTTTGGCGACAAGATTCCGCCAAATGCCAATCTGGTCTTTGAAATCGAGCTGCTGGAAGTGCTGAACCGGGAGTAACCGCGCGCTCCCGGGTGACTGGTTAAGCCCAAATACCGACTCAATGGATATCACATCTATCCGCTCATCCTCCCTGGATGATCCCCTCTACTACCTGCGCAATGCCGAGCAGGTGATTCGCCTGTGCCTGAGCCGGTATGCAGACCTGATATCGCCGGACGAGACACGGCGTCTGACACGGCTGCTATCACTGGACGAGTCTCCACGGGCGCTGCTGATCCGGTTGGTGATGCGAAAAGGCACGCTGTTTCGTACCGATGCCCTGCAATACAGCGAGGTGCCCGATCTCAACGCCGCTATAGCAAGTCTGACGGACGCGGAACTGGTGAATGCAAACCCCAGTCTGTCGCTGGCTGCACTGTGCGATTTGAGTCGGCGGGAAGAATGCCGTGTACTGGCACACAGCCGTCTGCCCGGTGCAGGTTTTGCGTCTTCTGCCCGCAAAGCCGATCTGATTCAGTCACTGCTGGACACCGCCGACGCCGAACAGTCGCAACCGGTTCAGGCATGGTGGCCAGAACCACCTTTCAGGGTCATTGAGTTGCTGTGCAACGATCTGTTTGACCGTCTGCGGCTGATGTTTTTTGGCAACCTGTACCAGCACTGGTCCGAATTTGTACTCACCGAGCTGGGCCTGCAGCGGTTCGAGCCGGTCCCGTTAACCGCCGAGTCACGCCCCTTTCAAAGCCGGGCTGAAGTGGATCTCTATCTGCAGTTACATCACCTGCAGGCACGAGCCGCTGAAGGTGAGCCGATCGATGCCTTGTGTGCGGTCATGCCTCCTTCAACCGACTGTGAATGGATCCATTACCGCCGCCAGAAGGTTCTGTTTCAGCTGGGCCGAGAAGCGGAGCGCCAGCAGCAAAGGGAGCTGGCGTTAAGCCTCTACCAACAGAGCCAACACCCTGAGGCGCAGTTGCGCACCCTGAGGATACAGGAGAAGCATGAGCCGCCAGAGCGGGTATACCAATGGGCCAGTGATGCCCTGTCGCGTCTGCTCCAGCCGGAGATTCGCGTCGGCCTGCAGCGTATACAGCAACGCTGTGCTCGCAAGGCCGGCCTTGAACATGCCCTGCCCCACGCCCCGGATATAACGGTCGAGTCGATGATACTGCCTAAACCGGATCACGGGCGTGTGGAGCAGGCCGTCATCACGGCCCTGTCAGATTCTGACACCAAGCTGTTCCATGTTGAAAACCGACTCTTTACCGGACTGTTCGCGCTGCTGTTTTGGCCCGCGCTGTTCGCACCGGTACGCGGGGCCTTCTTCAACCCCTTTCAGTCCGGCCCTGCCGATCTGTACCGCCCAAACTTCAGCGAAACACGATCCGCGTGGCTGGACGAAGGCTTTGCACAACTGCACTCCGGAACCTATCGCCAGACCATATTGCAAAGACTGGAGCAGAAACAGGGCATCAGCTGCTCGCTGATTCATTGGCCAAGCCTCTCGCCCTCGCTGATCGAACACACGCTGGCATTGATCCCGGCGGCGCACCTGGAAGCCGTGTTTCGTCATCTGTTACTGGATCTGCGCCACCACCGCCGTGGCCTGCCGGACCTGATCCTGCTGGACCGCACAACCGGCCGGTACCGACTGATCGAAGTGAAGGGCCCGGGAGACCGGCTGCAGGACCATCAACGTCTGTGGCTACAGACGATGCAGCAACAGGGGATACCGGTCAGCGTACTTAATGTACAGTGGGCCTCAAACACCGGATGACTCAGTTTAAGGAATGACTCGTGATGGCCTTTCGGGTCATTTTCTGGTGGACGGTTGCACTTGATCCGGGATTGATGGGCTTTCTGCTCAGCGCACCGGCTCAACAGGTGTGGCAGCCGTTGCTGCAATGGTAAGGTGATGAATGCCCTGATGCACTCGGGTGCAAAAAAAAATCGCCAAAAGGCGATTCGTATAACATCACTGTGTAAATGGTCGGGACGGCAGGATTTGAACCTGCGACCCCTTGCACCCCATGCAAGTGCGCTACCAGACTGCGCTACGCCCCGACTAGGCGGGAACCGACTGATCAGTTCCGAAGAGGACGCGAATATTACCTTAAGGTTTTGAAAAAAGAAAGCTTTCACAATGGTTTTTTGTCTACGCTGATTGAGGACAAGACAACCAACCTCGGAATATATACCGTTGAGAAAACAATCAGAACAATGGAGACATGTATGAACAACAATGACGTTGTCGTGCTGAGCGCTGCGCGCTCGGCTATCGGCTCTTTCGGCGGTGGTTTGAGCCAGCTGGAGCCTTCTGAACTGGCCGGACAGGTAATGAAGTCGTCCATTGAGCGTTCAGGAGTAGACCCTGAGCTGATCCGCTACGTGACCTCAGGGCATTGCATACCGACTGACTCACGCTTTGCCTACGTTGCACGTGTGGCTTCCATTCAGGCGGGGCTGCCCATGGACTCGGTGGCGATGTCGGTAAACCGTCTTTGCAGTTCCGGTTTGCAGGCCGTGGTGACCACGGCTCAGGGCATCATGCTGGATGATTACGAATACGGTATTGGCGGTGGCGTAGAAGTCATGTCGCGTTCAGGCTACCTGTCGACCGCCCTGCGCAGCGGTGCACGTATGGGTGACAGCACCATGATCGACATGATGGTCGCAACCCTGAGTGACCCGTTCGGTGTCGGCCACATGGGGATCACTGCAGAAAATCTGGCCGAGAAATGGGGGATCACTCGGGAAGAGCAGGATGCATTCGCCGCTGAATCCCATCGTCGCGCCGTTGCAGCGATTGAGGCGGGTCATTTCAAGGATCAGATCGTCCCGATCAGCATCAAAACGCGTAAGGGTGAGCTGATTTTCGATACCGATGAACATGTGAAAGCCGGCACAACCGTCGACACGCTGGCCGCCATGCGACCCGCGTTCAAAAAGGATGGCACGGTGACTGCCGGTAACGCCTCAGGCATCAACGACGGCGCCTCCTATCTGGTGCTGGCGTCTGCCCAGGCCGCTGCACGGGATGGCCACAAACCGATGGCCAGGCTGGTCTCTTATGCGGTTGCGGGCGTTTCCAATGAAGTCATGGGCGAAGGCCCCATCCCGGCTACGCGCCTGGCACTCAAGAAAGCCGGCTTGAGTCTGGCTCAAATGGACGTCATTGAGTCCAACGAGGCCTTTGCTGCACAAGCGCTGGCGGTAGCCAAAGGGCTGGAACTGGATCTTGCCAGGACCAACCCCAACGGTGGCGCCATTGCACTGGGTCATCCGGTAGGCTGCTCAGGTGCCTATATTGCCACCAAGGCGCTGCACGAACTGCAGCGAACTCAAGGACAATATGCGCTGGTCACCATGTGTATTGGTGGCGGTCAGGGCATCGCGGTTATCTTTGAACGTATCTGAAAGCAGTCGTTGACAAGACACCCCCTGGCCGGGGTGTCTGTTTCCAGGTTCAAAACTCAGCCGGCTTTGCCTCACCTCAACCTCTTTAAAACGTGATTTTCACTCCCTTAAGACTTCTTTAAGTTTTCAAGACCAGAATGCGTGGCTATGAACAGGAGTCATGCCATGAGTCTTAATCCTCCACGCATCAACCAGCCGACCAGTCTTAGTCTGCATGATCAGACCTGCGCAGCGCGTCCGGGTATTGAAGCGTTTATTCGCGAACGTTTCCGAGTCGTACATGCTGCTGATATCCACGACTTTCTGCCGACGCTCGTCAGTTGCCGTAACGCACGCGGCGAGTTGGTAGCCGCTGCCGGTTTCCAGCTGGCCGCTGAGGCATCCCTGTTTCTGGAGACCTATCTCGACACGCCCATCGAGCACTGCCTGGCTGACCGGCTTACGCTCATGCCGACACGCGACAGGATCGTTGAGGTCGGCAACCTCGCCACCCTTAAGCCCGGCCAGGTTCGCCAGTTGATTGTGACGTTGGCAGCCTGGTTCGATCGCCGTCAGCTGGAGTGGGCAGTACTCACTCTGACGCCAACGCTGATCAACAGTTTTCGACGCCTGGGACTGGAATTACATCCACTGGCAACCGCTCGGTACGAACGGCTGCGCCATGGCAGCAGTCATTGGGGACATTATTACGAGCAGAAGCCCATGGTGGTTGCCGTTTCCATTCCGGTTGGTGCTGCCTGCCTGCGTCGCCAGACAGTGACCCACCCGACTCACGCCACATACGAGCGCCCAACAATTGCCACCACCGAGAATGCCCATGCCCTCCCATCTGTTTGCTGAACTGACCCGGCTGGCTCAGAGCCAGCCTGATGCTGTCGCACTGTGTGACACCCATGGCACCGTGCACTGGGGTGAATTACCGGCGGCGGTTGATGCATTGGCTCTGCGCCTGCGCGAGCACGGAGGCGAGCGTCTGGCACTGCTTGCTGACAATAGCCGTCACTGGGTGCTGGCCGACTTGGCGGCACTGAAACTGGGACGGGTCCTGGTGCCGGTGCCTCTGTTCTTCTCCGACACACAACGCCGCCATCTGCTTGAACGGGCGGGCATCGATACACTGATCACTTGCGAACAGGACCAACTGCAACTGCAACACCTGAGCAATCCTGTTACCGATCTGCATGTAGGTACCGCGAAAATCACCTTCACCTCGGGTACCACCGGGACCCCCAAAGGGGTCTGTTTGAGCGCCGATCAGCAGCTCAACGTCGCCCGCGCACTCACCGCACAACTGGCTCCACTGGCCATCCGGAGACACCTGTGTCTGCTGCCTCTGGCCACCTTGCTGGAGAACATCGCGGGCGTCTACACCGCCCTTCTGATGGGAGCCTGTATCGAGCTACCTGCGCTGCAGAGCTTGGGCTGGCAAGGTTCCAGCGGGCTCGATAGCCAGTGTTTACTGGGCGCTTTGCACCAGCATCAGCCGGACTCTCTGATCACGCTGCCGCAAGTACTGTCGACCCTCACCCGGGCTGCTGAGCAGGGCGCCGCGCTGCCTATGGTGAAATTCATCGCCGTTGGCGGTGCCCGCGTGGGGGCTGAATTGATCCGTCGCGCACGTGCCGCTGGCCTGCCCGCTTACGAAGGTTACGGTCTGTCGGAATGTGCCTCGGTTGTCAGTCTGAATACGCCCGCGCAAGACTGTATCGGCAGTGCCGGAGCGCCACTGGCACACAACAGCCTGAGCGTCACTGCTGCGGGCGAACTGCTGATTGACGGTAATCGAATGCTCGGTTACCTCGGAGAACCGGCCCCTAATGGCCCCTATGCGACCGGCGATCTTGTGCGCCTTGATGAAGACGGTTTTGTGCATGTCCAAGGTCGCATGCGCAACGTCATTATCAACAGCTTCGGTCGCAATATCAGCCCTGAATGGGTGGAATCGGAACTGTTGTCACAGCCGGGAATCGAGCAAGCCGTTCTGTTTGGTGAAGCACGCCCCTTCAATACCGCACTGATCCACGCCCCGACACTGGACGATGCGGCACTGCAACGAAGCATTACTCAGGTCAACACCCGCCTGCCCGATTACGCTCGCGCCCTGCGTTGGGTTCGGATCCCGCATGCGATGGGCAGTGCCGAGGGGCTGTTCACCTTGAATGGCCGACCACGCCGCGATGCGATCGCCACACGCTTTGCCGAACATCTTGAATCCGTTTATCAACTTGACCACTGAAAGGGATAGCGCCATGTCTTTCTACGATCAGCTACAACACGACACACGCGATGCACGTCAGTACCTGTTGGACGCACCGATAATTGTCGCCTGCCAACGTGGTGAGATCAGCCACAATCAGTACACCGAGTTTCTGACCCAAGCCTACCACCATGTCAAACATACCCTGCCACTACTGATGGCATGCGGTGGCCGACTGCCCGAAAGCCATGAGTGGCTGCGCGAAGCGGTCGCCGAATATATCGAGGAAGAGACCGGACACCAGGAGTGGATACTCAACGATCTGGCCGCCTGTGGCCTGGACAAGGAAGCCGTACGTCGAGGGCAGCCGTCGATCGAAACGGAACTGATGGTTGCCTACGCCTACGACATGATCCAGCGGGTCAACCCGGTCGGTTTCTTCGGCATGGTTCAGGTACTCGAAGGCACCAGCGTTGCACTGGCTACGCCGTTGTCACACATCATTCAGGATCGGCTGGCATTGCCTGACAGTGCGTTCAGCTATCTGCGTTCACACGGTTCACTGGATCAGGACCACATCAAATTCTTTCAGAGTCTGATGGAGCGTATCGACAACCCTGACGAGCAGGCCCTGATTATCCACAGCGCACAGGTGTTCTACCGCCTCTACGCCGATATTTTCCGCAGCCTGCCCACCGCCTGAGAGGTCGCCATGCAATTTGACCGTCGACACATCCTCATTACCGGGGCCAGCGGTGGTATCGGCTCCGCTCTCGCTCATGCGCTCGCCACAGAAAAGGCGTCATTACTTTTGCATGGGCGTAACCGGAACACATTGACAACACTAGCCGATAAATGTCGCCAGCTCGGCGCCCGGGAGGTCCAGCTCTGCAGCGCAGATCTGGCCACGACCGAAGGGCGTGCCATACTGATCGACCATGTACAGAGCAGCTTTTCAAAGCTGGACACGTTAATCAATAACGCGGGGATAAGTCGTTTTCAGGTGTTCGAACAGCAAACACCCGAGCAGATTGAGCAACTGCTGACGACCAACATCACCGCTCCCATCCTGTTGACCCGTGCCCTGATCTCCCCCCTGCTGGAAACAGCGGGCGAATCACCGGTCATCCTCAATATCGGCTCCGCCTTCGGTGCGCTCGGCTTCCCCGGTTACAGCACCTACTGTGCCAGCAAAGCAGCGATTCGACTGTTTTCCGAAGCGCTGGCTCGCGAGTTCAGTGACACGCCGCTGCGGGTACAGTATCTGGCCCCACGAGCCACCCGCACCGAGATCAACTCTGAAAGTACCAACGCCATGCTGGCAGCCACCGGTAGTGCTTCCGACAGCCCGGAACAGGTTGCTCGCATCGCACTGAAACTGCTGCGCTCTGGCCAAGCCCAGGTGACCATCGGCTGGCCGGAAAAGCTGTTGGTCAGACTTAATGGCCTGCGCCCTGAGATGATCAGCGCAGTCCTCAACAGGCAACTCGGCAAAATTAAACCCTTCGCCAAGCACCACTAAACGGGAGTCTTGTCATGAAACCGGTTACACACATCCGTACTGCCCTGCTGACCCTCACGCTCGGTTGTGCCACTATTATCCAAGCGGCGACACCTGAACAATTGCTGCCGTTCCAGCAACGCTGGGCCGAAATACAGTACAGCCTGGATCAAGACGCTCAGGCCGATGCCTTCGATGATCTCGCAGCACAGTTGGCCGAGCAGCTGACCGCTCAGCCCCACGACCCCGAGCTGATGATCTGGCAAGGTATCGTTCTCAGTTCACAGGCGGGCGCCAAGGGCGGCCTGGGAGCCTTAAAGCTGGTAAAGCAGGCACGCACGCTGTTTGAGGCCGCCATTGAGCAGGACGCCTCTGCTCTGAACGGGTCGGCACTGACCAGCCTCGCTACTCTTTATCATCAAGTCCCGGGCTGGCCACTTGGATTCGGCAGCGATGAAAAGGCACAGGAACTGTTCGAACAGGCGCTGGCGATCAATCCCGACGGCATCGACAGCAACTATTTCTATGCGGCCTTCCTGCTCGAAAAAGGCGACAATACTCGCGCTAAAGCATTACTGGACAAGGCGCTGGCGGCACCGGCACGCCCGGGACGACAACGGGCCGATGCCGGTCGACGCGAAGAGATTCATACGCTGTTGCAACAACTGAAATAAGGACCTGCGTATGCGCATACTGATCGTCGAGGATGATCCACTTTTGGGGGATGGCATCACCCGCGCATTGACCAAGACGGGTGACAGTGCAGATTGGCTCACCTCGGGCGAAGAGGCTTGGCATATTTTGCAGCTTGAGCACTTTGACTGCATGATTCTCGATCTCGGGCTGCCCGGTATGGACGGCCTTAGCCTGTTGCGTCAGCTACGCAAGGGGGGACACACCCTGCCGGTGTTGATTCTGACTGCTCGTGATGCCATCGAAGATCGTATCGCAGGGCTGGATGCCGGTGCCGATGATTACCTGCTAAAGCCCTTCGACCTGGCTGAGCTGCGTGCGCGTCTGCGCGCGGTTACCCGCCGCTACAAGGGCTATAGCGACACGTTGCTGCAGCTGGGTGGCCTCAGCATCGACACGCAGGGTCAAAGCGTAAGTTATTGCGGACACGCGGTTGCTCTCTCCAGACGCGAATATGGTCTGTTACTGACTCTGGTTGAAAATGCAGGCAAGGTTCTTAGCCGAAGTCGGCTGGAGGAATCCCTGTATGGCTGGGGGAATGAAGTTGAGAGCAATACCCTCGAAGTCCACATCCACCATCTGCGCAAGAAGCTTGATCCCTCGGTCATACGCACCGTACGTGGGGTGGGCTATATGATGGACAGAGTGGACGTATGACATCCATTCGCCGCACACTCAGCCTCAGTCTGCTCAGCATCGGCCTCGTTACGGGGCTGGTCACCGCTGCGCTTTCATTCTGGGCCGCGACCGATGAAGCAGAAGAGCTGTTTGATGCCCAGATGGCCCAGATGGCCCGCCTGACCGGTCAGCTCGCGCCAGCCGGCCCGCTGACTCAGCTCGAAACGCCAGCCGAATTCGAATGGACACCGGCTCACCCTTATGAGAAGCAGCTCTCCTACCGAATTGTCGATGCGTCTGGCACCGTATTAATTGCCTCGCCCAGTTTCCCGGAGCAGATCGACGCCCCGCCAGGTACCACCAGCGGCTATCGCAACCTGGACGTCAACGGCACCCAGTGGAGACTGTTCACCCTTGCCGAACCTACCGGCCAACGCTACATACAAGTCTCTCAGGACTATCGCATCCGTCGTGAGCTGGGCGTTAAAATTGCCATGTCCAATACCCTGCCGATTCTGATTTTTCTGGTGCTGTTCGGACTCACGATCTGGTGGTTGATTGGGCGCAGTCTGCGACCACTGGTAACGGTGAGTCATGAGGTTGCCACGCGTGGCTCTGACCATCTTGAACCCCTGGCTTTACAGCAAATACCTGATGAAATTGATGGCCTGGTCAGAGCACTCAACGCACTGCTGGCACGATTGCAGCAGAGCTTCGAACGCGAACGCCGCTTTACCGCCGATGCTTCACACGAGCTGCGCACCCCCTTGGCCGCCCTGCAGATCCATTGCGAGAATTTGTATCAGGATCTGGGTGACAGCGAGAGTCGCATCAGCTGTGCTCAGATGTTAAAAGGAATATCCTGGATGAATCGGATGGTTGAACAGCTGTTGCAGCTGAGCCGACTTGATCCACAAGCACGCCTGCCTGACACCACCCAGGTCAACCTCAACACATTGTGCCGGGATGTCATTGACGACCAGATAGGATTCGCTATCGCACGAAACATAGATCTGGGTCTTAGCGCCCCTGACCGCCCCCTGTCACTGCAAGGCAGTGCCTTTTATCTGAGCCTGATGCTGCGCAATCTGATCGACAACGCCCTGCGCTACACTCCCTCAGGGGGCGAGGTTACCCTGACTTTGGAGTCGGTCGATAATCATATTGTAATGAGCGTAATCGACTCAGGCCCAGGCCTCAATGATGAACAGAAGATGCGCGTCTTCGAGCGATTCTATCGCCAGGGGCCGAACGGCACGGGAAGTGGTTTGGGGCTATCAATCGTGCGCCTGATCACGCAGCTGCATCAAGCAAGGATAACGCTGCTTGAACGCCAGGATGGGCAAACGGGACTGGTTGCACGCGTTGACTTTGCCCCTGAGCTACCCGATGCCAGTGGAACCGATGTAAAGGGCTGAACCGTCATAACGACTTCAGAAGCGCTCTGATCTCTTCCAGCTCGGTAATCGTCTGACGCAGCAACTGGCGGTAACGCGCAGCGTCATCCCCTGCACTTTCCCCGGCCAGCCATTGGCGTGCACCCGCGATAGTGTAGCCCTGCTCATGCAGAAGACTGCGGATCTGGCGCAGCAGCAACAGGTCCTTGTGCTGGTAATAGCGGCGGTTGTTACGCTTGACCGGCTGTATCTGTTTGAACTCCTGCTCCCAGTAGCGCAGTACATGGGGCTTGAGCTGACACAGCTCGGCAGCTTCGCCGATGGTGAAATAGCGTTTGGAAGGGATGGGCCCCAGTTCAGACGCTGTCTGGCTGGTTTCCGGCATGGATCTCCACGCGCTCCTTGAGTTTCTGCCCCGGGCGGAATGTGACCACCCGGCGGGCAGAGATGGGGACTTCCTCCCCGGTTTTCGGATTTCGCCCCGGACGCTCACGCTTGTCACGCAGATCGAAATTGCCGAAGCCGGAGAGTTTTACCTGCTCGTTGTGCGCCAGACTGGTACGGATCTCATCGAAGAACGAGTCCACCATATCCTTGGCTTCGCGTTTGTTCAGGCCCAGCTCCTCATAGAGGCGTTCGGCCATGTCAGCTTTGGTCAACGAGCTCATGTCGGTCACCCTGTGTTTACTCTCGTAACGTTGCAGCACAACGATCGCGGAGTGCGGATACAACGGCACTTACCGCACTGTTGATCTCTTCGTCATTAAGAGTGCGCGATGGGTGCTGCCAGGTCAAGCCCAGCGCCAGACTTTTTCGTCCCGGTTCAATGCCTTGGCCATGGTACACGTCGAACAGTGTCACCTGCTTGATGAACTCGCCAGCCGCTTCGGTCGCTGTATTGCGGATATCGGCGAATGCGGTTGACTGGTCCACGAGCAGTGCCAGATCTCGGCGCGATTCGGGGAATTTTGACAGCGAGCTGAAACGAGGCAGCTTGCCACCGGTCACCGCATCCAGCGTGATTTCAAACAGATAGACAGGGCCATTCAGGTCCAGCTTCTTCACCAGTGACGGATGCAGGGCTCCCAGGAAGCCCACCGCCTCGCCATTACGCTCAATGCGAGCAGCCTGACCCGGATGCAGTGCCACATGGCGATCCGCCACAAAGCTGAACTGCTCGCCACAACCACCCAGTGCCAGCAGCGATTCCAGATCCCCCTTGGCATCGAAGAAGTCCAGCTTGTCCTTCCCGGCTGTCCAGCCTTCCGCATCACGGTTGCCCGCGATCAGACCGGCAATCACGTTCTCCTGCACCAGACCTTCCGCCTTGGGCACAAAGCGCTGACCGGTTTCAAACAGGCGCACGCGGCTTTGCTGACGATGCTGGTTGTACTGCAGCGCCTTGGCCAGTCCTGGCCACAGGGTTGTGCGCATCACTGCCATTTCAGCCGAAATGGGGTTGGCCAGCGCCAGTGCCGTATGCTGGTCATCAAAGGCCTTTTGCAGTTCGGCTTCGATGAAGCTGTAAGTGATCGCTTCCTGATAGCCTCGCGCAACCAGATGACGGCGCAGCTGCTGCAGCGTCAGACGTGCCTCGGCGATCGGCGGGATCGGCAGCTGTGCAGTCGGCGTGTGGACCGGCAGATTGTTGTAGCCGTATACCCGTGCAATCTCTTCAATCAGATCGACTTCGATGGTGAGGTCAAAGCGATAGCTCGGCACCGTTACCTGCCAGCCATCATCCACCTCAACCAGCAGCATGCCCAGACGGTTCAGAATCTCTTCAACCTCGGCATCCGGGATTTCCAGTGCCAGCAGCGCCGCCAGTTTGCTGCGACGCAGGAGGACCTGCTGCACTTCGGGCAGGTCAGCTTCGGATACGGCTTCTACCACCGGGCCCGGCTCACCGCCAACAATATCCAGCAACAGCGCAGTGGCGCGTTCGATCGCCTTGCGCTGAAGCTGCCAGTCGACACCACGTTCGAAGCGATGCGAGGAATCCGTATGCAGGCCGTAGCTACGGGCACGGCCGGCAATGGCCAGTGGCGCAAAAAAGGCGCTTTCCAGGAAGATGTCGCGGGTCGACTCGGTAACCGATGTCGGCTCGCCGCCCATGATACCGGCCATGGCCACCGGGCCCCTGGCATCGGCGATCACCAGAGTATCGGCGTTCAACTCGACCTCCTGCCCATCCAGCAGCTGCAGCTTTTCGCCCTGTTCGGCCAGGCGCACGCGAATGCCGCCTTCAAGCTTGCTCAGGTCAAAGGCGTGCATCGGCTGGCCAAGCTCCAGCAGCACATAGTTGGTGACATCCACAACCGGATCGATGCTGCGCACACCGGAACGACGCAGTTTTTCCTGCATCCACTGCGGTGTAACAACCCCCGGGTTGATGTTGCGAATGACCCGGCCCAGATAGCGCGGACAGCCCTCTGCATGCTCCAGTTCAACACCGAAGCGATCGTCATGCTGCGGCGCGACCGGTGCCGCTTCAATCGGGGCCACTGCCGCCTTGTTCAGTACGCCAACTTCACGCGCCATACCGGCAATGCTGAGGCAGTCGCCACGGTTTGGCGTCAGATCAACATCAATGATCTTGTCGTTCAGGTTCAGGAATTCACGAATATCCTGACCGACCGGTGCATCGTCCGCCAGCTCCATGATGCCGCCATGGTCTTCGGACAGCCCCAGCTCGTCTTCGGCACAGAGCATGCCAAAGGACTCGACCTGACGCAGTTTGGCCTTCTTGATCTTGAAGTCACCCGGCAAAACGGCCCCGACACGGGCAAACGCGGTTTTCAGGCCGGCACGTGCATTGGGCGCGCCACAAACCACCTGTACGGTCTGCTCGCCGTCACTGACCTGACATACCTGAAGCTTGTCGGCGTTGGGGTGCTGTTCGGCACTGATGATCTCGCCAACCACGACACCGCTGAAATCACCGGCGACGCTTTCGATATCATCCACTTCAAGGCCGGACAGACTCAGCTGATCCGCCAGTTCCTGAGTTCCGATCTGCGGCTGAACCAGCTCGCGCAACCACTGTTCACTGAATTTCATGCTGCTTTCCTGAAAAATCTGTTGGTGTGCGTTGACGTCTTACTTGAACTGGCCGAGGAAGCGCAGATCGTTTTCAAAGAACAGACGCAGATCGTCCACGCCGTAGCGGAGCATCGCCAGACGCTCAACGCCCATGCCGAACGCAAACCCGGTAAACTCTTCCGGGTCGATGCCGGAGTATTCAAACACCTTCGGATGCACCATGCCGCAGCCGAGCACCTCCAGCCACTTGCCGTCGCCACGGTCGATATCAACTTCAATGGAGGGCTCGGTGAACGGGAAGTAGGACGGACGGAAGCGAACCTTCACGTCTTCCTCGAAGAATTCACGCAGGAACTGCTCCAGTGTGCCCTTGAGGTCGGCGAAGGTGATGTTGCGATCAACCAGAAGACCTTCCACCTGATGGAACATGGGTGAGTGGGTCTGATCGTAGTCACAGCGATATACTCGACCGGGGCAGATGATGCGGATCGGCGGTTGCTGCGCTTCCATGGTCCGCACCTGTACCGGCGAAGTATGGGTCCGCAGCAGTGTGTGGGCATCGAAGTAGAAGGTATCATGCATCGCCCGCGCCGGATGGTGAGCCGGAATATTCAGCGCTTCGAAGTTATGATAGTCGTCTTCAATCTCGGGACCTTCTGCAACGCTGTAACCGATACTGCCGAAAAAGGCTTCGATGCGCTCCAGGGTACGGGTCACGGGGTGCAGACCACCGACTGACTGGCCACGACCCGGCAGGGTCACGTCTACGGTTTCCGCCGCCAGTTTGGCTTCCAATGCAGCCGACTCCAGCTTCTCACGACGCGCAGTAATATCAGCCTGCAGCGCTTCCTTGGCTTCATTAATGCGAGCACCGGCAGCCGGACGCTCTTCGGCCGACAGCTTGCCAAGCCCCTTGAGCAACTGGGTCAGCTCGCCCTTCTTGCCAAGATACTGCACCCGGATCTCGTCCAGTGCAGCCAGCGTGTCAGTTTCAGCAACAGCCTGTTTGCCTTGCGCCAACAGGGTCTCAAGATTTTCCATTTCCGGCTCCAGACAAAAATAGGGGAAGAGCTTGCACCCTTCCCCTATTCGATTCGATCATTTACCTACCAATAGGCGGGCGTATGTTACGCCAGTGCAGCTTTGGCTTTCTCGACAACCGCAGTAAAGGCACCCTGCTCGTATACAGCCAGGTCAGCCAGAACCTTACGGTCGATTTCGATGTTGGCCTTTTTCAGACCAGCAATAAAGCGGCTGTAGGACAGACCGTTGATGCGAGCGGCAGCGTTGATACGTGCAATCCACAGAGCGCGGAACTGACGCTTGCGCTGACGACGGTCACGGTACGCATACTGACCGGCTTTGATGACAGCCTGTTTGGCTACACGGAATACACGGCTACGGGCACCGTAGTAACCTTTGGCCTGTTTCAGAATCTTCTTGTGACGGGCGCGAGCCTGTACACCACGTTTTACGCGAGGCATGGCAATTCCTTCCTATAAAAACTAAATAATGACCGAAAAAACTCAGAGATAAGGCAGCATACGCTTGACCAGAGCCTGGTCAGCCGCGTGAACCTGCAGCATCGGGCGCAGCTGACGCTTACGCTTGGTGCTTTTCTTGGTCAGAATGTGGCTTTTGTAGGCCTGCTTGTGCTTCACGCCGTTAGCAGTCTTCTTGAAACGCTTTGCCGCACCGCGGACAGTTTTGATCTTAGGCATTAACTTTCTCCACGCATTCGTTTGTTAGTCAGCCTACCCGAACAAACAGCAGGACCCGTTACCTGATTTCCTGGGAACTCAGGCAGACGGGTCCTGCAGTCGGGTGACTATTTCTTTTTCGGAGCCAGTACCATGACCATTTGACGACCTTCCATTTTCGGACGCTGTTCAACAGTACTGATTTCGGCCAGATCGTTTTCGATCCGCTCCATCAGCTGCATGCCCAGCTCCTGGTGAGCCATCTCACGACCACGGAAGCGCAAGGTAACCTTGCCCTTGTCTCCGCTTTCAAGGAAACGTATCAGGTTGCGCAGTTTTACCTGATAATCCCCTTCTTCCGTACCCGGACGGAATTTCACTTCCTTGACCTGCATCTGAGACTGCTTTTTCTTCGCCTCATTTGCCTTTTTCTTCATCTCGTACTGATGCTTACCATAGTCCATGATCTTGCAGACAATGGGATCAGAATCAGAGATCTGAACCAGATCAAGTTCGGCTTCCTGAGCTTTCTCAAGAGCCTCTGAAATCGAAACAACACCAATCTGATTTCCATCCGCACCGATAAGACGGCATTCGGTGGCACGGATATTTTCATTGATCGGCGGCAGTGGCGCACGGCCTCCGCGTCTGTTATCACGCCTGATAGCTATATCTCCTGACGATTTTATTTTGCCTGACGGCCTTTGCGCTCGGTTTCCTGAACCAGCTGTTCAATCAGCGCATCGACGGCCAGCGTACCCAAATCCTCACCGGAGCGCGTACGCACTGCAACGGTTCCGGACTCGACCTCTTTGTCACCTACCACCAACAGGTAGGGCACTTTTTGTAGAGTACGCTCGCGGATTTTAAAGCCGATCTTCTCGTTTCTCAAGTCCGCAGTGGCTCGCAGCCCCGCTTTTTCGAGTTTTTCTGCCAGATCGCGGCAATAATCCGCCTGATTGTCGGTGATATTCATCACGACTGCCTGCAGCGGTGACAGCCACAACGGCAAGGCACCGGCATAATGTTCGATCAAGATACCGATGAAGCGCTCGAAAGATCCCAGGATGGCACGGTGCAGCATAACCGGCGTTTCACGCTCGCCATGTTCATTGACGAATTGGGCACCAAGACGCCCCGGCATGGAGAAGTCGACCTGAATGGTGCCGCACTGCCAGACACGACCGAGGCAGTCACGCAGCGAGAATTCGATTTTCGGGCCATAGAAAGCCCCCTCACCCGGCAACTCTTCCCAGTCGAGACCTGCCGTGTTCAATGCATCGGCCAGTGCCTTCTCCGCCTTGTCCCAGCTTTCATCTGAACCCACGCGTTCTTCCGGACGGGTGGACAGCTTGTACAGAATGTCGCTGAAACCAAAGTCAGCATATACCTCATGCAGGAAGTCGATAAAGTCCGCCACTTCGGTCTGGATCGAGTTCTCGGCACAGAAAATGTGCGCATCATCCTGTACGAAACCGCGCACACGCATGATGCCATGCAACGAGCCCGAGGGTTCATTGCGGTGACAGGAGCCAAACTCGGCCAGACGCAGCGGCAGATCCCGGTAGGATCTAAGCCCCTGGTTGAATACCTGAACGTGGCAAGGGCAGTTCATCGGCTTGATGGCGAAATCACGGCTCTCGGAGTGCGTGGTGAACATCTGCTCCTGAAACTTGCCCCAGTGACCGGACTTTTCCCACAGCGTCCGCTCCACCACCTGCGGTGTCTTGATCTCCTGGTAACCGTGACGGCGCTGTCTGGTCCGCATGTACTGCTCGATCTGCTGATACAATGTCCAGCCATTCGGGTGCCAGAACACCATGCCCGGTGCCTCTTCCTGCATATGGAACAGGTTCAGCTGCTTGCCCAGCTTGCGATGGTCGCGCTTCTCGGCCTCTTCCAGACGGTGCAGATAGGCCTTGAGTTCTTTTTTGTCGCCCCAGGCGGTACCGTAAATGCGCTGCAGCATTTCATTCTTGGCGTCTCCACGCCAATAGGCACCGGCCACCTTCATCACCTTGAACGCCTTGATATGACCGGTGGACGGTACATGAGGCCCCCGACACAGATCGATAAAGTCGCCCTGTTTGTAGAAGGAGAGCGGCTGATCGCCCGGAATGGAATCGATAATCTCGACCTTGTACTTCTCGCCCATCTGCTCAAACAGCTTGATCGCCTCATCGCGTGACATCACGGAGCGGCTGACCGGCAGATTGTCTTTTGACAGCTGATTCATGCGCGATTCGATCTTTTCCAGATCTTCAGGCGTGAACGGACGCTCGTAGGCGAAGTCGTAATAAAAGCCGTCATCGATCACCGGACCGATGGTTACCTGAGCGCCCGGGAACAGGTCCTGTACTGCCATCGCCATCAAGTGAGCACAGGAGTGGCGGATCACGTCCAGCCCCTCCTCATCGCGCGCGGTCACGATGGCCAGATCAACATCGTCCTCAATCAGGTAACTGGTATCAACCAGCTCGCCATTGACCTTGCCGGCAACAGCGGCCTTGGCCAGACCGGTACCGATATCGGCAGCCACATCGTGCACGGTAACGGGATGATTGAAGGTGCGAGTACTCGCATCCGGAAGTGTAATGACAGGCATTTTCTGTTCCCTGGCTAGCGGTGTAACCCATACGAGAGGCCACACCCGGATTGAAATACATTTACTGAACGGGGACTTCAGGCTGCGGCAGGTACGAGGTGCCGGCCAGTCCGAGGGGCGATTATAGCGGCCCAGGCATCGATGCGCGATCCGATCGGATAAAAATCAGCGGCAGCGCTGCAACAAATCACGGGTATACAGGATATGCCGGCTTGCCGCTTCACGGGCTGCAGGGGCGTCGCGAGCCTGCAGCGCCCGATGGATGTTGTCGTGCTGTCTGCCAATACCATCGGGATAACGACCAAGACGCCCCAGCGTGCGCGACAGCACACTGTAAATCGCATTGAAGTAACGGTGGTAGAACAGCTGACTGAACGAGCACACCAGCAGGTGATGACTCGACTGAGCAATCAACATGTGGAACTGCAGATCTGCCTTGGCTCTCTCCAGCGTGCTGTCGCCCCTTGCGGCCGGGCGGCGGTTACGCTCACACATCCGCCGATACTCCTGAGCCAGCACACTCAGTTCAACATCGCTGGCACGCTGGGCGGCAAACCAGGCGGCCTCGCCTTCCAGCGCGGCGCGCGCCTCAAGGACCTGCAGCTGAAAGTCGATATCATCTCCATGCCCCTCAAGCGGCAACTCCAGATGCTGCTCCAGCAGATTGGCACAACGGCTGCGCTCGCCCTGACGGGTTTCGATGATACCAACGGCTCGCAATCCAGACAGCGCCTCACGCACGGCACCACGTGAGGCATCGTACTGCCGCATCAACGTGCGCTCGGAGGGTACCGGCTGCCCTGGCACCCAATCCCCCTCAAGCAACAGGCGCTCCAGTTCATACTGCAGTGTCACGCCAACCTCCCGGCTCGCTTTGGTAAGACCAGTTGGCAGTATAGCATTCACGCCTGCGATCCCATCACCTATCTTGATACTCAAGTCATGCACAATCAGAGGCACCCCTGCCATGTCCAATACCCAAACCGCACCGATCAAAGTCGGTCTGTTCGTCACCTGCCTGGCTGACATGTTTCGGCCCGAGGTCGCCTTTGCGACGGTCCGACTGCTGGAGCAGGCTGGCTGTGAGGTTGAGGTTCCCGCTGCCCAGACCTGCTGCGGCCAGCCCGCATTTAATTCCGGCGACAATCACAGCAGCTGCTCCATTGCACGCCAGACCATTGAAGCCTTCGAAGGCTATCGCTATGTGGTTGGTCCCTCCGGCTCCTGTATCGGCATGCTGCATCACTACCCTGAGCTGTTCGCCGATGACGATCCCTGGAAAGCCCGCGCGGAAGACCTCAGGTCCCGTGCCTTTGAAATTACCTCCTTTCTGGTGGACCAGTTGAACTTCAGCGGCATTCAGAGCGGTTTTTCCGGCAGGGTCACCTACCATGACTCCTGTTCTGGCCTGCGAGAGCTGGGTATCAAACAACAGCCACGACAGTTGTTGAGCGAAATTAACGGCGCTGAACTGACCGAGATGCAGGAGGCCGAAACCTGCTGTGGGTTTGGCGGCACCTTCTGCGTCAAGTATCCGGACATCTCCAACCGCATGGTCGGTAACAAAACGGAGTTTGCCGTGAGCAGCGGCGCCGGCACTCTGGTGGGGGGCGATCTTGGCTGCCTGCTCAACATGGCCGGAAAACTCAAACGCGAAGGCCACGCCATGCAGGTCCGCCATATCGTCGAGTTGCTGGCTGACATGACCCAGACACCCGCTATTGGCGAGTCTGACTTCGATCTTGCCAAGGCACTGTAAAGGGAACATACACATGCAGATCAAGAGCCCCGAATTCAAGCAAAGCGCTCGCATCGCACTGCAGGATGTAAACCTGCAGAAGGCGCTTGGCAACCTCAAGGCTGGCTTCCCAGGCAAGCGGGCTGCAGCCGTTGCCCGCCTGCCGGAGTTTGACCGACTGCGCGATGAGGCCCGCGACCTGAAAAACCACATTCTCGAGCATCTGGATCTGTATCTGGAGCAGTTCGAGGCCCGGGTCGTGGAAAACGGTGGCCAGGTGCACTGGTGTCGAACCTCCGAGGATGCGCGCCAGACCATCCTGCAGATCTGTCGCGAACAGAACGCCAAGACGGTGACCAAGGGCAAATCCATGGTGACCGAGGAGATCAACCTCAACGAGTACCTGGAAGCAAACGGCGTCCGGCCCGTGGAAACCGACCTGGGCGAGTACATTCTGCAGCTGCGCGGCGACCATCCCAGCCATATCATCGCGCCTGCCATCCATCTCAATCTTGAGGATGTTTCCGAAGCCTTCCATGAGCACCACAAACGCCCGAAGCTGAATGACCCGGCCGAGCTGATGGCAGAGGCCCGTGAAATGCTGCGCAAGCAATTCGTGGCCGCCGATGTGGGCATCACCGGTGCCAATTTTCTGGTTGCCGAAACCGGGTCGACGATTATTGTCACCAACGAGGGCAATGGCGACCTGACCCAGACTCTCCCCAAGACGCATATTGTGGTCTCATCCATCGAGAAGGTCGTCCCAACGCTCGAGGACATGACCCTGTTCCTGCGCCTGCTGGCCCGCTCGGCCACGGGGCAGGAATTTTCCGTGTACAACACGCTGTCGTCCGGCAACCGCCGACCGGACGATCAGGACGGTCCGGAGAACTTTCATGTTGTCCTGGTGGATAACGGACGCAGCGACATGGTCGGTACCCAGTTTCAGGATATGCTGCGCTGCATTCGCTGCTCCGCCTGCATGAACCATTGCCCGGTTTATGGGGCCGTCGGCGGCCACAGCTACGGCTGGGTCTATCCCGGCCCAATGGGCTCCGTGCTGACGCCGCAGATGATCGGCATTGAACAGGCCGCCCTGCTGCCCAATGCGTCCACGGCCTGCGGCAAGTGCGAAGAGGTCTGCCCGGTCCGCATTCCGTTGCCGAAACTGATGCGCCACTGGCGCGAGAAGGAGTTTGAAAGGCACCTGACGCCCCGAGCAGTACGCTGGGGCCTGGGAAGCTGGGCCTTCCTGGCGACACGCCCGAAACTCTACCGCCTGTTTTCAGCCTGCGCGTCACGTTTCATGCGCCTGCTGGGCAGCAAAAAGGGCAGGATCAGCTCGCTGCCACTGGCATCCGGCTGGACCGACCACCGCGACATGCCGGTCCCAACCGGCAAGACATTCATGCAGCAATGGCATGCGCGCCAGCAACAGGAGACAAAGTCGTGAGTGAGGAGAACAGAGCCATGAGCAGCCGTGCCGAAATCTTTGCCAATATCCGCCGCGGTCTTGGTCGTACCGAAGCCAGCGAAAGCCAGCGCGAAACTGTTCGACAGCGCCTGCAGACGCATCCCCGCAACAGCATTCCGGCACGTGGCCAACAGGAACCCGAGGCACAGGTCGAACTGTTCATTCGCATGGCCCGGGAAGCCGCTGCCGAGGTAATCCCCTTGGCTGACATGACGCAGCTGCCGCAGGCCGTTGCCGATACCCTTGAAGCCAAGGGACAGCACGAGCTGGTCATGGCCCGCGATGACACACTGACTCAACTGGGATGGGCAGGGGTACATGAGCGCCTTCACTGCCATCAACGCACAGGCCAGGTCGGTGATGAAGCCAGCCTGACGCTGGCGTTTGCCGGCATCGCGGAAACCGGCACTCTCATGCTCTACTCCCGACCTGACAGCCCCACCACACTCAATTTCCTGCCGGATACGCACCTTGTTGTGTTGCAGCGCAAGGACATCGTGGGTGTTTACGAGGATGCATGGGACCGTCTGCGCCAGCTCTCACCGGGACGTCTGCCGCGCACGGTCAACCTGATCACCGGCCCTTCACGCAGTGCGGATATCGAGCAGAAGCTGCAGATGGGGGCTCACGGTCCACGCCAGCTGGTCATCTATCTGATTGGATAAACCTCAGCGCGAGGGCACACTGAGACTGAGCGTGCCTTCGCGCTGCACCATATCAAGGTGCTGCATGAAGCTCATCCCCAACAGCACCGTGTCACCGGGCATATACGGGTTGATACTGGCACTGACATCACGCAACTCAATCCCTCCCAGCTGAACCGAATCCAACCGAGTTGTGTGTACACTGATCACGCCGTTGGCAGTCATGGTCTGCTGGCGACGCCCCTTTTCAAGCCCCAGCCTGTCCGCCAAAACCTCCGGCACGCTGACCTGTGTGGCGCCGGTATCGAGCAGAAACGTGACAGGTTCACCATTGATCCGCCCGGGTGCCACATAGTGACCACTGTGATTACGCTGCAGTACCACTTCTCCGCCTTCATGGTTGATGAGGTTCAGATTGCGGTTGGGGTTACGCTTGTCAGCAACGTAATCATTGAAAAACAGGGTTAACAGAAACAGCAGCGCCACCCAGGTCAGATGGTGCATCCAACGTCCCAGTCCACGACGGGTTCGATCAGGATCCTGTGTATGGCGATCTTCAGACATGTGTTCTCCGTTGCTTTCCGATTATCAGACCACGCAGGCGGCCAATCGATCCCTTTAATGTCAGAACAAGTCAATTTGCGGGGCCACCATCTGATCGAAAGAGGCGCCCACAAACGGCAAAATGCTGTCCGCCACCGGCAGCAACTGCTTGTCCACATAGTGCTGGTAATCGATTGGAGAGCGTCGCAACTCTACAGGCTCGGGGCCGTGCACAGTGATCACATAGGCGATACTGTCACCCACTCGAACAGCAGGGGGCAAGCCACGGCGACGGCGATCATCTTCCAGCATCTGTGCCGCGCGCGCATGCGGTGGTCGGTTGCGCTGATAGGCATCCAGTGGCTGGCGTATGCGGCGCCGATAGATCAGATCCTCATCCCGCTCACCGGCCCGAACCGCACGCACGGTTTCCTGCACCAGTGCCTGCCAGGGACGGTCGTGGAAGATGCGTTCGTACAGCGCCTGCTGAAACTGGCGCGCCAGCGGCGTCCAGTCGGTACGCACCGACTCAAGCCCCCTGAAAACCAGCTGGTCTGCCGCATCCTTTTGCGCCTTGAGGCCGGCATATCGCTTTTTGCTGCCCTTGTCGGAGTGGCGCATACGCGGCATCAGGAAACGGTGATAATGAGCTTCGTACTGGAGTTCAAGCGCGCTGTCGATATCAAATCGCTGCTGCAGCTGCTGTCGCCACCAGCCGTTAAGCTCTTCAGCAAGCTGATGCCCGTAACGGTCCGTATCCTCATCCGACCAGTCATCGCCAAGCCAGACAAACACCGAGTCGGTATCACCATAGATCACCTGGTGACCAAAGGCCTGCTCGATTCGCTCGGCGGTCTGCTGCAGGATTTGATGTCCACGCAGGGTAATCGAGCCCGACAGACGCTGATCGAAAAAACGGCATACGCGGGACCCCAACACACCGTAACACGCGTTCATCTGAATCTTGATCGCCTGTGACAGAGCCGAGTTCCCCTGCTGCCTGGCTTCATCCCGCGCGCGCCAGAGTCGCTCGATGATACGGGGCAAAAGCGCATGGCGGCGATCAAAAATGGCATGATGAAAGCCCGGTACCAGTGCATCCTCGGGCGCATCGCCACGCGTTCCCAGCGCCAGCCCCAGCGGATCGATCTGGAAGCTGCGGATGATGCTCGGATACAGGCTCTTGAAGTCGAGCACCAGCACATGACGATAGAGCCCGGGACGGGACTCCATGACAAAACCGCCCGGCACCTCCAGCCCATCCACACCGGACGCATAGGGCGGCGCCACATATCCGGCACGGTGCAGACGCGGCAGATAGAGATTATCAAACGCCTGTGACGAACCGCCCACCTTATCCAGCGGCAGACCTGTCAAACGGGCTCTTGCCAGCAGATAGGGAATAAGTTCGGCGCGGGCAAAAATGTCACTGACCAGCCGACAGTCTTCCAGGTTATAGCGCACAAGCGCCTCTGGGTCCTCACGATACAGGCGCTGAATTTCCTCTCCACGATCATTCGGCGTATCGATGAGCTTGCCACGCCCGAGCAGTTCACGCGCCACATATTCCAGGCTGTAGCGCTCGAATTGCCAGGTAGCCCCCTTGAGTGTATCGATTCCGTCCAGCACGACTCGACCGGACAGCCGCGCATACCAGCGACCGGTTCGCGTTGACTCAACCCTCAAGGGCTCCTGATCACGTCCCAGGCACAGCGTCAGCCTTAACGCTTCAGCGCGCTGCTGCAGCACCCTGAAATCAAAACCGATCACGTTCCAGCCTATGATCACGTCCGGATCAAAGCGACGGACTTCACTCATCAGCTGTTGCAGCAGCTCACGTTCATGACGGCATGACACGACAGTGGGGGTATCAGGAATGACTCCGTTGAACAGCACTCGCTCATACCCTGCCCCCTGCAGCGCAATGGAGAGAATACGGTCGGCCCTGAGCGTGGTTTCAATATCCAGCGACAGTATCCGCAGGGGCGGGTCGAATTCGGCCCGTTGCAGCCGAGTGCCGGATGCCTCATGAAGGACTTGCGCCGATGCAAAGATGCCCCGCTCGATCAGGTAGCGATCGACCGGGCGGATATCCTCTTCCATGAGTGTGATACCGGCCTGCTGCAGACGCTCCAGGGCTTCATGCCAGTCTCGCAGATTATCGGCATATAGAGCACAGACCGGCTGGTGCTTCAGGTCCAGCAGTGACAGTGGCCGCAACTCACAGCCCCTGAGGCCGGCCAACACTGCTTTTGCGCGGGGCTCTTCCGATTGCGGCACAAAGGCAACGGCCGACTGGCCATCAACGACAACTTCTTGCGCACCATCGGCGGTTTTGAGCCAATAGATAAGCTGCAGCCGCCCCTGATGGTCCCGTTGCTGCCGTGTCAGAGGATAGCCGATCAGGGGAAGCATCAGCGGCTTCCGAACGGCTCCACCGTCTCCAGATCAGGAAAATGACGCAACACTTCTTCGCGGCTCTCCTGCTCAAACAGCAACTTCAGATTGGGGCCTGCATCCATGGTGAAATACACCGGCACGCCATGGCGTCGAAGCGTCCAGACGGTCTGCATGGCCGCCACCGATTCCGGTTGCCAGTACAGCAGGGGCGGCCAGCTGGCAATCATGGTCGCATGCATCGAGAGGGCGTTCTGTTCTGCCGTCTGCCCAAGCAGCTCAAAATCCCTAGCCTGAATCGCCTGATGCAGCTTTTCCAGATCCGCGGCTGCCTGCAGTGGCCAGCTCTGATACAGGTGCGCCGTTTCAACGGTGCGCTGCATGCCGGAGCGGGAGTCCACCGCTTTCTCGCCGGCATCCACCTTGGCCAGGCCGATGCACAGCCCCGGCCACACAGCCTCCAGCGGAATTCCGTGGCTGTCGAGGCCATCATCACGCTGGCCCATTCGCCACTCAACGAAGCCATCGAACACCGAGCGGCTGGCACTGCCACTGCCAAGGCGCGCCAGAACCGACAGCATAGGCGGCTCCAGCTGCAGTGAAAGCGCATCGTTCAATGCCAGGGTCAGGGCTGCAAAACCGGAAGCAGACGATGCCAGCCCCGCGGCCGTCGGAATGTTGTTGCGGGTTTCAACCCGAAAATACAGATCCTGATCCCGCCGCAGCAGATCGATAAAGTCGGATACCTTTTGGCTGAAACGGGCATTCGGCAACAATTGCTGGCCATTGAGCCAGACCTCGTCCACTTCAGCGTCAATTGGCGTGACACGGGTATGGGTCCCCAGATAGTCAAGCGACACCGAAAGCGAAGCGTTCACGGGCAGGTTGAACGCCGTGTCACGTTTGCCCCAGTATTTGCAAAGGGCAATATTGCTGGGTGCAAACTGCTCGCTCGATGCTTTCGCCTGCAGCCGGCGCGGCAACAAACGATCAATTACTTCAGCAGGCCTCATGGCTTATCTCCACTCCTGTCGCCGCCACCGAAACCGGGATCGACTCCCAGGGCAGAGCCTCGGTCATGTGCCCCAGTGCCAATACACAATCCCCCAGGCCCGAGCCCGAAATCTTGGCTCCCTGAATCCGAGGCTGAGCGCGCAACCGCCAGATCATCTCGGACAGCGTGGCATCGTTAACACCCAGGGCATCCATCAGCCCCTGATACAGGTTCATCAACTGCCCCAGCTGTATCCAGTCAGCGCTCTCCAGCGCGCTCCGCCCCGCCTCACAGGTTTGCCCCATCAAGCGATAAAGACCGGCATAAAGTGTTGGCTCGGTGCACGCGCGGGATTCCACCAACGCCAGCACTTCGGGGGTTTTCATTTTGTAACCACTATAGAGCAATGCCAATGGCGGCAGGCCCGGCAGACGCTGGACTTCACGTGGATTGACACGATAGTGAATCACCCCGCCGTAAATGCTGGCCGCCAGATCCGTACCGGAACCACGTCCGTTCTGTGCCTGGTGCACGGCATGCAAGGCCACATCAAACAGGGCCTCAGGGGTCGTTTCAGCGCCACAGAAATGGGCCAGTGCTGCCGTAACCGCTGCCGTAACCGCAGCGGACGAACCCAGTCCGACCTGGTGTGAAAACCCGGAACGTATCACCAAGTGGAAACCCTGTGTCAGGCGAGGACCAAAGGCTTCGACAACCGCCAGTACAAAGCTGAGCGCAGGCTCGGGCTTCAGCCTGTCCAGATCGCTGCGGTATTGGGCCAAGGCACTGTCGATCTCAACCTGCCTGTCGGCCCGTGGGGTCAACTCCACCTCCAGCCAGTGCTCCACCGCACAGGCCAGCGCAGGCTCTCCGAACAGCACCGCATGCTCCCCCATCAGCATAATGCTGCCGGGAGCACGGGTTTTAATCTTCGAGTATGCGGACACCTTCACGATCCTCCTTCAGCACCCCCCAGTGCCAGTGCGGCTGCAATGACAGCTGGGCAGGTGTTCCCTCGGGCAACCATAGCAGCATCAATCCACCTTGATCCCCTGACACGGCCCCGGCACCACAAATCTTGGCAGCACCGCCTCGCTGCTCAACCCGCTCGGCAAAACGCTGCAGCGGGGCGGGAACCACGCCGATGCGGCCAAGCAGGCGATGATTGGCCCTGACCAGTTCCGGTATCGCCCCCCCCTTCAACAGCGCGGAACCCATCTGTTCGGTGACATCGGCAAACTCACTCCAGATATCGGACTGGCCAAAGTGGCGCCGCACTTCATCCACGCAGGCTCCCGTGCTGCTGGCCGGGGTGCCGGTAAACAGCCAGAACCAGCCGGCACCCAGTCCCTCTTCAGCCAGAGGCATTGATTCAACCCGCTCATTGTGAAGCCTGACAAGCCCGCCGCTGCACACAGCGGCCGCGTCAATCATGCTGCCACGGCCGTGTTGCAGGCGCTCACAGTAACGTACCTGCTGAATTAACTGTTCAAGACTGTCAAAGTGGCCGAAGAGCTTCAGCAGGGCCGCGATCAGGGCCGCCGACGAGCCCATGCCGGCGCCTATGGGTATATCCGAGTCGATGCTGAGGCTGCCTCGCGGCTGGATATCCAGGCCCGACAGCACTCGTGCCATATCGATGGCATAGAACGCCAGCTCTGCCGGCTTTTTCAGAATTCGGGTGATCGGCAGTTCGCCGCGCAGGTAACGCTCGAAATGGCTGTCCAGCCGGCGCCTCAGCCCTGCCAGCTTGTCCAGGCCAAGTTCGTGGGTACGCTCGCGGGTATGCCAGCGAAGACGCGGCAGTTGATCAGGGCGGTAGTGGATCCGCATGTGGCGATCCACCGCCAGCGCCAGTGCCGGGGCACCATAAACCACGGCGTGCTCACCGCTGAGAATGATCTTGCCCGGGGCGCAGGCGGTTGGCATCAGCAGGGAATGTATTCGCGCTTGTGATGGCTGATGCCGGCCAGACGGAAACGCCCCGCCGTACCCTGCGCAAAGGTGTATTCGCCACCATCGGTCGGCACCTGCTGCTGATAGAGCTTCAGGTATTCGTCGTGGCTGATTTCACGTCGTGCCTCAAGCATTTCCCGGTGCAGTTCGGTGTGCAGGGCATCGCGGTAACCCGGCACAACGGTACCCGAAAAGAATTCCGCCACACAGCCGGAGCCATAGCTGAAAAAGCCGATCCGCTTGCCGGCCAGATCTTCCAGTGTATTTTCGAGCAGCGAGGTCAGCCCGATGTACATGGAGGCGGTATAGCTGTTACCGATGATGCGGTTATACAACAGGGTATTGCTGATCTGGGCCTCCTGCTCGGCTGCCGAAAGCGGTGCCTTGTTGAGCTTGACCAGCTGCTGATGCGCTTTCTGGGCCATGCGGCTGAACGGCAGGTGGTAACAGAAGTGACTGAAGTCCGCGAACGCCAGTGAACTGGCCTCCCGGAAATGCTCCCAGGCTTTCTTCAGCGCTTTCAGATAAATCTTGGTGGAGTACTTGCCATCCACAAGTGCGGTCGAGCGGTAGTTGGGACGCCAGAAGTCCATCACATCTTCAGTGTAGTTGCCAACTTCGGGGTCAATGCTCACCAGACGCGGGTTATCCGATACCAGAACCGCAACCGCACCACAGCCCTGCGTGGCCTCTCCGGGCGTATCGAGGTCATAGCGGGCAATATCCGACGCGATGACCAAAACCTTGCTGTCGGGCTTGCGTGCCACCAGGGCACAGGCCATTTGAATGGCAGCCGTCGCACTGTAACAGGCCTGCTTCAACTCCACTACGCGGCAGTTTGAATTCAGACCCAGCAGGCGGTGTACATAGACGCCTGCGGCCTTGGATTGATCAATTCCGGTTTCGGTCGCAAACAGAATGGTTCCGATGGCATCCGGCCCAACCCGTTCGACGAGGGGCCATGCGGCATTGGCGGCCATGGTGACAATGTCTTCATCTGCCGCAGCCATACCCATCTTTTCCTGACCGATACCGGTGTAGTATTTCTCCGGATCGGTACCCTGCACTTCAGCCAGCGTGCGCAGGTCCAGATAATAGTTGGAGGTGTAAAAGCTGATTTCGTCTATACCAACGGACATACTCGACCAGGGTCCTCAACGCTCTTGGACAATAAGTGCCCTGTTCCGGAACAGCGCCGCCATATCTGGCGTACCGAGCAGAAACATCGCAGTCACAAATTCACGGCGCAAACGCTCGATGACGTCCACAACCGCTTCGGCAGATTCCATCGCCGGCTGCAGCAGGGGCGCAGCCATACCGCACAGCGAGGCGCCGAGTATAACAGATTTGGCCATATCAATCCCATCTCTGAGCCCGCCGCTGGCAATCAGTACAGCCCGGTCCAGATAGGGCTCAGCCTGCTGCAGCGCAAGGGGTGTCGGCAACCCCCAGTCCTGAAACTTGAGCCCCAGGTCACTGCCATCGTCACGGCGATGGTGTTCGATGCGACTCCATGAGGTGCCTCCACTGCCGGCAATATCGAAGTAGCGAATGCCCTGGCCAAGCCCGAGCTCGATATCGGCCGGTGACAGACCCGAGCCCACCTCCTTGAGCAGCACCGGAACCGATAGAGCGCGAGCCACCTCACCCATTTGTTTGGCCAGATTACAGAAATTGGTATCGCCTTCCGGCTGCACCGCTTCCTGCAACGGGTTCAGGTGAAAATACAGTGCATCGGCCCCGACACAGTCAACGGCCTCCTGACAACGCTGCAGGTCGAACCCATAGTTGAGCTGCACGCCACCAACATTGCCAATCAGAACGGTGGTCGGTGCGTATTGTCTGAGCGCAAAACTGGCACGCGCCTCGGGGTGGGTAAACATCACCCGCTGCGATCCGACCGCCATCGCCACCTGACACTGTTCCGCCGCCATTGCCAGATGGGTATTGATACGACGCACCAGCTCATGATCCCCACCTGTCATGGACGAGATCAACAGCGGGAACGATAAACGTTTGCCGAGAAACTCAACTGTTGGATCAATGGCACCCAGCGCCAGCTCAGGCAGAGCCCGGTGCGTCAGCCTAATGCGATCAAACCAGTGCCCCTGACGATCGGTCAGGGGGTCCTGCTCAATCGCACGGATATGTTCAATTTTGCGCTCGTTGGTGGGGTCGGTCATTACCGCTCCAGCTTGATATGGGCTTCCATGAGTTCACCGGGATTGGTCTGCGCCGCCATCAGCGACAGCTCGCCACACAGCACGGTGGCTGCACAGATCGCCGCCAGCCTGCGGGCGTTTGCACCGGGCTCCCGTGTTTCCTTGCAGCCCAGCTGGCGCAGGTTGTCTTCCACAAAGTCGATCCCCTTGCCATTGCCCACCGAGCCTACAATGAGGTTTGGCAGGGTGCACGAAAAGTACAGGTCGCCACCACGCACTTCGGCATGCACAACCCCCTGCGAGCCTTCGATAATGTTGGCAGCATCCTGACCCGTGGCCAGATAGAACGCCAGCAGCATGTTGGCATAGTGGGCATTGGCACTTCGCAGACCGCCCGCCATCAGAGTGCCTATAAGGTTTTTTTTGATATTTAGATCAACCACTTTTTCCGGCGTGGTTTTCAGGCGGCGCTCACAGATCTCGCGCGGAATCAGAATTTCACTGACCACGTACTTGCCACGCCCCAGAATGCCGTTGACAGCCGTAGCCTTCTTGTCAGAGCAGTAGTTGCCCGAGATGGAGCAGTAACGCAGCTGAGGATACTGCTGCAGAATCCACGGGATGAGCTTGTCAGCCGCGTTGGTGACCATATTGTGACCGGATGCATCCCCGGTGGTGAATTCCAGCCTCAGGTAGATCAGGTTGCCCACGATCTGACTGTGCATGTCTATCAGATTGGCAAAACGGCTGCTGGTGGCCACCACGGCATTGAGCTCATCCTTGCGTGCCTTGATCGACTGCAGCGCCTGATGTGCCGCCAGCGCATCATCCGCTTCCAAAAGAATTGAGCGCGTCATGCGCTCGTCCACCACTGTGGTGACAATGCCCTTTTCGGTCAGGGTGGACACGCGCGCCCCGCGGCCCACGGATGGCCACAGCGGTGTCTCATAGGTCGCCAGGGGCACACTGAGCTTTTCATTCAGCACATCGCCGCTGATCTTGATTGGCCCGACCCAGCGCATCGGGATGGGAGCTTCCAGTATTTTGTGTGACTTCATGCTCAACGCATCCTCTGAAAACAAAAAAGGGCTGCAACTGTGGCAACCCTCTTGAAAGACCTCAGGCTGCGCGGGATTTTAAGCCACCCGCGCAGATGGATGCAATTACTGCCCGCTGTCGGCCATCTCCTGTTGCGGCGCACCCGGCTCACCCACATCGGGCACAGGTACGTTGAGAGCCTCCAGCAGGTCACCGGTACCGGTCAGAATACGCAACTGTGCAATCTGGTCATCAACACGCGCTTCTGCCAGCTGATTCTTGGCGGAGAACACTTCGTTTTCGGTGTCCAGCAAGTCGAGCAGCGAGCGCTGGCCGATATCGAACTGCTTCTTGTAGGAGTCACGGGTATCCTCACTGGATATCACGTGTCGCTCCAGGTACTCCATCTGCCGAGTCAGGATTTCATGGGCGTTCCAGGCCAGCTCGACACTTTCGCGGATCTGACGTTCAGCATCACGCTGGATTGCCTGAGCTTCACCGATCTGGTGTTCAGTCTGACGAATGCGCGCCTTATCGGCACCTCCATTGAAGAGGTTGTAACGCAGTCGCAGCATGGCCGTCAGGTCTTCATCATCGCCCGGGACACCATCGATGTTGTTATCCCAGCGACGTTCCACTTCAAAATCCAGACGTGGATACATGGGGCTTTTGGCTGCATCTCGTTGTGCGACGGCCGCTTCCACATCGAACTGCGCCACACCCGCTACGGGCTGATTCTCAAGACCTCGCGCAATGGCTTCATCCAGGCTGGCAGGCAAGCTGAGCGCTGCAGCATCGAACGGCTCCGGAGCTTCAGGCGCCGGCTGCCCTACCACCCGCAGATAAGTGGCACGGGCGTCGCGCAGGTTGTTTTCAGCCGCCAGCATGTTGACCTCAGCCAACGCCAAGCGTCCCTCGGCCTGCTGAATGGAGGCCAGACTGTCCATACCCGACTCTGTCCTGCGCTTGATCTGATCGTAGATGGTGACATGGTTGTAGAGGCTTTCCTTGGCCAGGGTCAGCAGCTGATCACGGCGCAGCACTTCCATGTAGGCCCGGCTCGCCTCAAGGGCGTAGCGCTGGGCCGTGTCCTTCAGGCTGCTGGCGCGGGAAGCGGCTCTCGCCTCCTGGCGCTTGACCTCACTGCTGGTGGCAAAGCCGTCAAAGATCATCTGGTTCAGGTTGAGTCGTGCCTCACGGCGGTTAAGTTCGATATCCTGAACAACACCATTTTCCTTGTCGGTCCATTCATAGCCATAGCCCAGGGTCGCATCGAGGGTTGGATAGTAACCCGCTCTTGCCTGACGAATTTCCTGGATGACGGCCGCGTAGTTTTGCAGCGCACGCTGCACTTCAGGGTTCTGCTCTATATTGCCGGCAACCACGTCCTGAAGGGTGGCGGCGGAACTCCAGCCCGCAACTCCTGCACTCAGGGCAAGTGCCAGCATTGAGTATCGAAATTTCATATCCTTGCTCCGGCTGTTTTTAATGTGGGTACACCTGACCGTTTGCCTTCAGGATCAGATCAATCCTGTCACGCGCTCCGGCCTTTTCAAGAATGGCACTCACGTGTGCCTTGACGGTCCGTTCGGTTATGTTCAATTCGCGTGCAATTTCCTTGTTGCTCTCCCCCCGCTTCAGCGCTTTCATGACCTCCTGCTCGCGCTCACTGAGCGCCCATTGCGCAGGCACATCAGCAGGCGACTGCCGTGACAACAGGCGCCGCAGCAAACGCTGCAACAGCTCGGGGCCCGCCCATATCTCGTCTCGCCCGACCACGGCCACAAGCTCTGTCAGCAAGGCGCTCTGCATGAACGTGTTGGCATATCCCCTGACCCCTGATTGCAGCAACCGCATGCCCTCCTGATCTTCAGGTGCATCAACCAGCGCCACTATTCGAAGATCGCTGCTCAGTGGCAGAAGTGCCTGCTGCTGGCTGTGATCCAGCCCGCTCCAGTGCAGCAGCAGTATTGAACCCTGCGGCAGCATTGCAAGCCTGTCCAGTTCGACCTCCAGCGCCTGAGCGGTTTTAAGCTGTGCCTGCCAGCGCTCTTGAATATCGCTCCGCTCACTCCAGATAAACAGTTCCATGCGTTATCGCTCCGTCAAGGCACGCTCTTTGGCTCGATTGATCGGCTTCAACAGGTAATGCATCACACTCTTTTTGCCGGTGAGGATATCAACACTGACCGTCATGCCCGCCATCAGTGGCAGAACCTCTTGTTCACTGCCCACTTCCGGCACATCCGTTTCGAGTCGAACCAGGTAATAGGGCTGCTGCGTTTCTTCATCCATGATAGTACCCGGCGAGATAAACGTCACTTTTGCATCTAGCCCGCCATAGATGGCGAAGTCATAGGCGCTAACCTTCACGACCGCCGGCAGGTCAAGCCGGATATTGGCAATATCGGACGGTTTTATGCGCGCCTCAACCAGCAGCTGATCCTCCCAGGGCACTATGCTCAGCAGTGGATCACCTGGCCGGACAACACCATCGATGGTGTTGATCATCAACTGCTTGACCGTCCCCTTGATCGGCGCGCGCACTTCCGTTCGACTGATGCGATCTTCCATGCCACTAAGCGCCTGCTCCAGCCGCACCCGCTCGGCTACCACTTCGTTCAACTCCACCCGGGCCCGGTTGCGGAAATTGAGTACCAGCTCCTGTTTCTTCTGCTCGATCTCGGCAATCGTCGATTCAATACGCGGCATGCTCAACTCAATGCTCGAGATCTCCCCTCGCAAGTCATTGACCTGGCGACGCAGACGCAAATACTCCACTTCCGAGATCACGCCTTCTTTCATCAGCGGTTCACTTATTCTGAGTTCCCGCAGCAGCAAACCATAGCTGCCGCGCAGCTGGTCAATCCGGGCTCGTGCTTCAACCAGCTCCTGCTGTCGCTGCTCCTGCTGTTGCTCAAGCACAGAGAGGTTTGTGTTCAGCTCGGTCTGGCGAGAGGCATAGAGCAGTTGCTCCTGCTGCAGCAGATTCTGATATTCATCGGGCACATCAGACGGCAGGACAAAGTCGGTATTATTGGACTCGGCGGAAAGACGGGCACTGCGCGCACGCAGCTCAAACAGCCGCACCTGGTTTTCTTCAAAAGAGCTGGAGAAGCGCTTGTCTTCCAGCCGCATCAGAACCTGCCCCTTGTCTACCAGCTGGCCCTCACGTACCAGAATTTCGGACACAATTCCGCCTTCCAGATTTTGCACCACCTGCAACTGGTGGGATGGGATGATCTCCCCCTCACCGCGAGCAATCTCATCCAGTTGCGCCCAATTGGCCCACAGAATGACAAATACGATAAACAGCGCACCCGCCCAAAGCAGCAGACTTGCACCCCGAGGGGTCTGTTCAAGCATCGCTTCACTGATGCTTGAGGTGTAACGGATATCATCACCCTGTGGCAGCGGAGAATGTTTGCTCATGCCTGCTTCCTCACCTGCAAGCGACCTTGCTTCAGAGCCTCAAGCACACTGTCCTTAGGACCGTCGGCGAGAATGCGGCCACCATCCACAACGATCAATCGATCCACCAGATCCAGCAGTGACATTTTGTGCGTCACCATCAGCAGTGTCCGATTCTTCAGATAGCCCTTGAGCTGACGTCGCATCACATCTTCCGAAGCGTTATCCATGGAGTTACTGGGCTCATCCAGCACCAGTATTGTAGGGTCATGCAACAGCGCGCGCGCCAGCGCGACCGCCTGACGCTGCCCACCGGACAGACGACTGCCCCGCTCTCCTACCGGCATATCAAATCCCAGCGGGTGCTGGTTTACAAAGCCTTCAACGCCAGCCAACCGTGCGGCCGTCAGTATCTGGGCGTCCGTCGCGTGCGGCAGTCCGATGGTGATATTGTCTCGCACGGTACCGGCAAACAGCATGACATCCTGAGGCACATAGCCTACGGAGCGGCGCAGGTCAGTGGGATCTATCTGGTTAAGGTCGATGCCATCAATGGCGATTGCACCTTCGGCTGGTCGATACAGCCCAAGCAACAGTTTCTGAATGGTGCTCTTGCCCGAGCCAATCCGCCCGATGAGACCCACTTTTTCTCCCGGCTGAAGACGGAAGGAAACCCCATGCAAGGCACCATACTCGGTCGATGGATAAGTGAAGGCTACATCCTTGAACTCAACACCTCCCTTCAACTCGGGCCGGTGGATATAACGCCGCCCCGCCTCATGCTCATCCGGCAATGCCATGATCTCATCAAGGGTCTTAAGCGCCTTAAGTGACTGCTCGTAGTTCGCAATCAGACCAGCAATCTGACCAAGGGGAGCAATGGCACGACCGCTGAGAATCACACACGCGATCAGACCACCCATGGAGAGCGTCTGCTCCATGATCATGTAAACACCACCGATCACCAGCAACACGGATGCCAGTTGCTGAACAAAGCCTGCCACATTGGCGACGGAAGATGACAGCATGCGGGACTTCAGCCCCCAGTTGGCGATGTAGCCAACGGCACTTTCCCAGCGCCCCTGCATCGGACTGGCCGCACGCTGGGTTTTAAGCGTCTCCATGGCGGTCAGTGACTCGACCAGAGTACCGTTTTTCTGCGCCGATGCTGTAAAGGTATGTTCAATGGAGCGACGCAGTCGCGGCTTGATCATCAGTGCATAAATCAAAATGATCGGGATCGCCATCGCCGGCACCACCACCAGCGGACCACCAATCCAGCTGATCACCAGCAGGAACAGCAGCATGAAGGGAATATCGATCAACACCGTATTGGTGGTTGAACTCAGAAAGTTGCGAATGCTCTCGAATTCACGCAGGTTGCTGGCGAATGCACCGACGGACGCCGGCATGGCATCATAGCGCAACCCCATCACCTTCTCGAACAGCCTGGCCGACAGCAGCACATCTGATTTCTTGCCGGCCACTTCGATGAAGTACGCGCGCAGCATCTTGAGGCCGAAATCGAACAGATACACCACCAGCACCCCTACGGCCAGCACCCACAGGGTTTCCACCGCATGATTGGGCACAACTCGGTCGTATACGTTCATGACAAACAGAGGGTTGGCCAGTACAAACAGGTTGATCAGCAAAGAAGCGAGCAATACGTCACGGTAGATGCGTGCCGACTTCCAAAGCGTACTCCAGAACCAGTGCCCCCCTCGATCGTCCAGCTCTCGGGTGGTCGTATCACCAAAACTGTATTCAGCGCGCAGGAAAATCACGTAGCCGCTGTAGAGCGCTTCAAGCTCATCCAGAGCGATGGTCACAACGCCACCGCTTTCGGGCTGCTGGATTTCGGCTTCCGCCTTGTCGAAATCGATTTTCTGCAGAATACACGCCTGCTCGTCCTTTAAAAGCAGCACGGCTGGCAGCAACAAACGGGAAACTGTACGCAGTGGGCGCTGTGCGACCTTGGCCGCAAAGCCCGCTCGCGCCGCGGCCCGAAGGAAAAGCTTGGGTGTCAGCCGGCCATCAACCAGCGGCAGACCTTCAACCAGCACTTGAGCGGAGAAGGGGCGCTGTCCCTGCTGGGTCAAGAGCACCAGACACTCCAGCAGCGGATCCTGTCTTACATCCATGCATTACTCCAGACAGAAAGAAAACGGAACTCTAACACTTGTTTAAACTCGTATAAACCCTTGAATAGAGGTTACAGCCTCGAGTGCAACGGCTACACTCGAATCTATACTCAGCTTAGATCAGGTTTATCAAAATGCTCTACGCACTCAGAGATGACGCTGGCAATATCACCGCCCTGACAGACCGACCGATACCGGATTCACGCGCTGTCGACCCGGCAGCGCCCGAAGTACTGAGGTTTCTGTCACTGGACTCGTCAGCCTTTACGGCCAATGAATTTCTTGAAGACTCGGATCTGTCGACCATTCGAATCCTTGAGGACTTGATCGACACGCTGATCGACCGACAGGTCATCCGTTTTACGGACCTGCCCGAAGCCGCTCAGCGCAAGCTCCTCAGCCGAAAAGTGGCGCGCTCCATCGTTCACCCCGATGAATATGTCGAAACAGACCGGGACGAGCTCGACAGCGAGATGTTTTTGAAAGACGAGGATCAGCTGTTCTGATCCTGCTGCGAAAGCTGCTGCACCTGTGCCGCCAGCCGGTCGGCCAGTGCAGTATGACGCTGCTGCTGACGACTGCTTAGCGCGGCATACTGAATGCCATACAGCACATCATCGCAGCGACGCACTGACGCCAGCAGATCCGGTGACTGATTCCGCTTGATCAGCTCAAGCTCCGTCTGGACCAGATTCAGACCTATGCTGGGATTGTCCTGCTGCGCCTGCTGGGCATAGGCAAAGGCTTCCCTCGCCTGCTCAAGCTCGGCCTTGCGAAAGTGCATCATACCTTTGAGGTTGGCTCGAGCCCAGTCGATGTTGACCATTTTGCGCGTCAGTTCCTGACGCAATGCATTAACACTGTGGGCTGTTTCTGACAATTCCAGACCATCGCTGAGCTGGTCGATCCACTGCGCCTGATCGTCCAGCGGCAACGCCATGAACAGATCCAGTGCCGCTCGCGCAGCCTGTTCAGCACGAACCTTTTCACCACCGCGGCGCAGGATGTCAGACAGCAGCAAACGCGACTTGAACAACGCAACTCGATCATGATCGAAGTCGGATATCACTTGCTCCAGTATCTGGATCGCTTCAGCTTCAGCCTCTTGCGCCTGAGGGCCCTGCTGCCCTTCCGCCCGATCACACAGAGCCCGCGCAAGGGCAAAGTAATAATCCGGCAGCTGAAATGCCGAATAGCGACCAAAACGTATGGCGGCGCGAAATGAATCGGTAGCCAGACGCCAGTCCTGCAGCCGGGCCGCCACATTACCCAGCTCGCCCTGCAGCACGGCAACGGATGGCTGGAGCAGCACGGACTTGCGCAACAGGGTCATGGACTGGCTCAGATCACCGCGCAAACGGTGAAGCCGAGCGAGCCAGTTGAAGGCATCGACACTGACCTGCTGTTGATTGATGACAGCGCTGAGGCAATCATATGCCAGGTTGAAACGCCCCTCCCGATAGGCCGCCACTCCCGCTCCGACCCGCATCCAGTGCTGATCACGTGCTTCCAGCATGCGTTCAAACAGGGTCCTGGCCTCCGGGTAGCGCCCCAATCGCAGCAGGATGATACCCTTGAAGCGCAACAGAAAGATCTTGAGCGCTGGAAACTCCTGGATTTTCTGGTCACAGAGCATCAGAGCCTCAACCCACTTCTCCTGATCCATCAGTTCATCCAGCGGCTTGAGTGACTGCTTGAGACGCAACAGTTTCTCAATCACCTGACGCAGCTGCGCACCGTTATACGGTTTGTTTATACACAGGTCAGGGGAGTATTCGAGAGAGCCAAACAGAAGTTCAGACGTTTCGGGTTCGGCCACCAGCACATAGCCGGTCCCGTAATGGCGGATGCCCTCGGCCTGTGCCTCATGCATCACTTGAAGACCACTCTTTTCGCCCTTGCCAAGATCATAGGCCATAAAACATATATCGACGCTCTGCTCACGCAGAATCGATAGCGCCATATTGACGGACGAGGCAACCTCAATCTGCCCGAACCCCAGGCCGGTGAGCAGATCACGCAACGTCCGGAGGTCTTCCAGCTGTTTATCGAGGATCAGCACCTTTTTGCCTGAGAAAAGAGTATCCATAGGCCTACAGCAACCAAGACTACCGGAAAAATAGCATGAGGGCCCGACTGCAGGCAAAACCCTTTTCGACACAGGGTCTTAGCACAGCGCAAAAACAAAGGGGCGATGCCGACAATCGCCGGCATCGCCCCTCATTGATTTCCTGTAACAGAAAATCAGTCTTCAAGCAGGTTACGACCCTTGCTGGCCGCAATACGCATGCGCAGCGCATTCAGCTTGATGAAGCCTTCGGCATCCTTCTGATTGTAGGAGCCTGCATCATCTTCAAACGTAGCGATGCTCTCGTCAAACAGGCTGTCGTCAGAACGACGACCCACTGCGCTGACACTACCCTTGTACAGTTTGATACGCACTTCGCCGTTCACGTTGCGCTGACTGTAGTCGATCATCTGCTGCATCATTTTGCGCTCTTCCGACCACCAGAAGCCGTTGTAGATGATCTCGGCATAGCGCGGCATCAGTTCGTCTTTCAAGTGAGCCGCTTCACGGTCCAGCGTGATTGACTCGATGGCACGGTGCGCCTTCATCATGATGGTGCCCCCCGGTGTCTCGTAGCAACCACGGGATTTCATGCCGACGAAGCGGTTTTCAACGATATCAAGGCGGCCCACGCCATTGGCACCACCTACCTTGTTCAGGTATTCAAGCACGGTTGCCGGGCTCATTTCCTTACCGTCGATGGCAACAATGTCGCCCTTGCGGTAGGTCAGTACCAGGTAGGTCGGCTCATCCGGCGCCTGCTCCGGGCTAACGCTCCAGCGCCACATGTCTTCCTCGGCTTCAGCCCAGGGGTCTTCCAGAATGCCGCCTTCGTAGGAGATGTGCAGCAGGTTGGCATCCATGGAGTAAGGCGACTTCTTCTTGTTCTTGCTGAAGTCCACGGGGATGTTACGCTCTTCGCAATACGCCATCAGCGTTTCACGGGACGTCAGATCCCACTCGCGCCAGGGCGCAATCACTTTCACGCCCGGCTTCAGCGCATAGGCACCCAGCTCAAAGCGAACTTGGTCATTCCCCTTACCGGTTGCACCATGAGAGATGGCATCGGCGCCGGTTTCGTTGGCAATCTCGATCAGACGCTTGGCAATCAAGGGACGCGCAATGGACGTGCCGAGCAGATATTCGCCTTCATAAATGGCATTGGCACGGAACATCGGAAACACGAAGTCACGGACAAATTCTTCGCGCAGATCTTCGATGTAGATCTCTTTCACGCCCAGCGCCTCGGCCTTGGCACGTGCAGGTTCCACCTCTTCACCCTGGCCCAGATCGGCAGTGAAGGTCACCACTTCGCAGTTATAGGTATCCTGCAACCAGCGCACGATCACGGAGGTATCAAGCCCACCCGAATACGCCAGTACGACCTTTTTGATATCGGACATGTTGCTGCTCCAGAAACTGAGTGTGCCGATCACCACGACCGGCCCACGAAAACAAATCACTCGGCACAAAGGCCGGTATCATACCAGAAAGCGCATGTACGCTGAACAGCCTCTATTCTCGCTCCAGCCGTATTGCCACGCGGCGGTTGCGAGCACGGTTTTCGGCGGTATTGTTGGGGACGACCGGGTAGCGCTCGCCATGATAGCGTGTCGTGATCATCTCTTCAGACACTCCCTGACTGACCAGATAGCGCGTCACCTCTTCCGCGCGCCGCTTTGACAGATCCCGGTTCAGCAGCCGGCGGCCATAGTTGTCGGAGTGACCATCCACATACACTGAATGCACACTGTCATCGGTCTTGATATACAGGGCGATCAGATCCAGTCGCTCCCGGGTCGCATCAGACAACTGCCAGGCCGCGGAAGGAAACAGCAGCGCTGTTCGTGCCACCTGACGATAATTCACCGGCAGCAGTGTGGTCAGACAGCCCAAGTAGTCATCGTAGGCCGATTTGAAGTTGGCCGCGGAAATACCGATCTCGACCGGCTCATCACTCTGAAACCAGTGCTCACTCGAGAAGGTAGGCGTCATGCCGCGGTGCAGCGCCACCAGCATCTGGCTGGCAGCTTCATTGTCCAGCTCCAGCACACCCGACTGCGGATTGATGTTAACTTCGGCGATATCGAATGGAGCAATACCCGGCTGCCAGGGAGATGCGCGCGCCACAAGGCGGGCCGAGCCGCTCAGCTGAAAGGTTTGTGTCGGCTGCAGCCTGAAGCGCAGGGGCTCGCCTGCCTCGTGTTCAAACACCGCTCGCCCGAATGCCGGCACAGCCTGACTCAGGCGGCAGAAGAAACGCGAGGTTTCCATCTCCCACACGGACTGATCAATTGACGCCCGAAACACAACGGCCTGAGCCCATGCCGGCAGCACCAGGAGTAACAGCAGGGCCACACTGGGGTATCTCAATTTCGGTTTCTCCCGCCTATTCAGATCAGTATTCAGCTATCGGCACCCTCGACAGGCGCTTTAACCTCATTTTGACGCCACTTCTCAGGCTGTTAGAATGCCTGCGGCCAATCATCAGTTGCAATAAGGACTTTCGTTGACTCAACGCAATTCAGCACCACATCCGATGGCAGATCGCTTTCGCGGTTTTCTGCCGGTCGTCATTGATGTCGAAACAGCCGGCTTCAATCCACGCACTGACGCCTTGCTTGAGATCGCGGCCGTCACATTGACGATGGATGAAAACGGCTACCTGATGATCGACCAAAGCTACGATGCGAATGTGGTTCCCTTCCCGGGGGCCAATCTGGAAAAGTCCGCTCTGGAATTCACGGGGATCAACCCTGATGACCCCGACAGAAATGCCCTGCCGGAACTGGAGGCGCTTGAACAGATTTTCAAACCAATCCGCAAATCGATCAAGTCACACGGCTGCAAGCGTGCCGTTCTTGTCGGACATAACGCAGCTTTTGATCACAGCTTTGTATCCAATGCCGCCGATCGTGCCGGCATCAAGCGCAATCCCTTTCATCCATTTTCAACGTTCGACACCGTCTCGTTGGCTGGACTGGCCTACGGCCAGACCGTACTGGCCAGAGCGTGTGATATGGCGGGCATCGACTTCGACGGCAAGCAGGCTCACTCTGCCCTCTACGACACGGTCAAGACAGCCGAACTGTTCTGCGCCATCGTCAACAACTGGAAAGACATGGGCGGCTGGGATATGGTGCTGGCCACACGCAACTGATATCACCACTCAACTCAACCGTGCCGCTGTTCACACAGCGAAAAAAGCCCGCACCTCAACCTCTGAAGCGCGGGCCCTGTCCGTTTAACGCTGCATCGTGCGATCAGGCTTCAGCGGCGTCAGCGTCCTTGGCGGCAGCCTGAACCATCTCTTTCAATTCACCGCTGGCGGCCATCTCGCAAATGATGTCACATCCGCCCACCAGTTCACCGTTGATCCACAGCTGCGGAAAAGTCGGCCAGTTGGCATACTTGGGCAGCTCGGCACGGATATCCGGGTTTTCCAGAATATTGACGAATGCAAAACGCTCGCCGCAGGACATGACGGCTTCAACCGCACGCGAAGAAAAGCCGCACTGCGGGAACCGGGGCGTACCCTTCATGTACAGCAGGATGGCATTGTTTTCGATCTGTTCTTTGATTGTGTCGACTACACTCATTTAAAAACACCTTTGATTAACACTTGCAGGACTGTGCCGGTGAACAACAGTCTACCATATAACCCACCAAATCACTCAACTTAGCCATCACAACCCGGCGGAAATCTGTTTACTGTTTATTGTGGAACGACCATACTTTTTCAAGTCGTTGGAGACCATTTTGTTGCCCTGTGGCATCAGGATTGAATTGCCAAATGCGGCAGCTACTCATAGAATGGTCGTTTTTTCGGCAGCTCTGGCTGCCTTTTTGCGTTGTAGGGAGAGTCCCCCATGGCCACGCAGCCACTGATGAATGTATTCAACCGGCTCTCAGTTGCCTTCGATCACGGCGAGGGTGCCTGGCTTTACGATACCGATGGTAACAAATACCTGGACGCCCTGTGCGGCATCGCTGTCACCGGACTGGGTCACGCCCATCCGGCCGTCACGCGCGCCATCAGCGAGCAGGCCGCCAAACTCGTTCACTGTTCCAATATTTATACCATCCCGCAGCAGACCGAACTGGCCGCCAAGCTGACCCGCATCTCCGGCATGGAAAATGCTTTCTTCGCCAACTCAGGCGCAGAAGCCAACGAAGCGGCCATCAAGCTTGCACGCCGCTATGGCCACAACCGGGGCATCGACAATCCGGCCATCATTGTCATGGACCAGTCTTTCCATGGCCGTACCCTTGCCACCCTGAGTGCCACCGGCAACCGCGCTACCCAGCAGGGTTTCGAGCCACTGGTCAGCGGCTTTGTTCGCGTACCCTACGACGACGTTGATGCCGTGCGCCAGGTCGCCCGCAACAACCCCAACGTAGTGGCCATTCTGGTTGAGCCGGTTCAAGGCGAAGGCGGGATTCATATCCCGGCCGCCGATTATCTCAATCAGCTGCGTGATATCTGTGACCAGAATGAGTGGCTGTTGATGCTGGATGAAGTCCAGACCGGAAACGGCCGTACAGGCACCTATTTCTGCTTCCAGCAAAACGGCATCCTGCCTGATGTCGTGACCACAGCAAAAGGTCTGGGCAACGGCTTCCCGATCGGTGCCTGCCTGGCGCGTGGCGTGGCCGCCGAAGTACTGACACCGGGCACCCATGGCACCACCTACGGTGGCAACCCGCTGGCATGCGCCACTGCAATTGCGGTTGTAGACACCATCGAGCAGGAGAACCTGTGCGCGCGCGCCATCGAGCTGGGCGAACGCATTGTCAACGGTTTCCGCACTCAGCTGGGCAACAGTCCGCATGTCAGAGAGGTGCGTAACAAAGGCCTGATGATCGGTATCGAGCTGACCGAAGCCGGCACCGAACTGGTGGTCCTGGCCAAGGTAAAAGGCATCCTGCTGAACGTCACCGGTGGCGGCAAGGTCGTGCGCCTCCTGCCTCCGCTGATCATGAGCGACAGCGAAGCCGATCTGATGGTCAGCACCGTATCCCAGCTGATCAAGGTGTATACCGGAGAAGAGCGCGACAGCGCTGAATGAGTAACACCCCCTTTAACTGACCTCAGGAGCCGGCGGCCTCGGCCGCCGACTGACAACTGACCTATGAGTACACGACATTTTCTGACCCTGCTCGACATGACGCCGGAAGAGCTGCAGCAAATTGTGCAGCGGGCCATCATCCTCAAGCAGATGCGCAATGCCGGTGAAACCTATGAACCCTTGAAGAACAAGGTCATGGCCATGATCTTCGAGAAGGCGTCCACCCGCACCCGCGTCTCCTTCGAGGCCGGCATGGCACAGTTCGGCGGTCACGCCATGTTCCTGTCACCCCGTGACACCCAACTGGGCCGTGGCGAACCGGTTGAAGACAGCGCCCGCGTCATCTCCAGCATGGTCGATGTAGTGATGATTCGTACCTTCAGCCACGAACTGGTTGAAACCTTTGCTCGCTACTCGCGCGTACCGGTCATCAATGCGCTGACTGACGACTATCATCCCTGTCAGCTGCTGGCCGACATGCAAACGTTCATCGAACAGCGCGGCTCGATCAAGGGCAAAACCGTGGCCTGGGTTGGCGACGGCAACAACATGTGCAACTCCTACATCAACGCTGCGCGCCAGTTTGATTTCCACTTCAACATTGCCTGCCCCGAAGACTTTGCCCCGAATGCCGAGCTGGTAGCCCGCAACAGTGACAGAGTCAGCGTATTTGAAAGCCCCGAGCTTGCAGTCAAGGACGCTCATCTGGTGGTAACCGATGTCTGGGCCTCCATGGGCCAGGAAGCCGAGCAGCGCGAGCGTGTGCGTGAGTTCCGCGGCTACCAGGTCAGCCCGGCCCTGATGGACCTGGCGGCACCTGACGCCCTGTTCATGCACTGCTTGCCTGCCCATCGTGGCGAAGAGGTGAGTGAAGACATGCTGGACGACCCGCGTTCAGTGGTGTTTGAAGAAGCCGAGAACCGTCTGCATGCGCAAAAGGCGCTGCTTGAGTTCCTGCTCGTCAACCATAAGTAACCCGCCGGCAGCCCTGCCGGGGCTGCCCCCTCGCCAGCGCTGCGCATTCGATACTATACTGGCTGTGATTCTGATTACGGGAACCGGGCATGATCGAAATACGTCACCTGAAAACACTGGCTGCGTTGCGTGACGCCGGCAGTCTGGTCGAAGCCGCCGAGCGGGTACACCTGACCCAGTCTGCCCTGTCACATCAGATCAAGGATCTTGAAGAGCGCCTCAACTGCTCGCTGTTCATACGCAAGACCCGCCCGATCTGCTTCACCAGTGCCGGTCAGCGTCTGCTGACACTGGCCGATGAGCTGCTGCCGATGGTGCGCAGCACCGAGCGCGACATCATGCGTCTGGCAGGTGGTGAAACCGGCCGGCTGAACATCTGTATCGAGTGCCACAGCTGTTTTGACTGGCTGATGCCCACCATTGATCACTTCCGTCAGCACTGGCCTGAAGTAGAGCTGGACCTGTCTACCGGCTTCAGCTTTCAACCCTTGCCGGCTCTGGCCCGCGGTGACCTCGATCTGGTCATCACATCAGACCCGGAAGAGCGCAGCGGCATCCATTACATTCCACTGTTCAGTTATGAATCTGTACTGGTGATGAGCCGTCAGCACCGACTGGTCGCCCGTCGTTACATACAGCCTGAAGATCTGGCACAGGAAACCCTGATCACCTATCCGGTTGAGCAAAATCGACTGGATGTTTTCACCCGTTTTCTTGATCCTGCAGGGGTTGAACCTGCCGAGATTCGCACCGCCGAGTTGACAGTCATGATCATGCAACTGGTCGCCAGCGGGCGAGGCGTGGCCGCCCTGCCCAACTGGGCGGCACATGAGTACCTTGAGCGCGAATACATTGCGTCACGCCCTCTGGGTGAGAAAGGACTCTGGTGCACACTCTATGCCGCCATGCGCGAGGACCAAAAGGACGCCGATTTCATGGTCGACTTCCTCGGTACGGCTCGCGATGTCACCTTCCGTAACCTGAATGGCATCCGCTCAGCCTGAACGGAACGGATGCCTCTGACAGATCAATAAACACCGCTCGGCTGCTGCCCGGCTGCTCCAATTGCGGTAACATCGAACTTTCAATTCGCAATAAAAGCAGTGAGAACAACGATGGAACCCTGGACACCCGAGAGCTGGCGCAGCAAACCGATCAAGCAGCACCCGACCTACCCTGATCAGGACGCCCTGTATCAGGTCGAGCGCACGCTGAGCGAGTATCCGCCACTGGTGTTTGCCGGGGAGATCCGTTCCCTGACACAGGATCTGGCTCAAGTTGCCGAAGGCAAGGCATTCCTGCTGCAGGGCGGGGACTGTGCCGAGAGCTTTACCGAGTTCAACGCCAACAAGATTCGCGATACCTTCAAGGTGCTGCTGCAGATGTCGGTCGTCATGACCTTTGCCGGCAGCTGCCCGGTGGTCAAGATCGGTCGTATTGCGGGCCAGTTCGCCAAGCCGCGCTCGGCCGATACCGAAACCATCAACGGCATCGAGCTGCCCAGCTACCGTGGCGATATCATCAACGGCATCGACTTTACCGCCGACGCACGCACTCCCGACCCTCAACGTCTGTTGTCGGCCTACCACCAGTCAGCAGCCACGCTGAACCTGCTCCGTGCCTTCGCCACGGGCGGCTTTGCCGACCTGCATCGCGTGCACCAGTGGACTCAGGGATTCGTACAGCAGAGTCCACAGAGTGAAAAATTCCAGCATCTGGCCGACCAGATCGATCAGACCATGGCGTTCATCGAAGCCTGCGGCATCAGCTCGGCCAATACGCCGCAACTGAAGGAAACCAGCCTCTATACCTCTCACGAAGCACTGCTGCTGGGATACGAACAGGCGCTCACGCGCCAGGACAGTCTGACCGGTGACTGGTATGACTGCTCGGCCCATATGCTCTGGATCGGTGATCGTACGCGCCAGCCTGATCATGCGCATGTGGAATTCCTGCGTGGCGTACGCAATCCTGTCGGCATAAAGGTAGGCCCCACTACACAGGTTGATGACCTGCTGCGGCTGCTGGACATTCTTAACCCGACTCAAACCCCGGGCCGCATCACACTGATCGCCCGCATGGGTGCAGAAAAAATCACCGAGATGCTGCCGCCTCTGGTCCGTGCCGTGAAGGCAAGCGGTCACCATGTTGTATGGAGCTCGGACCCCATGCACGGCAACACCATCAAGGCCTCCAGCGGCTACAAGACCCGCTGCGTTGATGCGATTCTGGCCGAGATGAAGGGGTTCTTCGAGGTGCATAACGCCGAGGGCACCCACGCCGGTGGCGTGCACTTCGAAATGACCGGCAACGACGTCACCGAGTGCATCGGCGGCGCCTACCAGATCACTGAAGAAGGACTGGCCGACCGCTACCATACCCAGTGTGATCCACGCCTGAATGCCGACCAGTCACTGGAGCTGGCATTCCTGATTGCCGATACGCTCAAGGCCGCACGCAAGGAGTAAACATGCACCGCACCGAGCAGGTTTCCGTCCTGTTACTGAAGATCAGAACCGAGATGGAGGCGCTGGAACTTTGGCAGTCCAGCCCTCCCGCTCCCGAGGCACTGGCCAGCACTCAGCCCTTCTGTGTTGACACCCTGCACTTTAGCGAATGGTTGCAGTGGTTACTGATCCCGCGACTGCAGGAGATGATCCGTCGCGAGATCCCCTTGCCGCAAAGCAGCCAGATTCAGCCGATGGCAGAAGAGGTATTCAAGCAGATGCAGGCCGACACCGACGCACTGCTTGACCTGATCGAACAGCTGGACAAGACACTCTGCACCCTGCATTAACCTTATGCAGCCAATGGACCGCTTTACATGGCTTTCGAGAAACATGACAACTTTCTGTTCCGGATCGGCTTTGGCGGCGTAGATCCAGCTGAAAGCATCAAGGCAAAACGCTGGGGCAAACGGCTTGAATGGCCCATGCTGTTTCTTGCCCTCTGGATTATGGTCGACTGGTACATACGCTCGCAGAACCTGGGCAGCGCACTCTCACATCTGTTCACGGACTGGCTGATCTGGCTCGGGTTTGTTGCGGAGCTGGCCATCATGCTGCTGGTCGTCGAGGACAGGAAGCGCTATCTGCGTCAGAACTGGATGAGCCTGGTGATCATTGTTGGCGGACTGCCGGCCATCTGGGGGGCACACGCTTTCTATGCAGGCGCGATTCGAATGCTGCGACTGATGGTGGTAGTTGGCATTCTGTTCAAGGTTTCGCGGGACCTGCGCTCCATTCTGGCGCGGCATAATCTGGGGACGACGCTGATCATTTGCTTCGTCTTTCTGATCATTTCGGGCCTCGTCATCTCCACGCTTGACCCGGCGTTCAACACCCCCTGGGATGGCATCTGGTGGGCGTGGGTGACCATCACCACCGTGGGGTATGGTGATATTGTGCCGGCCACCAACGAAGGCCGATTGTTTGGTGCCATACTGATCCTGATCGGCCTTTGCATGTTTTCGCTGCTCACGGCCAGTTTTTCGGTTTTCTTTATCGAGAAGGATGAAGGTGAGATCGCACGCAAGGAGCAGCAGAATCTGGAGCGCATCCACCACCTGGAAAACCGTCTGGAGCGTATCGAAATGAAGCTTGAGCAGGCCCTGACTCTGCTTGAATCGGCTCAGGCGACACCGAACACTCAACCAACGGAACAGGACAACCGTACCAAGGGAGACTGACGGTGAACTACCTGCACGCGCTTGGTCACAGCTTTATTCATGCGTTGAAGAATCTGTTTCCCATCGTGGCAGTGGTACTGATCTTCCAGCTGCTGATTCTGCAACAGATACCCGACAACAGCCTGACCATGGCCTTTGGACTGTTGATCGTCGCTGTTGGCGTAGCACTGTTTCTGCAGGGGCTTGAACTGGGTATTTTCCCGGTAGGCCGCAGTCTGTCGAACCAGTTTGCCCGACAGGGATCGTTGTGGATTCTGCTGGGGTTTGGCTTCTGCCTCGGCTTTTCGGCAGTGGTGGCCGAGCCAGCCCTGATCGCGGTTGCCAGTCAGGCCCAGCAGATCAGCGGTGGCCGGATTGACGCCCTGACACTCAGGCTGCTGGTCGCGGCCTCGGTTGGCCTGGTCACGGCGCTGGGGGTGTTCCGTATCATTTTTGGCCACCCCATCCATCACTATATGATCATCGGTTATATTCTGGTGGTGATTGTTACTTTTTTTGCCCCGGCCGAGATCGTGGGGCTGGCATATGACTCCGGTGGCGTAACCACCAACGTGGTCACGGTACCGCTGATAGCGGCGCTGGGTATCGGCCTTGCCGCCTCAATCCGAGGCCGCAGTCCGCTCAAGGACGGGTTTGGTCTGGTCGCCATGGCCGTTATGGTTCCCATGATCAGTGTCCAGCTTTACGGCGCCTGGGTCTATTCCCACCCTGCACCCGACACGGATGTACTGGCCCCATCATCAACCGATGTTCAAACCGGCCCTCACCCTCTGCTCAAGGGCCTGCTTGATCTGGCCACGATGGTGCGAGATGTTCTGCCGATCATCATCACCATCCTGTTTTTCCAGTATCTGATTCTGCGCCGCCCTCTGGCCAATCCGCGCCAGGTGATCTTCGGATTTGTGCTGGTCATTGTTGGCCTGTATGCCTTTGTGATCGGCCTGAAGCTGGGCCTGTTCCCAATCGGTACCAGCATGGCAGAACAGCTGATTGCCCGAGAGGGCTACCTGCTGATCTATCTGTTCGCGTTTCTGATCGGATTTGCCACCACCATGGCGGAACCGGCACTGCTGGCGATCGGCAAGCAGGCGGAGGAAGCCGCTCCTGGACAGATCAATGCCAATGTCATCCGGGCACTGGTTGCCATCGGCGTTGCCATGGGCATTACCATCGGCGTTTGGCGCCTCGTGCATGGCGATCCGCTGCACTACTACATCATCGCCTGCTACATTCTGGTGATCGGCCTGACACTGGCTGCTCCACGCTACATCATTGCCCTGGCATACGACCTGGGCGGTGTCACCACATCAGAAGTGACCGTTCCTCTGGTCACTGCATTGGGTATCGGCCTGGCCAGCCATATTGAAGGGCGAAATGTATTGATTGACGGTTTCGGCCTGATCGCGTTTGCCTCCATCTTTCCCATCGTGACTGTCATGACCTATGCCATCTGGGCTGATTGGGCCAACCGCAATATCAAACAGGAGTCGATATGAAATTCACAGCTGTTGTCGGGATCGTACCCGAAGATATGGAGCAACAGTGCGTCGACAAGGCTCGAGAGCTGGGCGCCGGGGGCATTACTCTTATTCAGGGGCGCGGTATCAGCAATGAAACCCGCAAGACGTTTTTCGGCTTTGCCTATGACGGCAACCAGTCCGTGCTGCTTATGGTGCTCGAGCGCCAGCTCTCGCTGGAGGTGCTGAAAGCCTTTGATGCCATCCTGCATGCCGAAGACCCCTGTAACTCGAAGGGTCTGGTATTCAGCCTGCCGCTGGAGCACCTGCGCGGGATGGACATGGCACAGATCCAGAAATTCGAACAACATCTGAAAGATTCACTCTGACGGGAGACAGCCATGCTGGTACAAGATGTGATGGTGCGCGATGTGGTGATGATTTCACCCTTTGCTACGCTGCGCGAAGCGCTCAGCATGATGAAACGACGGGACCTGAAGTCGCTGGTCGTGGACAAGAACCATGACTACGACGCCTACGGCCTGATTACCTATACCAACATCGTGAAAACCGTCATTGCCGAGAGCGGGGACATTGATCTGCTCAACGTGTATGACGTGTGTGTAAAACCGGCGATCACGGTGGGCAAAAGTCTGGCCGTTCGTCATGTTGCCGAACTGATGTCTCAACACAGAATCAAGCGCATTCTGGTGGTTGAGGACAATACGCTGGTGGGGTTGGTGACCATGGATGACATGGTCGAAACCTTGCTGCATGAGATCGACTGAGCCCGGCCTGCCACCGGGCCCAGCCCACCTTACAATACTTCCTGTTGCTTGCGTTCACCCACGGTGAAGATATGCTCGGCCAGACCCACACCGGTTTCAGCCATGGTCTGGTAGGTATGGTCCGCACCGGCCCGGGTGATGGCATCGGCGTGGTCTGCAAACATGCTGTGAGCCACGATCACGCCTTCAAAACCGGACTGGCGCAACTGGCGTGCCGCAATCACCTTGGCCTCAACGTCATTGGCCGCCAGAATCACGTATTCAAGGGCCGGTGCCTCAAGGTTTTTCCAAAGTTGCACATCCTCGGCATCGGCAAACACCACGTTGCGTCCATTTTGCTGATGCAGGCTGACCTTGGCCGGGTCAGAATCCAGCCCCACCATCGCGATATTGCGCTTTTTCAGATGATCATAGGCGGCCGTGCCGGTTCGGCCCATGCCGATCACCAGAATGCGTGCATCCCCAAGAGAAAGCGGCTGCTCATCCGGGTGAAAGCCCTTGCGCTCGAAGCGGGAGAGCCAGCTGCCGAAACGGTCATACAAGGGATGTGCCATGCGGTAGAGGGGCGCGGATATGAGGAACGACACCGATACCGCAATCGCAAGCGGAATCAGCCACTGCGGCAGCACAATGCTGGCCACGATCAGGCCAAACTCGCTGTAGTTGGTCAGACTCAGACCGGACAGGAACGCGCTGCGTGCACGCAGTTTGAACATCAGCAGCAGGAAGAAGAACAGAATCCCCTTCAACGGCAACAGAACGCCCATCACCACGGCAAAGATCAGTGCATCCGTATCCGGCAGGCCGCCCATGCCAATCTGCAGGAAGAAGCCCACCAGAAATACTTCCTTGATGCTCCAGAGCGACTGCGACAACTCCCCGGCCCGCTTGTGATTGGCCAGCAGTGCACCAAACGCCAGCGCACCCAGCTCCGAGCTCAGGCCAATGCTTTCGAAGCCATGGCCTCCAATCACCAGCGCCAGCAACAGCCCCAACAACACAAGCAGTTCATCATGCCCGCTGACATCCAGTACCTTGTACAGAATCGGTCGCAGCAGTGGAATGCCGAACACCACCAGTGCCCACATGGAAGGCGTCTTGCCACTGGCAAGTGCCAGCACCAGCAGCGCCAGCAGATCCTGCACAATCAGAATGCCGATCGCCACCCGCCCATGGAAGGCACGCAGTTCCCGTTTGGATTCCAGCACCTTGGCTGCCAAAACCGTACTGGAGAAAGACAGCGCAATACCCAGCATCAGCGAGGTATACCAGTCCAGTCCCATGAAAAAGTGAACGCCGGGCATAAACAGAAGAATGGAGATGATGAAGTGCAGTACGCCCCCACCGATGACTTCCGGTCGTACCAGGTTTCTGACCTTGAGCTTCAAGCCTACTGTAAACAACAGCAGCAACACCCCCAGATGTGCCAGATGCTCCAGCACATCCGTACCCTCAACCGGAATGCCGGCAATGTCGCCCGCTGCCACAATGGCAAAACCCGCCGCCAGATAGCCGATCAAGGGAGGAAGCCCCACCAGCTTGACCGCCATTCCCAGCGAGAAGGCAAAAATAATCCAGACCGCTTCGATCACGCGTTATCTCCTTTGTCATCCCGTGCGCGTGGGCATTAAACCATGTTGGGATAAAGGTGTCAGCGATCAGGATCAGAACTTCAGACCCACACGAGTGACCTGCCCCGCCTCGACCGCCTTCACGACCAGCTCAATTGCGCCAAGAGGCACGCGGTCCCCCACCACCGGCGTCGTGTGCAGGCGCTCACGGATGTACTCGGACAATTGCTGCTCCGCCTGATCCGAAGGCACTGCCACACCGAAGTTCTGCGCCAGCGCCGCCAGCTCGATATTGGCATTCAGTTCAAAGGCGCCGAAGAAGGTGCGCTCCTTCAAGGCAGGAATCGATTCAACCGAACTGAACAGTCGTGCCAGCGGCTTTTCCGCCTCGTCATTGCCAATCACCGCGAGACGATCACCGGATTGCAGTTTGAGGTCCAGCGCCCAGGGCAGCAACTCATTGCCGCGCAGTACGGCACTGATCACGATATTGTCCGGCAACCTCACCCCCTTGAGGGTACGCGGTGGCGTCCAGTGCTCGCCATCCAGTTCAAATACCCAAATTCGATGATTGTGCTGAGCTGACCACTCCAGGCTCACACGCCGCATCGCTTCCGGTTCGGCCGGCAGCTCAAGTTTCAGCCAGCGCGCCACTCGGGCCAGCGTCGTCCCCTGCAGCAACAATGACATGATCACGACGATGAACGCGATGGTCGGAAACAGAGCGGCATTGTCCAGCCCGGCCATCAGAGGGAAAAGCGCCAGCACAATGGGCACAGCACCACGCAGCCCGACCCAGGCGATGAACAGCTGCTCACGCCAGCGAAAACCGAAAGGCCAGAGTGTCAATGCAATCGACAGCGGTCGTGCCAACAGAATCAGTACAGCGCCCAAGGCAATACCCTCAGGCACAAATGCCAGTTTGTCGTGCGGCGAGAGCAGCAGCCCCAGCATCAGGAACAGACTCAGCTGGGCCAGCCAGGCCAGGCCATCATGTACCTGCAGAATGTCATCCAGCTTGCGAAGGCCACGGTTGCCGATCAATATGCCCATCAGATAGATGGCGAGAAACCCGCTGCCATCCAGCAGGTAAACGACGGAAAACATGCTCAGGCCGGCCGCCGTTACCAGCAGCGGATAAAAGGCCGGCTGCAACGCCAGACGCGGCAGCAGTCGTGACATGACCCAACCTCCTGCCAGCCCTCCCAGCGCCCCCAGCGCCAGCTGCTTGCCCAGCAGCAATGCCCCTTCAGCCACACTGGGCGGCACCTCACGGGTAATCAACTCAAGCAGAATGATGGTCAGGAAGATCGCCATCGGATCGTTGCTGCCGGACTCGATTTCCAGCGTGGCGCTGACACGCTGATTCAGACGCAGGCCGTGGTTCTGCAGCAGCGCAAATACAGCGGCGGCATCGGTAGAGGAGATGATGGTGCCGATCAGCAGGGCGTGCAGCAGGGGCAAGTCCAGAATCCACCAGGCGGCCACCCCGGTTACGGCTGCCGTAATAATGACGCCGAAGGTCGCCAGTGCCAGCGCCGGCCGAAGCCCCACCCTGAAGGTCTCGATACGGGTGCGCATACCACCGTCAAGCAGTATGATGGCCAGCGCCAGATGCCCGACAAAAAAGGTGCTTTCCACATCTGCAGACAAGCTCTGCCCCATCTGCGTCTGTCCGGCCAACAGACCAACCCCCAGAAACAGCAACAGCACGGGCATGCCAATCCGGTTGGACAGCGGGCTCAACAGTATGCTGATCAACAGCATGGCACTGGCAAACAGGAGCGTCAGGATCATCGTCCAGGATAACCTTGTTTCATATTAAAACCGGATTTTATCACACGCGGGACTGAACAGATGCTGGCCGAAACCGCACGCTATGTTCCCATTGTCGGGACAAGTACAGCACAAGTCTGCATTTACATGAGGCAACTGGTAAAATTCAGCTCAACTTCAAGCTGATGTGTGTGGATGCCAATGCCTGCCAATACCGATGCCGCTCTGCCAGACTCCATTACCGATCTTTTGCGTACCAGCGGGGCCGCGCTGCGCATATTCGACATGGGCCGACGTATCCGCAAGCTGAGTCTTGAACAGTTTCGCCGTATCGAAAACTCTGAATTGCCCTATCCCACACCCTTTCAGCATCTGGCCTGGCTGGCTGTGCTGATCTGGAACCCGAAGCGGAAACAGGAAAACGCCGTCTGGTTTCTGCGCCTGCCGCTGGATGAGCAGGGTCTGGTTGCACCGGCTGCGCGAGATGACCTGCTCAACCGACTGATTCAGAATGTCATCAACAGCAAGCATGGCAAACTGGATGAGGATGCCCTCAAGGACAACCCCTACTCCTTTACACCCGAGCAGAGCCGAATGGCTGCCTTTCATGCACTGGCGGCCCGCGAAATGCAGTCACCGGCCTCGGCACATTATGAGCAGGCACAGGCCTGGTTCAGCGGCCAACTGCCGAAAGAGCAGTGGCAAGCACTGCCCTATCAGGGGTTGGCCGATTTCGTGATGCGACTGGATCAGGACGGCAACGCTCAGGCACTGCAACAATACCTGCCCGATATGCCGGCCGCGGTACTGGAATCACTCTGCCCGCTGCTGGAGCATGTAACACCCGACACGGCACTGGAAACTGAGTTGGGCCGCCTGCTGCAGCAGGCTCTGGCCGACACCGACAGTAATCGTGTCGCAGCACTTTGCCGTGCCATCTCCAACATTGCGGATGAAGCCCGCAAACAGCAGTGGATATTCGAGGTGTTGAACAGTGAACATGCCCTGGAGCCGGAGGTTATCACCGTGATCGCGACACGCTGCGACAGTGCTCTGATGGCGCCTGAGGTGCTGCAGCGTTTCCTTGAGCGTCTGGCCGAAGGCAAGGCGGGTCAGACCGGCTTCAGCCGTATTATGGCCGAGCTGATGTTCATGCCGGTACACCGAGCCCTGATTCTGCAGGCGTTTCGCAACCCTCAGCGCAGTGAGCGCCTGGGCACGGCCATCGGTGAGATGTTCGGGCAGGGCTTCACCACCACACCCGCATCGCACTGAGTCGCGTCATCCTGCCTCATCCGGCAGGATGACTCCGATGCCCCGCTGATCCAGTTTCTGCTGCGATTGCTGCTGCAGGCGTTTACGGATGCGACTGCCACGCGGCAGGGTCAGATAGAACAGCAGGGTTGCACCTTCTTCCGGCTCGAGCGCATGCTCGGTCGTGAAACGCTGGATAAAGTCGGCAACGGTATTGGCCTGCTTGTTTTCAATCGCCTGGGGTACAGGCTGCTCCAGCGATTCGCCTTCGCGCACACGCCGACACATGACATCGTACTGGTAGCTGAAGGCCGGCAGCACGTATTGTTCCTCTTCACTGCGAAGTCGGAACCAGCCTGTCTCACGCCCGGCGTAATAGACGGCCGGATGTGTCCACTCATGTTCCTGCGGGTGCTCGGCATGCATACAGGCCTCACGATAGGCATCCCGAGTCCCGGGCAGGCCATGATCACCGTTCACCTCACGCAGGATATCCAGAAACTCGGCAATCTCAGGCATCCAGGCCTTGACGGCCTTGCAGCGCTCGACCGCTGCCATGACCTCATTCTCACTGAAGCCACGCAGGCTCAGAGCCCACTCCCGCTTGGTGAAACGCAGTTCCTCTTCGCTTTCAAAGCGGCTTTTGAACTTGTGCCCATAGATCGCCATGAAGCGCAGAAACAGCTTGTTGATGATCAGCTTGGTTTCCTGGCTGAGTGGCGTGTCCTGCGGCTTGCGAGCGTCAGAAGTCGTCCGTGTTGGTGAAGTCCATGATGAGGCGGGAAGTCCGCTTTCGGTTTTCGCGAGAATCTCGCCGGGTGTTTTCATCACTGCCCCCTGTTACGCTCTGGCGTTCCTGTTCATACCGCTGCTCACGCGCATCACGGGTCTGCTTCTTGACCCATTCGCGCTTCACCCAGGCCAAAAACTTCTGATCCCAGTTGCTTTCCTTGCGATCCTTGTCGAGCCAGTACAGGACAAATTCGTCCAGACAGCCCACGGCAAACTCCGGCGGGATTGAGTGTCTCGGCAACATGGCATGGAACATGTCCGAAGGCTCCCAGCCCAGATACATCGACTGCAGTTGCTGGTTGCGCTCCTCGGCCTGTTCGAAAATAGCCTGCAGCTCGTCCTTGTGTCGACGCCAGCCGATGCTGCCACCGAATGTTGGCGCAGGCCCCTTGCGCTGCATCATGGTTTCGCGCCTGGCAGGCCTTGGTGGCGGCGCATCATACACCGGCAACTGTTGCACCGGCGGTGCCGGCTGACGGGGCACGGCGTGCGGTTCAGGCTGTGTCTCGGGCTCGGGTGTCGAGTCTCCGGCAGATTGTGGCAAAAGCCGCAGCCGTACACTGCCACCCTGACTCAGGTTGGCCTGAAGACACCCCTGACGTTCCAGACTCTCGGTGGCTGCCCGCAGCCGCTCCTCACTCCAGAAGCTGGCCAACTGTAGCCAGCGACTGTGCGGCAGTATGCATTCCACACAGCCGTCATCCGCCTTCATGCCCGCGAGCCGGCCATAATCAGTGTAGATATACAGCAGCAGCGCTTCGTCACTGCCCAAACGGTGCGCCAGTGAAGGATAAAACAGCAGCGGCGCTTCCGGCAGCCAATCACTCATGGTCGATGTCTCTCGGTTGCACTCAACCGTCCTTGGCAAATTCTTCCACCGCACGCAGCACGTCGCGGCGGCTGATCTGGCCGACCAGTTTGCCCGCTTTCACCACCGGCAGACGCCGACGCCCCTTGGCGATGAACATCCGCGCCACATCGGTCAGGTCGGCATCATGGGCAACGATATCCACCTCGCGGGTCATGTAATCGGCCACGTGACCGCCACTGCCCATTTCCTCTTCGTGATAGGTCTGGCTCAGAATTGCCCTGAGGCAATCCAGCTCTGACAGCATGCCCACCAGACAGCCCTCGGCATCCACGACAGGTGCGCCGGAAATGCCATACTCCTGCATGGCACGGATGGCGTCGAACAGGTGCGTTTCCGGTCCAAAGGAGATCAGGCGGGTCGCCATGTAATCCTGTGCTTTAACTGATCTGAGCATGTTGAAGCTCCTTTAATCGACTGCCTGGCAGCGCATACGGGTCTGTAATTAATACTAGTTCAGACCCGGACTGGCGACCATGGTTTCAGGAGAACACCACCGTCTTGTTGCCGTGCACCAGAACGCGATCTTCCAGGTGCCAGCGCAGCCCTCGTGCCAGCACGGTCTTTTCCACATCGCGTCCGAGACGCACCATGTCTTCGGGCAGATCCCGGTGGCTGATTCGGGTTACGTCCTGGTCGATGATCGGACCGGCATCCAGATCCTCGGTCACGTAATGACAGGTAGCACCGATCAGCTTTACGCCGCGATCATGCGCCTGATGATAGGGCTTTGCCCCGGCAAAGGACGGCAGGAAGCTGTGGTGAATGTTGATGATCCGGTGCGGGTAACGGTCGCACAGATCTGGCGGCAGTATTTGCATGTAGCGCGCCAGCACAACCGCATCGGCCTCGTATTCATTGATCAGTCGGTTCACCTCGGCAAAATGCGGCGCCTTGTCACTGGAGTCCACCGGCACATGGTGATAGGGAATGCCATGCCATTCGACCATGCTGCGCAGATCGTCATGGTTCGAAATCACGCAGGGAATGTCGCAGAACAACTCCTTGCTGTGAAAGCGGTACAGCAGATCCGCGAGACAGTGAGACTCACGACTGGCCATCAGTATCACGCGCTTGGGCCGAGATGAATCACTGATTTCCCAGTCCATCTGAAACGAGGCGGCAATCGGGGCAAAGGCATCCTGCAGCTGGTCCAGAGTGAATGGCAAGGTCGCCGCACTGATTTCGACCCGCATGAAGAAACGACCGGTCACCGGGTCGGAGTGCTGGTTGGCATCCGCAATGGAGCCACCGTGACTGGAGATGAAGTTACTGACCATCGCAACAATTCCCACCCGGTCCGGGCAGGAAAGAACCAAACGGTAACGGCGTTCCATAGATGTGCTCTAATCCTGATTGATCCAAAGTCGAATCGGGCATTCTACCAGCAGCGCCCCTGTCTCGACAGCACTTGAGGCCCCGCAACCGGATACAGCTCAATATCCGCGCTTGCTGCAGTTGGGTTACACTGAGCCAAAGGCTGTAACCGATCGGAGATCTGCAATGATGATGCTGACCCCTGAGCGCATGGCGCCACTCAAGGCGCGCAGGCTCGGAATTGACACGCACCATGAGCCCACCCTGTACCTGCCGGCCCAGAGCCACGTCTGTCGTTCGGAAGGGTTTGAAAGTCTGTCCCGTGTTCTGGTAACCACCCACCAGAACCAGCACCTGATCACGTCGTTGAACATCATCACCAGCGACCTGCTCAATGAAGACGAGGTTGGCTTTTCCGAGTCGGCCTGGCAGCGGCTGCAACTGGATCACAACGACCCGATCTGGCTGTCGCACCCCAAGCCGGTGCAATCGCTGTCATATGTCCGCGCCAAGGTTTACGGCCATGAGCTGACGGATCTGCAATTCCAGAGCATCATCAATGACATAGTGGACGGTCGTTATGCCGATGTACACCTGGCGGCCTTTATCACGGCCTGTGGCGATGACAGCCTGAACGACAACGAAATCACGTCCCTGACCCAGGCCATGGTCAAGTCCGGCAGCACCGTGGACTGGAAACTGCCCATGGTGGTCGACAAACACTGTGTCGGTGGACTGCCCGGCAACCGAACCACTCCGATCGTAGTCTCGATTCTGTCCGCCTGTGGCCTCACCGTCCCCAAAACCTCATCCCGTGCCATCACCTCCCCGGCGGGTACGGCTGACACCATGGAAACACTGACCGAGGTCAGCCTCAGCCTGGAGCAGATGCGTCAGGTGGTGAGAACGGAAGGCGGCTGTCTGGCCTGGGGCGGCTCAATGCGTTTGAGCCCCGCCGATGACATGCTGATTCAGGTTGAACGGGCACTGGACATAGACAGCGAGGGCCAGCTGATCGCATCGGTGCTGTCGAAGAAACTGGCTGCCGGCGCCACCCATGTCCTGATCGACATCCCGGTTGGCCCCACCGCCAAGGTCCGCAGTCAGGAGGCGGCAGAGCGGCTGGCCGAGAGCTTTCAAGCCGTTGCCGGCAACCTTGGCCTGACCCTGAAAATTCTCTTTACCGATGGTTCACAGCCCGTGGGACGTGGCATTGGCCCGGCGCTTGAAGCCCATGACCTGCTGGCGGTACTGCAAAATCGACCGGATGCACCCGCCGATTTGCGCGAGCGGGCTGCACGGGTGGCCGGCGCAATGCTGGCCATGGTGCAGGGCACCAGCATGGAGGAAGGGGTTGCACTGGCCGAGGAAACCCTCGGCAACGGCAGTGCCTGGGCCAAGTTCCGTGCCATCTGCAGCGCCCAGGGGGGCCTCAAGATACCGCCGGTCGCCCCCTATCGCTATGCCATGGTTGCGGATCGTGACGGTATTGTGGACCGTATCGACAATCGCATTCTGGCCAAGATTGCCAAGCTGGCCGGCGCCCCTGCCGACCCCGCTGCCGGCGTCGAGATCTGCGTCAAACTGGGTGACCGGGTGGCCTGTCAGGACGTGTTGATGATGATCCATGCCGAAAACGCCGGGGAACTCAACTATGCGGTAGAGTATCTGAACGATCATCTGCAAGTTATCGAACTGACCGATTCCAGCGAGGAAGGCTGCGCATGAGTATTTTGCTGTTCAACCCCGATTCAGACCCTGCCCTGGCATCGCAGCTTACTCGACTGCTGGGTGCTCAGGCCGGCGTGCTTGAGCAGCGCCGTTTTCCTGATGGCGAGAGTTATCTGCGCGTTCATACCGAGTGCAAGGGGCGCCGCTGCGTTATTCTGTGCAACCTGTTTCATCCGGACGAGCGCCTGCTGAGGCTGCTGTTTCTGGCCGACACCCTGCGCGAAATGGGCGCTGCCGAGGTCGGACTTGTCACGCCCTATCTGGCCTACATGCGTCAGGACAAGCGCTTCAAACCCGGCGAGTGCGTGACCTCGCGCCCCTTTGCTCGCCTGTTGTCACAGGCGTTTGACTATCTGGTAACCGTAGATCCCCATCTGCATCGCTATCACTCACTGGACGAGATCTACTCCATACCCTCTCGTGTGGTGCAGGCCGCGCCGCTGATTGCCCAGTGGATCGGTCAGCACATCCGTGATCCCCTGCTGATCGGACCTGACAGCGAAAGCGAACAGTGGGTGTCCCATGTGGCCGGTTTGGCCGGGATCCCCTATCAGATTCTGCAAAAGGAACGCCGGGGAGATTACGATGTCAGCATCTCACTGCCGGATCTGGATCAGGGACAGCAATGTACTCCAGTGCTGGTGGACGACATCATTTCCAGCGGGCGCACCATGCTGGAAACACTGAACCACCTCCAGTCTGCCGGTCTGCCAAGAGCAACGATCATTGGCGTGCACGGCATTTTTGCCGGTGATGCCTACACCCGACTGACCCAGGTGGCGGATGTGATCACCACCGCCTGCATCCCACACCTGAGTAATCAGATCGATATCGCCCCGCCCATTGCCGAAGCGGTGCGAGAATTGATGCAGTCACGTGACGACAACTGAGCTGAAACTGCCGGATGCGACACTGCACTACTGTCCAGGCTTCCTTGATGCCGAGGAAGCCGATCAAGTGATGCAGGCACTGCTGCAGCAGGTAAACTGGAGGCAGGACCGGATCCGGCTCTTTGGTCGCGAGCATCTGATACCGCGCCTGCAGGCGTTTCATTCAGACCCCGGCATCCACTACACCTACTCCGGATTGCGGTTGGCAGGAGCTCCCTGGCTGCCGGTTTTGCTGCCGATCAAGGCCCGGCTGGAAGCCATCTGTGAGCAGCCATTCAACGCGTTGCTCCTGAACCTCTATCGTGACGGACAGGACGCCATGGGCTGGCATGCGGATAATGAACCTGAACTGGGCCGGAACCCCGTGATCGCCTCCGTCAGTCTGGGAGCGACGCGACGCTTTCGCCTGCGCCACAATGACAGCCGTGACACGCATTCACTGGGGCTGGAACACGGCTCACTACTGCTGATGAGCGGCCCCACTCAACACCATTGGCAACACTGTCTGCCGCGCAGCAAGCGCTGTCATGCACCACGCATCAACCTTACCTTTCGCTTGATATCTGTATAATTCTGCCACGCATTTTGTGAGAGAGACGCCATGAACCCGACGATTGAACTGCTCAACGCCCACCGCTCCATCCGCAAATTCACTTCGGAGCCCATCGATCAAACAGTCGTGGAAACGCTGGTGCGTGCCGGCCAGTCCGCGGCAACCTCCAGCTTCATTCAAGCCTGCACCGTTATTCAGGTTTCTGCGGGCGAGCGACGCAATGCCCTGGCCGAAATGGCCGGCAATCAGGCCTATGTCGCTGAAGCTCCTGTATTTCTGGTGTTCTGCGCCGACATGAAGCGGCATCAACTGGCCTGTTCAATGCACGAGGCCGAGATGCAGTCAGGTTATACCGAGCAGTTTCTGACCGCCTCACTGGATTGCGGCCTGTTTGCGCAGAATGTCATCGTGGCAGCCGAGTCACTGGGGCTTGGCGGTGTCTATATCGGTGGCCTGCGCAATAAAATCGCTGAGGTTGCCGAGCTGCTTGAGCTGCCGAAACTGGTCTACCCGGTATTCGGGCTGTGCCTTGGCAAACCGGATCAGGATCCGGAGGTCAAGCCACGCCTGCCCCTGTCAGTGGTGCTTAAGCAGGACCGGTATGATGACAGTCAGGATGAAACGACCATCTGCGAGTATGATGAAACGGTGCGTGAGTACTATCGTACCCGTACCGGCGGCAACAAGGAGATGAGCTGGAGCGAACAGATTTCAGGCATGCTGGTAAAAGAGGCACGCCCCCACATGCTGCCCTTTCTGCAGGCCCGAGGCTTTCTGAAACGCTGAGTGCATGATGGCCTGTGCAGGCTGATTCCAGCTGGTCTATGCTGAATCCAGGTGCCCGCTGAACCCAAAAAGCGGGCTCTGTCGCGTTTCAGCCTGAGGAGTTTCATCATGCCCGGCAATCACATCGACACTCTGTTGAAACAGCTTGAGCAGGAATCCCATCGCCGCTCCCGTCTGCAGACCATCACGCTGCCCATTGAGCAGGAAGATCTGGTACGCCTGCAGGCCCTGGCCGAGATCCACGGCATGGATATCACCGAGCTGACGCCCGTGCTGTTGCACGCCATCCTGACCGATATCGAAGCGCACATGCCCTACAAGCCCGGCAGCAAGGTGATCCGTGTCGAGGATGGTGAACCCATATACGAGGACGTGGGTCCAACGCCCCGTTATCTGGCGGCCAAGCGCAAGCACGAGAAAATGTGCGCCTGACCTTGTCTCCAGTGAATGGCTGGCGGACAATTGTTACCCTGTAACACTGAAAGGGTCACATTGTGTCTGCACAGCCACTGCATGCGGTTCCAACCAACATCATTACCGGCTTCCTCGGCAGCGGCAAAACCACTGCAATCAATCACCTGCTGAGCCTCAAGCCCCCCGCCGAACGCTGGGCCGTTTTGATCAACGAGTTTGGTCAGATCGGTATCGATTCCAGCCTGATCACATCATCTGACGGGGTTGAACTGCGTGAACTGGCCGGCGGCTGCCTGTGCTGCACACTGGGCCCCAGCCTGCCCATCACGCTGGCAACGCTATTGCGCAAGGCAAGACCGGACCGCCTGCTGATCGAACCCACAGGCCTTGGCCACCCGGCCCGTATCGTGGATACACTGCAGAGTCCGCAGTTTGCTGCCGTACTGGATCTGCGCAGCATCATCTGCCTGCTGGATCCGGCGGTGCTGCAACAACCTGAGGTGATACAACAGCCTGGGTTTCTGGACCAACTTAACCTGGCTGATGTGATTGTGCTGAACCGCACCGATCTGGCCGAGCCTAGCCTGAGCCGGGAAGCCCTGGAACTGTCTCAACACATGTTCCCGCCCAAGCAGGGCGTGTTCAGTACCACCCACGGCCGGCTGGAACCTGAATGGCTGGATTTGGTACATGATGGGCAACTGCAGGCACAGTTCCCAGACGCACATGATCCGGCTTTCCCCTCCCCTTCATTGTTGAGGCCCGTAGCTTCGGCAGCATCACAGCCAACCCCCGGACACCCTGTTATGAGAACCGGGCAGGCACAGGGCCATTTCAGCTACGGTTGGGTCTTTTCGGCTCAGGATCGTTTCGATTACAACGCAGTGCATGCGCTTCTGGATGGACTGGACTCGGCCGTTCGCATCAAGGCTGCGCTGGCCATTGGCCATACATGGGTGGGATATAACCGTACTCGTGGCGATAAAGCGGCCGAAGTCAGCCAACTGGCCTGGCGACGCGACTCACGCATCGAAGTGCTGACGGATCAGCCGCTGAGCGGTTCGGAGCTGGAGCAGGCACTGCTTGAGTGCCTGCGGTGACAACAGGGCGTCCCTGCCCTGTCAATTTCAGTTCAGTCCCGGCAACCAGAGCACGATTGACGGGAACAGAATGCACAGGGCCAGACCGGCCAGCTGCAGCAGTACAAACGGGATGATTGAGCGGTAGATGGTACCGATGCTGACATCCCCGCGCGTGATGCCCTTGAGATAGAACAGTGCGTAACCAAAGGGTGGCGTCAAGAAGCTGGTCTGCAAATTGATCGCCACCAGGATCGCAAACCACACCATGAGTGCACTGCCGTTAAGCCCCTCAAATTCGAGCCCGGCAACCACCGGCAGCAGCAGCGGCAGAATCACGAAACTGATCTCGATCCACTCAAGGAAGAACCCCAGCAGGAAGATCAGTGCCATCAACAGCAACAGCAAACCGTAGGGACCAAGCCCGGTACCGGTGATCAGCTCCTCGATCATGTCGGCACCGCCCAGGCGCTTGAACACGACACTGAAACAGGTCGCGCCGATCACCACAAACAGGATCATGGCCGATGTTTTTGAGGTGGAACGACACACGTGGCGCAGCGTATTCATGTTCAGCTGCCGCAGAAAGAGAGCGAGCAGCATGGAGCCGGCCGCCCCAATGGCTGCGGCTTCAGTCGGTGTTGCAATGCCCGCCATAATGGAGCCCAGTACCGCCACGATCAGCACAACGGGACCCAACAAGTCACGCAAAAGTGCCAACCCAAGCGGGGACTGATCTTCTGACAAATGTGCCTCTCCTCCCTCACTGGCCAGCGGTGCCCAATCGGGTTTCAGATAGGCCGCCAGCAGCAGGTAGAGCGTATAGAGTCCGCCCAGCATCAGTCCGGGAACCAGAGCGGCCTTGAACAGGTCGCCAACTGAAATGTTCATGATGGAACCCATCAGCACCAGCATGATCGATGGCGGGATCAGAATACCCAGTGTACCGGACGCCGCCACCACGCCGTATGCCATTTCAGGCTTGTAGCCCTGCTTCAGCATCACAGGCAGCGCGAGCAGCCCCAGCATCACAACCGAGGCTCCAATAATGCCGGTACTGGCCGCCATGACGACCCCCAGCAGTGCCACCGATACAGCCAGGCCGCCACGCACGTTACCGAACAGCCGCTGCAGCGTCAGCAGGAGGTTCTTGGCCACCCCGGAGCGCTCCAGCATCAGCCCCATAAAGACGAACAGCGGAATGGCGATCAACAACCAGTTCTCAATCACGCCACCAAAGATGCGGGAAGCAACCGTACCCAGAAACGGCAACGGAATATCGCCAATAAAGGCGAACAGAATACCCAGCCCCCCCAGCAAAAATGCAACGGGGTAGCCACTGAAAATCCCCACCAGCAGCGCCACAATCATGGCGATGGCCAGGCCATATTCATCCAGCATCAGAGTTCTCCTCTACGTCACGTGCCGGGTCCATGATGCGTGCCAAACGGTCAAATATCTGTCCCAGCGCACCCAGCGCAAGCAACATGAGGCCGGCCGGCAGGGCGCCCTTTATCAGGTATCGATCCGTCAGCCCTCCATAATTGGATTGCTCACCGGAAATAAAGGACATCTGCACCATATGCCGCGACAGCCAGGCCACCAGAATGCAGAACGGCAACAGCATCAGGGTATGCCCCACAATTTCCACCCAGTGTTGCGTGGTACGGGACATGGAATGGTGCAGCATATCCACACGAACGTGTGTATCCGCATGCATGGCATAGCTGGCCCCAATCAGCGTCAACAGGCCGAACAGGTGCCACTGCATCTCGGTGACCGTGTTGATTGTCACGGCCTCTCCCAGCAGAAACACCTTGCCGTCCCAACGCATCAGCTCATTGATGCCCATGGCGTTCATCACCACGGTTGTAAGCACAGCCACCATTACAGCCAGCACCAGCCAACTGCTGATCCGGCCGAGCCACCGCCCGACCCCAATCAGGGGACAGGCGACGATTGAACACCAGCGGGCGCCCTGAAGGCGCCAGCCGGGTAGAGGAGTATCAGTTTGATATCTGCTGGAGTTCATACCATTCATCTACCAGAGCAGAGTGCTGCATGAGCGACTCATAGGCTTGTTTGAATTCCGGGTTGTTGCGCATCTCTTCTTCCCGCACTTCATCCCAGCCTTTGCGAAGTTCCGCCAGAACAGGTGCGGGGAAGCGTTTTACGTTGACCCCTTTCTCCTTAAGTTCCTGCAGTGCCTTGATCTGTGCCGGCAATACCTCATCAAACTCCTTCTGGATATTGGCCTTGCACGCGGTTTCTATTCTTGCCTGTTGTGTCTCGGAGTAGCTGTCCCACACCCCCTGATTGATCAAGAGGGCAAGCCAGCCAGCCCCCTGCTGCCAACCCGGGAAGTAATAGTTGCTGGCGATCTCGTGCAGCCCCATGGACTGGTCAACGGCCGGGATTGAAAACTCCGCTGCGTCCACACGACCACGCTCAAGTGCAAGATACACCTCGCCACCCGGAATCAGCTGGGTTGTGGCGCCATACTTGTTAAGCACCTTGGCTCCCAGTCCTGAAATCCGCATTGAGAGCCCCTTGAAGTCCTCAATGCCATTGATTTCCTTGTTGAACCAGCCACCGGGTTCCTGAGGCAAAAAGGAACAGGGCACAACCTTGACACCATATTTATCCATTGAGTTCTGCAGCAGCTCACGCCCTTCTCCAGCCGCGGTCCATGAAAACACAGCTTCCGCCGATGGACTGAAAGGCAATGCGCCATACAGGTTGGCGATCGGCAGGGTGCCGGCAAAATAGGCGATGCTGCTCCAGCCTGCCGGAATCGCTCCGGAGGACACTGAGTTCAAGATTTCGAACGGTGGAACCAGCTCACCCGGCTCATGGATTTTCAGCTTCAGCTCACCCCCACTGAGCAGTTCAACCTGCTCTGCAACATTTTGTGCACTGGCACCAAACATGTTGCGCAGTGAATAGCCGCTGGCCACATCCAGTCTGGACGGACCTTCCGCCACTGCCGATATGCTGACAGCCAAAACAGAAACGCCTAACGCAAAGGATTTAGTTTTATTTTTCATGGTGTTAAGTCCTATCAGTGGGTGTCAGACCAAACTATGACACTCATCAATAAGACGATATCCACTATCCGCAACGACTGTCCCTCAACTGCACATCAACCTCCGCTGACGTGCAGAATCCGATCTGCTGCAGCGCGGTACCAGCCCACTCCCGAGCAGGCCGGTACCGACACCTGATCAGCGCGGTATGGCCTGGAGCTCATACCACTCGTCAACGAGCTTGGTATGCTCCATCAGAGACTCGTACGCTTTCTTGAACAACGGATTGTTTTTCATCTCTTCTTCGCGGACTTCATCCCATCCCTTGCGCAACTCGGCCAGCACCGGATCCGGGAAACGTTTTACTTCTATTCCCTTCTCTTCAAGTTTGCGAATGGTGCGGATCTGCTCAGCCGGGGCCTCAGCCATGGCCCATTGAAGGGTGGCGCGGCACGCGGTTTCAAACTGGGCTTTGGTGTTTTCGTCATACTGGTTCCAGACATCCTTGTTGATAATGAAGGAGAACCAGCTGGCTGACTGGTGCCAGCCCGGGAAGTAGTAGTACTTGGTGATCTCTTCAAAGCCCATCAACTGATCGACCTGAGGCACCGAGAACTCGGAGGCATCGATACGACCACGTTCGAGGGCGAGGTAGATTTCACCGCCCGGAATCAACTGTGTAGACGCCCCGTATTTGTTCAACACCTTGGCACCCAGCCCGGAAATACGGATACGCAGACCATCGAAGTCCTTGATGTCATTGATTTCCTTGTTGTACCAGCCGCCGGTTTCCTGCGGTGAAATGAAGCAGGGCAGCACTTTCACGTTGTACTGGTCATAGGCACTTTGCAGAATTTCGGTGCCCTCGCCGGCCCACATCCATGACATGAAGGCTTCCGGGCTTGGGCCAAATGGCAACGCACCGTAGAGGTTGGTTACCGGTACCGTACCGGCCCAGTAGCCAATCCAGTCCCAGCCAGCCGGGATTGCGCCAGAAGAGACCGCATTGAACACTTCAAAGGCAGGCACCAGATCACCCGGGTTGTGGACTTTCAGCTGTACCTTGCCGTCCGTAACCGTTTCCAGTTCCTTGGCAAAACGAACGGCACCCTCCCCAATGAAAATATTGGTATTGAAGGTATTGGCCACGTCCAGCTTGGCGGGCCCAGCCGCCTGCAGCGTGGTAGAAAGCGCAAGTGCTGCCACACCAGCGCCGATAGCGGTTGTCATGCGAGAGTACTGACTCATGATTTCACTTCCTGTTGTTGTTATTACGTGGGTTGAAACCTGAATGTATCGCCCCGGTGCAAAACCGGAGCGACTCCAGTTACTTCATGGAAATGGTAGTATTGACCCCAAGCGACTCATTGTCAGGCTCAAACCAGCGTGAGGTCACGGTTTTGGTCTGCGTCCAGAACTGAATGGCCTGCTTGCCGTTGGGACCCAGATCGCCCAGCTTGGATGCTCTTGAACCGGTAAAGCTGAAGAAGGCCACCGGTACGGGAATCGGCACGTTAATGCCCACCTGACCAACGTCAATATCGTTCTCATAGCGGCGCGCAGCCCAGCCGGAGCTGGTGAAGATTGAGGTGCCATTGCCGTTGGGGTTGGCGTTGATGAAGTCGATGGCGTCATCCAGTGTGTCCACGCACACGACACACATGACCGGCCCGAAAATCTCTTCACTGTATATGCGCATATCAGGCGTCACATCGGTGAAGATGGTTGGCCCGACAAAGTTGCCGTCGGGGTAGCCGTCCACACTGATGTTGCGGCCATCCAGTGACAGGGTCGCCCCTTCGGCTACACCTGAATCAATCAGGCTGACCACACGATCACGCGCCTGCGGCGATACCAGCGGTCCCAGATCGGCATCACGCTGAGTGCCCGGTCCCACTTTCATCTCCCTTGAGCGCTCGACGATCTCGGGCAGCCACTCCTTCGCCTCCCCGACCAATACCACAACCGAATTGGCCATACAGCGCTGACCCGCAGCCCCGAAGCAGGAACCGATCACGTTGTTGATCGCCTGGCTGCGATTGGCATCCGGCATGATCACACAATGGTTCTTGGCCCCCATCATGGATTGCACACGCTTGCCAGCGGCGCCGGCGCGGTTGTAGATATGCGTACCTACATGAGTGGAGCCGATAAACGACAGCGCCTTGATATCAGGATGGTCACAGATCTGGTTGGCAACATCGGCACCACCATGCACCACATTCAATACGCCAGCCGGTATGCCAGCCTCATGCGCCAGCTCTACCAGGCGCATGGTCGAGGTAGGATCCTGCTCGGACGGTTTGAGAATGAAGGTATTGCCGGTGGCGATGGCCAGCGGGAACATGAAGCAAGGCAGCATCACCGGGAAGTTAAACGCCGTAATGCCGGCCCCCACTCCGATCGGTTGCTGCAGTGAGTAGACATTCACGCCTCCGGCGGCATTCTCGGCGATCTCCCCCAACTGCAGTGAGGTGATGGAGCAGGCATGTTCGATCACTTCCAGACCACGACCCACCTCACCCTCGGCATCAGGCAGTGTCTTGCCATGCTCTTCGGTAATCAGGGCAGCAAGCTCTGATGTGTGTTCACGCACCAGCGCCTGAAACTTCAGCATGATACGCATGCGCTGGGCGAGTGATACCTTGCGCCAGCTTTTGAACGCTTCCTTGGCTGATGCTACGGCTCGATTGACTTCATCTACCGTGGCAAAAGGAACCCGGGCCACCACCTCTTGGGTAGCGGGGTTGATGACGTCTCGCCACTCGGCACTTTCAGAATGAACGGGCTGACCATCAATGAATAGCGGGATTTCTCGAACTGACATCTACCTGATCTCCTTATATTTTTTGTGTATTCAGGCAAAACAGAGCGGTGTCTGCAGCTGCTTTCGAGTCTAGCGGCGCATCCAGTTGACAGACAACGACCATACAAGCACATTGGTTGTGCATTAATGCACAAGGAAAACACGCATGCTCAACTGGCAGGATATCCAGATTTTTCTGGAGGTTGCCCGCGCCGATCGACTGACTGATGCCGCTCGTCGCTTAAACATAGACCATTCCACGGTATCGCGTCGTATTCGTCGCTTTGAAGCCGACCTCAACACACAGCTGTTCGAACGCAGCACTCATGGCTACCGGCTGACCGGTGCCGGAGAACAGTTACTGCTGTTTGCTGAGGAGATGGCCCGACAGGTTACCGGGGCAAATGAAAGCATCAGTGACCAGAACCTGAAGGTCAGCGGCCAAATTCGCGTGGGGGTCACCGAAGGGTTTGGCACCTACGTCATCACACCGTTACTGAGCGCATTTCAGCGTCGCTACCCGGAGCTGACCGTCGAGTTGTTGGCACTTCCCCGCGCGGTAAACCTGGGACGTCATGAGGCGGATCTGGCCATTACCATAGACCGACCTCGCAATGCGGACATGATTGTATCCAGGTTGTGCCAATACCGGCTGCAGCTCTATGGCGAGCAGAGCTATCTCGACCGCAAGGGGCGCCCGACAGCGATTGAGGCGTTGTCTGACTTCGATCTCGTTGGCTATGTTGATGACCTGATTTTCAGCGACCAGTTGTGCTATCTGGACCCTGTACTACAGGGACTTCACACTCCACCCCGCTTTGCCCTTCGCAGCACCAGCATTGTGACCCAGCTGCATGCCGTGCTTGCCGGCACGGGACTGGCTGTATTGCCCTGTTTCATGGCGGAGCAAAACCTGCGACTGGAATCCTTGCTCGGGACAGACATCAACATCTGTCGCGAATTCTGGATTGCCGCGCGTGCCGAACAGCGTCAACTGCTGCGGGTACGCTTGCTGTGGCAGTTTCTCAAGGAAGCCATTGAGCTGAATCAGCCCTGGCTGATGGGAGAGAGTGATACAGGCCTGCAGCTTCCGCTGGCCGTACCTCTGGTGTAACGGGGCGGCAGAAACAGAACAGCGGGCAGTACGCCCGCTGTTGGAATCCGGACTGTCAGTGCTTATGCAACAACAGTAACGTTTTCAGCCTGCGGACCTTTCTGGCCCTGAGTAACTTCAAAAGTTACAGTCTGGTTTTCGTGCAGAGTGCGACGACCAGTACCGTTGATAGCACGGAAGTGAACGAACACGTCCGGGCCGTTTTCCTGCTGAATAAAGCCGAAGCCTTTCTCATCGTTGAACCACTTGACGGTACCGGTTACGAGCTGTGACATTTTTTGCCTCTTTCTTTTGCATGTACACCAGCCAAGGGCTGGCTTTTCTTATGGTTGGACGCACGCATGCATGCTGTCCAGTCGCTAAAGGCCCGAGGCACCACCTCGGTCCTGATTCCGGCACCTGCTGGCAACCGGTTTTTTTTCAGCTTCCGCGCATCATGCCCGGATGCAGAAATCGTCCCTGGTATTCACACACTCAGGTCGTACACTGACAACCACATCGTCTTTCATGAACCAGTCTAATATGCCGTTTTTGCGATTCCGTGACGGACACGCCTCTGCCATTCGCCAGGCATGAACATTTTGGACCGTCAAAAGGCCTTGAACGAAATCACTGACAACAGAAGGTACGTTCTTCAGAATAGCCGGGTAACGGCTGAAGGGATGACGATTGACACCAAGACCGTGACGGCCGGTCAAGGGGCCTGTTTTGCGGGCGGCAGCAATGCCGCTGTGTGGCTGTCGTATCAAGTAACTCAAACTCCGGGCCGACATCAATATCGGCTGTCCGGCTGCCCGAAGGCTGCTATTTTGCTAGCACCGGATTTAAACGCTTTCCAGCATAATACCCAAGTTCCGAGCAAATACAATGCTGGACCCGCGAATTTTTTAAGTGTTCTATACACCTGTTGAACGCCGTCAGAATACGGCTTTCCTGCAACGGCAGTGGCTGGAAAATCGGGCATCAAAGCTCTAATCTTTCTTTCATGTGCTGTGCGACCACCTCCATTTATTCTACTTTCACAAGGACCCTTCCTCATGCGGATCCGCTTCATTCACAAAATTCTGATGCTATTGCTGCTGCCTGTGCTGGGTATCACACTGCTGCTGGGGAACCTGCTGATCGACCGTTATCAGGATGCGGCCGCATTGAGCAAGCTGGAACAGGAAGTTGAACTGACCACCCATAACAGCGCACTTGTGCATGAGCTTCAAAAGGAGCGCGGTGCGACCAGTGGCTGGCTCGGGGCGGGCACCGATGCTTTTGCCAACACCTTGCGCAAGCAGCGGCAGCTGACCGATCAGGTCATGACACGCTGGGAGAACCATCTTGCGCAAGCCCGGTTTTCGGACAGCGGTATCAATGCCACGCTTGACAGAATCCGCCGCGAACTGAGCCAGCTACGCAGCATTCGTCAGAGCGCGGACAGTCGAGACATTGAGCTGACGCGCGCGCTGGGCTACTACACCAACCTGATTGCCGAGCTGCTCAGCGTTGCCGCCACCACTTCGCGCATCAGTGATGATGCCGCCACAGCCCGGGCGTCTGCAGCCTTCTATGCCTATTTGCAGGCCAAGGAGCGGGCCGGTATCGAGCGCGCTGTACTCAGCAATGTCTTTGGCAGTGACCGATTCGCCCCCGGCCTCTATGAGCGCTTTTTGAATCTGGTCTCGCAGCAGGATACCTACCTGTCACAGTTTCAGGTTCTTGCCACCGAGGCTCAGGGGAAAGCCCTGGCTCAACTGGGTCAATCTCCCGAGTTTGCAGCCGTTTCTCGGCTAAGGACACTGGCGATGGAGAAGGCCGGCAGCGGCGGCTTTGGCGTACCCGGTACCGAGTGGTTTGATCGCGCCACAGACCGCATCAACCGAATGAAAGGCTTTGAGGATCAGCTTGCGGGCAGCTTGCTGGAAAAGGCGGCTGCAGAACATGAGCAGGCTTTGCTGCAAACCTGGCTGGCGGGCTCAGTCCTGGCCGGCATTCTGGTTCTGGTAGGACTGATTTCCACCTGGATAATACGAGGCTTGCACCGTCAGGTCGACGCGCTTGCCAGCACCATGGGCCGTGTGCGCAACGAACATGACCTGACTGCTCGCGCCACCGTGTTTTCGGGCGATGAGCTCGGTACCGTCGCTCAATATCTGAATCACACACTGGACAATTTTTCCACTGCGATCAGGGAGGTCGCGACGGCCAGCAATCAACTTAATCAGGAGGCCCTCAGCACCAGCAGCATCGTCAAACAGGCAGAGCAAAGTCTGCGGACACAAAGCAACGAGACCATGCAGGTAGCCGCCGCTGTCGAAGAGGTGTCAACCGCCGTACAGGATGTCGCCAACAGCACGGTCAGCGCGTCTGATGCAGCACACCAGGCCAATCAACTGGCCATGGAAGGACACGCCAAGGTTCAGGCAGCCGTAAATGCCGTGGCAAGTCTGGCAACTGACAGCCAACGACTGGCTGACATGACGGCACGCCTCAATGAAAGCAGCCAGCGGATTTCCGATGTCACCAATGTGATCAACAACGTGTCCGAACAGACCAACCTGCTGGCACTCAATGCTGCCATCGAGGCGGCGCGCGCGGGGGAACATGGTCGAGGATTTGCGGTTGTCGCCGATGAAGTGCGCACACTGGCACAACGTACGCAACAGTCCACCTCCGAAATCGACGAAATTATCCGTCGATTGCAGCACGAAACCCAGCAGGCCAATACGCTGGTTGAAAGCAATCAGAAGGATATGGAAGTTGCCACCAGCCGCGCCAGAGAAGTCGAGCAGGCGCTGGATCAAATTGTCAGCGCCATTGGTGAAATCACCAACATGTCGACCCAGATTGCCGCCGCCGCCGAAGAAGAATCCACCGCAATCAGTGATATTGGTCGCAATATCACTGGCATCGACAACAGCGCCGAAACCATCAGCGAGAGTGCTCGCGTGTTGTCAGAACACGCTCAGCAGCAGTTACAAATGGCCCAGACCCTCAGTCAGCTGATCAAGCGCTTCAAAACCTGAGGCGCTTTTATCGCTGCCGCCGGGACGCAGAGGGTTTCTTGCGTCCACTCCTGTTAGCCTGACCGCTTTTGGGCGGGGTGCCTGCACGCGGTGGCAGGCCTGTGTGCTGGGTCAACAGTTTTCCCTTGCCCGCGCGACTCGATGCGGGCGAGTTCTTCCGACGCGGGCTGACATGACGAGCATCCTCCGGCTGCTCGGCCGGGATCAACTGTTTCTCGCCATCACCGATAAGATCGGCCCGTCCCATTGCCATCAGTGCTTCACGCAGTAACGGCCAGTTGTCCGGGTCATGCCAGCGCAGGAACGCCTTGTGCAGTCGGCGCTGGCGCTCCCCTTTCACGGTTTCGACCTTTTCGCCGCTCTTTTTGTAGGTCAGCTTGCGCAGCGGATTGCGGCCGCTGTGATACATTGCCGTGGCAGTGGCCATTGGCGATGGATAGAACGCCTGTACCTGATCCGCCTTGAAACCACTGCGTTTCAGCCAGAGCGCCAGATTCATCATATCCTCGTCGGTGGTGCCCGGATGCGCCGCGATGAAGTACGGAATCAGATATTGATCCTTGCCCGCCTCCTTCGAGAATTTCTCGAACATGCGCTTGAAGGCATCGTAGGTGCCGATACCGGGTTTCATCATCTTGTCGAGCACACCGCGCTCGGTATGTTCGGGTGCAATTTTCAGGTAGCCACCCACATGATGGGTGACCAGCTCACGCACATACTCGGGGTCTTCCACCGCCAGATCGTAGCGCAGGCCGGACGCGATCAGGATTTTGTGCACACCCTTGAGGTCACGCGCCTTGCGGTACAGCTGCGTCAGTGAGCTGTGGTCGGTATTCAGGTTCTGACAGATGCCCGGGAACACACAGGAAGGCTTGCGGCAGGCGGCCTCGATCTCGGAACTTTTGCAGGCCAGCCGGTACATGTTGGCCGTGGGACCACCCAGGTCGGAGATGACACCGGTAAAGCCCGGCACCTTGTCGCGGATCTGTTCGATCTCCTGCAGAATCGACTCATGGGAGCGGTTCTGGATGATGCGGCCTTCATGCTCGGTGATTGAACAGAAAGTACAGCCGCCAAAGCAGCCACGCATGATGTTGACGGAGAAACGGATCATCTTGTAGGCCGGGATCTCCGCCTTGCCATAGGTCGGGTGCGGCACGCGCTGATAAGGCAGACCGAATACATGGTCCATCTCGGCGGTGGTCAACGGGATCGGCGGCGGATTGAGCCACACCTCCTGATCACCATGCAGCTGGACCAGCGCACGGGCGTTGCCGGGGTTGGTTTCCAGATGCAGCACCCGGTTGGCGTGAGCATACAGCACGGGGTCATTGCGAACCTTCTCATAGGACGGAATTCGGATCACGGTCTTGCTGCGATCAAGCTTCACCCGCGGCTCGATATGCAGAATCTGCACTTCGTCCTCGCCGTCCATCTCGGCGGTCTCGCCACCCTCGCGGCCATTCTCCAACTGGCAGACCTCAAGATCCCGGGTATTCACATAGGGGTTGATGATCTTGTCGATCTTGCCGGGACGGTCGATGCGTGTGGAATCGATCTCCATCCAGCCCTCGGGCGTATCCTTGCGCACAAAGGCGGTGCCGCGCACATCGGTAATCTCGCTCACCGGCTCGCCGCGGGCAATGCGGTGCGCCACTTCAACCACCGCACGCTCGGCGTTGCCGTACAGCAGCAGATCGGCACGGGCATCAAGCAGGATGGAGCGTCGTACCTTGTCCTGCCAGTAGTCGTAATGAGCGATACGGCGCAGCGAACCTTCAATGCCGCCAAGAATGATCGGCACCTCCTTATAGGCTTCGCGGCAGCGCTGGCTGTAGACGAGACTGGCGCGATCCGGCCGCTTGCCCGCCTTGCCGCCCGGCGTGTAGGCGTCATCGGAGCGGATCTTGCGATCAGCGGTGTAGCGGTTGATCATCGAGTCCATGTTGCCGGCGGCCACACCGAAGAACAGGTTGGGCTTGCCCAATGCCTTGAAGGCGTCGGCGGACTGCCAGTCAGGCTGGGCAATGATTCCCACCCGAAATCCCTGTGCTTCCAGCAGACGACCGATGATTGCCATACCAAATGACGGATGGTCTACATAGGCATCACCGGTGACAATGATGATATCGCAGCTGTCCCACCCGAGCTGATCCATCTCCTGGCGGGACATGGGCAGAAACGGTGCCGGGCCAAAACATTCGGCCCAGTATTTGGAATATTCGTAGATCGGGGTGACAGGGGACATGGATGGCTCTGCGCTAAGGGTGAATCAGGGGGCGGGAGTATAGCGCACTTTTTGATCAGTGCCGATCTTCAGCCCCCGTCAAATGGCCACATTTACACCTGCGTCAGATGATTGTCCCAGCGGATGCTGTCAGCGCTGAGCTGCTTCAACTGCAGGCTGCCGGGTGCCAACCGATAGACCCCTCCCGTTCCCGACGTACAGATGAAACCGCCCTCGGGCAGGGGTAACACGCCCGATACATCCTGCAGCTCAATACTGTGCAGATAACGGCGCTGGCGATAGTCCAACAGCACCATACGGTTTCCGCGCGGGGCCGTGACCGCTGCCACCCCGGTCACCGTATCCATCACCACACTGGCGATGTAATTGCGCAGCACCTGTTGATCGGTATCCGGCAAACGGATCTCTTCAAATCGCTGCTTCTCGACATCGAGCCAGGCAATCAGGTTAGGCCGCTCCCACTCGGGGCCCTCAAACTGGTAGCCTGCCACTACAATCCCCTCGGGGCTGATATCCAGATGATGCATGCTGAGCTGGTGGTGAGACGGCTGATGCCGTTGAGTCACCTTGCCCGTGAGACGGTCTACGACCAGCAGGGCCGGCTGCATACGATCCAGATTGAGTTTGATCCGGTCATAGTCGGGGTGGGTCTGAATACCACCGGCTGCGATCACCAGATCACGCCCATTGGGGTGCAGCCGCACTTCATGTGGATCCATCACGCCCAGTCGAATCTGATCAACCTGACGATAGCCCTGAGCGGCCGCGTAGACGTTGAGCACCCCCTCGCTCTCTTCGTAACGGTGTGCCGTTGCATAGAGCAGCTCCCCATCGGGAGAAAACATTCCATGGCCATAAAAATGCTCACCCGGCTCGGAGGATACCACCTGAATCAGCCGCCCCTGCTTTGCATCGATGATATTGAGCTGCCGACCGGGCCTGCGCGAGAAAAAGGCCACCTCTTCAGAGCCCGGACGCACACAGCCGGCATGACAACGTTCGGCCACCTCAAGGCTGTGCAGCACACGTCCCTGTACATCCGCAATCAGCACACGATGTTCACCCGCCGCCGTATTGGCTGCACTGATGAAATAGCTCTCGCGGGTTTGCGCCAGCAACCCGGGGGACAGAGATGCCAAGGCAGCGGCTGAAGCCATGCCCAGCATAAAGTCACGACGCTTGAGCATGATCAGTCACCGTCACTGGAGTTGAAACCCTTCACAATGCCCAGCTCGACCGCAACGCGATCATTGAGATGGATCACCAGCGCATCCATGCTGATGAACAGGGACTGCAATTGTGCATAGCCCTCATCGCTGTTCAGCAACGCTTTCATGCCAGACGGCAATGCGCGGGCCTTTTCGAGTGCCGCGGTCAGCCGCTCACGGGTTTCCTGCAGCAACTCCGGCGCCGAGTCTTTCAACACCAGCTCAAGCCCGGGCATGAAATACCGATCCAGCCCTTCAAGTGTTGCCCTGATGGTGGCCAGAGACTGCTCACTGCGCCAGGCATCGGCCAAAAAGTGCAAGCGTCGATTGTTTCCGCTGAGCCCCATGGGATCACCAAGGCGCTTGTCGCGCATGATTTCGGTAGCGTGGATCGCCGATTTCACCATGTCCGCGGTGTACGCATCACGGGACTCAAAGTGGGTCTGAAACTGCTGCCAGTTCTGCGCCAGTGTTTTCGCATTGGCTTCAAGCTGATTGCCGATCACTGACGACACAGGACATGCACTGCCCAAACCCTGCTTGGCTCCATGCTCAAACAACAGATACTCCAGCGCCGGAAATCCTTTTACGGCCACCCCCTCGTTCGCAAGCGCCTCGGCCGTTACGGGTGTTTCGCTGCGCAACAGCATCTGGCTCTTGCGGGCAATCAGGTTCTTTTTGTCAGGCCAAAACTGCATCTGCCAGCCCATGCTGTCCTGTTCAATCGGCCCGAATTCGACAAAACGGACGGCCTGCCAGGCCATGAATGCCTCGGCCCACTGCTCTTGAACACCGACCTGCCCCGCCGCGTCCGGCGTCATACAATACTGGTTCAGAGCATCGGAGAGCCTAGCTGAGGTCGCGGCCAACTGGGTATACCCCTGTGACAGATCTGCGTGCCAACGCTGCAGAGGCGTTTGCGCATGTGCGGCAAGTGGTAATACTGCGGCAACAACCATACATGCCAGTTTTTTCATTACAGAGACTCCAGAAACCTGATCAGTGCCGCGCGATGCTGCGCGCCCAGTGCCCGATAAACCTCTTGTGCCGCCTGTGCTTCGCCTCCGTGCCACAAGATAGCCTCCTCAAGAGTTCGGGCACGGCCATCATGCAGGAAACCTGCTCGCGGGTTAATCAGTTGCGCCAACCCAACACCCCAGAGTGGTGCAGTACGCCATTCCTGACCACTGGCCATAAACTCGGGTCGATTGTCCGCCAAACCCGGCCCCATATCGTGCAGCAGCAGGTCGGTGTAGGGCCATATTTCCTGACCGCTCAGATCCGGCCGTCCATCAACCTGACCGGTTTCATGGCGTGGTGTATGGCAAGACGCACAGCCGGCTTCATTGAACAGTTTTGCGCCTTTTTGCACCTCAACGTCATCCATGTCACGACGCTCCGGGACTGCCAGGCTGGAGGCGTAGAAACCGACGAAATTGGCAATCTTGTCGCTGACCTCAATGTCGCCACCGTTCGGAAAGCGTTCACACCCCTGCTCAGGGGTACAGTCGGTATGAGGTGCCAGCGTCGATGTCAGCCCCATGTCACCGGCAAACGCGCCCATACTCTGCTGCATCACATTGGGCTCGGCCGCCTTCAGACCAAAACGTCCCAATACACCGCTGGTTTTGGCAGCCTTGTCCCAGACACGGTTGGCACGGCCGGAAATACCGTCTCCATTACGATCATCAGGGTCCTCTGCCGCCAGAATATCCGCCTCTGGAACGGCTTCAAGCAACCCAAGACCAATCATGGGGGGAGCAACACGAGGCGAGGTCAGCAAGCCATCAGGCATCGGGCCGTAGCGGGGGTTCTCAATGGTAAACACGGGCTCACGCAGTTTCACAACCGTACCGTCAGCCAGAACTTCTTCTCGCTCTTTCCATTCCAACACCAGGTCGGCTTCAGGCTCCATGCCCGGTATGGCAGCGGTTTGCAGCTGAGTACCGTATACCGGGGCAGGTATGAAGCCGTGTTGACGGATCGTTTCAGCATTGAGCTCCGGATCACCCTGTACAGCCAAACGCAGGAATATGGAAACGGGAGGTTCTCCCGGCGCATGTGGGTGGCCACGGCCATCCTTGATATGACAGCCCTGGCAGGAGTTGGTGTTGAACAGGGGGCCAAGGCCATCACGGGCATCCGTGCTGGCCGGTGCGATCACCCAGGGGTTGCGGAAGAAACTGTTACCGACGCTGAAGTTCAGCCTTTCGCTCATGGCCAGGTTGGCCTGTGGCAATGAATAGGCATTGTGGTCAGATTGGGCCACACTGCCCTCGCCACCACTCTTCGGATTGGTTTGAATCGGATAGTTCGTCTGAGCCAGGCTGGACGAGGCCAGCGGCAGCATCAGGGCCAGAGCTCCGCTGCGTAACATGTTCATCGTTGTCATCTCACGGTGATCAGCCGGACATCCCTGCCCGGCCCAAAGAAAAGTTATTGCGTTTGATGGCCACAACAGACGCCATGGCCAGGGTCATCAGAAGTTGTGACCGGCGGTATCAGGCTCCAGTGAGGTAACACCCAGCTTTCCTGCCACCTGTTCGATGCTGCCGGTCTGTTTAACCAGCGCCATGATCGCCGCATTGATAATCTCAGCACCCTTTTCATTGCCAGGGGCAATCATCATGTCAAACGGCATCGGCGCTTCACTGCTCTCGGCCGCGGCGACCATGACTTCAAGCGCCTGCATGCTGGAAGCCAGGTCAGACTTCACACGCGCATCCAGCTCAGTGTCCTGGGTCGCAACCAGATCAGACAGGGACGGGCCTTTCAGCTCTTCGCCACTGGTACTGACATAGCGCCCCAGGTAGACGTTCTGGATACCTTTGGCGTTGTAGTAATGAGAGTTGTGCGTGTTGTCACTGAAGCAATCGTGCTCATCTTCATAGGAGTTGGCTTCCAGAGCCACTTTCATGCGCTCACCAGCCAGCTCACCCAGCGACAGAGATCCCATGCCGAACAGCATGCGACGTACGACTTCTGATGTATCAGCGGCCAGCAATTCGGCACGATAGTTATCCTGCGCACCCGGTGCCCACTGTGCAACCATCCACTCCAGATCCTGAACCAGCAACTCGGATGCAGCCGTCAGGTACTGCCCGCGACGGTCACAGTTGCCGTTGGTGCAGTCCTCGCCCTGCGCGAAGTCACTGGGGGAGCGTTCACCGGCACCCACTGAAAATCCGTTCAGGTCCTGACCCCAGAGCAGAAATTCAATGGCGTGATAGCCGCTTGCCACGTTGGCTTCGGAGCCACCGATCTCATTCAGGTCGGCCAGCAACTGAGGCGTGATTTCACTGACGTCGATGGCTTCACCACCAACCTGAAGACTTTCGTTGGCGATGATATTGGCCAGAGCGCCCTCGTTGCCCAGCTCATACTGGTAGTCAGCCTCTTTCACATAGTCGATCATGCCCTCATCCAACGGCCAGGCATTCAGTTGCCCCTCCCAGTCATCGACCACGGCATTGCCGAATCGAAATACCTCAGACTGTTGATAGGCCACACGCGCTGTCAGCCACGCTCCACGAGCAGCCTGCAACTTCTCTTCAGTCGGTGACTGAAGCAATTCTGCAATTGCCTGTTTCAGCGCCTGCGCCGTAACCAGTGAGTCCTTATACGTGGCATGGGCCAGGTCAGCGTAATGCGCCACCACCTGCTGCTGTGTAACGGCCTGCTGGCTGACGGCAGATTGCTCAGCAGCCTGCACGGGCTTTACCGGTGCCGCTACCTGTTCAGCGTCGGACTGATTACAGGCTGTCAGTACAAAAGAGGCGGAGATTACCAGCGCAAGGGGTTTCCATGTAAAGCGCGATGACATAAAACAAGCTCCCTCTGACATTATTGATAATGAGATAGATTACTATTATCCATATTGTCTGACTTATTTATGCAGAACACAATACCTGCCATGCCCGAAGCCATGGCCGTCACAGAAAATACACCGTCAGGGCATCAATGAGAGGGGACAACCCGAGTGGTCACATCCAACCCGGGTCGTCGACAGCATGCGTACAGAAGAAGGGAGATATCAGTGAGAAGCGCGACTCGTACCGCGAGGCCAGCCAATTGTCATCGAAACCACCGCGGCGGCTGCCAGCATCCAGCAGTAATAGATGTTGCCCGCAATCAGCAGCGGCGACAGTCCGGCAATAGATCCCGCCAGCAGTACCTGAGCCCCATAGGGCAGCATGCCCTGCACAACACAGGAAAAAATATCCATCAGGCTGGCACTGCGACGCGGATCGACGCCGTATCGCTCGGCAATGTCGCGGGCCAGGCTGCCTGAAATAATGATGGCTACCGTATTGTTGGCGGTACAGATATTGGTCAGCGCGACTGCAGCACTGATGCTGAATTCGCCGGAGCGGCGATGCATTTTCGGGTCAGCACTGCGGCGCGAGAGCCGATCAATCATGCCTGAAAGCCATACAAGTCCTCCCTGAGACTTCATCAGTGCACCCAGGCCACCAATCAACAACGACAGTATCAGGATCTCCTGCATGCCGGTGTAACCGGCATAGATATCCTTGGACCATTGCGCAATTGAGTATCCATCCGTCGCGAACAGACCGATCCCCCCGGCCAGCAGAATACCGACAAAGAGTACCGCCATGACATTGAGGCCTGACAGGGCCAGCACCAGCACGGCCAGGTAGGGCAACACCCGAAGCAGCTCATATTCTCCCGGAGCCTCCACCCTCGCACTGCTGCCCTGAATGTACAACCAAACCAGTGTCAGCAGTGCTGCCGGCAAGGCAATCTTGAAGTTAAGACGAAATTTGTCCTTCATCTCGCACCCCTGAGTACGAGTCGCGGCGATCGTGGTATCGGATATGATAGAGAGGTTGTCACCAAACATGGCTCCCCCCACCACAGTGGCCGTTGTCAGTAACAGCGACAGGTCAGTTGCTTCTGCAACGCCCACAGCGATGGGAGCAACCGCCGCGATGGTCCCCATGGAGGTTCCCATGGAGGTAGCAATGAAAGCCGTAATCACGAACAGCCCCGGCAGCACGAACTGGGGTGGAATGATACTCAGGCCAAAATTAACGGTGGCATCCACCCCTCCTACGGCCTTGGCCACACTGGCAAAGGCACCTGCGAGTAGAAAGATCAGCGCCATCGTAATGATCGTGTGCTCGCCCACACCGCTGATAAAGGTTTCAATACGCTCATTCAGCCGTCCCTTTTGCAGGATCAGCGCCAGAACAATGGCGGGCAGAATCGCGACCGGAGCCGATATCTGGTAGAAGGCAAAATCAACACCGGCAGACTGATAATAGAGGCCGCTGCCAATAAACAGCGCAAGAAACAGGCCCAGCGGCAGCAGGGCCAAAGGCGATTGTCGAGTCATCGGTCATCATCCGTTTTGGGTTACGGCGATCAGCCGCAACGTTCTTCCATTCAGTCTGGTACACCGAAACGGAAGCGGAAAGTGGAAGTACACGGGATCACTGCCGGGAGTCGATAAACCCTGCAGCTACGTGCGCGAAAGCGCGCAATTCTGGCATAACAAGTATAAAAATTGAACAGCTTATAACCATTACTTGATATTGGCGATCCACGCAGGCCCCAGCTGCTGCATCTGACGCAATACCCAATCCGTACGCTGGCGCACATGACGCGAAGGCGGCTGAGCCGAATAGATCCAGGGGTTGGGAAGTATCGCCGCCAGCCGTGCGGCCTCTTCCCGGCTCAGGCGCTGCACTGGCTTGTCAAACCAGTACTCACTGGCCGCGCCAACTCCATACACACCGGGTGCGAACTCGACAATATTGAGATAGACCTCCAGTGTACGACGCTTGCCCCAGACCTGTTCCAGCAACAGCGCCAGCGGCAATTCAAGTCCCTTTCGGGTCCAGTCACGTCCTGGCCAGAGGAACAGGTTTTTGGCAGTCTGTTGAGTCAGGGTGCTGGCTCCGCGCAAAGATTTCCCGCCCATCGCGTCACGTATTGCCTGCTCCAGCTCCTTTAAATCCACACCCGCGTGCAGGGGAAAACGCTGATCCTCGGCGGCCACCACCGCCAGTTGCATATGAAGCGGGATGGCATCCAGATCCATCCACTGGTGGCGATAGCGCTCGGGATAGCCCTCAGGTGTGGTGATACCACGCCAGATCATCCAGGACCAGAACGGCGGGTCTACATAACGCAGCGCCAGTGTCACCCCCACCGTTACCACTAACCACAGCAGCAGTGCACGCCACAGCACTCGCCACAGGAGGCGAAGCAGGTAACGGGATATGAAAGAGGGGTTGGAAGCGGCCACATGAAATCCTGTCTGATATTGCACCTATTGCAGCAAAATCAGACCGGAATGTCAGCCGCCTTCTGCAAACACTGATACCAGTAGCGGAGCATGACCGGGTCGGCCTGACTAACCTGCACAGGCGGGAAAAGCGGTTTTGCTCCCGCCTGCTGCAACTGTCCGACAACCGACAGACCGAAGGCGCAGAACTGTGGATAACTGCGATCCCCCAGCGCCAACACAGCAAAGGGAATGTCCGCATAGCGTTTGAGGTCATCGTTGGCCGGCCAGCGATCCCCTGTGCGCGGGGCATCGCCCTGGCCGCAGGTACTGGCCACCAGCAGCAGCGCCCTGGCAGGCAACGGCTGATCCGCCAACCGATTCAACTCGGTCAGGACGGCAGTGCAGCCCTGCTTGCTCAGTCGCTTGCGCATCTGCTGCGCCAGCTGGCGGGCGGTACCGGTTTCAGTGGCATAGGCGATCAGGTAGTCCGTTTCACCACTGACAGCCGTTTGCTGCCGCTGCCTGCGCACCTTCGCCCGCCACAGCAGCAGGGCGTAGGCCGACAGCACCAGCGTTGCCAGCCACTGTCGATCCGAGCCAAGACCCTCCGTCTGCCACACCAGCGCCAAGGTCAGCGCCAGCAGTGCAAGAATCAGTTTGCCTGCATGCCTCAAAGCGGCAGTACCTCCAGAGTAGCGCTATAGCTCAGACGACGCTTGGCGCCTTCAAGCAGCTTGCTCTCCTGCTCGGCTTCCACTTCCAGCCAGTACATGCCCGGCTTGGCAAACTCCAGATTGATCTGACCCTTGGCATCGGTTTTGACGATGATCTCGTCAACCTGATCACGGTAACGAATGCCGTGACGGATCAGGGTCACTTCAAGATCAGCCGCCGGTTCACCGTCAAGCAGGAAACCGAACTCAACCGGTTCATCGGTAAACAGATCATTCGGATGGGTTACCGGCACCAGTTCAATCCCCTGACCTGTGGGTGTGAAGTTGGCATCGGTCGGTGCCCCCTTGGTGACAAACACCTGCATGCGACTGTCGATTTCGCTCAAGCGCAGATCTTCCGCTTCAGCCGGAATCTGGCTGATTTCGTCAACGCCGCCACGCCAGCGTTTCATTTCGCCATCAAGCGTGTAACGACCAAACACGCCCTGATTGCGGTTTTGCAGAGTGTACGTCCCCTCTTCGGCCAGCTCTACATCAAAAACCGAACGGTATTTGCCCTTGGAGAGATTTTGCGCTTGGACCAGTTTGCCGCCCGGTGACAGAATTTCCAGATTGTCCAGCTGCAGCGGGTGGTGCTCGAAGTAGAACAGGTTGTTTGAGATGGCACCGTCTACGGTGATCCAGGCGTTTTCACCGGAGAGGACGGTCGCCGAGGGCAGCATCCAGGCACGATGCGCCTGAGCTTCGATGGAAGCGCCCATGCCCAGGGCCAGCAGTGAACAGGCAGCCAGTTTTTTCAGATTCATTGTTTTCTCCTTGTTTGAATCGAGCCTTATTTGGATTCGGGCCTTGTTTGAGTTCGGGTCAGTGCTGCAACGCTGACGTCAGGGCTGCAGTGACAACGTCACACGACCCAACTCATGCTCGCCGCTCTGAGTCTGCTCGCTGGTGGCTGTCACCGGCCAGCTGAACGGCAGCTTGACCAGCTCACGGCCACCCACTTCACGGGCCGCTTCCACCACCAGCCGGTAATCGCCCGGCTTCAGATCCGTCAGACCGACATGGTTATCGGTAAAGGTCAGCGAATGCACACCCACTGGACGGGTTGCGCCCGAGAGGCCATCCACCGGAAACTCCAGCTGACGGCCGCTGCGACGCCACCACTGACGCAGGTCCTTGAGCCACTTGGTGCCTTCATTGTCTTTAAGCTCCAGGTCGTACCAGACTGCCAAGTCGGCCTGATGCCGCCCCCTGTCGGTTTCGACCCAGATCGCCACGTAGGGCCGGTGGTATTCCGCTACCTGCAGCGCCGGTATCTCCACATCCAGTTTCAATTCAGCGGCCATGGCGGTTGAACTGCCCACCGCCAGCAGCGCAGCCGCTGCCGTTGTTTTCCATTGCATAAACACTCCTCGGTCAAGATGCATACTTAACAGGGTGTTGAAAAACGTCATCGAGGCAGCCAAGACAAGGCAAAAACAGTCGAAAAAGCGCAGTTTAGTAAACTAAATGAGCATTTTGAGACTGTTTTTAACGCTGTATTCGGCAACGCAGATAGTTTTGCGACATCCTGTTAATGCACCAGCAAGATGATCAGCAGCAGCGGTACCATCACGCCCAGCCCCGTAATCGGCCAGACACTGATCCGCTCCCGCGCATGTAAATAGAGAACCCCAAGCCCCGTCAGGCAAAACACAATGCACAGCACGGCAAAGAGGTCGATAAACCAGCTCCAGGCGGTGCCGGTGTTGCGCCCCTTGTGCAGGTCATTCAGATAGGAGATCCAGCCACGATCAGTGGATTCATACAGCAGCCCGCCGGATTCGAAATCCACGCTAAGCCAGGCGTCACCGCCCGGACGCGGCAGCGATACGTAAAGTTCATAGTCGGACCATTCAGGCTGGGCGTCCCCCAGACCTATGCCCTCCTCAGCCAGCCAACGTCGCAGGCCATCGGGCAGGTTGGCCGGAGAGGCTTCAGCCTGAGCTGACAGCGATTCAACCAGTTCGGACGGGAGCCGAGCTTCAACGGTCTCAACCACCGGTGTGGCCGGAATCTGACCGGCATGGTTGAGGGTGATACCGGTGAACGCAAACAGCAGCATGCCAAACAGCGCCAACGCAGAGCTGATCCAGTGCCAGGTCAGCAAACGGCGCAGCCAGCGGCTGCGGGCCTGAGTACGCCCTTGTGCGCTATCAGAGACACGCTCCGTTTCGGTCTGATCAACACTCGTCATGCTTTGTGTTGCCCCATTCATTACCACGACTCCATTACCGGCAGAGCACAGAAGGCTATAACAATTCTCAGTTACCATCAACGAATGATAATGATTCTCAGTGTAAAGTTTTGTAATCCGCTGATACCACCACAAGGCACCCCCACAATAATCTAAATGATAATGATTCTTTTTATTGAACTTATTATTTTTGATTGCTAGCATTCCTGGCTCATGAACGCCTGAGTCAGGTTCGCTGTACACAACACCAATTAGAAAATGAGAAAAGGATAGAGACGTGAGGAAGTCACATTACCGCACCGCTGCGGTCGCTCTGGGTGCTGCCATCTCTGCATCCCTCCATGCACAGGAAGCTGTCAATCTGGATACCATGGTGATCAGTGCCGCCGGCATCGAACAGAAGCTGACCGATGCCCCGGCATCCATCACCGTGATTACCCGGGATGAGCTGGACAAGAAGCCTTATATCACCCTGCTGGACGCCGTCCGCGAGGTCGAAGGTGTGGATGTGGGTGAAACCACGGACAAAACCGGCCAGGGCGGCATCAGCATTCGTGGCATGGGCGCTGACTACACCCTGATCCTGATTGACGGCAAGCGCCAAAACAACGTGGGCGACATCTACCCAAACAATTTTGGCGGCAACCAGTTCAACCACATCCCGCCCAAGGAGATGATTGAACGGATCGAAATCATCCGCGGCCCCGCTTCAACACTCTATGGTGCGGATGCCCTCGGTGGCGTCATCAACATCATTACCAAACGCAACAGCACCGAGTGGCACGGCTCGGTTTCGCACAGTCGGACCCTTCAGACCAATGACGACTTCGGCAATGACACCACAACCGATTTCGCCGTCAGCGGCCCCCTGATTCAGGACAGACTCAATATTGGCGTTCGCGGCAGCCTGTATGAACGTGATGCTTCAGAACCTGCATTCGCTGAAATCACCGACCCTAACGGCAACCCTGTACCGCGTGAACTGGGTTATGGCGCCGGTGGCAAAACCACCGAAAACGAAAACCATAACCTGGGGATCAGGCTGGATTTCAAGCCGGCTGATAATCAGAACCTTAGTTTTGATTACGAGATTTCCGAGCAAACCTACGACAACAAGCCGACAGATGGCGCCAATCCGCTGGGTACCACCGACAGCGTCAGTCGTTTGCCCCGTGCCGGTTACGCTCTGGAGCAGCAATTCAGCCGCAATCAGTTTTCCGTACGCCACGAGGGTGACTGGGCCTTTGGCCACTCGGATATTACCCTGCATCATGTTGCCACCAGCAATGATGGCCGCACCCTGCCACTGACAGCCGCCGAAAGACTGCAGTATGACCAGATGGTGGCAAACGGGGCCACGGATGCGGACATTGAAGCGGCATTTCTGCCCCGCCCAAAACGAGCACTTGAAACACGCCAGACCACGCTGGATGTCAAGCTGGACTCACAAATCGGTGATCACTGGCTGGTATATGGCGGTCAGTATGTTGATGCCGAGATGGAAGACGGCACCTTCGGCATGAATGGCAGCGGCTTTGCCGATGGCAGCGTACAGGAGCACAAGCAGTGGTCGCTGTTTGCCGAGGACAACTGGAGCCTGACACGGGCATTCACGCTCACGGGCGGCCTGCGCTATGACCACCACAACATTTTTGGTGGCCACATCAGCCCCCGCATGTATGCCAACTGGAACCTGACACCCGAGTGGACTTTGAAGGGTGGCATCAGTACCGGTTACAAGGCACCCAAGGCCAGCGACCTGTATGACGGCATCACCGGCTTTGGTGGCCAGGGTACACGCCCCTTCCACGGCACACCGGATCTACAGCCTGAAACCAGCGTCAACAGCGAACTGGCGATCTACTACTCACACCCGGATGGCCACAACTTCAACGCCACCCTCTTTTCCAACAAGTTCAAGGACAAGATCGAGAGTGGTGATGGTATCTACCATTGCGACGATCCAGCCGCAGACAGCAACAATTGCGCTGACCTTGCACCGGAATGGAATCAGGTACTGGGCGATGGCTACACCTTCAGTCAGCTGGTGAACATTGACAGTGCCAAAATTGACGGTATTGAGTTGGCAGGGAAATATCAGCTAACACCTACGCTTTACCTGCGTGCAAATTACACCTATACCGACGCGCGAATCACCAGCGGTGCCAACGAAGGACAGCCCCTGAGCGGAACCGCCAAGCACATGGCCAACGCAACGCTGAATTGGCAGGCAACGCCTCAGTTCAGCACCTATCTGACAGCCGAGATGCGTTCGGAGCGTTTCACCAGCACACCCCGTGGCTGGCCGTCTGATGTGGATTATCCCGAGTTCTACAAGGACTACACCATCTTCCATCTGGGCGCGAGCTACAACGTGACCAAAAACTTCACGGTCAATGCACGCATCAACAACCTGTTGGATGAAGACTTTACGACCTACCAGACCGTTTTCACCACCGAAGACGGGGGCGTGACCTGGGATCCAAACTACATCGACGACTACAACGTGAAAGCGAAATCACGCAACTTCTGGCTCTCTGCCAACTACCGCTTCTGATCGCAGGCGGTACATCCCTCATTCATTCGGCGCCCCTTGGGCGCCATTTTTTTGTGGGGTTACAATCAGATGATGCCAATGGCCTGCAGAAAGATCACCAGGATGACCACCGGCACCAGATAGCGCATCAAGGGCAGCCAGAGCGGCCAAACCCCAAGACGTCCGCCCAACTCGTCGGCCGTATGCTCAGGCTTCATGACCCAGGCCGTAAACAGCGCCATACACAGAGCGCCCAGAGGGAGCATCCAGCCTGAAGTCAGATAATCCAGCACCTCAAAAAAGGTCTTGCCGGCCAGTGTCCAGTCAGCACCGATATTGAAGGAGAATACCGTGCCCAGACTCAACAGCCAGATACCGCCGCCACCGAGCAAACAGGACTTAAGCCGTGACATGCCACGCTTTTCCGTCAGCCATGCGATCGCCGGCTCGATCAAGGAGAAGGCAGACGTTAGCGCCGCCACCGACAGCATGACAAAGAACAAGGTGCCAAACAGCGTGCCAAACGGCATCTGACCAAAAGCGATCGGCAGGGTCACAAAAATCAGCCCGGGGCCACCTGCCGGTTCGAGCCCATGCGCGAATACAATCGGAAAAATCGCCATCCCGGCAAGCAGTGCCGCTGCCGTGTCCAGAATGGCGATGAGGATGGAGGTCCGCACGATGGAAACCGTCTTGGGCAGATAGGAGCCATATACCATCATGGCACCGCCGCCGATGCTCAGAGTAAAAAAGGCATGACCCAACGCCAGCAGAATGCCCGACGCGGTCAGTTTGCTGAAATCCGGGCTGAACATGAAGACAGCCGCCCGTGCAAAGTGACCACTGCTGGCCGCATAGCCCACCAAAACAAGCAGAAACAGGAACAGCAGCGGCATCAACAGATTGGCGGCCTTTTCCAGACCGCTGCGCACGCCCCGTCCGACGATGCCCAGTGTCAGTACCAATACCAACGTACCCCAGCCAATCAATGCCCACGGACTGTGCAGGTGCGCATCAAATCGCTGTCCAATCTCGGCCGGTTGCAGCTCGGCAAAGACACCACTGGCAGTCAGCGGGATGTATGCCAGCGCCCAGCCGGCCACCACCACATAGAAGCTGAGCAACAGAAAGCCCGTCAGCACACCCAAACGACCAACGTTTTTCCACCACGGGCTGGCGCCGGCTTCATGCGCCAGCGCTGCCATGGAATTGACCGGATTCTGCTGACCGCGCCGACCGATCAACACTTCGGCCATCAGCAGCGGCAGGCCCAGCAGCGCAATACAGGCCAGGTAGACCAGCACAAAGGCACCGCCACCGTTTTCACCGGCGATATAGGGAAATTTCCAGATGTTGCCCAGCCCTACTGCAGCACCGGCGGCTGCAAGGATAAACGCGAGCCGAGTGGACCATTGCTGAGCGGGCAGGCGCCCGCCGGAATGTGTTGGAGTATTTTGCATGACAGGATTCCGCTTGGATCAGCCAATATCCTGCCACAAATGGGGATCATTTTCCGCCGTTTAGCTGCGACCCTGAAGTTGTTCCAGATAGCTCAGCCAGCTTTTGGCCTGATCACGGGTGCCGCTGTAGGCGCTGGCGCGTTCAAAGCTGGAGCGCGCCAGGTCGTACTCAGCACGGTTGATATCGGCAATGCCACGCAGCAACAAAAGATCACCCGCATCCGGTTTGAGCGCAACGGCCTGATCGATGCTGCGCTTCATGTCACTCCAGCGCTTGAGCTGCAATTCCAGATAGGCCAGCTGACGCCAGGTGTCGTAATCCGGCTTGCGTTCAGCGATGCGCTTCAGAGTGTTTCGTCCCTGCTCGTATAGTTTCGCATCCAGCTGTGCCTGCGCCAGCAAGCGCTGGTGCTTAAGGGTGTCACGCACTGATCCCGCCTGCAGGGACTGCTGCAGCACTTCGGCAGCACGCTGCGGCACACCCTGCTGCATCATCAGCTGCACCAGCCAGATATACTGCCGCTCCTTCTGCAGGTGGCCGCCTATCCAGGCGGCACGCAGCGTTGCCAGCGCATCTGCATGACGTTCGCGGATTTGATACACACTGGCCAGTTGCTCCCAGTACTGCGACCTCTGTGGATAGCGCTCAGTCAGCAGTTCCAGTACAGCGGTTGCACCCCGCCATTGCTTGAGCTGGAAGTGTGCCGCCAACTGTAGACGATACCAGTCCTCCGGTGCTCGACCTTTCATTTTGATTGCTGTCTTGACGGGATCAACAACTTTTCGCCATTGCTCCTGCTGCGAATAGCCCTGCGCCAACAAAAGATAGTCATCGGCGCGAATTTCCCTGTCTGCCATCCCGGCCGCATTCACCATCTGCATCCAGCGCTCCAGTGAGACAGTGCCCTTTTTCCATTGATCAAGCGTGAGCTGGAGCTGAGCCACCGTATGCAGCAGCCGACGCTGATCCTGTTCGGTCAGTGCATCCAGCTGCCAGGCCGCATGAAACTGCTCCAGTGCCTCGGCCTCGCGTTTTTGCTGCAACGCCAGATTACCGCGAAACTGGTGCATATAGGCTTTGCCGGGTGGACTCAGATCCTGTTGCTCAAGTTTGTCCAGCACCTCAGCTGCCCGGACATACTGCTCTTGGGCCATAGCCTGCTGTGCTGCATTCAATTGTTGCAGCACAAAAGGGGAAATATTCACGCTTTCGGCACGGACAGTAGCGTTCAGACCCAGTAATAACAGCAACGGCAACAGAATGGTCGTGCGTTTCATGCGATTACTCCAACTTGAATTCCAGGCGCTGACGGGTACGGAAAGGGACGGCCTGCCCTCCTTCGGTCAGCGGATTGAAACGCCAGCGCAACAGCGCGCGCTCAACGGCACTGTCGAACATCCCCGGCGGTGAGGACTCGACAATTTCAAACGAGTCAGGCACCACATGCCCGGCGCGGTCCACCGTGAACTCGGCAACCACAAACCCTTCTATTCGACGCGTCAGTGCACGTCGCGGGTACTGTGGGTTCATGCGTGTAACCGGCGTGGCATTGAGATTCATGCTGATGCCGGGTGAGGGCGCCGGCGCGGCAACCGCCTGGGCGGCCGACAGGTTGGCAGCGGCATTGATGCGAATATTCAGATCCAGATTGGGCGTTGGCATATCCAGCGCAACCGCTGGCATATTGATCGCCGCCGTCTGCTGCATGGCGGGCGGTTGTGGCGTATCCGGCTGCTGTATCTCGGGCTCAGGTGGCGGCAGCGATTCGCGCTGACGCAGCTGAATCTCGGAGTCCAGTTTCAGCCGGTGCAGGTTGATACTGGCATGATCAGTCACCTTTGGCGGTTCTGATCGTCCGATACCCGCCAGATGAGCCATCAACAAAAACAGCAGCAGGCTGACGACCAGTGCCGGAGGAATGAACAACAACCCCCGCATCAGCCGTCCCCCTCACGGGTTGCCACCGCCACCTGTTCGATCCCGGACAACTTGACCTGATCCATTACCTGTACCAGCAGACCGGTTTTGGCATCCGTGTCGGCCTGAATCATCACACCGAGATCGGGTTGCTCCACCTTCAACCGCTCCAGCGTTGGGCGGATCATACGGATATCGACTGGCTGACGATCCAGCCAAATTTCATCCAGTGCCGTAATGGCCAGCATTACGCCCTGGCTCTCCTGCACTTCCGAGGTATCCGACACCGGGCGCTCAATCTCGACACCGGCCTCGCGCACAAAGCTGGTCGATACAATGAAAAAAATCAGCATAATAAAAACAATATCCAGCATCGGCGTCATGTCGATTTCGGCATCGTTTTCCATCATCTCCAGATTGAGTCGCTGCCTCATGCTCTGGCTCCTGTGATATCAAGACGGGTACGTTGCAGCTGGCTCCAGCGCGCGAGGCGATTCCACAGCAGCAGCCCACTGACGGCCATAACCATGCCCGCCAGTGTTGGCAGCGTCGCACGGGCGACGCCTGCGGCCATCAGCCGCGGATTACCGGTGCCGTTCAAGGCCAGGGTGTCGAACAGGTGGATCATGCCGGTCACGGTGCCCAGCAGACCGATTAACGGACAGAGGGCAATCAGGGTTCGGATCAGCGGCAGCGCACCCTGTAGATCCAGCAGCAAATCCGCTCGCTCAAGGCCCCGTTGTGCGCCCGGCGGCTGATCGCGATAGGCACGGATACGACGCGGAAAATCGATCCAGCGAAACCAGAGCCGCTCCAGCAAGAGTGTCCACAGCAGCAGACTGACCAGCAACAGTGACCACAGCACCGGACCACCCGCCTTGAAAAAGCCTTCCAGTGCTGCCTGATACTGGGACAGATCAGGCAGCATGGCGTGCCTCATCCGCATCACTCAGCCTTGCACGCTGCGATGCCAGCAGGGCCAGTCCCTTCTGCTGCAGCAGCTGCAACAGACGACGACTGCGTGCCGCCAGCAGGCTGTGACAGAACAGCAACGGAATCGCCACACACAGCCCCAGAACAGTGGTCATCAGCGCCTGAGAGATGCCACCGGCCATCAGCTTGGGATCGCCGGTTCCGAACAGAGTAATACTCTGAAAAGTACCGATCATGCCGGTTACGGTACCCAGCAGGCCCAGCAGCGGGGCAACGGCGGCAACCAGTTTGAGCAGCGTCAGGCCACGTTCGAGCAGTGGCGCTTCCTTCAACAGAGCTTCATCCACTCGCAGCTCGGTTTCATCGGTGGTACGCCCGGCCTGGCCGGCAGCCAAAACCCGGCCCAGCGGATTGCGGCTTTCGGCCTGATCAGGCTTGCTCAACTGGGCACGCACACTGACTTCGATTTTCAACGTCACCAGAAGCTTCCACAGTGCCACCAGAAGCCCCACACCACCCAGCGCCAGAATGATATAACCCACCAAGCCCCCCTGGGCGATTCGTGCTTTCAGGTCGGGGGTCTGAGCCAGCAGCGCCAGCAGATTGCCACGACTGGGGTCGACCAGCACCACGTCCCCCTGTCCCGCTACAAACTCGCGAGCCTGAGCGATTGCGCCGCTGTCAGGCTGAACCGGCAGTTGCTGCAGCACACCACTTTCATAGTTCAGATAATGGCCATCGGCTGTCAGAGCTGTAAAAGGACCGATCCGCATCACCGAGGCTTCGCTGCGTGTGCCATCCGGCTGCACCACCGGTGCGGTAAAGGCCGTTATCTCACCCGTAGCGGTCATCTCCTGTTGCAGCAGGAACCAGAGTCCTTCCAGCTCGGCCAGCGAGGGGATGCGCTTGAGTTCGGCGAAGGCCAGCAGTTCCTCACGTTGTGGATACTGCGCCGTAGTCAGGGAGTCGGACAGCTGTCCCTGCAGTTCCTGTGCCTGCTGTTTGACCACACCGAACACCTCACCCAGCTGTCCGCTGCGCGCCCGCAACGCTTCGCCCTGTTCGGTCAGCTCATCCTCGTTGGCCTGAAACTCGGCTTTCAGCCTTTCCTGCTCGGCTTCGGCCGCCTCCAACCGAGCCCGCGCGTCGCTCAACAATGCCAGCTGGCGGGCGTGATCACCGCGAAATGCGTCCAGTCGTTCCGCATCGCGACTGCGATCCCGGGAGACATCTGAACGAATCTGCTGCAGCAATTGCTGTAATTCATTAGCCTGAGTCGGCACTGCCAATACGATGGCACACGCCGCAAGGGCGGCTTTCATCACTTGTTTCACAGCGAACCTCCTGTCAGCTCAAGCGGCAGTTCCAGCAATTCCGGTACAGACTGCTGACGGGCAACGCTGATCGCCTTGCGGATCGACCAGTTATGTGATGTCTCCATGGTTTCCCAGCTGTTCGAGGCTTTGCTCCAATGACCACTCTCTTCGCCATCCAGCGTCTGGTAGTACAGCCCCACACGCCCCAGTCGCAGGAAGGTCACCTCTCGCTGCGCTCCGTTCCAGCTCAGCGACCCAGTCCAGGCTTCCAGCGTGCGGCCGTATTCGGCCTCGATCTGATAGGCCTCAAGGATCTGGCGATACTTTTCAGCAAGACTGACATCGGCATGATCCATCAGGCGTGCCAGTCGCTCAACTCGCTGCTGACGCTCTTCGAGCAGAAACGGCAGATCGGCCGCCACGAACCGCTCCAGCATGGCCTGCATGCGCACCAAAAGGGGCAACGTAGCCTGCTCGGTTTCAGCCAGTGACAAGAGCTGCGCCTCAATATCGGCAAGTTCTCGACCCTGATCCTCAATCATGCGCGAGAGCTGCCGGTTGTAAGCCTCCACCAGATCAGCCTGACGCAATATCGCACTGTACTCTTCGTAGTTTTCCCGCGTCTGGCGATCCAAATGGTCGATGCTGCGCTGAACTTGTGCGCCTTCACGGTGGCTTTGCTGCAGTGCTTGCTGTGCCTGATCCAGTGGCCCCGCCTGAACCAGCAGAGCTGCCGAACAACCGAGTACAAACAGGGCGGCCTTACTGTGTATGGACTGCATGACTAACCCAATATTTAAGATTAATGAAAACGATTCGCATTATTTAGATTATTAAGCAGTAATGCAACCCTATTCCAATTAACCTCAGAACATTGGAGCGAAAGTCAGGCATTGTCGGAAAACACAAAACCCCGCCAAGGCGGGGTTTTACAGTGAATCAGCAGCAGTAGTGTCGGATCACACCGCCTTGTGGGCGATGATATCCTTCCATTTGGCAGGGCCGGTGGTGTGAACAGACTCACCGGAAGTATCAACTGCCACGGTAACCGGCATGTCCTTCACTTCGAACTCGTAGATCGCTTCCATACCCATTTCCGGGAACGCCAGCACCTTGGCATCGGTGATCGCCTTGGACACCAGATACGCAGCACCACCGACAGCCATCAGGTAGACCGCTTCGCTGTCCTTGATCGCTTCGATGGCAACCGGGCCACGCTCGGACTTGCCGATCATGCCCAAAAGGCCTGTGCTTTCCAGAATCTGGCGGGTGAACTTGTCCATACGGGTCGAGGTGGTCGGGCCGGCCGGGCCAACCACTTCGTCACGGACCGGATCGACCGGACCGACGTAGTAGATGAAGCGGCCTTTCAGATCAACCGGCAATTCTTCACCGTTGTTCAGCATCTCCACCATCTTCTTGTGGGCAGCATCACGACCGGTCAGCATCTTGCCGTTGAGCAGGATGGTTTCGCCGACTTTCCACTCTTTCACCGCTTCCGGGGTGATCTCGTCCAGATTGACACGGCGGGTATTGGCACCGACTTCGAAGGTCACTTCCGGCCAGTCGTCCAGGCTCGGCGGTGTCAGCACGGCCGGGCCGTTGCCGTTCAAAGTGAAGTGAGTGTGACGGGTAGCGGCACAGTTCGGGATCATGCACACCGGCAGAGAGGCCGCGTGGGTCGGATAATCCATGATTTTGACGTCGAGAATGGTGGTCAGACCGCCCAGACCCTGAGCGCCGATCCCCAACGCGTTAACGGCATCCATGATCTCCAGACGCAGCTCTTCAACACGGTTCTGCGGACCACGCTCACGCAGTTCGTGGATATCGATCGGGTCCATCAGGGACTCTTTCGCCATCACGGCTGCCTTCTCGGCGGTACCGCCGATACCGATACCCAGCATGCCTGGCGGGCACCAGCCGGCACCCATGGTCGGTACGGTTTTGACGACCCAGTCAACAATGCTGTCGGACGGGTTCAACATTGCCATCTTGGACTTGTTCTCGGAACCACCGCCCTTGGCCGCCACGTGGACTTCCACTTCATCGCCTTCAACGATTTCATAGTGGATCACCGCCGGGGTGTTGTCCTTGGTGTTCTGGCGCTTGCCCGCCGGATCGGCCAGGATGGAAGCACGCAGCACGTTATCCGGATTCATGTAGGCGCGACGAACGCCTTCGTTGACCATATCGGTCACGGACATTTTGGCATCCCACTGCACGTTCATGCCGACCTTCAGGAACACGGTCACGATACCGGTATCCTGACAGATCGGACGATGACCTTCGGCACACATGCGGGAGTTGATCAGGATCTGCGCCATGGCGTCTTTCGCCGCCGGGTTTTCCTCTTTCAGATAGGCTTCATGCACACCCTGCACGAAGTCGATCGGGTGGTAGTAGGAAATGAACTGCAGCGCATCGGCGATGCTGCTGATGAAATCATCCTGGCGAATAACGCTCATTGACGACGCTCCAATCTGGCTGGTTTGGGTTCATTGAGGTCAGGCCAGTCCAAAGACCGGCAGAATCTGGGGCCGCATTATACACCAATTTGGCCCCATCACTTCTCGGGTATTGGTATTAGAATGGCAACGACAGAGGATAGACCAGTGCCAGACAGAAGAGTACACCAAAGCCCAACAACAGCCGGGCCGTAGCCGGCGTTAACGGGCGGCGCTCTGTCTCCGGCGCCTGTAACAGGGAAACCGGCCTGAACACCAGCGGCAAACTCAGCAACAGCCAGAGCCCACCGGGCAGAAGCCCCAGCGCCAACAGCAATACTGACAGCAAATATGCCAGCGCCAACAGCACGACATAGAGCCGCACCGAAAACCGGTAGCCGGAACGGACGGTCAAGGTGGCATGGCCATCCCGCCTGTCGCTTTCAAAGTCTCGCAATTCATTGCTCAACAGCAACAGCGCAACCAGCAGACTCACCGGCACCGACTGCAGCAACAACGCCGGGGTCATGGGAGCACCCAGCGCGAGCGCACTGCCGCTGATCATCATGACACCCATCAACCAGAACACCAGCACTACACCAAGGCCACGACTCTTGTAGTTGATCGGTTTCAGGGTATACCCCAGCGCCCCCATCAGACCCAACAGGCACAGCAGAAGAAAGCCTGTGCCTCTCACACTGACAAAATAGAGCGCGATGGCACTTGCCAACAGGAAACAGACCATGCCCAGCCGAAAATGTCGCTGCACCGCACGCACTTTCCATCCACTGGCGTGTGACCGGCGCAGCAGTGGCAGGTCACTGTAGTCGTTGATCAGGTTTACGCCCGCCTGCAGCAGCACACCACCGGCCAGTACCAGCAGCGCCTGCATCAGACTGAACACGCCCTGCTGCCAGGCCAGCAGCAAGCCAATGCTGCAGGTCACCAGCGCGACCGGGAAAGAGAAGGGGCGCACCGCACCGATGAAGGTATATTTATCCGGAGTTTTCATGCAGGCCAAAGGCTCATCAACACGTCCATCAAAAAAATGGGGAGCTCAGGCTCCCCACTGGATTGCGTTCAGATCTGCGTATATCAGCCTCGCGCTGGCGCGTTGGGCAGATCACGCATCAGCAGCGCATAGGTCATGTCCGTGTCGAAATCGACCGGAATACGCATGCGGTGTCCGGACCCCGGTGCCACCTCTGCCGCCTGACCCTTCTTGTCCAGCATCTCCTGCAACACAAAGCGCTTGTTGCCGGCCGGGGTCATCAGCTCCAGAGTATCGCCCTTCTTGAAGTGGTTTTTTACATCCACCTCAATGAAGCCGGTTTGGGCGTCATGGCCGATGATCTCGCCTACAAACTGCTGATGCACGCCAACGGAGTTGCCGGTTTCATAGTTCTGGTACTCGTCATGCACATGACGACGATAGAAACCTTCGGTGTACCCGCGGTTGGCCAGGTTTTCCAGCGTATCCATCAGGCTCATGTCGAACGGCTTACCCGCCACGGCATCGTCGATCGCCTTGCGATAGGCCTGTGCCGTGCGCGCCACATAGTAGTGCGACTTGGTCCGCCCCTCGATCTTGAGCGAGTCCACACCCATCTCGGCCAGCTTGTGTACATGCTGGATGGCACGCAGGTCCTTGGAGTTCATGATGTAGGTACCATGCTCATCCTCGAATGCCGGCATGTACTCGCCCGGACGGGTTTCTTCCTGCAGCAGGAAGATGCGATCGGTGGGCTTACCCTCACCCAGTGCGGGCTGTGCTTCATCCACCTGCGTATTGGGATCGAAGGACTGCACGGGCACCACGTCGCCGGATTCATCTTCCTTCGCCTCATGGGCGTCGTACTTCCAGCGGCAGGTATTGGTGCAGGTACCCTGGTTGGGGTCACGGTGGTTGATGTAGCCGGAGAGCAGGCAACGCCCTGAGTAGGCAATACAGAGCGAGCCGTGAACGAACACTTCCAGCTCCATCTCCGGACATTCCTGACGGATCTCGGCGATCTCGTCCAGCGACAGTTCACGGGACAGAATGATGCGCTCAATACCAGCCCGGTGCCAGAACTTCACCGACGCCCAGTTCATGGTGTTGGACTGTACTGACAGATGGATTGGCAGATCCGGGTACTTGTCCTTTACCATCATGATCAGACCGGGGTCGGACATGATCAGGGCATCCGGCCCCATCGCAATGACCGGATCCAGGTCTTTCATGTAGGTCTTGAGCTTGGAGTTGTGCGGCATGATGTTGCTGGCAACGAAGAACTTCTTGCCCATCTCATGCGCAATGCGGATCCCTTCAGCCAGGTTGTCGTGCGTAAAGTCGTTGTTACGCACCCTCAGGCTGTAGCGCGGCTGGCCCGCATACACTGCATCCGCCCCATAGGCGAAAGCATATTTCATGTTTTTCAGCGTCCCGGCGGGGGACAGCAGTTCAGGTGTTCGCATAGAGTCTGTGTAATCTGAGTAGTTATAGGGCCTGAGAGCAGGCAGACAGGTGAACCTCAAACAGCGGTGTGTAAATGGAGCCACGCTCACCCGGGCGACTTTGAAACAGCACCACTGAATCGGCCGGTGTGGTCAGCCCCGGCTGCGGCCAGCAGTCGGGTACCTCGAACCGGTTACTGGCCGGCAAGCGGGCCAGGGTAATATGAGGTTTGAAATCCCGCTCATCATACCGAATTCCAGCGTCCTTGGCGATCTCGACCATCTGCCGGTGCAGTGACATCAAGGGCTCACTCTCGCTGGTCAGCGCCGCCAGTACCGCCAGACGAGGGTTGGCCTTGTAGTACGCCAGACGATCCAGCTGCACCATAAAGCTGGGTTGCCGCTGCAGCCGCTCAAGGCACAACTGCTCCAGCTCCGTAACCTGATCCAGGGTCACATTGCCGGTGAAACACAGCGTCAGGTGGTAGTTGGCTGAATCGACCCAGTGGGCATCCAGCCCTCGGTCATAGGCACAGAGCGTATCCGCGCAGTCCGACAACGGTCGCGCGATGCGCTCGGGTACCGGCAGAGCAAAAAAGGTTCTCAGTTTCATGTCGTATGGATGCCGCTGCGCACACGTCAGACAGCGGCCTTTTCACCTTCCAGTTATGTAGCGGCTTTTGCCATCAGTTTTTTCTGCGCAGGATGCGACAGCACAGACTTGATCCAGCGGTGCACCTCGGGATAGGCAGTGTAGTCAAACCCTCCCAGCTTGGGCCAGCTCAATACCATGGCACCGTGAATGTCCGCGATGGTGAAATGATCACCACTGATCCATTTACGGCCATCCAACTGACGCTCCAGTGTCGGCAGGAAGCGATTCAACTCGGCAGTCGCGCGATCCATTACAGCCTGATCGGGATTACCCTTGCTGAACTTGAACTGGATCAGCATATCCAGCGCCGGCACTTCCATCTGGTTACTGACGAAAAGCGACCAACGCAGAATGTCGGCTTCCTCTTCGGGAGTGGAGCCCCACAGGCGCCCGTTGCCATATTTGCGTGCCAGAAAGAACAGAATCGCCTGAGTCTCGAACAGCACCAAATCACCGTCCACCAGCGTTGGAATCTTTCCTGTGGGATTTAATGCACGGTATTCGCTGGACTGCGTCTGTTCGCTGCGCGGCAGCATATCCACCGCTTCATATTCCAGCCCCAGCTCTTCAAGCGCCAGCATCACCATGCCGGCACGGGAAAACACACTGCCATATACCTTGATCATGCTACTGCTGCTCCACTTTGAGTTGCAGATTGTTCAACTGTTGCCGGATCCGCAAGAGATCCTGATTGACCTGACGTCGGGTGCCGTCAATGGCACTGATCGCCTGTTCGTTCTGTCGAATGCGTTGAGCGAGCTCTGCGCTGCCGCCCTGCCCTTCCTGCAGGCTGGTCAGTTGCTGAGTGAGTTCCTGCTGAACCTTGAGTCGGCCTTCACTTTCCGCTTTCAATCCCTGCGCCAGGGTCGTCAGTTGCTGTTCAAGCCCCTTGAGCTGCGCCTCAAGCTTTTGCTGAGCAGTCCCGACAGCCGCTTTTGCCGCACTGGCCTCCTCCAATGCCCTTCCCGCCTGTGCCGCCTGCTGACGCACACTCTTCAGACCAGAATCCAGCTCTGCCAGCCCGCTCTCCAGCTCGGCCAACTGCTTGGCATGAGCTTCCAGCTGGGGCTTGTTGCGCTGATAGGCAATGGTCCAGAGCTTGGCAATCTCGGAGTCGACATGGGTTACGCGCTCGGCCATGCGGCCAGTCAGATCTTCCAACCGCTGCTGCAGTGTCTGACCGGACTGTGCCGCCGTATCAGAGGTGACCTCCAGCATTTCTTCCAGCACTTCGATCCGCTGCTGCGCCTGGGTCAGGTCCAGTTCCAGTTGCCGAAAGCGCCCCTGCTGCTCTGTAAAGGCAAAACCAAGGTAGCCGATACCTGCCACCAGCAACAACAGAATCAGCGTTATCAACAGGCTTCCGCCCCGACCGGTCGTTGCAGGCGTCGCAGCGGCCTGTTCTGCAGCACGACCGGGAACACGTGCAACCGGGTCAGTCACAATCGACTCCAGCCCGGCAGGGTCCAGCCCAGGCTCCTTACGTTCACTCATGATCTTTTGGTTTCTCTATCGGCATTAAGCGCTCAACCCTAGCAGGTTTGCCGGGAACGAAAAAGCCCCGCATACGCGGGGCTTTCAGGGCCATCAAAGGCGTGAGGGAGGCCGAATTACATCATGCCGCCCATACCGCCCATTCCACCCATACCGCCCATATCCGGCATGCCACCGGCATTCTCTTCCGGATGGTCAGCAACCATGGCTTCGGTGGTGATCATCAGACCGGCGATGGAGGCAGCCGCCTGCAGTGCAGAACGAGTTACCTTGGCCGGGTCGATGATGCCCATTTCCATCATGTCGCCGTACTCTTCGGTACCGGCGTTGAAGCCGAAGGCACCTTCACCGGCACGTACCTTGTCGACTACGACAGAGCCTTCGCCACCGGCGTTGCCCACGATCTGACGCAGCGGCGCTTCCATGGCACGCAGTGCCAGCTGGATACCGATGGTCTGGTCATGGTTGTCACCTTTCAGGCCTTCAACCTTGCTCAGCGCACGGATCAGGGCAACACCACCGCCCGGCACCACACCTTCCTCAACCGCAGCACGGGTTGCGTGCAGAGCGTCGTCAACGCGGGCCTTCTTCTCTTTCATTTCCACTTCAGTGGCAGCACCCACCTTGATCACGGCCACACCGCCTGCCAGCTTGGCAACACGTTCCTGCAGCTTCTCACGATCGTAATCGGACGTGGTTTCTTCGATCTGGGTACGGATCTGCTGAACACGTGCTTCGATGTCGGATTTCGGACCGGAGCCATCAACAATCACGGTATTTTCCTTGGTGATGTTGACGCGCTTGGCAGTACCGAGCTGCTCCAGCGTCACGGTTTCCAGGCTCAGGCCAACCTCTTCGGAGATCACCTGACCACCGCTGATCACGGCAATATCCTGCAGCATCGCCTTGCGACGGTCACCGAAGCCCGGCGCCTTCACGGCACAGACCTTCACGATACCGCGCATGGTGTTCACGACCAGAGTCGCCAGTGCTTCACCCTCAACGTCTTCAGCCACGATCAGCAGCGGACGGGATGCCTTGGCAACCTGCTCCAGCGCCGGCAGCAGTTCACGAATGTTGGAGATTTTCTTGTCAACCAACAGAATGAACGGCTCTTCCAGCTCACAGGACATGTTGTCCTGGTTGTTGATGAAGTAGGGAGACAGGTAGCCACGGTCAAACTGCATACCTTCCACTACATCCAGCTCGTTATCAAAGCCGGAGCCTTCCTCAACGGTGATCACGCCGTCCTTGCCAACACGCTCCATCGCTTCAGCGATGATGCGACCCACTTCGGCATCGGAGTTGGCAGAAATGGTGCCGACCTGGGCGATCGCCTTGGAATCTTCGCAGGGAACGGACATTTCACGCAGCTGCTCAACAACCGCCTTGGCAGCCTTGTCGATACCGCGTTTCAGGTCCATCGGGTTCATACCCGCCGCAACAGACTTAAGGCCTTCGTTCACGATGGCCTGAGCCAGTACGGTTGCAGTGGTAGTACCGTCACCGGCTACATCGTTGGCCTTGGAAGCAACTTCCTTGACCATCTGGGCACCCATGTTTTCGAACTTGTCTTTCAGCTCGATCTCTTTGGCGACGGATACGCCATCCTTGGTAACGGTCGGCGCACCGAAGGATTTGTCCAGTACCACGTTGCGGCCTTTCGGGCCCAGAGTAGCCTTTACGGCATCAGCCAGGATGTTCACGCCCTTGAGCATGCGCTGACGGGCATCATCACCAAAACGTACGTCTTTAGCAGCCATTGTTCACTAGTCCTGTATTCAGTATCGAGTTAATAAGTTGACGATTTGAGCGACGCGAAGCTGAGCTTTCAGTCTTCCAGGACGCCGTAGATTTCACCTTCCTGCATGATCAGCAGTTCGTCGCCATCGACCTTGACGGTATTGGAACCGGCATACTGGCCGAAAAGGACTTTGTCACCCACTTTTACGGAAGGCGCCTGGATCTCACCGTTGTTGAGAGTCCGGCCCGGGCCTACTGCCACGACTTCGCCGCGATTGGGCTTTTCGGCTGCAGAGCCCGGCAGCACAATACCGCCAGCCGTAGTGGTTTCTTCTTCGCTGCGGCGAACTACAACACGGTCGTGAAGTGGACGAATTTTCATCTGGTTGTTCTCCTGGTATCTAGGATCCAATGCGATGTTGTGGTTAATGCGGACGCGATTCGCGATCCGAATTCAGGTTGCAACGTTAATGGGGGGAGCCTGACCGCTTTTCAATGCCTGACGGCAATTTTTTTTGCAGCATCAGAACTCTCCTGCCTGAAGCTGGAAGTGGGGTGGGAGGATCAATTTTTCAAGGGGCTTGAAACAGGGTTTTTCAACGCTCGCGATGCGTGATCTCACCCTCTATGGGGTCACGCTCGTCAACCGTTCTGTAATCTGACGGATCGGCCGTGTAGACATGTGCATCGTCCTGGTGACGATGGGTGGCAGCCACGATCGTAAAGCGACTGATCAATGGCTTGATCAGGGCGCGTCGGATGCCCGGAATAAGACAGCTGAAGCCGATTACGTCCGTCACGAAGCCCGGTGTAACCAGCAGTGCACCACCAACCGCCAACAGTATGCCTTCGGCCATTTCCTGCCCCGGCACCTCTCCCTGATCCATACGCTGCTGAGCACGTGCCAGTGTCGAGAGCCCCTGCTGGCGCAGCATGTTGACGCCGATAAAGGCGGACAGCAGTACCAGGCCAACGGTGTACCAGGCCCCAATCGCCTGTCCAACCTGAATGAGAATCGTGATTTCGATGATCGGAACGATGATGAACAACAGAAAAATGAAGCGCATGGGACTCCTGCGATGCCAGCTGGGTATTTCAGTACGACTCTCACATCATCGCTCAGTTCCTGCCCAAAGTCATGTAATCGAAACCCAGGCCGACATATAAGAGAAAACCCTTACTTTACAAAAACTTAAGCGAACGCACAGAAAGCTGACCAAACAGAAGAACAGACCATTATTAATACATTTCATGACAAATTAACGACACATATAGACTTTTTGGACGATGCAAACTAAATTGTTGCGCTGCAATATATTGCGCTGCACAATAAGAAAGTACCCATTTGATGAGAGGGGATACCCGATGGAACTCAAAGATAAAGTGATCGTTGTAACCGGTGGCGGCCGCGGTCTGGGCCGTGCCATGGCGCTTGAATTGGCTGGCAAGGGTGCCAAGCTGGCACTGGTAGACCTTAATCAGGACGACCTGGACCAGACTGCCGGCCTGTGCATGGAAATGGGTGTCGAAGCCCGCACCTACACTGCCAACGTGGCCGAAGAAGCCGATGTTGAAAAACTGTTTACCGATATCGTACGTGATTTCAGCAGCATCAACGGTCTGGTCAACAATGCCGGTATCACCCGCGATGGCCTGTTCATCAAGGCCAAGGACGGTCAGGTCGTTGGCAAAATGTCGATGGAACAGTGGAATCAGGTCATTGCCGTCAACCTGACCGGTACTTTCCTGTGCGCACGCGAAGCCGCCGCCAAAATGATCGAGCTGGGCTGCGAAGGCTGCATCATCAACATCTCCTCCGTTTCACGTTCCGGCAACATGGGCCAGACCAACTACACGGCGACCAAGGCCGGCGTTGAAGCCATGGCTGTTACCTGGGCCAAGGAACTGGCGCGCTATGGTATCCGTGCAGCCTCGATCGCACCAGGCTACATCGGTACCGAAATGGTCATGAGCATGAAGCCGGAAGCACTGGAAAAAATCGCCTCCGGCATCCCGGCCAAGCGCCTTGGCAAGCCGGAAGAGATCGCCAAGACGGTCACCTTCATCCTCGAAAACGACTATGTAAATGGTCGTTGTCTGGAAATCGACGGCGCTCTGCGCATCTGATCTCATCAAGCAGTGCCGGCAGCAGGCCGGCCTGCTGCCTTTGGCGGCCGCTGCTGCCGTGACCTCTTTCCGCTATACTCGGCCTTTCTGAACCAGCCGGATCTGCTTTCCCATGCCGCACTCCTGGAAAGACACCTTTGCTCGCTACCGTGACATTCGTCTGCTGTGGATCTTTCTGATGGGTTGCTCAAGCGGCTTTCCATTCGTGCTGATCGGCAGCAGCCTTAGCGGATGGCTGGCCGACGCCGGCACCAGCCGGGCAGATATTGGACTGCTGGGTACAGTCGCTACCGTGTATGCAATCAACTTCCTTTGGGCACCACTGGTAGACCGCGTACGCCTGCCGTTAACGGGGCGCCTGGGGCAAAGACGCAGCTGGATCTTTACCACTCAGCTTTTGATGCTGCTGTTTGTTCTGATGATCGCCACGGTTGACCCTGCCTCGAACCTGGTGCTGGCGGGCGCACTGGCACTGGGTATTGCCGCCAGCTCAGCCACCCAGGATGTGGCGATTGATGCCTTCCGTATTGACCAGTTTGCCCGGCACGAAAAGGAAAAATTGCCACCGGCAGCCGCCATGGCCATCATCGGCTGGTGGACAGGCTACTCCTGGCCCGGCTATCTGGCGTTTGTTCAGGCAGATCGTATCGGCTGGAACGGCGTCTATCTGCTGATGGCCGGAGTCCTGCTGTTGCTGATGCTGTTCACCCTGATCGTGCGCGAGCCCGTTACCAGTCGGGATCAGTTGCAGGAGCAGGCCGATCGTCGCTACCGGCAGGAGCTGCACAGCTCAAGGGTTACGGCCTGGTTGATGGTGACTGTCGTTGAACCCTTTGCCGAATTTTTCCGCAAGAATGGCATCAAGGTCGCCCTGATGCTGATGCTGTTCATTTTCCTGTTCAAGGTGGGAGAGGCCTTTCTCGGCCGCATGTCGATCGTTTTTTACAAGGAGGTGGGGTTCAGTAACGAACAAATCGGCGAGTACACAAAGATGTTCGGCTGGTTTGTCACCGTCAGCTTCACTCTGCTGGGCAGTGCCTTCAACACCCGGTTCGGTGTCGTCCGCGGCCTGTTGCTGGGCGGTGCTGCCATGGCATCCAGCAACCTGATGTTTGCCGTCATAGCCGCTGCAGGTCCAGTGGAGTGGCTGCTGGTGATGACACTGGTTGTGGATAACTTCACCACCGCGTTCTCGACTGTCGCGTTTGTGTCCTTTCTGACACTGCTCACGGGTCGCGCCTTCAGTGCGACTCAGTATGCACTGCTCGCCTCACTGGGCAACCTCAGCCGTACGACTCTGGCGGGGCTCAGTGGCTACACGGTTGATTGGCTGGGCAGCTGGGAGCGCTTCTTTGTGGTCACGGCCCTGATGGTTTTGCCATCGCTTGTGATGCTTTGGATGCTGCGACACCGTTTTGATGCGATAGCGGTCAAGGCCGACAGGGACCACGAACACGGGGAATAAGAGGATGGCCGGGGCAGCCCCCGGCCCAGCGACTCAATCGCGGAAGTTGTTGAACTGCAGCGGCAGCTCGACATCTGACTCGCGCAGCAGGGCGATCGCTTCCTGCAGATCATCACGCTTCTTGCCGGTCACGCGCACCTTGTCCCCCTGAATCTGAGTCTGAACTTTCAGTTTGGCATCCTTGATCACCTTACTGATTTTTTTGCACAGCGGCTGATCCAGCCCCTGTCGCAGCACCACCTCCTGTTTCGCCTTGACGCCGCCGAGGTCAGGGTCTTTCACCTCCATGCACTTGATGTCGATCTTGCGGCCGGTGAGCTTGGCCTTCAGCATCTCCAGCATCTGCTGCAGCTGAAAGTCCACCTCTGCCTCCAGTGTCACCACCTCGCCATTGAGTTCAAACGCCGCCTTGACCCCCTTGAAATCATATCGGCTTTGCAGCTCGCGGTTGGCCTGATCCACCGCATTGGTTACTTCATGCATGTCCAGCTCAGACACCACATCGAATGAAGGCATTGCCACTCTCCTGTTAATATCGGTTCAACCCCGCCATCAACGGGGCTAAGATCATGTTTTTGGACCCGCGGAGTACCCATGCACTGGTACATTCTTGGCGCTGGCGCCATCGGACGCCTCTGGGCCTGCCTGTTTGAGCAGGTCGCTGTGCCAACCACACTCATACTGCGAGACCCGGCGGCTCTGAGCCGCTGGCAGCAGAGTGGCAACATTGAACTGCACGAGGCCGGCGACACACAGTACTGCGTGCCGTCTGCCGAATCCTCGGACAGCACAGCGCCCATTCAGCACCTGCTGGTCACAACCAAGGCCTATGATACCCTGACTGCGCTGCATGCCATACAGCATCGACTTCAACCTGGCAGTCAAATTGTGTTGTTACAGAACGGCATGGGGCAACAGGAAGCCGCGCTTGAGTTGTTGCCTGATTGCCGGTTCTGGGCAGCCACCACGACGGCAGGTGCCTGGCGCGAGCCACCCAACAGACTGCATTGCGTCAGCCGGGGCGAAACCGTGATTGGTCCGTTGAGTACGGCATCCTCCATGCTGCCTGACGGCTGGGACCGCCTGCCACTGCCCCTGACCGGCAGCCCCGACATCCTGCCCGTACTCTGGCGCAAGCTTGCCATTAACTGTGCCATCAATCCGCTGACGGCCATAGAGCGCTGCCGCAATGGTGAGCTGTTGAGCGAACCCCATCGTATTCAACGGCTGCGTGACATCTGCGCCGAAGTGGAGCGGGTGGCCCGGGCCGCCGGTATCGAGCTGTTCGAAGCCCCCCTGTACCAGCAGGCTGAGGCCGTGGCCCGTGCGACAGGTGAGAACCTGTCCTCTATGCTGCAGGATGTGCGTCACAACCGACAGACCGAGATTGAGCAGATTACCGGCTATCTTTGCCACCAGGCGCGCCGACATGGTGTCGATACGCCATGCAACGATACCCTGCTGCAACAGATCAGAACCATCACACAGGAACGGGAGCTTCAGGATGACTGAGCCACATACAGCGGAATACCCCTACAGCAAGAAGCTCAAGCGCGATGTGTATGAAGCCGAAAAACGCGAGCTGCAGATTGAGCTGCTCAAGGTACAGCGCTGGGTACGGGAAACCGGCCAGAAAATACTGATCATATTCGAAGGCCGCGATGCCGCCGGCAAGGGCGGTACCATCAAGCGCTTCATGGAGCACCTCAACCCCCGTGGCGCTCATGTCATCGCGCTGGAGAAACCCACCGAGCGCGAAAAATCGGAGTGGTATTTTCAACGCTACATCAAGCACCTGCCGGCCGCCGGCGAAATCATTCTGTTCGACCGATCCTGGTATAACCGGGCCGGCGTGGAACGCGTAATGGACTTTTGCACGCCGTCGGAATATCTCGAATTCATGCGCGAGGCACCGGAGCTGGAACGCATGTTTGTGCGCAGCGGCATTCGTCTGTTCAAGCTCTGGTTTGAAGTCAGCCGTGATGAACAGTTCAACCGATTCCAGTCCCGTCGCTCAGATCCACTGAAACACTGGAAGCTTTCCCCGGTAGACCTCGCGTCTCTGGACAAATGGGACGCCTATACCGAGGCCAAGGAATCGATGTTCTTTCATACCGATACCGCCGATGCCCCATGGACCATCATTCGCTCGGATGACAAGAAACGGGCACGGCTCAACGCCATGCGCCATATTCTGAGCCACCTGCCCTACCCGGACCCCAGTCCCGATATCAGGCTTGAGCCAGATCCCCTGATTGTACAACCGGCCCATATCAGCCTGCAGCATCGCGCCCCCTCAACAGAGACGAAGTAAGGATATGTCATGAGCAATCGCCTGACCCGAATCTATACCCGCAGCGGCGACAGCGGCACAACCGCGCTTGCCAATGGCCAACGGCTTCCCAAATACCATCCACGCATTGAAGCCCTGGGCGATGTGGATGAGCTCAACAGCCTGCTTGGGCTGCTGCTGGCGGAACAGGACATTGACAGCAGTTTGAATCCCCTGCTGCAGCGCATTCAGAATGACCTGTTCGATATCGGGGGGGAGATCGCGGTTGCCGACCCGGAATACAGCGTTATTACGCCTGAAGTGGTTGGCTGGCTGGAGCAGGAGCTGGATCAGATGAATGAGGCCCTGCCGGCACTGGAGGAGTTCATCCTGCCCGGCGGCAGTCGGCCTGCAGCGCAGGCACACCTGTGCCGCTGCGTCTGCCGACGTGCCGAGCGTCGACTGGTCGAGCTGGCCGGCGCCGAACACGTCAACCCTCAAAGCGCCGCCTACCTTAACCGGCTCTCGGACCTGCTGTTTGTCTGCGCCCGCACCCTCAGCCGACAGAACGGCGGCCAGGAAGTGTTGTGGAAACCACGCGGCCGCAGCACATCCTGATAGCGATCAGCGTCGATGGTGCAGGACTTCCAGCCCGAGGCGGGCCTGCACCAGGAACTGGTTGAACACTCTGAACTCCTGATCTTCCACCGTGCTCCCCGGGGTGATCTTGTCGGCGTAGATCAGGCCGATCACTCGGTCATCCACTGCCAGTGGTGCCATGATGAACCCCCGCGGGTCCACTTGCTGGATGAACTCGACGGGCAAACGATCACGCCAGCCCGGCTCATCCGTATCCGGTACCAGCAGGGTCATGCGCTTGTCCATCAGTCGGAAAAACAATGTTGCCCATTCATCATCGCGTCGCAGTTGAAAAAACTGGCGCAGGGGGCGACTGTCGTCACCCGATACCAGTTTCAGCCTCAACTCCTTGCCTCCGCTACCCAGCATGCAGAAAGCCGCCCGCTCCATCGCACAGCTTTTGACGATGGCCTCAACCGCCACTTCGAGTAACGCCGTTGCCCCGGACTGATCGCTGATCAACTCGTTCAGCCGCTGCAGATAAAACAGTTGCTGTTCCATCCAGCGTGCCTTTTCATCGCCTTGATGCATTTCCGATGGTGCAGGTGTCACATCCGTCTCACGACGCCGTGCTTCTCGCGAGTGAACATAGTACGCCAGTTTGCGTGCTGCCTCGTCCAGCGTTGGGTCACTCGTGGCTTCGATGCGAGGGCTGATAGTGCTGTGTTTGAGTCCATACTCATCCGCCAGATCACACACCTGACGGAAGGCTTCGCTGACATGTTGATCCAGGCTGTCCAGCGGCTGGTGTGTCACCGATGCCAGGTCCAACATCAGTTCGGTATAGTCCAGATCGCCGGAGGTATCCCGCCGGTAAATCAGTTCCAGCAGATCATGGCAGCCTGAGGCCAAACGGTGATTGAGCCTGTCCTTGCCGTGCAACTGATCAGCCGACAGCGGATCCATCGCCTGGACAACGGTTTTGGGAAAGCCCCAGCTCTGAGCCAGGTCCTGACCTATATCACTAAAGTGTCCACCAAGTGTCTGCAGCTGAATACGCGGCCAGCCCTCTCGTTTGAGAGCACGTTGACGCAACATTTCACGGTAGGTATCCGGCAAGGTAAAGGCGACGATAATCTCCCCCAAACCGTACAGCAGGCCACAGATATAGGTTTCCTCAATATCGACGGCCCCCGCTGCAGCCGCCATTTCACGCGCGATGGATGCGTTCAGGAAGGCACTGATGAGCAACTGCTCAATACCGGTTTCAGGCTGCTCATCACGAAAGCTTTCGATCAGTTTCAACGTCATGCACAGGTTGTGAATACGCTCGAAGCCTATCAGTACGACAGCCCGCGAGACGGCACTGATCTTGTCCTGACCACGGTTATAGGTGCGGGTGTTGGCAATCTTGAGCAGCTTGGCCGACAGGTTGGCGTCCTTCATGACTGCCATCGCCAATGCCATGGCATCACTTTGCCGTGAACTGCTCACCTGGCGGATACGGTTCACCGTTGCACTGAAGACAGGCAGATCGCCCAGACGATCCAGGCGGGCGTAGATGGCGTTGAGTGTTTCCTGGTATTTCAATCTGACCTGTCCCCAATGCAAAACACTGTCACAAGTAAAAGGCATTGTACCAGAGTTATGGCATCACACCTTGATTCAACCGCAGCCAACACGTACTTATCCACTGCCGTGAATAAGGCGCGGGCCTGGGGTACCCCTATTATGCCCTGCACGACCAACCGCTTATGGACAGAACCCGGGGGAGATGAATAATGCGTTGACGCATGGGTTTCGAGTTCGCTTTACTTTAAGATGAACCCGTTAACAGAGTTTGTGATTGAGGAATGAGGCGTGGAACAAAGCAACGTATGGATTATCACGCTGGTTGCCCTGGCGATCGGCGCCCTCATCGGGTATCTGCTGGGCCGAGCCGGTGGCGGCTCAAGCCGGGAACAGGAGCTGGTTGACGAGCTGGACAGTGCCCGCAGCGAACTCGAACGGTACCGCACTCAAGTCGGTCGCCATTTTGAGGAAACAGCCGAACTGGTTAACGGCCTGAGCGAGCAGTATCGCAAGGTACATCAGCACCTGGCCAGCAGCGCCGAGTCACTCTGCCCCGGCCTGCCGGCCTCTCTGGCACTGCAGCACGAAGCCCTGCACACGACGAGTCAGGCGATTCCAACGGTGACGGACGCCCTGGACAACAGCGAGCAGGAAGAGCTGCCCGAGCCGCCCCGTGACTATGCGCCGAAAAAGCCCGATGAAGCCGGTACGCTGTCCGAAAGTTATGGCTTGAGTCGCAGGGAGCAGGCTGAAGCGGACGAGAACGCAAAGGCACCGGCCACGCATGATCCCACAGCCTACGGTGATGATGCGCCGGAAGACGATTCCGACAAGCGCCACGCAGCGCGCAATCCCAAAGACTGAGACCACACGCCGCACAGCGTGCACAAGGCTGACATCACACCGGGTTGTCGATATCGACAAACCGGTGTTCCAGCCCAAAATGTTGGGCCAGATGCTCACCCAACGCCCTGACACCATAACGCTCGGTCGCATGATGACCGGCCCCGATGTAGTGGATGCCGGCTTCCCGCGCAATGTGCACCACCGGCTCTGAAATTTCGCCACTGATATACACTTCCGCGCCCTGCACCAGCGCGTGATCAATCATCCGCTCAGCCGCACCGGTACACCAGGCCACTTTTTGAATGTCATGCTCACCGCCCCGAATGACCTGCGGTTCACGTCCCAGCACCGCTGCAATACGCTGCGTCAGCTCCTTCAGTGACACCACTTGCGCCAGTTTCCCAATATTGCCAATCGCCGGCTCCGCACCGGGCTCCAGAGGCCCGTCCACCACAAAATCCAGCAATGCCGCCAACTGCGCATTGTTACCCAGCTGCGGATGTGCATCCAGCGGCAGGTGATAGGCCATCAGATTCATATCATTCAGCAGCAGTGTTTTCAGTCGGCGCTGTTTGATGCCCGTCAGAACCTGAGGCTCCCCTTTCCAGAAGTAGCCATGATGCACCAGCACCAGATCGGCCTGCCACTCGACAGCCGCATCCAGCAGGGCCTGACTGGCGGTCACGCCGGATATGACACGCTTGACCGCCTGGCGCCCCTCAACCTGGAGGCCGTTGGGTGCATAGTCACGAAATCGGCTGACCTGAAGCAGCTGATCACAATAGGCCACCAGATCATTGATATTTACTGACATTGGGTCCTCCCTCAATTTTCAAAACGGAACAGGCCGCCGTATAATCGGGCCAGTCTGAAATGATTTACAGGTGCAATCAAGCAAGATGCGCAGAGTATCCTATCTCGTATGGCCCGTGGTGACCGGCATCCTTGCCGCTCTGCTGATACTGCAGCTTTATCCACAGTTGATCGCCCCGCCCGTCACGACGGTAGAAATCCGTGAAGCCGCCTCATCGGGACCGGCGCTGCCCCTGCATGAAGGTGCCGTCTCCTATGCGGATGCTGTTGACAAAGCCGCCCCCGCCGTCGTCAACATCTATACCCGAACGGTGGTCCGACAGCCGGTCAATCCCCTGCTGAATGATCCGTTTTTTCGCAATTTTTTCAATGCCGAGCAGCTGCCACAGCGTGAGCGAATCGAATCCAGCCTTGGCTCCGGCGTGATTCTCAACGAGCAGGGCTATGTCGTTACCAACAACCATGTAATCAGTGGCGCCGACAGTATTGTTGTTGCGCTTCGGGACGGTCGCGAAGCGCTCGCAAAAGTTGTCGGGCTCGATCCGGAAACCGATCTGGCCGTGCTCAAAATAGAGCTGAATGACCTGCCCAGCATCACGCTGGCGACAAATGATGAACTGCGCATCGGCGATGTGGCACTGGCGATCGGCAACCCATTCGGAGTGGGCCAGACCGTCACCATGGGGATCATCAGTGCCACCGGTCGAAACCGGCTGGGCCTGAGCACCTATGAAGATTTCATCCAGACCGACGCAGCCATCAACCCCGGCAACTCAGGAGGGGCACTGGTCGATGCACGCGGCAACCTGATCGGCATCAACACCGCCATCTTCTCGAAATCCGGCGGTTCACAGGGAATCGGCTTTGCCATTCCCTCCTCACTGGCACGTCAGGTGATGCAGGACCTGATCAGCCATGGTCGTGTCATCCGTGGCTGGCTGGGAGTCGAGGTACAGGAACTTACACCGCGACTGGCCGAATCATTCGGCGTTGGTGATCGGCCGGGACTTATTGTAGCCGGCATTTTCCGCAATGGCCCTGCGCATCTGGCGGGCCTCCAGCCCGGCGACATTTTACTGGAGGTTGAAGGTGAGGCGGTCAGTACCAGTCGCGCCACCATGAACAGCATTGCACGCTTCAAACCCGGTCAGACGATTGCGCTGGCTGTGCTGCGTGACGGCCATGAAATGACCGTCACCGCAACCATTGGCGAACGCCCCCCAAGCCGGACCTGACCGACTCTTGATGCTCCAGACACGACAAAGGCTCCCTTGGGAGCCTTTGTCGTGAGCCTTCGTGTCATGTTCCCGTACAGGGCGCGACCGCTCAGGACTTGATACGATACTCCGCGGAGCGAGCATGTGCCGTCAGGCTTTCACCTCGCGCCAGCACAGACGCCACTTTCCCCATTTCGGAAGCACCATCTGCCGAGAACATGATCAGTGACGAGCGCTTCTGGAAATCATACACACCCAGTGGGGATGAGAAGCGAGCGGTACCGGACGTGGGCAGAACATGGTTGGGCCCGGCACAGTAATCCCCCAGTGCCTCGGCCGTGTAGCGCCCCATGAAGATGGCACCTGCATGGCGGATATGCGGCAGCAACGCGACCGGATCTTCCACAGACAGCTCAAGGTGCTCCGGCGCAATGCGATTGCTAAGCTCGGCTGCCTGATCCATATCGGCCACCTTGATCAGTGCGGCACGGTTTTGCAGGGAAATTTCGATAATTTCACGACGCTCCATGGTCGGCAGCAGCCTGTTGATGCTGGCCTCGACCTGATCCAGATAATCCGCGTCCGGGCAGATCAGAATCGACTGGGCATCTTCATCATGTTCTGCCTGTGAGAACAGGTCCATCGCGACCCAATCCGGATCGGTCTTGCCGTCACACAGCACCAGAATCTCGGACGGACCGGCAATCATGTCAATGCCCACGGCGCCGAACACCGCCCGTTTTGCCGTTGCCACGAAAATGTTGCCCGGCCCAACAATCTTGTCGACACGGGGTACGGTTTGAGTGCCGTAGGCGAGCGCAGCCACCGCCTGGGCGCCCCCCAGCGTAAATACGCGGTCCACACCCGCCAAAGCAGCGGCTGCCAGCACCAGTTCATTCAGCACGCCGTCCGGAGTGGGCACGACCATGATGATTTCTCGAACCCCCGCCACATGCGCAGGCAAGGCATTCATCAGCACCGATGAGGGATAGGCTGCCTTGCCACCGGGGACATAGATCCCGACACGGTCCATCGGCGTGATCTGCTGGCCCAGCATGGTGCCATCGGCTTCGGTATACTGCCAGGATTCGCCTTTCTGGCGTTCATGGTAGCTGCGAACCCGTTCTGCCGCCTTTTCCAGCGCTGTACGCTGATCGGCTGGCAGGCCCTCCAGCGCCTGCTGCAGACGCGCTTGCCCCAGCTCAAGATCCTGCATGGATGCGGCAGATGTACGATCAAAGCGGTTGGTGAACTCCACCAGAGCGGCGTCACCCTCGGCACGGACACGCGCAATCACTTCACTGACGATGGTGTTCACTCGATCATCAGATACACTTTCCCAAGCCAGCAGCCGGTCCAGCTGCTGCTCAAAATCCGGCTGGGCTGCATCCAGACGCTGCACAGAGATACTCATGCGGCCTCCTCACGACGGGCGTCAATCGCCTGTTGCAACTGATCCAGAATGGGCTGAATCAGGGCATGTTTCATTTTCATCGACGGCTGTCCCACCACCAGACGGGAACTGATGTCCGCAATGTGCTGCATCGGTTCCAGACCATTTGCACGCAGGGTATTGCCCGTATCCACGATATCCACGATTCGATCCGCCAGCCCCATGATCGGTGCCAGCTCCATCGCGCCGTAAAGCTTGATGATATCGACCTGCTGTCCCTGCCGGGCAAAGTATTCCCGTGTCAGGTTGACGAACTTGGTGGCTACCTTCATGCGACCTTCAACGGGAGCCGCCTCTTTCATGCCCGCGACCATGAGGCGACATTTTGCAATTTCGAGATCCAGCGGCTCGTACAGCCCCTCACCGCCGTGCTCCATCAGTACATCCTTGCCCGCCACGCCCATGTCGGCACCACCGTACTCAACATAGGTCGGCACGTCAGTAGCCCGTATCACCACCAGCTTGATGTTGGGATGGTTGGTATCGAAAATCAGCTTGCGGCTGCTGAAAATGTCTTCAGCGGGCACAATGTCAGCCGCTGCAAGCAGGGGCAGAGTCTCTTTCAGGATACGTCCCTTTGACAGGGCGATGGTCAGCTGTTGTTTCATTGGCCTCTTCGCTCACTCAGCCTGGTACACGACGGATACGCGCGCCCAGCAGCTGCAGTTTCTCTTCGATACATTCATAGCCACGATCGATGTGATAGATCCGGTCGATCTCGGTTTCACCTTCAGCCACCAGTGCAGCAATAACCAGGCTGGCGGATGCGCGCAGATCGGTCGCCATCACGGGAGCGCCCTGCAGTTTCTCGACGCCTTCAATAATCGCGGTGTTGCCCTCGATCGAAATGTCTGCACCCATGCGGATCATTTCCTGCATGTGCATGAAACGATTCTCGAACACGGTCTCACGGATTTTGCCCACTCCAGCCGCAACGGTATCCAAAGCGGCGAACTGCGCCTGCATGTCCGTCGGGAACGCGGGGTAAGGCGCCGTGGTCACGCTGACAGCCTTGGGGCGCTTGCCGTGCATGTCGAGGCTGATCCAGTCCTCGCCGGTTTCGATTTCGGCTCCGGCTTCCTTCAACTTCTGCAATACGGCATCCAGCGTGTCAGGACGAGTATTCTTGCACTTGACCCGACCGCCGGTCGCGGCGGCCGCCACCAGAAAGGTGCCGGTTTCAATGCGATCGGGCAGCACGGAATAGCGGCAGCCTTTCAGCGACTCAACGCCGTGTACCGTGATGGTGTCGGTACCGGCACCCCGGACATCCGCACCCATGGCGTTCAGGCAGTTCGCCAGGTCAACGACTTCCGGCTCGCGTGCCGCGTTTTCGATGATGGTTTCACCCTCAGCCAGCGCTGCCGCCATCAGGATGTTTTCGGTTCCGGTCACTGTTACCACGTCGAAAAAGACACGGGCACCTTTCAGGCGACCGTTGCTGCTGGCGCGAATATAACCGTTTTCAACGACGATATCGGCACCCATGGCTTCAAGACCACGAATATGCAGGTCGACAGGACGGCTGCCGATGGCGCATCCGCCCGGCAGTGATACTTCGGCTCGCCCAAAGTGCGCCAACAGCGGCCCCAGCACCAGAATGGAAGCGCGCATGGTTTTTACCAGTTCATAGGGCGCACACAGGTCGGTAATGGTACTGGCATTGATTTCAACGCTCAGCTTTTCGTCCACAATCAGATCAACCCCCATGCGCCGCAACAGCTCCAGCATGGTGGTGATGTCATGCAGGTGCGGCAGGTTGCACACCGTGACCGGCTCATCTGCCAGCAGGGTGGCAGCCAGAATCGGCAGCGCCGAGTTTTTGGCGCCGGAGATTCGGACCTCGCCGTTGAGGCAGGCACCACCTTCGATTATAAGTTTGTCCATCGGTTTTCCTGCTGGCGGCTCAGTTCAGTGCAGCCCACTGTTCCGGGGTATAGGTTTTGATGGTGACGGCATGGATGGCACCGCTGGCAATCTGTTCAGTGAGACAGCCATATACCAGCTGTTGCTTCTTCACCGGAGTCAGCCCGGCAAATACGTCACCGACAACGGTAACCTGAAAGTCACAGCCCTCACCTGTGGTATGCGCAGTGCAACCTTCAAGCTGCTGTTCCAGAATCTTTTTTACTTCATCGGCCTGCATGCGTTACTCCCGTGCTGCAACATGGAATGAACTCAAAAACTGCCGCAAATGATAACGAAAAGGGGAGCAAAAGGCGATTGAGCCTTTAACCGCCAACCCCCTCAAGACCGACCAGCTCAGCAATGGAGCACAGGTCTTCAGGGGGGTTGACCAGTGTCAGCGTCACGCCCCTGCGAGCAGCCTCACGCTGACACACAAGCCACAGCGAGAGTGCCGAGCTGTCGACTCGGCCCACTTCACCCAGGTCCAGAGCAGTATCTCCCGCCTCGGCAAACAATGCCTGGAGAAGAGGCTCTCGCAAGGCAGGCACGGTCTGAAAGGTCAAGTCTCCCGAGACCCTGACCTCACCGTCCTTGAGTCTGTCAAGCTTCGCTGCTGTCAGTTTCATTCTGTCCGCCCGGCTGTTCCTTCAGGTTGATGTCCTGCATCTGCTCGGCCCAGGCTTCGATGGTGGCAGACATTGAGCGGTTGCGCTCATACAGGTCGGCAAACTGATTACGGAAGGTGATACGCAGATTGATTCCGTCCACCATCACGTTCACCAGTGTCCACTTCCCTTGCTGACGCAGCATGTAGTAAACGAGCACATAGGTCTGTCCGTTTGCCGCCTTCATGTTGACACTGACTACCTGTTTGTCGGGCTCGGGGCTTTCGGTGCCTGGAGCCTGCACTTCAAATTCACGCAACTCGAAACCTGAAATTGACTTGGCATAGGTGCGCAGCAGTGTCGTCTTGAACACATCGGCAAAGCGGTCTCGTTCCTCATCCGAGGCCCGACGGAAATACTTGCCCATTACCTGACGCGAAATGTAGTGAAAATCGACCACTGGGGCGATGATGGTTTCAATTTCGCCCATCATCTTCTCAATGTTTTCTTCACCGGTCAGCGCATCGTTTTCCATCAGCGCCAGCATGTCACGGGTCGCACTGTCTACAACAGCACTGGCCTCACTCCAGCTGCCTTCTGCCACCGCGGGCTTGATTACCAGCATCAACAGCGCAATCAGAGCACTGCTGCAAAATTTAACCATCATTTATTCACCTACCTTATTGAACAGGAACTTGCCGATCAGTTCCTCAAGCACCAGCGCCGACTGGGTATCCTCTATGTAATCACCCTCGCCCAGCACCTCTTCATCCGCGCCCGGCACGATACCGATGTACTGCTCACCCAGCAGACCGGCCGTCAGGATACTGGCGGAACTGTCGGTGGTCAGATAATCGACATCATCAAAAATTTCCATCTCGACCTCTGCCATCAGCATGCGAGTATCGATACGGATATTGGTCACCTGGCCGATCTGAACACCAGACATGGACACTTTGGCCCTGGGGGTCAAACCACCAATATTCTCGAAGCGTGCATATACCTTATAGCCGCCTCCCTGCTCCGACAGGTTCAGCCCACTGACGTTCAGCGCCAGTACGATCAGGGCCGCAATACCCGCCAGCATGAACGCTCCCACACCGATTTCTACGGTTCTCATGCGCATTTCAGAGTTCTCCAAACATCAAAGCTGTCAGTACAAAATCGAGCCCCAGCACCGCCAGCGACGAGTACACTACAGTACGGGTCGTAGCCTGACTGATTCCTTCCGAGGTCGGGATACAATCGTACCCCTGAAAAACCGCTATCCAGGTCACCACGATGCCAAAACAGACAGCCTTGATGATGCCGTTCACGACATCATCGTAAAAACTAACGGACTGCTGCATGTTGGCCCAGAACGACCCTTCATAGATCCCGAGCCAGTCCACCGCGACCAGCGAGCCCCCCCAGATGCCGACCACGGCAAAAATCATTGCCAGCAGCGGCATGCAGACAAACCCGGCCCACAGACGTGGTGCGATGATTCGACGCAGAGGATCAACACCGATCATTTCAAGACTGGCCAGCTGTTCGGTCGCTTTCATCAGGCCGATCTCGGCCGTCAACGCCGACCCTGCACGACCGGCAAAGAGCAGCGCCGCCACGACGGGTGCCAGCTCTCGCACCAGACTCAGAGCCACCATCTGCCCAACCGCCTGCTCGGAACCGTAGTCAACGAGGATGGTGTAGCCCTGCAGGCCCAGTACCATGCCGATAAAGCCACCGGACACGACAATAATGACCAGCGACAGCACACCAACAAACCAGATCTGCTTGAGCACCAGCGGCAGCATGACCAATGGCTGCGGTCTGGCCACCAGCGACTGAAACAGAATCTGACTGGCACGTCCAAGCGCAGCCAGCCTGGACAGGGTGCGATGGCCCAGCCGTTGCAGCATATTCAGCATCACGATGTTTCTCCGAGCAGATCCTGCATATAGTCCGGCGCCTTGTAATGGAACGGAACGGGCCCATCAGGCAATCCCTGCATGAACTGGCGCACCTTGTCAGAGTCCACATCGGCCAGCTCTTCGGGAGTTCCGCTGGCAATGACCTTGGCGTCGGACAGGATGTAAATGTAATCGGCGATTCCCAATGTCTCCTTGATATCGTGGGAGACAATAATGCTGGTATGCCCCAATGCCTGATTGAGGCGTCTGATCAGGTTGACCAGCACCCCCATGGCAATCGGGTCCTGCCCCGTGAACGGCTCGTCATACATGACAATATCCGGATCCAGCGAAATGGCACGCGCCAGCGCCACGCGTCTGGCCATCCCCCCCGACAGTTCGCTGGGCATGAGATCACGAGCGCCGCGCAGACCGACCGCCTGCAGCTTCATCAGAACAATATCGCGGATCATCTCTTCAGGCAGTTCGGTGTGCACCCGCAGCGGGAAGGCCACGTTTTCAAACACGCTCATGTCAGTGAACAGGGCTCCGCTCTGAAACAGCATGCCCATGCGTTCACGCACCTCGAACAGCTCCCGGCGCCCCAGTTTCGGCACATTGAGATCATCCAGAAGTATATCCCCACGATCCGGTCGCAACTGACCGCCAATCAGCTTCAGCAGCGTTGTCTTACCGGTACCGGACGGCCCCATGATTGCCGTCACCTTGCCGCGGGGAATTCTGATATCCACACCATCAAAAATGGGGCGTTCACCACGGGAAAAGCTCAGTCCGCGTATATCAATAATGGTATCGCTCTCAGACTTCATAGCGTCAGCATGGCTCCAGCGTCCGTTCAGATCCGGGCCGGTTTCACCGACCCGCCATCCACACACAAAGGTGGGCAATATACCATTGCGACGGTTAAACTTGAATGTCTTGTGACGCGGCTGCCGATACGGGTTAGGCGCCTCGACTACTCTGGGGTAGAATGCCGGTTTTGGCTGAGACAAACGACCAGGTGATACAACCATGACCCAGACTGACTATCTTCAATCCGGCCAGCAGACCATCCGCCTGGAGCTGGAGGCGGTTCAGGAACTGCTGAACCACCTTGATGACACCTTCAGTCAGGCCTGCACCTTGATGTTCAACTGCAAGGGCCGCGTCATCGTCACTGGCATGGGCAAGTCAGGTCATATCGGCAACAAGATCGCGGCCACGCTGGCGAGCACTGGCACACCTGCCTTTTTTGTTCACCCCGGTGAAGCCAGTCATGGCGACCTCGGCATGTTTACCGGCAATGACGTGGTACTGGCCCTGTCCAACTCCGGAGAAACCGCCGAAGTTGTGACCATCCTGCCTCTTATCAAACGCATGGGCGCACCGCTGATCAGCATCACCGCCAACGCTGAATCCACGCTGGCTCGCAGTGCAGATGTAAACCTGCACATCCCCGTGGATCGTGAGGCCTGCCCGCTCGGACTGGCCCCCACTTCCAGCACCACTGCCCAACTGGTGCTGGGCGATGCACTGGCCATTGCCCTTCTTGAAGCGCGTGGCTTCAGCAGTGAAGACTTTGCCTTTTCGCATCCAGGTGGCAGCCTGGGGCGTCGTCTGCTGCTCAAGGTGGACGACATCATGCATACCGGCGAAGACATTCCCCAGGTTCATGCCAGCACCCCCGTTCGCGAAGCACTGCTGGAAGTCACACGCAAGCGGTTGGGCATGACGGCCGTGACAGACCCCCAGGGCAAGCTGTTGGGCGTTTTTACTGATGGTGACCTGCGGCGCACGCTGGATCAGGAGATCAACCTCTCCAGCACCCCGATTGCCGATGTCATGACCACCTCCTGCACCCGCGTGGCACCGGGCATCCTGGCAGCAGAAGCCCTCAGCCTGATGCAGCAACGCAAGATCAATGCGCTGCTGGTGGTGGACGAACTGGACCGTCCCGTTGGCGCCCTGAACATGCACGATATGCTGAAGGCAGGAGTTATTTAATGCATCTGGATAACCTTTCCACCACTTTGCGTGAAGCACTTGGCAACATCCGACTCGCCGTTTTCGATGTTGACGGAATTCTCACAGATGGCCGACTCAACTTTCTGGCCGATGGCCGTGAAGTGAAAAGCTTTCACACGCTTGATGGTCTCGGTATCAAGCTGCTCCACCGCTGTGGCATTGAGACCGCCATCATTACCGGACGCCGATCCCCCCAGGTAGAGCAGCGCGCTGAGGCGCTGGGCATTACCTATCTGCGTCAGGGCCGTGAGGACAAGCTGGTTGCATTGAACGAGCTCTGGCAGGCCAGCCGACACAGCGCAGCCGATACCGCATACATTGGCGATGACCTGCCGGATCTTGCCGCAATCCGCGCCTCTGCATTCGGCGCCTGCGTACCCAATGGACACCCGCTGGTTCGCAAGGAAGCCGACTGGTGCACCTCTGCTGCCGGCGGCAAGGGAGCCGCGCGTGAGTTCTGCGAGTTGATTCTGGCCGCCCAGGGCAAGCTGAACGCCATTTATGACGAGTACCGCTGATGCTGCAAAGCCGCCTGAGACTCGCGATTGCCCTGACCCTGCTGCTGGTTCCACTACTATGGTGGGGGCTAAGCTCCACCCACCTGAATGACCAGCCTGCCGTGGACAACAGTGCAGCACGCATAGATTTTTTTGTGCGTGAAGCCAAGGTCACACGCTGGGATCGCGAAGGCAGTGCTCAGCAGGAGCTGAGCACACCACTGATGCGCCACTATGCAGACACCGAAGAGATGCACCTTGCGTCACCTGTCACATTGATTCCCGGCGAACAGGGCGGCAGCGTTCGCATCCAGGCGCAGGAAGGGCGCATGCCGGACTCTCAGGAGCGCATAGTACTTGCAGGCGATGTACAGCTTCATGATAATCCGCCTTCAGGCAGTGCAACCGAGATGCTGACCGAGCAACTGACACTTTACCCTCCACGCGATTATGCCCAAACGGATCTGCCGGTCAGGGTGACACGCGGCAAGGACCATACTGAAAGCCGTGGCATGGAGGTCTTTTTTGACGAGCAGCGGATTGAACTGCTTTCAGAGGTAAAAGGTACATACCATGCGAATTAACCGTCCTGCGCTGCTGGCAGCCATACTGCTGACCCTCTCTGCCGGCACGCACGCGCTGCCCGAGGATCGCAACCAGCCCATCAATATCGCCGCCGATCGCGCCAGCATGAACGAGCGTACCGGCCTGACGGTGTACACCGGCAATGTTGAAATCATTCAGGGCAGCATGGAAATTCGTGGAGATCGTGTTGAGCTTCACCGTGCATCAGACGGCAGCATCGACCGCATCATATCGACCGGCACGCCGGCCGAATTCCAGCAGCAGCCTTCAGCCAACCAGCCCCTTACCCGGGCCTACGGCGACAGGATGGATTACCGCGTAAAACAGCAGGAAATCACCATTACCGAAAATGCCCGCGTTGACCAGAACAAGGACACGTTTACCGGCGAGCGTATCGTTTACAACATGGAACGCGCACTGGTGAATGCATTCGGCAGCGATCGCGCCGGCGGCGAGCGGGTCAAAATGGTCATCCAGCCCAAACCCGCGGGGACCAACTGATGGCGACACTTGAAGCCCTGCACCTTGCCAAAAGCTACAAGGGCCGCCAGGTCGTTCAGGATGTCTCGCTGCAAATGGAGACCGGGCAGATCGTGGGCCTGCTTGGCCCCAACGGCGCAGGCAAGACTACCTGTTTCTACATGATCGTGGGTCTGATCCACGCCGACAAGGGACATATCCGCCTGAACCAGGACGATGTAACCCGTCTGCCCATGCACGAACGGGCCCGTCGCGGCATTGGTTATCTGCCCCAGGAGGCGTCCGTGTTTCGCAAATTGAGCGTACACGACAACCTGATGGCCATTCTGGAGACACGCAAGGAGCTGAGCCGGGATGACCGGACCAGACTGCTGGAGCAGCTACTCGAAGAGTTTCACATTACCCATCTGCGCGACAGCCTTGGCATGGCTCTGTCCGGCGGTGAACGTCGGCGTGTCGAGATCGCGCGAGCCCTCGCAACCGAACCGGACTTTATCCTGCTGGATGAACCCTTTGCCGGTGTAGACCCGATCTCCGTCAGCGACATCAAACAGACCATACGCCACCTGCAGTCGCGCGGCATCGGCATTCTGATCACGGATCATAACGTGCGCGAGACCCTCGACATCTGTGAACGAGCGTATATCGTAAGTGAAGGCGGTATACTGGCTCAGGGCACACCCGCCGAAATACTTGCCAATGAGCAGGTTCGTCGTGCCTATCTGGGTGAGCAGTTTTCGCTTTGATGCAGAATTTTCAACCATGCCCATACACTCCGTCCATCTGGCAGCGCTGACATGAAGCAATCGTTACAACTCAAGATCGGCCAGCACCTGACGATGACGCCCCAGCTGCAACAGGCGATCCGTTTGCTGCAGCTGTCGACCCTGGATCTGCAACAGGAAATTCAGGAAGCACTGGAAAGCAATCCCCTGCTTGAAGTGGAAGATGAACAGGACAGCACGGATGATCCCGGCAATGATATCCGGGAACGTCAGGAGCCCACTGAGGAGCACCGTTCCAGCGAGTCGTCCGAGGACGACAACTGGGAGGAAAGTGCGCTGGAAGAACGCTGGAACGAAGAAATCCCGGGAGAACTGGCTACCGACAGCAACTGGGATGACACATTCCAGCACCAGAGCACCCCGGGACCGGCACGGGACGATGACTGGGAGCCCGGCGACAATGACTCTGCTGAAGACAGCCTGCAGGATCATCTTTTGTGGCAGCTCAACCTGACTCCCATGAGCGATACCGATCGCATGATTGCATTGGCCCTGATCGATGCGGTTGATCCCGACGGGTATCTGAGAACCGACATCGATGAAGTGCTGGAACACTTCCAGCAGAGCGAGCCGCAACTGTTTGCCGATGCCGAGCCTGAAGAAATAGAAGCGGTCCTGCATCGTGTACAGCAGTTTGACCCCCCCGGAGTCTGCGCACGCGATTTGAGCGAATGCCTGCAACTACAGTTGCGCCAACTGCCCGAATCCACACCGATGCTCAAGGAAGCCGTACGCCTGGTCCGTGATCATCTGGGTCTGCTTGGCAGCCATGACTACCGCACCCTGATGCGCCGCATGCGCCTGAAAGAGGAGGCCCTGCAGCAGATCATCAGTCTGATTCAGTCGCTGAATCCCAAACCGGGCACCAGCATCAGCAGCGAACAGTCAGAGTATGTGATTCCGGACGTAATTGTGCGCAAGGTTCAGGGGCAGTGGAGTGTCAGCCTCAACTCGGAGGCGTCCCCCAGGCTGCGCATCAATACCGACTATGCCGACCTTATCAGGCGGGCGGATAACAGCGCTGACAACACCTATCTGAAAAACCATCTGCAGGAAGCGCGCTGGTTCCTGAAGAGCCTGTTAAGCCGCAACGAAACACTGCTCAAGGTCGCCACCGAGATAGTGGCCCGCCAGATCGACTTCTTCGAGGAAGGCGAGGAAGGCATGAAACCCATGGTACTGCACGATATCGCTGAAGCCGTGGAGATGCATGAGTCCACCATATCCAGGGTCACGACCCAGAAATACATGCATACACCGCGCGGCATCTTTGAGCTGAAGTATTTCTTCTCCAGCCACGTGAGCACATCCGATGGCGGTGCAGCCTCCTCCACTGCCATTCGCGCACTGATCAAAAAGCTGATCGGAGGCGAGAATACGGCAAAACCACTGAGTGATAACAAGATCGCCGACCTGCTCAAGGAGCAGGGATTCAATGTTGCCAGACGCACCGTCGCAAAATATCGCGAGGCGATGAACATTCCACCTTCTAATGAGCGCAAGCGTCTGGTTTAATGAGAGTACAGGCACGCCGGAAGAACGTGCTTTATGACGAGGAGAAAACCTATGCAGATCAACATCACTGGCCATCATGTCGAACTGACTGACGCGCTGAACGAATATGTACGTACCAAGTTCGACCGACTGGAACGCCACTTCGATAACATCACCAATGTACAGGTCACCCTCAGCGTTGAGAAACTGCGCCAGAAGGCCGAAGCCGATATCCACCTGGCAGGCGGCGAAGTGTTCGCAGCACATGAGCATGATGACATGTATGCTGCCATTGATGGCATGGTGGACAAGCTCGACCGCCAGATCATCAAGCACAAAGAAAAAATGAAATCTCACAAATAACCAACCGGTAGCAGCACGTCACGACATGCAACTATCTGAATTGCTGACCTCATCCCGTACGCTCTGCCACGTCGATGTGGTCAGCAAGAAACGGGCCCTGGAGCTCGCCAGCCAAACAATCGCCGAGCAACTGGACGGACTGGCTGCTGAAGACATCTTCAGCGGCCTGATCAACCGTGAACGACTCGGCAGCACCGGCATTGGGGAAGGCGTTGCCATTCCCCACTGCAGACTCTCGGGTGTCACGTCAGCCACTGGGCTTTTGATGACGCTCTCCACCCCGATCGACTTCGATGCCATCGACAACCGCCCCGTGGACTTGATCTGCTTCCTGCTGGTACCTGAGGACGGTGCCGAGGAACATCTGCAGACGCTGGCAGGACTGGCCGAACTGTTCAACGACTCCAGTATCCGCGAGTCGCTGCGAGGCTGTGAAGATGCCTCAAGTCTGCTGGATCGTGTCCAGACACTCTGCAAAGGCGCCTGACATGCGACTGGTCGTCATCAGCGGCCGTTCCGGCTCTGGCAAAAGTACCGCCTTGCAGGCACTGGAAGATGTAGGCTTTTATTGCATCGACAACCTGCCGGCACTGCTTTTGCCTGAGCTGATCCGCCTGATGCTGGCCGAAGACAATGCCAGTCGGCGGATCGCGGTCTGTATTGATGCCAGAAACCTGCTCAGCAACCTGCAGCAGTTTCCGGATGTCATGCGCTCCCTTCGCGAACAGTCGGGACTCAGTATCGAAACACTGTTTCTGGATGCCGGAGAGGCCACCCTGCTGCGACGCTATAACGCCACTCGGCGGCGCCATCCACTTACGGATCAGGAAAAAAGCCTGCAGCAGGCCATTCGTACCGAGCGCACACTGCTTGAACCGATCGCCAATCTGGCTGACCTGCGGATCGATACCACTCGACTGTCATTGTATGAGTTGCGTGATGAAGTCAAGCTGCGGGTGGCTGGACGCAGCGATCAGGTACTGTCACTGCAGTTCAAGTCTTTTGGCTTCAAGCATGGCGTGCCCCTTGATGCCGATTTCACCTTTGATGTTCGTGCTCTGCCCAACCCCTACTGGGTTCCGGAGCTGCGTCGTCACACCGGTATGGACACCGAAGTGATCGAGTTCCTGCAACAGTCACCGGAGGTGACTGAAATGGTGCAGGATGTACAGTCGTTCGTCGCCAAGTGGCTGCCGCATTTTCAGGCCAACAACCGCAGCTACATCACCATTGGCATTGGCTGTACCGGTGGCCAGCACCGTTCAGTCTATATCGCCGAGCAACTGGCTGGTCATTTCCGCAAGCATATGGATAATGTCCAGGTGCTTCACCGCGAACTGAGTCAGCCTGCTGCAGGAACACGCCATGATTGAAACGCGACTGACCATCATCAACAAGCTGGGGCTGCATGCACGTGCCGCTGCCAAGCTGGTGACACTTGCCAACCAGTTCAGTGCTGATATCCGTATCGACAAGGATGGCCGCCAAGTGGATGGCAAGAGCATCATGTCCGTGATGATGCTGGCCGCCAGCAAGGGTACCGAGATTGGCCTGACGGCTGATGGCGAAGACGCGGCTCAGGCCTTGGACGCCATCACGGCCCTGATCAATAACCGATTCGACGAGCCAGAATAAGCAATTCCGGCTCCATCCCTCTGACCCGTCGCCACCGCTCCAGTCGAGACTCGCCATGAGCCAGCAGGAAACCCGATCCAACCTTGAAGCCCTGAGCGCCGCACTTGAGGTCGGCGAGCTGCAGCAGCTGAGATTCATGCTCAACAAGGGCCTGAAGCCGGTTGAAGTCGCTCACCTGCTCGAAAAAACCCCTCCTCGCGAACGCCAGATTCTGTGGAATCTCCTGAACCAGGAGATTGAAGGCGAGGTGTTGCAGTATCTCGGAGATGACGCCCAGACAGAGATTCTGAGCCGCATGGAAGCCTCAGAGGTGCTGGCGATCACAGAGTCGCTGGAAACCGATGACATGGCCGACATTCTGCAGCAGCTGCCCGAGCGGGTCATGAAAGAGCTGCTTCAGATCATGGACCAGCAGAACCGCGAGCGGGTTGAAGAGGTACTGTCCTACCCGGAGGATACTGCCGGCGGCCTGATGAACACGGACACGGTCACCATCCGGCCGGACATCAATGTGGAAACGGTACTGCGCTATCTGCGCCGTCACAAGGATATTCCGGACATGACCGATACGCTGTTTGTGGTCAGCCGCAAGGACTCCTACATTGGCGTACTGCCTCTGACGCGACTGCTGACGGCAGACCCGGGCGTTCTGGTACGCGAGATCATGCAAACGGACGTGGAGCCGATTCCGGCCGAGATGCCGGATGAAAGCGTTGCGCGTCTGTTCGAACAGCTCGACTTGATTTCAGCTCCCGTGGTGAATGACGAAGGGCGCCTGCTCGGACGTATCACCATCGATGACGTGGTAGACGTTATCCGCGAAGACGCCGACCACTCTCTGATGAGCATGGCTGGCCTTGACGATGATGAGGACACCTTTGCCCCCATCATGAAAACCACCCGCCGGCGTGCGGTGTGGCTCGGCATCAACCTGATCACGGCGTTTGCGGCATCTGCGGTAATCGGCCTGTTTGAAGCCACCATCGACAAGGTTGTCGCTCTGGCCGTGCTGATGCCTATTGTTGCATCCATGGGTGGCATTGCCGGCAGCCAGACGCTGACTCTGGTCATACGTGGCCAGGCCCTGGGTCATATCGAACGTTCCAACATCGGCTGGCTGTTCAACCGCGAGCTTGTGGTGGGGCTGCTCAACGGAGTGCTCTGGGCACTGATTGTAGCAGTGGTCGCCGTATTGTGGTTTCAGGACCTGACCGTCGGCATGGTGATTGCCATGGCACTGGTCATCAACCTCGTTGCAGGCGCCACCGCAGGTACCCTGCTGCCGACCATTCTGAAATCAATGGGTATAGACCCTGCACTGGCAGGTGGCGTACTGCTGACAACCATCACTGATGTGGTGGGCTTTTTCGCCTTTCTGGGACTGGCGACCCTGTTTTTTGCCTGATGGAAACTGTTATGAGCGATTTTGACCACTTGCAGCATGATGACGAAGAGCAGCTGCCGCCCAGCAAGTCGCAGCTCAAGCGTGACGCCGACGAGCTGCAGAACCTGGGAAAACGCATGACCGAGCTGCGTCCCGATCAACAGGAAAAGCTGCCTATCGATGACCGCCTGCGTTCCGCCCTTCAGGAGTACAGTCGCATCAAGGCCAACGGGGCCAAGCGTCGGCATCTTCAATTTATAGGCAAGCTCATGCGTACGGCAGATGCCGATGCGATACGTGAGGTAGTGGATCGTTTCGATTCCGCCACAGCCGCTCACAACCAGTTGTTTCACGAAATGGAGCGCTGGCGTGAACGCCTGATCAGTGAAGACAATGACACGCTGCAGGCGTTTATAAGTGCTCACCCCAGCGCAGATATTCAGCACTTGCGCCAGCTCGTGCGCAATGCACAGCGTGAACGCCAGCAGGAAAAGCCGCCTGTCAGCGCGCGCAAGCTGTTCAAGTATATTCGCGAGCTTTACGAGGCCTGAGCCCTAGTTACCGGAGCCGGTCAACAGATCGAGCTCCGGGTCTTCCCAGCGCCCACTCAGACGGTAACGCAGGGTAGAGAATCTCTCCAGCCGATCACCAATCAGCTTGTCGATTACAAATACCGCACCCGCCACCTGTGGAGCACCCAACAGAACCGCAGCCAGCGGCACGTTGCTGCTGATGGGCAATGCAACTTCAACTTCCTTGTCCAGGGTTCCTGCTGCCAGATTGACCTGCCCATTGACGCTCATATTGGCAGATGGCCCCGCCATCACCAGCGGCGTAACCGTGGTTGCCACGCCCTGTGTCAGGCGATAGTGCCCTTCCAGTCGATCAAAGCTGACTCCCTTTTTCAACACATCACTGAAATCAAGCCGCAGGCGACGCGCCAGCGAATTGAAATTGAGAATCCCGAACACGCGCAAGAGATTGGTACTCTCGGACGTCTCGATCAAGCGCCCCTCACGGGTGGAAAACTGCAACTCTCCATTGAGGCGATCCGATGCCACGTCCCAGGGCGCGCCCGTCCAGTTCAGCTGCAACACCGATTCGACCTGATGGGTTTCCAGCACCCGCGCATAACCCCAGCGCTGCAACAATGCACCAAGATCATCGCCGGCAAGCCTAAGTGTCAGCTCCGTCCTTTGATCCGACTGTTGATCCCAGTGCGCCTCGCCACGCAACACCAGAGAATTCAGGTGGGCCTCCAGTCCTGATACACGTGTACCACGCTCGTCAGGACGCAACATGAAGCGCCAGTCACCCAGCGCCTTATCGCCGAGCCAGAGCGCCTCTACCCTGACATCTGCCGCAGGCAGGCGCGTGCTGCCCAGCAAACGAGGGTAGACCGGCCCATCCGCCGTATCGGAGACAGCGACAGCCTGATCATCCTGCATAAGCGCACCGAGCTGCAGCCGCTCAAGATGAAGCACAAGGGGACTGTCATCGTCCGATATCACCAGCCGTCCCTGTATGTCGTCCCCACTAATATTGAGTGTGAGCCCGGACGGATCAGACTGTCCCGTTAGGGTGATGCTTTCGTCTGCCACCCCCTCGTTCAGAACAAGATCCATCTGCTGCACCTGAACCGGTTCACTGAGATTCAGCTTCAGCCTCAGGGGCGCCTTCTCGCCGGCAGGCTTCGCCAACAGGCCGGGCAATGGCAGCTCCACCCCCACCAGATCACTGCGCAGCTCAAGGCTTGGGCAGCTTGCCTCGGCACACAGCATCAGTTCAGCGTCCCACTGTGCCGCTCCAGATGCCAGATCAAGCCAAGACTGCTGCAACCAGCGATTGAGAGCTGTCAGTTCGGTTTCGCCCTGCAGCGCTATCTTGATGTGTTCCCCCTCAGTCACGACGGTTGCACTGACAGGCCCATCCCAGGCCCTGGCCTTGATTCGGCTGGCACGGAATCCCCGATCATGGGTATAGGTAAATGCCCCCGCTACATCTTCCAGCTCAAGACCCAGTGCTTCCGAGCCAAAGCGTCCATTGGACAGCTCAACGGCAACACGGGCTTCCGGTGGCTGACGCTCGATCAGCGGTATGCTCAGCCCCAGACGAGTACTGGCGTCTCCGTCCAGCTTCCAACGCTGAAGCTCGGCCCCCACCAGATCCGCAAGTGGCGTGGTCTTCAACACCTGGTCAATGTCGCTGGCGGGGCCCTTCAGAAGGGTTTCAATCTGCAACTGCTTGCCACCGGGTGCCAGATAGGCCCAGCCAGAGGGAATTTCGCTTTCAAGCAGCCGGGCCTTTTTGATGTTGATGGCCAGTCCCTGGTCCTTTACCAGAACAAACAGGTCACCCTTGTCGAGCGCGGGCCAGTCCGGCTGGTACTCAAGACGCGCCTCATCAATATCGAAAAAGAGCTGGACCACTGGTGTCGAGCTTTGCTCCAGACTGCGCGTCCCCGTTCTCAGCAGCATGCCGGCCTGGCGCAAGTGCCCCGCTTGAATAGCGCTTTCAAGCCAGGTGTACAGGCCTGATCCCACCTGACCCTCTGGGGTATACAGCGGCGCCTGACGGCCGTCACTGTCGGTCATGCCGATCATGAGAACAAGATCAGCCTGACGGGTACGATCGAAGGGCAAATCGATGCTGAAACGCCCCGAGGCATTCACCTCCTCGTTATGCAGCCTAAGCCGCTCACCGCTGACCCGAACGCCATCTTCATCCAGCTGCCAGCGAATTTCCCCTCCAGCCCTCTGGTAACGCCAGCCTTTGGGATAAAGATCGGGAAAGTGCATTTCAAAATCATCACTGCTCAGCCGCACCAGACCCGTATCAGGCGTGGCCAGCAATTCACCGCCCACGCCACTCAACGCCGGCGCCCCGCGCCAGCCGGCCACGCCCACATCATCAAGCCGGGCGCTAAGACTGAGTTCGGACCAGCCCGCACCAACGGGCTTGTGTATCCGAACCTGACGCAACCGCCCCTGCGGTTGCAACTGATGCAGTAACGTCATCAACTCGGGAGCGGCACCGGTTGCGGTACCCAGCCAGTGTTCAGCAGCCGCGAGATCCACCTCCTCAATCAAGGCTTTTTCAAGGTCCAGCTGCTCTCCCTGCCAGGCCAGATCCGCCACCAGAAATGGCAGCTGCAGCTCAGCCTGATCACTCCCAATGCGCACCTGCTGCAGCTGCAGCTGATAGTCACCGGCTGCCGCTTGCAAGGATGCCTTGAAGTGCCCTTGCTGAGGCTCCGGCACACGTTGTCGATCAAGCTGCAACTGATCAAAGCTCACATCGGCCTGCAGGCTCTGCACCTGTTGATCACGGATGTCCGCCCAGAGCTGAAGATCAAGCTCAAGCCCGGTCAGCCCCAGATCCGGCATCAGCATATTGAACAGATCGGGCCCCAGGTCATCAGCCTGAAGATAGAGGCGATAGCGAGCCTTGAGGGGGTCCTGAGTGGCCAGATCCGTTTCAAGCACAAAGTGTACGCCCGACTCAACACCCAGCTCAGGCAGACGAAAAAGGCCACTCAAGCGATGTTCGTTCAGTGCGTTCTCCAGCTCCAGGTCTGCCGGAGTGACACTCAGCTTGTCACCCTGCTCAGGTACCAGCGTAAGATGGACATCGCGAATGACCGCATAGGGCTGCCGGGTCAGCAGATTTGCAAGCTGTTGCCAGGCAAGCGGGGAAATACCCTGATCCTGACGTCCGGGCTCAGCCCCGGGGCGATGCAGCCAGCGTCCTCCTCGTTGGTGCCAGTTGAGGCCCACCCCTTCCACTTCGAAACGCTGAAAGACGGGAAACCCCTCCAGCACCGAGCCCAACAGATCCAGCTCAATTTCAAGCCTGTCGATATGAAGCCGTCCCTCGGGCCCCGACTCATTGACTGGCGTCCGGACAGAGATATCGTGGATTTGAAGAATCGGAAAGGCATATCGCCAGCTACCCTGGATCGCGCCCAATTGAACCGGCAAGCCAAGGGTCTCTGTCAGCCAACGCTCGGCTTGGGGGCGAAACCGATCCGCCGACTCAAGCCCCAGCCGAGCGACTGTCAGCAATAGTGCTGCCAGCAGCAGCAGGAGCAAAAAAAACCACCAGGCGCGGCTCAGATGGCGACGCATGCGTATTCCGTATCAGCGCAACACAACATCAAACTGCTCCGGGGTATACATGGGCTCCACCTGAAAACGTACCGTTTTACCGATAAAGGCCTCCAGTTCCGCAACGTGGTCGGATACTTCATCCAGCAGGTGATCCACCACAGACTGCGCAGCCAGTACCAGATAGGTCTCGGTATCGTAGGCCCTGTGCTGACGCAGAATTTCGCGGAAAATTTCGTAGCATACGGTTTCAGGCGTTTTCAGTGATCCACGACCCTGACAATGACTGCAGGGCTCACACAACACCTGCTCCAGACTTTCCCGGGTACGCTTGCGGGTCATTTCCACCAGGCCAAGCTCGGACACCCCGGTCACCTTGCACTTGGCATGGTCCTTTTCCAGCACCCTCTCAAGGGTTCGCAAGACCTGACGCTGGTGATCGGGATCTTCCATATCAATAAAATCGATGATGATGATCCCGCCCAGATTGCGCAGCCTCAGCTGACGCCCGATGGCTGTCGCCGCTTCCAGATTGGTCTTGAAGATGGTCTCTTCCAGGTTGCGATGCCCAACGAAAGCGCCCGTATTCACGTCAACAGTGGTCATCGCTTCCGTCTGATCAAAAATCAGATAGCCGCCCGACTTGAGCTCCACCTTGCGCCCAAGCGCCTTCTGCATCTCCTCTTCAACATTGAACATGTCAAAGATGGGACGCTCACCGGGGTAATATTCCAGTTTCTCTTCAATTTCAGGTACCAACGCCTGCACAAATTCCTGCGCTCGCTGGAAGGTTTCTCGGGAGTCGATACGGATACGCTCAACGCCGGCATGCGCCATGTCACGCAAAGCGCGCATGTTGAGCGGCAGGTCCTCATACACGATGGCAGGCGCCTTGACCTGCTTGATCTTGTGTCGGATGGATTCCCACAGCCGGCGCAGGAACTGCAGGTCCGTTTCAAGCTCAACCTCGGTAACGCCTTCAGCCACGGTACGAAGAATGACACCCCACTCCGGGGTATTCGTGTCCTCATCCTGCATAAGCCCCTGCATTTGTGTACGCAGACGCTCACGTTCCTGCGGATCCTCGATACGCTGGGAGACGCCAATATGAGTACTGCCCGGCATCAGCACCAAATAGCGTGAAGGGATTGATATGTGCGTCGTCAGTCGCGCACCCTTGGTACCGATCGGATCCTTGGTCACCTGCACCAGCAGTGACTGCCCCTCGCGCAACACTTGCGAGATCGAGGTGGAATTGCGCTGCTCAGCCGGCAGGCTTTGGTCCACCACCTCATCCACATGAATAAATGCAGCCCGCTCAAGACCGATGTCCACAAATGCCGCCTGCATGCCCGGCAGAACACGTGCCACCTTGCCCAGATAGATATTGCCGACAATGCCACGCCGCTTGGCACGCTCTACATATATTTCCTGAGGCATGCCATTCTCGATCACCGCTACACGCGTTTCCATCGGCGTGAAATTGATCAGGATCTCCTCACCCATCCTCTGTGCCCTCGATCAGCTGATTTTTTATAATTCATTCCGGCTGCCATACAGGAATATCAAATCTCTGCAGCAGCGCTGCAGTTTCCATCAGGGGCAACCCGACCACGGCGGAATAGCTGCCGTGAATAGCCTTCACAAACACGGCACCCAACCCCTGTATGCCATAGGCACCAGCCTTGTCGCAAGGTTCCTTCGTCTGCCAGTAACGGCGGCAACGAGCCTCGTCCAGCTCGATGAACTCCACGTCCGTTGCCACACAACAGACCTCGACCCGACCTTCACTCGCCAGCGCCACTGCCGTAAGGACCTGGTGCCTTCTGCCTGAAAGGGTCATCAACATCGATACGGCATCGGCCTCATCGACCGGTTTGGCCAGAATGTGGTCGTCAATCGCGACGGTGGTATCCGAGCCCAGTACAACAGCGCCGGGCTGCGCCTTTGCAAGCCCTGCCAGCGCTTTTTCTTTGGCCAGCCGCGTGACGTACGTCTGTGCCGACTCGTCCGACTTTACCGCTTCACAGATATCAACCGGACAGCAGTCAAAGTGAACACCTATCTGCTGCAGCAGTTCACGTCGACGCGGGGAAGCGGAAGCCAGAATCAGGTGAGGCATGACAGTTTCATTGCAGGTAGAAAGTGTGACGAACGGCCCGCAGCAACAGGTACAGCCAGGGCCAGACCAGTGCGCTGACCAGCGAAGGCAGCAGGAACAGCAGCGAATCCCCGGTCGTACCGGTGATGCTTTGCATCCAGTGAAACAGCAGCTGATTGATTCCCACCAGTACCAGCACCATCAAGGACTGTTGCCACAGGGGAAACATGCGCAGGCGCTTGTAGAGCACCAGCACCAGAAATGCGATCACGGTCAGTGACAGCGCACTGAGTCCCAGCACACTGCCACGCACCACATCGAGCAGAATACCCAACATGAAGGCACTGCCAAGCCCCACACGATGGGGCAGAGCCATCACCCAGTAGATCAGCATCAGTACGACCCACTCAGGTCGGGCCCACACCAGCAGATCCGGCAACGGCATCTGACTCAGCACCAGCCCCACCAGAAACGTGGCGAATATGATCAGCCCACCACCTCTGGCTTCACTCATCCAGCGCCTCTTCCCGTCCATCCGGGGTTTCGGGCAGTACCGGCTGATACTCGACCAGCAACAGATGACGGCTGCGATCCAGTCGCGCTGCGGGCTCCGCCTTGACGAGTGTAAAGGGCCGACCTGGATCACGAATAACTTCTGTCACCCGGGCAACAGGGTAGCCACGTGGAAAGCGCCCACCAAGGCCAGAAGTCAGCAGCAGATCATTGACCTGCAAGTCCGCTGTGTCCGGCACATGCTCAAGTTCAAGCTCGTTCAGGGCACCCTTGCCCAATGCAATGCCACGATAGCCGTTGCGGTTCACTTCGACGGGAATGGCGGAGCGCGCATCGGTTACCAGCATCACCCGGCTGGTGTAGTGTGCCAGAGACACCACCTGTCCCATGACACCACCGGCATCCAGAACGGGCTCACCGACAAACACACCATCTTCCGAGCCGCGATTGAGGATGACTTCGTGCTGAAAGGGATCCGGGTTCACGCCGATCAGTTCAGCCAGTCGCGCGGGAGCATCAACGCGTTCACTCGCACTGAGCAGCTCACGCAGACGAATGTTCTCGGCCGTCAGTGCCGCCATCTGCTGCACCTTGCGTTCCAGCACCAGCGCCTCCGCCTTCAGGCTCTGATTCTCGCGCAGAAGGCTGGCTCGATCGACCACCACATCCGAAAGACTGTCCGCTACACGCGAGGGCACATCAACGACCCATTGCAACGGCGTAACCAGAAGGGAAAGCCAGGCGCGCCCTTCCTTCATCCTGGGCCACTTGAGGTCGGCCACCATCAGCAGGACGGCCAGAAGTGCCAGCAACAGAAACAGTCGGCGCGGAGAACCGCCACGGAAGATCGGTTTAATGGCCCACCTCCCGTGCAACCAGGCACCGGCAGTCAGGGGTGTTCAGGCGCCACCACCTCACGGGCCGTTACTCGTAGGTCAGCAGTTCAAAGGAGTGCTTGTCCAGCATTTCAAGGGCCTTGCCGCCGCCACGCGCGACACAGGTCAGCGGATCTTCGGCCACGATGACCGGCAAGCCGGTTTCTTCACTTACCAGACGATCGATATTGCGCAGCAGCGCGCCACCACCGGTCAGCACGATGCCGTGCTCGGCAATATCGGCCGCCAGCTCAGGAGGGCATTGTTCCAAAGCGCTTTTGACTGACTGTACGATTGCGGACAGCGGCTCCTGCAAAGCTTCCAGAATCTCGTTGCTGTTGAGGGTAAAGCTGCGGGGAATACCCTCAGCCAGGTTGCGACCACGCACATCAATCTCAAGAATTTCGCTGGACGGATAGGCAGTGCCAACCTCCTGCTTGATTCGCTCAGCAGTGGCATCACCGATCAAACTGCCGTAGTTGCGGCGCACATAGGTCACGATCGCCTCGTCGAAACGATCACCACCGACGCGAACGGATTCGGCATAGACAATGCCGTTGAGGGAAATCACGGCAATCTCGGTGGTACCGCCACCGATGTCCACCACCATGGAGCCGCTGGCCTCTTCAACCGGCAGGCCGGCACCGATCGCGGCCGCCATGGGCTCTTCAATCAGGTAGACCTCACGCGCACCGGCGCCGATGGCGGATTCCTTGATGGCACGACGTTCCACCTGCGTCGACTTGCACGGCACACACACCAGCACTCGCGGACTGGGCGTCATGAAGCTGTTGTCATGCACCTTGCTGATGAAGTACTGCAGCATTTTTTCGGTGACATGAAAGTCGGCGATGACACCATCCTTCATCGGACGAATGGCCGTGATGTTTCCCGGCGTGCGCCCCAGCATGCGCTTGGCGTCTGACCCAACGGCGGCAACGGATTTTTGATTGCCATTAACCCGAATGGCAACCACTGAAGGCTCGTTCAGCACGATGTCCTTGTCACGGACGTAAATCAACGTATTGGCGGTGCCCAGATCGATGGACAGATCGCTGGAGAACAGGCCTCGAATTTTCTTCAACATGATGACGTGGATACCCTGAGATTGCCTGACAGGCCTTACCGGACTGGCCGCTATTCTGAAAGCACACAACTCTAACAACGGCAGGGATTTTGGGCAAGGTTCAAACATGCTATCTTATGCGCCACTCACCCTTTTCAAATTCAATCGCGACGGGGCCTGCGACGTTCAGCGACCCTTAAGCGAACAGACTGATCAAAGCGAGAAACGGACCTATGTCACTTGACCGATCCGATGTGGAACAGATCGCGCATCTGGCACGCCTGCAGATCGATGCGGCCGATTTCGACGGCTACAGTAACTCCCTCAACAGCATTCTGGGCCTGGTTGACCAGATGCAGGCCACCAGCACCGAGGGGGTTGAGCCCCTTGCTCACCCACTGGATGCGGTCCAGCGTCTGCGCCGCGATGAAGTGACCGAGCCAAACCAGCGCGAAGCCTTGCAGGCCGCAGCCCCCGCCGTGGAAGACGGCCTGTTTCTGGTTCCCAGGGTTATTGAATAACCCGCCCTCAGGTTCAAGGACATCGACATGTTTGACAAGACACTTGCCGAGCTGGCCCAGGGGCTGGAGCGCGGCGATTACAGCAGTACCGAACTGACCCAGGCCTTCCTGCAGCGCATCAATGCGCTGGACGGCCAGTACAACAGTTTCATTACCGTTACTGAAGAACAGGCACTGGCACAGGCCAGGGCGGCCGATAAGGCGCGTGCCGCCGGTAACGCCGGTGCGCTCTGCGGTCTGCCAATCGCGCACAAGGATCTGTTCTGCACTCAGGGCGTACGCACCTCCAGCGCCTCCAAAATGCTGGACAGCTTTGTCTCTCCCTATGATGCCACCATCGTCAGCCGCCTGAAAAACGCTGGCACCGTGATGCTGGGCAAGCTGAACATGGACGAGTTCGCCATGGGCTCCTCCAACGAAAGCAGTTTTTACGGCGCCGTACGCAATCCCTGGGATACCGAGCGTGTACCGGGCGGCTCCTCAGGCGGCTCCGCTGCAGCGGTCGCGGCACGGCTGACGCCGGCCGCAACCGGTTCCGACACGGGCGGATCAATTCGCCAGCCGGCTGCACTCTGCGGCATCACTGGCATCAAGCCCACCTACGGCCGCGTGTCCCGTTACGGCATGATCGCTTTTGCCTCTTCACTGGATCAGGCCGGCCCCATGGCGCAGACCGCTGAAGACTGCGCCATGATCCTCAACGCCATGGCCGGATTCGATCCGCTGGACTCCACCAGTGCCGAGCGCGATACCGAAGATTACACCGCCACGCTGAATCAGCCGCTGGCCGGTCTGAAGATCGGCCTGCCCACGGAGTACTTCTCCGCCGCACTGGATGCAGGCATCGCGGAACAGGTACGCAACGCCGTAGCCGAGTTTGAAAAGCTGGGTGCCACCGTGAAAGAGGTCAGTCTGCCCAATACCGAACTGTGCATCCCGGCCTATTACATTCTTGCGCCAGCAGAAGCGTCCTCCAATCTGTCCCGTTTTGACGGCGTGCGCTACGGCTACCGCTGCGACAACCCGGTTGACCTGGAAGATCTGTACAAGCGCAGCCGCGGCGAAGGCTTTGGCCCCGAGGTCAAACGCCGCATTATGGTCGGCACCTATGCCCTGTCAGCCGGTTACTACGATGCCTACTACCGCAAGGCCCAGCAGATTCGCCGCATGATTCAGCAGGACTTCGTCAATGTACTGAACGATGTCGATGTCATCATGGGCCCGACCACGCCACAACCTGCGTTCAAGCTGGGCGAGAAAAGCAGCGACCCGGTTTCCATGTACATGGAAGACATATTCACTCTGTCATTGAACCTGGCGGGGCTGCCGGGCATCTCCGTCCCTTGCGGCCAGGCCAGCGGCCTTCCGGTCGGCCTGCAGATCATCGGCAACTATTTTGCCGAGTCAAAGCTGCTCAACATTGCGCATCAGTTCCAGCAGGCAACTGACTGGCACAAACAGATCCCGGCCGGAGTGGAGGTGTAAGCATGGAATGGGAAGTTGTTATCGGTCTGGAGATCCACGTTCAGCTGTCGACCAAGACCAAGATTTTTTCCGGCGCCAGCACCGCCTTCGGTGCAGAGCCGAACACCCAGGCCTGCGCGGTTGACCTGGCGCTGCCGGGCACGCTGCCGGTGTTCAACGAGAACGCCCTGCGCATGGCGGTGATGTTTGGCCTCGCGGTCAACGCCGAGATCGGCAAGCGCTCCGTGTTCGAACGCAAAAACTACTTCTACCCCGACTTACCCAAGGGCTACCAAACCACTCAGCTGGCCGAGCCAATCGTCGGCCCGGGTTTCGTTGACATTGAGACCGACGAGGGCGTTTCGCGCCGTGTACGCATCCATCACGCTCACCTGGAAGAGGATGCGGGCAAGTCCCTGCATGAAGATTTCCACGGCATGTCCGGCATCGACCTGAACCGCGCCGGCACACCGCTGGTTGAGATCGTCTCCGAACCGGACATGCGCTCCTCCAAGGAAGCGGCGGCCTATGCACGCAAGATCCACGCCATCGTTACCACGCTGGGCATCTGCGACGGCAACATGGCCGAAGGCTCCATGCGCTGTGACTGCAACGTCTCCGTGCGTCCCAAGGGGCAGGAAGAGCTGGGCACCCGTACCGAGCTGAAGAACATCAACTCCTTCCGTTTCATCGAACGTGCCATCGATACCGAAGTGGCGCGTCAGATCGATTTGATCGAGGATGGCGGCCGCGTGGTACAGGAAACCCGCCTGTACGATCCGGACAGGAACGAAACCCGCAGCATGCGCTCCAAGGAAGAAGCCAACGATTACCGTTACTTCCCCTGCCCGGACCTGCTGCCGGTGGTGATCGACGACAGCTATATCGAGGCGATCCGCGAAACGCTGCCGGAACTGCCGGATGCGCGCCGTGAGCGCTTCATCAGCGAATACAACCTCTCAGAGTACGATGCCGGCGTACTGTCCGCTTACAGCGCACAGGCCGACTACTATGAGCAGGTGGTGAAGTTGTCTGGCGATACCAAACTGTCCGCCAACTGGGTGATGGGCGAACTGGCCAAGTTCCTCAACCAGAACGACACCGATATCAAGGATAGCCCGGTCTCTGCCGAACAGCTCGGCGGCCTGCTGGTTCGCATCAAGGACAACACCATCTCTGGCAACATTGCCAAGAAGGTGTTCGAGATCATGTGGAGCAGAGGCGGCACAGCTGACGAGATCATCGAAGCCGAAGGCTTGAAACAGGTCACCGATACCGGCGCCATCGAGAAGATCGTTGACGAAGTGATTGCCAGCGCCGACAAGCAGGTCGAGCAGTACAAGGCAGCCGAACCGGAGAAGCGCGGCAAGATGCTTGGCTTCTTCATGGGCCAGGTGATGAAGGCGACCGGTGGCAAGGCCAACCCGGGCGCCGTCACCGGCATCCTGAAGCAGAAGCTGGACGCGCTCTGCGACTGATCCCGCTAAACGGGTCAGGTAGCGAGGGCCGGTCTCCATTGCGGAGGACCGGCCCTTTTGCTTACGCGCTTTACAAACGCCCTTGATGCATCAATAACGTTCACGTCCAACGAAGCTGCAATCCAGCTGCCCCTGAAGAAAGCCTTTTGAATCGATCTGGCGCCGCATACCACGTTGATAGTCCCGATAATGACCAACAGCAATGATGCAGGCCTCTGACCGATATCGAGCCGCATACTCTCCGGGACAGATTTGCACGCGCTGACCATCAAACCAGGCAATGGCTTCACGGGCTCGGGACGCACGGCCCGGCTCAAAGAGTTCAACCTCCACCTGCACACCCAATACCAGATCCAGCGCAACCGGTTCGAGCTTCCTCCAATTTCCTGAACGATGATGACTGATCGGCTCAAGCACACACTGGACACGCTCACCGTATTTCGCCTGCTGCCGCAGCAGCATCAGCCTGTTGGCTGCCTCACGGGCGGCCTCAGCACGGGCTTCGGCTTCTCGCGCCAACCTGAGATTACGTACCTGATCAAGATCCGCCTGCTTCTGGCTTGCCTCAAGCTTTTGCTGAGGAGACAGCTCATGCCAGCTCTCTTCATCCAATCCAAGCGGATAGGTCGTGCAACCTGAAATGGCGATCGCCAGCACCAGTGGCAAAAAAGTACGCATCAGACCAGACTCCTTCTTTGGCTGAGGGTTAATACCCAATACGTCGTTCAAGCAGCCTTGCCAACGCCTCGTCGCATAGACCTGGCGATGACCCAGAGAGGCCATCAGGACACCTTTCATACCAGCTCGGTAAAACTGTCCACCACCCGATCAGGTGAGCAGGCGTCCACAGGCTCTCCGTGGTTGTAACCATAGCTGACGCAGATCACCGGGCAACCGGCAGCACGGGCAGCCAGCACGTCATTTCGCGAGTCACCGAGCATCAGCGCGCGCTCAGGGGTGCAGCCGAAGGTTTCCATCACGACCTGCAACGGCAGCGGATCCGGCTTTTTCACCGGCAGACTGTCGCCACCCAGCACCTGATCAAAGTAATGGTCAATTTTGAGCGCCTTCAGCAAGGGAGTGGTAAATGCCATTGGCTTGTTGGTCACGACCGCCATCGGCACTCCGGCCTGCTGCAGATGCTGCAGTACTGTTTCTACGCCGGGATACAGCCGACTGTAGCGACCATTGCTTTGCGTATAAGCCGACAGAAACACCTCAAAGGCGGCCTGGAACAGCTCGGACTCCACCGCATCATCAGCCGGGTACATCTCATCCGTAAGCGCCCGCATGACCAGTACCGGCGCCCCGTTGCCCACCCACTGGCGCACCCTGGTCTCGCCTGCAGGCGCTCTGCCCAGCGCCTGCAGCATGTTATCCACAGCGGCCGTCAGATCCAGCGCACTGTCCACCAGCGTGCCATCCAGATCGAACATCACGCAGGCGGGCAATCCGCCATTGAACAAACTGCGCATCAGCCCGCGACCTTCGCCAGCTCAGCACGCATCTTCGCAATGGTGGCAGCGTAGTCTTCAGTGTTAAAAATGGCGGAACCGGCGACAAACGTATCAGCGCCCGCGGCGGCAATCTCGGCGATATTGCCGATGCCCACGCCGCCATCCACTTCCAGACGGATATCAAAACCGCTCTCATCAATGCGCTGACGAACCTGACGCAGTTTGTCCAGAGTGGCCGGGATGAACTTCTGGCCACCAAAGCCCGGGTTGACCGACATCAGCAGAATCATGTCCACCTTGTCCATCACGTGATCCAGGTAATGCAGCGGGGTGGCCGGATTGAACACCAGACCGGACTTGCAACCACCATCGCGAATCATCTGCAGCGAGCGATCGATATGTTCGGACGCTTCCGGGTGGAACGTGATATAGCTGGCCCCCGCCTTCAGAAACTCGCTGATCATGTGATCAACCGGCTTGACCATCAGGTGCACATCTATCGGCGCCTCTATGCCATAATCACGCAGCGCCTTGCACACCATCGGACCGATGGTCAGGTTGGGAACATAGTGGTTGTCCATGACATCGAAGTGGACAATATCCGCCCCGGCTGCCAGTACGTTTTCAACCTCTTCTCCCAGACGGGCAAAATCGGCTGAGAGAATGGAGGGAGCAATTTTGAAGTCGGCCATGAGAACTCGTATGCTGGTTAACAATGCGCCTATTGTACCCAAGCTGCCGAAGGTATTCAGCCTTCTCGTCCCCTATCCACTTGCAGCCGTGCGAGCGTGCCTCGATAATCGCTCCATGCCTACTTACATCACGTTCATCATGCTCTGTCTCGGTATTCTGCTGACTGCAGGCCCTGCCCATGCAGAAGAACCCGCGACAGCCACAGAAAGTACCGCTCAGGTACGACATATTGCCGGCATGCAGAGCGGCGCCGAGCGGCTGCTGAAACAGCTGGAACCGGATGATGAGTTGATTTCGATGGAGCAGGACGGTGACAGTTTCTTTCTGATTTTTCGCCCGGCGGTTGCGGTTATTCCGGTTGGCAACCTGCTCATTTTGCCTGACCTGAACGCCTCAGATGGCTGGGCGGAACAGTCTGGTGCCATCAGCCGTTACCTGGCCCGTCACGGCTGGAACACTCTGCGCCTGGAGCCTCCCGTTCCACCGCCCCCTACTCTGCCCGAGCGCACACTGCCGAGCATGAGAACCATCCACACAGGCTCAGCACCCGAGAGCCCCGCCGAGGCAACGACAGAACAACCGGACGCTGCGGCCGAAACCGACACCTCCACAGCCAGCGCTCCTGAAACGCCTTTTATGGACCGGGTACGAGAACGCCTGTCTTTGGCCAATACAGAGCTGCAGCGTCGCGGTCATGCTGAAACTGACTTCAATGTCATTCTCGGCATAGGTTCCAGCGCGCCCTGGGCAGCCGAATACGCTGCCGAGTCAGAGGATGAATGGGACCTGGTACTGATCAACCCTCTCCCGGACGAAACCTCCGGCATCAACCTGAACGAGCTGTTGCCCCGTATTGAAGGTCGCATTATCGATCTTTATTACCTGCCGCTGGCAGGCTATCCGGAGGCGGCCCCCGATGCACAACTGCGGCGCGAGCTGGCAACACGCAATGGCATGACCGACTTCCACCAACGTCGGTTGCCAGGCGTTTTCCGAGGCTGGCAAACGGAGATGCCACAACTGACCCGTCAGCTGCGAGGCATTATGGAACGTGTCCTGATGACAGCACCCGAGCAACAGGTCGAGCCGGCAACCGAAGTCATTCCTGACAACGAGACGCCTCCTGGCGCAAGAAACCCAAGGCCGGCCAGAGGACCGGGCGCTGCCTGATCAACGCATGCCCCGAGCCGCCTTGACCCGATCATAGGCCGCCTGAATTTCCTGGGTTTTTTCCTTGGCAAGCTGAACCATGTCTTCGGGCAGGCCCTTGGCAATCAGCTTATCCGGATGATGCTGGCTCATCAGCTTGCGCCAGGCCTTTTTCACTTCGGCATCACTGGCTTCGGGGCTGACACCCAATACCCCGTAGGCATCCACAAGCAAGCTCGCATCGTTATGACCCGGCTGTTGATGCGACTCCCATGAATGGCGTCGAAATGCATCTTCCGCCCGCATCCGCGACATCAGCATTTCAACTTCCTGTTGGGTAAAGCGCAGCTCCGCAAACACCTGCTGCAGCACCGCCTGCTCTGCCGGACTGATATCGCCATCCGCCATCGCTGCCTGCAACTGAATTTCCACAAACATCAGCTTAACGGCTGGCCGTTGACGCAGAACAATGGCGAGAGGCCTCAGCACGGTGGCGATATCGAATGCTTCTCCCTTGCCTTCCGTGAAGTGCTCTATTGCCTCACGGCGCCGGGCTTCGCTGAGACTCATGCGTGTCATCACTTCACGGGCAAAGGCGATCTCATTTTCGGTTACCCGGCCATCAGCCTTCGCCACTTTGCCCATGACACTGAAGGTGGCACGGAAAAAGAGCTGCTGCGGATTGTAATCCTGCAGTTTTCGACTCAAGCCGCGCTGAATCAGAAAACCGATGCCCCCTCCCAGAAAAAGACCAAAGGGACCACCGCTGAGCAAACCGATCAGGCCGCCGGTAATGACACCGGCACGATAGCGTCGCAACTGCTGAAACAGATTATCCATAGCCACTCCTCAGAGCCCCCCCTCGTGCAGATATCGATCCAGTTGAGCCAAACGCTCGGGCGTGCCCACATCCTCCCATATACCCGAGTGAAGCTCACCGCTGACCAGCCCCCGCCCCATGGCCCTGCGCAACAATGGAGCCAATGCAAACGCGGTGTCAGCCACGCCATCAAAAAGACCTGGCGACAGCACACTGATGCCGCTGAATGTCAGTCGCGCCGCACCTTGCTCACTGACCTGTCCGGACGAATGAAGCGCGAAGTCACCTGACGTGTGCCACGGGGGGTTCTCGGTCAACACAAGATGCGCTCCCCCGTCCGCCGGTCGCAACCTGGCCAGACGGTCAAGCGGATGCGCGCTGAACACATCACCATTCAACACCAGAAAGGGGTCGTCATCCTGCTGGCACAGCAACGGCAACGCTCGTCGTATCCCGCCCCCGGTTTCCAGCGGCTCATTTTCCGGCGAGTAGGTAATGGAAGCGCCGTAGCGACTGCCATCCTGCAGATAGTCCTCAATCTGCTGCCCAAGCCAGGCATGGTTAATCACGATCTCCGTGATCCCTGCTGCCACCAGGCGTTCGATCGGGTATTCAATAAGGCGCTTGCCACCAACACTGAGAAGCGGCTTGGGAGTGGTCAGCGTCAGAGGCCGCATGCGAGTACCAAGCCCCGCGGCCAGAATCATCGCACGCATTATTGCCACCAGCGCTCAATCTGCTTGTCGGCAAAATGCGGATGTGAAACAAACGTCGGCACAACGCGCTCATCAAGCCAGCGGACAAAGGGGTCCAGCTCTTCATAGCGCGAGGCCACTCGATACAGATAGGCAAAGGTTCTCGGCAGGTCGTCCAGATAGCCCGCCTTGCCGTCGCGAAGCCACAGGCGGGAAAAAATACCCAGCACCTTGATGTGACGCTGCATGCCCATCAAATCGAACTGCTGCTGAAACAGCCCCTTTTCGGCCACATCCACTCCATCCTGCTTCAGGCGCTGACGGAACGCTTCCACCCAGAAACGTACCTGCTCATCCGGCCATTCGACATAACAGTCACGCAACAGCGAAACCAGATCATAGGTGACGGGGCCATGTACGGCATCCTGAAAGTCGATCACCCCCAATCGGCCATCGTCCATCAGCATCAGGTTGCGTGAGTGGTAATCCCGATGCACGCTGACCTGAGGCTGCGCCAGAGCCGACTCAATCAGCAGCTTGGCCACCAGGCCCAGCAGGTGATACTCCTCTTCACTGAGTTCAAGACCCAGCAGGCGTGTGAGGAACCACTCCGGAAACAGCGCCATTTCACGCGCCAGCATCACGCGGTCATAGGGCGGCAGGGCCGGCTGACCAACGGTACGTTGAATCTGACGCAGGGTTTCAAAGGCCGCAGCATAGTACCGCTCTACAGTTGAGTCGCTGAGCTGTGGCAGCAACAGCTGATCTCCGAAATCTTCCAGCAGCATAAAACCCTGCTCCAGATCGCTGGCGATGACGCGCGGCACGGCAATTCCCTGGCCATGCCAGGCCTGAGCGATCACAAGGAAGGGCTCGCAGTCTTCATGTTCGGGAGGCGCATCCACGGCGATCCAGCTGCCCTCGGGGCCAGCGGCGCGAAAATAGCGCCGAAAGCTGGCATCGCCGGACACCGGCTGCAGATCGGCGTCTACCTGCATCTCCTGTGCCGCCGCCTGCTGTTGTACCCACTCTGAAAGCTGTTTCAGCCGCTGCCCCATTCGCCCTTATCCTCTAGCACTTGAAGTTGTGAATGCTTTATCATGCATGGCTCGGTATGGTACTCGACTTACGGGCTGGCGTGAAACCGGCCACGACCGCAACTGGATGGCGATCTGATGCCCTTTAACACCCGCGCTGCATTCAAACTCACACTTGCCATTGCTGCTGCCATCTGTACCCAGACGGTACAGGCACAGGAGAGCGGAGAACGCCTCTGGAGCTGCAACCTGACCCCGTCCGGAGAATGGGACTGCGAGGTCAACGAGACGCTGATGCAGCAAGAGAACACCTCGCCAAACCCGACCTCTGCCGCTTCCGAGCCAACGCCTTCCAGCAAGGAAGTTGAAACTGGAGCCGACGCAGTCGAACCAGCATCAACGGCAACAACCGCTGTCGCTGACACAGCAGCCAAACAGGGGCAGGTCGAGGCGACGGATGAAATTCAAATAGAGGCTGTCGCAGGTGCAGTGCCGATCAGGTCGTCAGGCCCCACCGCCATCCAATGGCCGAAACCGGCTCAAGTCCCCTCACCGACCACTGCACCCTCTTCCACGGCACAGGTGTCTGCCGCACCGAACTCAGGCGACTGGAACTGCACAGCCAGCAATGGTGAATGGGACTGCAGCCGCCAGGGCACAGCTGCCGCCGCAACCACGGGGCACGCCATGGCAGCCGCCACCCCCTCCATGACCGGCCGTCCTGAATGGAGCTGCGAGGCACAGGGCGATGCATGGGACTGCGAGCAGGTTGCCACACAAGGTCCGGTACCCGTCGGCACAGGCGGCACATCCCGTGTCGCCACCCCGGCCAGTCACGCGGCTCTGGACTGGTATGCCTATGCGCCAGGCGAAGCGCCCGGGGCCTGCAGTGGCCGCTACATTGAGCCTGAGATTGCATTTCTGGAGGATGATCGTCCATTTGACCAGCAGCCGATCTACATCAATGCCCTTACTTCCAGCACAGAGCTTGGCGGTGTAACACGCCTTGAGGGCGGTATTGAGATCCAGCGTGGTGGACGCCTGTTCACAAGCACGCGTGGTGAATTTGACGAGGGGGCACAAACAGCTCGCCTGTTTGGCGGCGTCAGCTATCGGGAGCAGGGGTTATTGCTGCTGAGTGAGCAGGCACAAGCGAATATGATCAGCGGTGACACTCGCTTTGATCAGGCCCAATATGTGATGCATCAACAGCACATGCGTGGAAGTGCGGACAGTATTACGCGTTTCGGTGATCGTCGCATCCTGCTCAACGACGGGGCAGTGACCTACTGCGATCCGGGCAGCAATGCCTGGCAAATTGCCGCCGAGTCCATTGAGCTCAGCCCGGAAACGGGGCGTGGTGTCGCCAGGCACGCCACATTTGATGTTGCCGGCATACCGATTCTGTATACCCCATACCTGTCATTCCCAATTGACGAACGGCGCCAGTCCGGCTTCCTTTACCCAAGCATCAGTCACTCGGAAAGCGACGGGCTCGATATAGCGGTGCCCTACTATTTCAACCTGGCCGAAAATATCGACGATACGCTTACGCCACGTTTCATCAGTGAACGTGGCCTGATGCTGGAAAACGAATTCCGCTACATGAACCACTGGTCACACAACAGCCTCAGCACAGCCTGGCTGGCGGATGACAACAGTTACGGTGACAGCCGCTGGCTGTTCGGCATCGAACATACAGGAGCGCCCCACGACAGCCTGTACAGCCGTGTCGACTTCACCCGTGTGAGTGATGACAGGTATTTCGATGACCTGGGCACTACACTGGATATCCAGCGTAAGGACCATCTGGACCAGCTGTTTGAACTGCGCTATCTGCAGCCCGGCTGGGATCTGACGCTGCGCACTCAGAGCTATCAAACCATCGATGGTTCGACTCCTTACGAACGCCTGCCACAGCTGTTGCTGACAGGACGCGAAAACCGAATTGCCGGAGTGCTTGATTTCACTTACCGCGCCGAGTACGCCCGCTTTGAGCGTGATCTGGACAGCATCTATGCACCGGCGGGCGACCTGGCGGCCAGCATCGGCGACAGGGTTCACCTGCGCCCACGGGTAAGCCTCGCTTTTGACCGTCCCTGGGGATTCATTCGTCCGGCGGCCACCTACTGGCACACAGCCTATGATCTGGAGAACGAGCGCAACAGTGCTCTGAGCGGAAGCGAATCGGTCAGCGCAACCATTTTCAGTCTGGACACTGGTCTGATGCTTGAACGAGACATCGCGCTTTCCGAAGGGCTCTACACCCAGACCCTTGAACCACGACTCCTCCTGCTGCACGCCAACACGGACGAACAGCCCAATGCGCTGCTGCCAAGATTTGACTCTTCGCAGCTTGGCTTTACCTACTACAACCTGTTCCATGAAACCGGCTGGAGCGGCAATGACCGTGTGGCTGATACAAGCCAGGCAACCCTTGGGCTTTCAAGCGCACTGTACAACGAACAGGGCATGGAAAAGCTTCGACTGGGTGTCGCTCAGGCACAGTATTTCGCTGACCGCGAACATGCGGGTCGCCCCGGGGACGACATTGACGGCTCGACCGCCGGCAGCTCAAACCTGGCCACGCTTGCAAACTGGAATGTTACGCCCCACCTGCGCCTGAGCCATGACGGTGAAATAGACCGTGACAGCTACAAGTTTCTGGAGCACAACTACAAGCTGAGTTATCTGCCGGACGACAAGCGTTTGTTCTACGTCAGCTATCGTGACAGTGTGGACAAGAACACGGTTGATGGCGTCCAGCAGCTTGATATTGCCTTTCGCTGGCCACTTAACAAGAGCTGGACCGGCTATGGCCGCTGGCAACACGACCTGGATAACAGTGAGAACCTGGAAACGCTGCTGGGGGTTGAGTACGCAAGTTGCTGCTGGAAGGTACGCTTGACCGGCCGCAGCTGGGTTGTCGACCCCAATATTGCGGCCCAGAACCAGTTTGAAACCGATACAGGCATCTTCCTGCAGTTCGTGTTCCGTGGCCTCGGCGCCTTCGGACAGAGTGGCGGGCGCGAGTTCCTGGAAGACATTACCGGATACGATGAGGATGAAAATGGCTCTTTCTAAACTGAGGCAGTCCATTGCGGCATTGATGTTGCTGACTCTGCCGCTGACGCAGGTCAGCGCCGAAATACTCGACCGCGTGGCAGCGGTCGTGAATGAAGACGTGGTTCTGGAAAGCGAGCTTGAGCAGCGACTCGCGCTCGTGCGCCAGCAGATCAGCGCTCGTGGCGGGGATACACGGTTACCGCCGGAAGACGTATTGCGTCAGCAGGTACTGGACCGTCTGATCCTCGAAAGCATTCAGACCCAAATCGCCGAGCAGCAGGGCATTCGTGTATCCGATCGTCAACTGAACGACGCACTGGAGCGCATCGCGCAGCAGAACAACATGACACTGGGTCAGTTTCGTGAGGCACTGATTGCCGAGGGTCAGAACTACACCGAAGCGCGCGAGCAGATTCGCCGTGAAATTCTGCTGGGCCAGGTTCAGCAGAGCAATGTCAATCGTCGCATCAACGTGTCCGAGCAGGAGGTGCAGAACTTCCTCAGTTCCGAACTGGGACAGCAGGAAATTCAGGCTGAGTTCCTGCTTCGCAATATTCTGATCGCCCTGCCGGACGGCGCATCTCCCCAGATGATTCAGCAGGCTGAAGACAAGGCGCGTGAGATTCACGCACAGCTGCAAAATGGCGCTGACTTTGCTGAGCTTGCGCTGGCCACCTCCAATGCGCCCAACGCCCTTCAGGGCGGAGAGCTGGGCTGGAGGCGCGAGTCAGAGCTTCCAGAAGATCTGGCCGCAGCCATCCGCAAACTGAGCCCGGGGCAGATCAGTCAACCTGTTCGCACCCCCGGTGGCTTCCACATCCTTAAGGTTGAAGACAAGCGTGGCGGCAAGGTCCAGCTGGTTAATCAAACCAAGGTACGTCACATTCTTCTGACACCAAACGAAATCCGCACCCCAGAACAGACACGCCGTCTGATCGATGACCTTTACCGCCGGCTGCAGGATGGACAACCCTTTGATGAGCTGGCCCGTCGCTACAGTGATGATGCCGCCAGTGGCTCCCAGGGCGGTGATCTGGGATGGACTCAGGATGGCCAGATGGTGCCTGAGTTCGAGCAGGTGATGAACAGCACCGACAAGGGTGAGATCAGTGAACCCTTCGAGTCACGTTTTGGCTGGCATATCCTGCAGGTACAGGATTACCGCACCCAGGACATGGGAGAGGAAATGCTGGAATCACAGGCCCGCAACAGTATCCGTCAGCGCAAGTTCTCCGAAGAGCTGAACAACTGGCTGCGCGAGATCCGTTCACAGGCCTACATTGAGCGCAAGATCTGACTGTGAGCTGTCAACGCATTGCCATCACCCCCGGGGAGCCTGCCGGTATCGGACCCGAGCTCTGTGTTCAGCTGGCACAGCAGGCTTTCCCCTGCCAGCTGGTTGTGGTCGCCGACCCCGACCTGCTGCGCGAGCGGGCGGCGTCACTGGGGCTTGCACTCGAGCTGCTGACGTTTAATGCGGCAGAACCACCCGCCCCGGCAACGCCCGGCGCGCTTTACTGTCTGCCCGTGCACTTGACTGCGGCAAGCAGGGCCGGCGTACTTGATCCGGCAAATGCATCCTACGTTCTGGAAACCCTGCGCCAGGCGACACTGGGTTGTCTGGCCGGCAATTTTGATGCACTGGTTACAGCCCCCGTTCACAAGGGCGTGATCAATGACGCGGGCATCGCCTTTAGCGGTCATACCGAATTCCTCGAAGAGATGACCGGTAGCCACAAGGTGGTCATGATGCTGGCCACCGAGGGCCTGAAGGTCGCACTCGCCACCACTCATCTGCCACTGGCAGCCGTGCCAGCCGCCATAACACAGCCATTGTTGCGCGATATCATTGATGTGCTGCTGCACGATCTCAAACGCTCATTCGGTCTTGAGCAGCCCCGCGTGCTGGTAGCCGGCCTTAACCCTCACGCCGGAGAAGGCGGTCACATGGGACGGGAGGAGATCGATGTCATAGAGCCGGTTCTGGCGGAGTATCGCCGTCGCGGCGACAGACTGATCGGCCCTCTTCCTGCCGATACTCTGTTCACCGAGCACCACCTCAAGGATGCCGATGCTGTACTGGCCATGTATCATGATCAGGGGTTACCGGTGCTGAAATACAAGGGGTTCGGCCGTGCCGCCAACATTACCCTCGGACTGCCGATCATTCGGACATCGGTTGATCACGGCACCGCACTGGACCTTGCCGGGACCGGTCAAGCCGACATCGGCAGCCTTCAGACCGCCCTGCGCTTTGCGCTGGATATGGCGCACCATCAATCAGGTAACTGATCCATGAGTAAAAAACCCGTTGGACACAAGGCGCGCAAGCGTTTTGGGCAGAACTTCCTGCACGATCAGGGCGTCATAGGACGCATCATTCGCGCCATCAACCCTCAGCCGGGCCAACATATGGTCGAAATCGGCCCAGGGCTTGGCGCACTGACTGAAGAGTTGCTGGATGCCTGCAACGGTGAGCTGGATGCCGTGGAGCTGGACCGGGACCTGATTCCGGTCCTGCGCACACAGTTCTTTCGCTATGCCGACAGCTTTACCATTCATGAGGCGGATGCCCTCAAGTTCGACTTTGCCAGCCTGAAGCAGGATGAGCGGCCCTTGCGCATTGTCGGCAATCTGCCCTACAACATCTCCACACCACTTATTTTCCACCTGCTAAGCTTTAATGGCCTGATTCAGGACATGCATTTCATGCTGCAGAAAGAAGTCGTGGACCGCCTCGCGGCGGGTCCGGGAGAAAACCACTACGGGCGCCTGGGGATCATGGCACAGTATTATTGCCGCGTTGAGCCTCTTTTCATCGTTCCGCCTGGCGCCTTCTCCCCCGCACCCAAAGTCGATTCCGCGATTGTCCGTCTGGTGCCGTATACCGAGCTTCCGGTAGCGGCCAAAGATGTAAACCTGTTGCAAACCGTTGTCCGAACGGCTTTTGGTCAACGCCGAAAGACTCTGCGCAACAACCTGAAAACACTCATTGACGCCGAGCGACTGGAACAGCTCGGGATTGATCCGGGGCTTCGTCCGGAACGACTGACACTGGAACAGTTTGTCAGTATCAGCGATGCTTTGACGACGTCATGAACTCTGTCAGCAGGCAAAAGGAAACTGAAAAACCGATGCAAAACCTGGATTACAGCCGGAACATCGAGATCCGTGTCGACACCACCTACCTGCCGGAGCAGTCCGAGCCGGAAGCACACCGCTTTGTCTTCTCATATCGGATTCGGATCACGAACCATAATGCCGAGAGCGTTCAGCTGCTGAGCCGACGCTGGCGTATTACCGATGGCAATGAACACGTTCAGGAAGTTGAAGGTGAAGGCGTGGTCGGTGAAAAGCCGGTGATCGAACCCGGCCATACCTATGAGTATACCAGCGGCACGGTACTGGCAACCGAGGTCGGCAGCATGCAGGGGCATTATCACATGGTGACGGCAGACAACCAGAGCTTCGATGCACCTATCCCGCCGTTCACTCTGGCCCAACCCAACGCGCTGCACTGAATCAAAACAGCTCCGGTTGCCGCCGGGGCTGCGTTGACCAGTCAACAAAACCGCGGATACCAGGCCTGCGCTGTATCAGCTGTTGAGCAAACCAGCGCGCCAATTCAGGTGCCGCGAGATTGTCAGGCGTGTGCATGAAAATGAAAGGCGTTTTGCCGTCATCAATCCACTTCAGTACCTGTCCTACCCAAGGCTCCAGCCACCTGTAACCCTGCTCGAGCTGCAGCGGTGCGATGAAACGCACCATTGGAGCCGATGCGGTCGCAAGCACTCTCACCGGCAGCTGCGGCTTCTGTTGCATGGCTTCCTGAGTAACAGGGTCAGATGCCGGGTTGCCAAACAGCGCGCGCGTATCAAAACAGACACGGTTGGCACCCGTCTCCATCAACAGGCGGTTTAATCGCCGTTCGGCATCTCCCCCCTTAAAGAAGGCCGGGTGACGTACCTCCACCCCATACCGCAAGCCTGCCGGCAATTGCAGCAGGAAGCGCCCGAGCTGTGGCAAGTGCTCAGGGCCAAATGCGGCCGGAAGCTGAAGACAGAGCATGCCCAGCCTCTGTTCCAGCATCAACATGAGATCCAGAAAGGTATCAAGCTCTGCTTCGGAATGTTGCAGGCCTCTGCCATGACTCACGGTTTGAGGAAATTTGAAACAGAACCGGAAAGACGCTGGCGTTTCCTCACACCAGCGCTTGAGCGTGTCACGTGCAGGCATGCCATAGAACGTGGTGTTACCTTCCACTGAGTTGAAGCAGGCGGCATACTGGGTCAGGTCAGGCCGTAGCGCATCCGCCTGGAAACTTTGGTTCCACTGCGGATGTTTCCATTGCGGCAGGCCAATATAGTAGTCTGACGGCATCGGCAGGCTCTTGTTATACTGCGACTTTATAATCCCTTGCCAATAGCGGCACGGCCTTACAGGGTACTTAAAAACAATGGATTTCGCCTCTCTTCTCGGGATTTTTTCAGGCATCGCCCTGATCGTCAGCGCTATCCTGCTCGGCGGTAACTCCGATGTTTTCGTCAATGTACCCGGACTGATGATCGTTGCAGGCGGCACCATTGCAGCCACTTTGCTGACGGTGCAGTTCAAGGACGTACTCAATGCCTTCAAGGCCGCGTGGATCGTTTTTACACGTGACAAGACCAACGCTCAGGAGATGATTGACACCATGCTTGAGTTGAGTCGCGTGTCCCACCGCCATGGACTGCTCAAGCTGGGCGATGTCGAAAGTGACTCCCACGTGCTCAAGCGAGCCTGCAACCTGCTGGCCGAGGCGGCTTCGGAGCAAGTGATTCGCAATACACTGCAAAACGAGATCGACTCGCTGATTGCACGCCATCACTCGGTACAGGATGTATTTCGCAAGATGGCCGCATACGCCCCCGCCTTTGGCATGCTGGGTACACTGATCGGTCTGATTCAAATGCTCAGCCAACTAAGCAATCCTGAAACCATCGGCCCCGCCATGGCCGTTGCCCTGTTGACCACGTTCTATGGCTCGCTACTGGCCACCATGGTGTTCCTGCCCATCGCGGGTAAACTGCATGCGCGCACCCTGTCCGAGGTGACCAACCTGGAAATCATCCGTGAGGGATGCATCAGCATCCTGACCAACGACCACTACATGCATGTCTACGAGCAGCTGGCATCCTACCTGCCCGAAGCACAACGAAAACCGATCAAGATTGGCAAGACGCAGCCGTCCAACGAAGCAGGTGCCGGTAACGGCCGCAAGAAAAACGGGGGCGTTTGATGAGCAGCCGTCGCCGTGAGCTGACGGACGAATCCGGCTCTCCTGGCTGGTTGATGACCTATGCCGACCTGATGACACTCCTGCTGGTGTTCTTTGTATTGCTGTTTTCGATGTCCAACCTGGAAAAGGAACGCTTTGCCGATGCGATGCGCTCATTCCAAACCGCTTTCCAGCGTGCCGTATCGGGTGCTCCAAACAGTATTGTTCCGCTCGAAAACACTGCACCAACCACTGAATCAAACGAAATTACCGACCCCATCCTGCAAACACCCGATGAACGCCCACAATCGGATCAGGACAGCGATGCCGATGAGCAGGCACGCGCTCTTGAGCTGGAATGGCAACATCTCACGCGTGACATGCAGCGGGCTTTTGAGCTGATGCAGATGCAGGATGCCGTGGAAATCGGGGCACCGAAAGACGGCAAGCTGTCTTTGCGTGTCAAGGGGGCGGCCCTGTTCGGCTCCGGCTCTGCAGAGTTCAATCGCGCCATGCTGCCGATGCTGGACGCCTTGCTGGAGACACTCGTGGTCAACCCGGGATACAAGCTTGAAATTCAGGGTCATACTGATGACATTCCCATCAATACGGCCCAATTCCCGTCAAACTGGGAGTTGTCCGCAGTACGTGCCACCACCGTATTGCGCTATATGGTTGACGCGGGAATCAATCCCAAGCGGCTCACGGCTACCGGCTATGGCTCCTCAATCCCACTGGTGCCCAACATCTCGCCGGAAAACCGTGCCATCAACCGCCGCATTGAATTCGTGTTGGAAAAACGGGCTGTAGAACAATGAAACCGAGGATTCACCTGCCAGAGCTGGCCGACAATGGTCGCAGAGCCTACCGTCTCAAGGTCAACGAAGACGACCCGATCTGGGTTGAAATAGAAGGCACCAACGTGCACCTGGAAGATCTTTCGGAAACCGGCGTTGCCTTTCGTTCCGAGGCAAGCCTCTCTCTTTCTGCCTATCCGGTTAGATTGAAACTCCAGATTGACGACAGGGCATTCAACTTTGATTGCACATTGCAGCTGGTACGAAAGGTTGGCGATCTCTGGTGCGGAAACCTGTCTGGCCTGTCCGAGTTTGAACACCGCATGCTGTCGCAGTTCGTGACCTGGTGCCAAACCCGTGCCATTCGTCGTGACAGAATAAAAACACAATAAACTCTTGACCTTAGCGCCACTCGTGCGTAGTATACGCGACATCAAGTTGATGCGGGGTGGAGCAGTCTGGTAGCTCGTCGGGCTCATAACCCGAAGGTCGTTGGTTCAAATCCAGCCCCCGCTACCAAATTTAGATAAAGCCGGTTACCGAAAGGTACCGGCTTTTTCGTTTCATATAGTTCCAGCTATTAGTCGATCAGGCACCCTTCTCCCCAAGAGAAAAAGGTGCCTAACTCCACTTTCACTCCAAGTAAGCGCCCTCCTTAATAGTAGGAAGGGCGCTCCGACGCCACATAACAGAATTACACCACCATATCAGTTAATTTTAACTAATTCTGCCAACACCAGTCTCAACTGCTGCTTGAATAACAGCAGCTGAAACCATTTCCAACAAGCGAGAATCTGTGGCTTTAGGCAATATATACTCGCGACCAAACTCTAGCTTTTCCAAACCATAAGCTTTTAAAACTTCCTGAGTAACCGGTAGTTTGGCCAAATTCGCAAGAGCAATAACAGCCGCCTTTTTCATTTCCTCGTTAATTTCTGTTGCTCTTGCATCCAAAGCACCACGAAATATATAGGGAAATCCAAGAACATTATTCACTTGATTCGGGTAATCTGAACGACCAGTTGCCATTATAACGTCAGGTCTCGTTGCCCTCGCAACCTCAGGCTTTATCTCTGGATCAGGGTTTGCACATGCAAAAACTATAGGGTTAACTGACATTTTCGACAGATTTTCCGGAGTTAAAAGGTTAGCTCCAGACAACCCAATAAAAACATCAGCACCCTCTATCGCTTCATCAAGCGTTCTTTTATCTGTATCAATCGCAAAAGCCGCTTTTTCGGAAGTAAGGTCATTTCTACCAGAGTGAATAACGCCTTTCCGGTCAATAACAAATATATTATTTACATTCGCTCCCAAACTAACAAGCATACTCATACATGCCGTCGCAGCAGCCCCTGCACCTAGACAGACTATCCTGCTATCTTTTATTTTTTTCCCTGCTATTTCAAGAGCATTTATCAAACCGGCTGCTGTAACGATAGCTGTTCCATGCTGATCATCATGAAAGACTGGGATTTTACATCTTTTTATAAGCTCCCTTTCTATCTCAAAACACTCAGGAGCCTTGATGTCTTCAAGATTTATTCCACCAAATGTATCAGATATATTACAAACAGTTTCTATAAAGGCTTTTGGATCTTTTGTATCGACTTCTATATCGATTGAATCAATATTTGCAAAGCGCTTAAACAATAAAGACTTGCCTTCCATTACGGGCTTTGAAGCCAAAGCCCCCAAGTCTCCGAGGCCTAGTATCGCTGTACCATTTGATATAACAGCAACAAGATTACCCTTGGAAGTATAACGATACGCAGCGTCCGGATCATTTGCTATTTCTCTTACGGGCTCTGCAACACCTGGGGAATATGCAAGAGACAGGTCTCTTGATGTGTTCGCAGGCTTACTTAATTCAATACAAATCTTCCCCGGGCTAGGAAATTCATGGTAATCCAAAGCTTCTTGTCTAAAATCAACAGACATTAAAAATTCCTTATTTTATGAACCGTACTTATCACGCAAAATATTCTTCTGAACTTTTCCCATCGTATTTCTGGGCAGCTCATCCATATAAATAAAAACTCTAGGTATTTTATATGCTGCAAGCTTATCTCTACAGTACTCAATAATATTAGAATCCGTAATCTCAGCCCCATTCTCCTTAACTACTGCAACTGCAACCCCCTCACCGAAGTCAGCATGCTTGTAACCAAAGACAGCCGTTTCATTTACGGCAGGCATCTCGTTAATAACAAGTTCAACTTCTTTTGGATATATATTGTAACCACCACTGATAATCAGGTCCTTTTCACGACCCACGATGGAGACATATCCATTCTCATCAATCTTCCCTAAATCTCCAGTTATGAAAAAACCATCCACAGTAAAGTCTGCTTCAGTTTTTTCAGGCATGCGCCAATATCCTTTGAAAACATTAGGTCCTCGAACCTGTAGGCTACCTACTTCTTCAACTCCCAAGTTGACTCCCTGGTCCGAAACGATTCGAATCTCTGTTCCAGGTAGAGGCAAACCAACAGTTCCTGGCACACGATCACCATCCAATGGATTGGAAGCATTCATGCCCGTTTCAGTCATTCCATATCGCTCAAGAATTGAGTGACCTGTACGCTCCTTGAACTCTTCGAATGTTTCCTCTAATAACGGTGCGGATCCGGAAATAAAAAGCCTCATATTGCGGCATAATTCACCTGAAAAATCCGGCTCATTAAGTAAGCGTGTGTAGAAGGTTGGAACCCCCATAAGGACAGTGGCATTAGCCAGCTCGGCAAGAACCATCTGCGCATCAAATTTGCTGAGATATATCATTTCCGAAGTATTAAGAAAGGAAATGTTACATGCTACAAATAGGCCGTGTACGTGAAAAATGGGTAGCGCATGTAGTAAAACATCATCGCTTTTCCATCCCCACTGTCTTGATAAAACCTTGGCATTACTGAGCAGGTTACCATGGCTGATCATGGCCCCCTTGGGACGACCTGTTGTGCCCGATGTGTAAAGAATTGCCGCTATATCATCATCAGAACGCGAAATCGTTTCAAACGCCTCACCAAAGCTTGAGATATCATCAAGCAATGTTCCAGACGCGTTGCTCTCTAATGTCATGAATTCAAAGTCAACGCCACTATCACCTCTGATCTTTGTGAAAACATCGACTTGACTTTTCTTGGAAACTACGACTTTCGGCTCAGCATTCGTCACAAAATACGATAGCTCATCAGGCATGTAGGCAGTATTCAGCGGCAGATACACAGCACCTGCTCTCAATACCGCCAGGTACAGCGCCAGAGCCTCAGGGCTCTTATCCACCTGAACGGCAACACGCTCACCAGGCTTGACGCCCAAGCCGTTCAGCTTGTTTGCGATCCTTGCTGAAAGCAGATCAAGCTCACCAAAGGAAACCTGCCTGTCCTGCTCCGGTACGCTAAGCGCCACCTTGCTCCTACTACTTTGAAAACCATCATGAAATGACTCGAACAAATTCATCTGGATTACCCCGGCTGATTTTTTACTTCACTTTAATCATAATTATTAATTATACTACAATCAACTTTCAATTGATGTTCAATCAAACATATGACTAAGATAGCTAGGAAGGGCCTCTTCAAGGAGGTAGCAGAGACACTTGCTCACATGATCTACTCAAGTGAGCTGGCCCCTGGTCAGTGGATTGATGAGCTTGCACTCTGCAAACAGATGGATATCAGCAGAACGCCGCTGAGAGAAGCGCTTAAGGTACTCGCATCTGACGGACTCATTGAGCTGATACCTCGCAAGGGAGCATTCGTAAAAACCATAAGTCTTGAAGACTTGAACGAAATATTCCCAATCATGGCCATGCTGGAAGGATATTGCGCGCAGCTCTCTGCAGAGAAAGCGACGCGTGAAGATTTGCAGTGCCTGCTCGAGCTTCATGGAAATCTTGAGCACTATGCCGCTATTGGTGATATTGCCCGATATTACGAAGACAACAGTCGATTTCACGATGCGCTGAAACGCATCGCACGAAATAGCTGGCTCGAGCAAATCACTCTTGACCTATCCAGAGTTATCCACCTTGCAAGACATCAGCAATTGATTGTCAAAGGTCGCTTGGGTGAATCCATTGAAGAGCATCGGAAAATTATTGAAGCCATAGAAGCCGGTGATGGCGATCTGGCACGCAAGGTAATGCATGTTCATCTGATGAATCAGTATCGTGCCCTTAAAGCATCCATAACCAAGGAGTTAAATGATGGGATGGATCAGCAAGCTAATTGACTCAGTATCAGAGCGTGGCAAAGAAATATGGCAACAGGAAAGCCATAACCGTAACGCATTGCCCAACAGTATTGCAGATGATTGCCGTGAATTGCTGACACGCCAAGGCGACGCGGTTGCACTGGCAATTGCAAAGGATATATTGCAACGTTACCAGCACTCTTCCAACAAAGAAAAAATGGATTTCTTCCAATATTTACAAGAGCTTGAACCTGATTTCAACCAGGTTTCAAAGCTAGCTCAGTCTTATGCCGAGAGCAGTTCCATCGAGAGTTATCAGTCCCTCTGTGCAAATCTCAACAGTGGCCGAAAAGCCCTGTTCGAGCTTCTGAACATCCCCGGTGAGGGTACTGCCTCCCTTGTCTCGCTTCGAGAGGATCTCCTGAAGCACATGAAGATCCATCCCGAACTCAAGGTGGTAGACATTGATCTACAATCGACCCTGCAAAGCTGGTTCAACCGGGGCTTCCTTGAATTCAGATCCATCTCATGGGAAACACCCGCTTTCATTCTTGAGAAGCTGATTGAGTACGAAGCAGTTCACGAAATTCGAGATTGGGAAGAGCTGAAAAGACGCCTGGAAGATGATCGTGGATGCTTTGCTTTTTTTCATCCAGCTCTCCCGGGCGAACCACTCATTTTTGTCCAAGTAGCCTATACAAAAGGCATCAGTGGCGATGTAGCTCCTTTCCTGGACAAAAACACCCCCCTTGAAACAAACTCAACAGCCGATACAGCCATATTCTATTCGATTTCAAATTGTCAGACAGGGCTCAAGGGCATCTCGTTTGGCAACTTCCTGATCAAACAGGTCGTACAGGAAATTCTCAAAAAGCGACCTGAGATTCATCAGTTTTCAACCTTGTCTCCCATGCCTGCGTTGAGTACTGCATTGGTAAAAGGAGAGGTTGACGAGGCTATCCTTGAAGCACTGGCAGGCAAAAAGGGGCACCAACTCAAGGAACGCTATGGTGTTGATACTTTTGCTGCATTACTGACTGAAAAAGCCGGTTCGCTTCAGCCTGATGATAATCAGGCATTCAGTTGGCTGGAAGATGTGGGCTTCTATTATCTGACACAGGTGAAAAAAGGGCAGGAGCCATATGATCCTGTTGCACGCTTCCATCTCAGCAATGGCGCTGCCATATATAGAATAAATCCGTTCGCAAACCTCAAGCCTCATGGTCTTAAGAGTTCTGCTGGTCTTATGGTCAACTATATATATGAGTTGTCTACGCTGGAAATCAATCACGAACACTTTAAGCAAGACGGCACGATCGCCACTTACAGGCACCACAACAGGAGAAACAAGATAAAGAGGGTTGAGCATGCCGGCAAGTGAATTCGAGAATCATTTCCGGTACCTGGATTGTCTGGGTCAGTTTGACGTCACACATCAAACTTACGCTTCAGAAACCAGCAAGTCAGCATTCGGCATCAAGGATGACTCCAAGATTGCCTTATGGTGCAACAATCCCTACGCTCAAGCAGGCAGTTTCGATACTCACAGCTCAGCCGAACTCAATTGTTTTCTGCATGCATGTACTGAAAACGATGTGGAAATCGTTGTGCTGTTTATTGATTCAGCGGGCGTCTCGCTCAAGGACCCGTCTAATGGGATGGAAGGCGTTGCCCAATCCATCAAGATGATTCACCACCTCAACTTTCAGCCCGGCTGTAAAACAGTGTCCGTAATTGGACCGACCCGTGGTTGCTTCGGTGGTGCACTGCTGATTGCATCTGCTTGCCAATACCAGGTCGCAGATGCCAAAGCGCGCATAGGTGTATCCGGTCCACAGGTAATCGAGTCCATCACGAAAATTTCGCGCGAAAGCTTTGCAGAGGTGTACTCCGCCAAATTTCGCTTGAAGAACGGTGAAATCACTCACATTTTGACGCACCAAAATGTGATGCAGTTAGTATCAGAGCTGCCGCCACAACAGCTCAACAGCTCGTTTCTGAAATCGCTGCTCGACTCACTTCCGTATGGACCTGACGAGACTACTAGTAACCCACGGGGGTTTGACGGCAAACCGATTGATTTGGCCTCTCTCAAAGAGGTCGCTGCGAACATTCTAAATACAGGTCTTGATTGCGTTTCCCTCCAGGGCAATGCCTATCAGCCCTTTGCTTTCGAAAATGAAGCAAAGGGATTTTCCCGCTATTTAAGGGCCGTTGCTGCTGCAATACGCTATCGAGTGGAGTCAGGTATGCAAATTGAGATAAGCGTTACTTCGGGGGGGGCTGGCGCTACTTTCATTGCATTCTCAATGATGGGCAGCACACTTGAAATCACTCCTGATGCCACAGTGATAGCACTGCCTAAAGCTGCAATCGACACCATACTGCCCAGACACCAGTAAGCAATGACCACTGAAGTGAGCTGCTTATTAGTGGTGCTCTCGGCAGTTGAGCTATTGAACGAAACCGATCAGCTGCGAACACCCGCTTCAATCATGGTGCTCAATGCAATTGTTGCACCATAACAAAGCATATAACTTCAACAATGTCCTCAGATAGTGCTATCATGGCAGCATTGAATCCAATTTTATATTGAATTTCAATAGACCTTATAGCAGAATCGCCTCATGGCATGGTACTTGCTCCCTATAAAAATAATATAGCCAAAGGCCTATTGATATGAACCCGAAAACGATAATGTCTGATATTACTCTATACCGTAACTGGCACCTTGCCGCGACTGAGCATGATGTTGCCACCACAGAGTTTGAATGGGGTCTGCTGCGCTTTCATGAAGCGTTTCAGCGCTTTTGTCTGCAGCTGGGTAATACCTGCGGGCTGGGATCTCTCACCTATCAGGAACTGATCATTCTGCATGTCATCCGGATGCAGGATCGCCCCAAGCCGGTAACCATCATTGCACGCCTGTTGAACCGTGATGATATCCCCAACATTCAATACAGCCTGCGTAAGCTGGTGAGCCAAGGCCTGATCACGAAGATCAAAGAACCTCAGGGCAAGATTTATACCTATGCCATGACTGATGACGGCAAGAAGAAGGTCGATCAATATGCTACATTGCGGGCAACACTCTTGACCGAACAAACTGCGAGTATCGACAAAATTGACGAGAAGCTGGTCGTCGCATCCAAGCTGATCAGCTTGTTGACAGGTATCTACGATGAAGCAGGTCGCATTTCTGCGACCTATGCCTTGCCGGAAGAGGAGGCCTGATCAGGCCTCCTTGATCTTGATGAAATCGGTAATGATTTCAGCTGCATCAGCCAATGATGCAACAGCATCAAACCCTTGTTGCGCGGTGCCTTCCATATAGACAAAGCGAATTTCATCCAGACCTATAAAGTCAGCGATGATTTTCAAGTAAGGCTCGACCAGATTGATTTGGTGCCGCGCAAATGCCCCTCCCATTGAACACATCACGATGGCACGCTTACCTGAACACAATCCTTTAAGGTTTCCATCCCCCAGTTTTTCAAACGTTACCCCTGCCCGTACAACAAGATCAATCCAGGCCTTCAGAGAAGCTGGTACATTAAAGTTGTACATCGGTGTTGCTATGGCGATGACATCCGCCTCAAGCAGCTCTTCGCACAGGCGATTTGACAAGCTCAGCGATGCCTTGACCCGATCTGGCAAATCATTCGTCTTTGAAAAAAATCCGGTCAGCATTTCTTCTGTTACGGGTGGAAGTTGCTCAGCTGTCAGGTCTCTTTGAACCACATTTATCCGAGGATACTGTTGCTTGATCTTATCCATAAACACGTTGGCCATATCACGAGTATGAGACCCCTCATAGCGCGCACTTGCCGTTACAACTAACACGTTATTCATGCTTTGATCCTTTATAGTGTGCTCAAGCGGCACTCATGCCGCCATCTACCGACAATGTCTGCCCTGTAACATAAGATGCCTGATCAGACAGCAGCCAAAGGACGGCATTGGTAACCTCCCCCGCTGCAGCGATACGGTGCATGGGGACGCCGTCATCGTACATATGATTGTCACCACCAGTGGCCTTGTCATAACTGGGAGTCTTGACCGGGCCCGGGCAGATAGCGTTGATCCGTATATTGTTACGCGCATAATCCAGTGCTGCAGCCTTCGTCGCGCCCACAACACCGAACTTGCTGGCCACGTAATAGGCAAGATCCGGCATCGCCTTGAGCCCGAAAATCGAACTGTTGTTAACGATAGCGCCGGATCCGTTTTGCAGTAGCAAACTCAACTGATACTTCATGCTGTAAAGCACCCCTTTAAGGTTGGTGCCGATCACGCCGTCGATCAGTTCATCCGGTGTTTCATGCAGCTTCGCAAACTGTTCCTGATAGCCTGCGTTATTGAACGCGCCATCAAGACCACCAAACTCCTTTCGAGCAGTCTCTGCCATACCCTGACATGCCATAGGGTCAGAAACATCAGCTGCAAAAAATACGGCACGACCGGACAGTCGACTGGCCTCTTGCATTACAGCCTCGCCCTTGGCTTTGCTTCTGCCAACTAGTAGCACCTGGGCACCTTCACGTAACAGGGCCAGAGCAACATCTCGGCCCATACCGGAACCGGCCCCAGTAACGATGTAACGCTTTCCTGAAAAGCTCATCACCCTTCCCCTCTTCTTGAAACAGGCAATCTTCAATAGCTTCAATGAGCCTGTTGGGTGCGTGCCATGGTCAGTGCCAGGTCTTCAATCATGTCTTCCTGTCCGCCGACGGTGCCGCGACGGCCCAGCTCCACCAGAATGTCACGGGCCGGTATGCCGTATTTCTTCTGTGCGCGCTGGGCGAACAGCA